>ENA-UPTF01000125-UPTF01000125.1-marine-metagenome-genome-assembly--contig:-NODE-125-length-52104-cov-9.337190_pt1 | contig 52104 bp, 43 predicted proteins | sample MGYA00238166_ERZ767019 | MGnify/ENA primary metagenome ERZ767019 (study PRJEB28930, sample SAMN06266391) | marine metagenome | isolation source: Sea water from 250 m depth | place: Atlantic Ocean | study... | reverse complement strand
CGTTCCGGGGGCGAATTGCGATTTAAGACGGATCATCTCGAATACTTTGAAACCGTAACAGATATTATACAAAATCTTGAGACCTACAAGATTGTTGAATACAGCAAAGATTTACATCAAAATGAATACAACGCTAAGAACATTCTGACGGAGTTTGAGATGTTATTCAAGTCGAAGGGTAACCCTCCAATTGGGTATTTGAAAGCAACAACCCAGTAGCGGCATAGTTCTGGTCCAAATTTAACGGGAACCCTTATAATAAAAATGATTGACCCTTGAATGACTTTCAATCCTCACAAGGTTGGAGTCAAACAAGTGTTGGCGGTTAATTTTAAGCGGTTGAATCAAGCGGTTTTTGAAAATCCGGGTCAACCAAAATAAATCCCATTCATTTATTTGAATTTCCCGAAGGTGGATGTCTGTATAATCATTTTTTTGAGAAAATCGAAAACTGGATCTGATTTCCAAAAGATCACCGTTCATTTTTCCAGAAGCAAAAACACGTATCTCTTTCCGCGAAGTCTGGATGCCCAAGTTTGTGATTTGTGGATATTTTGCTCGCACCTGTTCTTCCAGAGTTTGATCTCTCAGAATAAAGTGTATTTCAATTTTTTCATATTTCATAAAAATTGGCCACTTTGAATGGATGGATTGTTGGACGTTCATGAGTGGATTTTCAATGAGTATTTCTACAGAATCAGCAATTAGCAAATGAAATGGAGCTGGAGAAACAGACAATAAAACTTCTTGATTCCCCGTCTGTGCATTGATTCGTGTCTCAATTTCCAAGTTATCTGGCTGCCATCGTTGCTGAATTTGTTTCTTTGTCCATTGTTCCCACTCGTTATTCCAAACAAGCCCTTGCTTTGCGATAGGATCGGTATAATTCAAATTTTCCGGGATAATCCTGAAAAAACGAAAATTACCTTCCGCACTTTCAAATTCCGGGTGGAGGGTAAACTGTCCGGAAAGTTCCTTTCGGACCTCTTCAATTTCATGGTACAGACTCCGATAAAACAAAATATAAGAATTTGTATAAGGTTCTGAGTAAAGGACAGATTTCATGTATTTAAGATGTTTTTCCAGTTGGTAGTCCTCCGTTCTATTGTGGACTCCCAGCAAATAATATCCGAGTCCCCACCGTGTATTATTTGTAAAAATTATACTCTTGGGACCAACGTATTCTTCCAAACGTTTTGAAACAGAATTAAGCCCTTGAGAAGGAGCGCTGTAAGCTGTTTTAATATTGTGTTTTACGGTATTGATAGAGTTTTTTAAAAGCCAAATGGTGAGAATTCCGGCAAGTAACCAAGGCAATAACTTGAATCCCGGAAGTACAATGATCCTTCTAAGCTGGGTGCCATTCAGGCTTTCAAAGACAGCGTGTAAATCTGCGATCAAAAAAGCAAAAGAGAGCATCACCAAAGGGAATACAGGGTATAAGTATGCAATTCCACCCAGTTTGTGAAGATGAAAAACATAGACATAAAGGTAAAATATGGCAAAACCGACCACCCCTAAATTCAGCCAATCATATAAACGTGGCGTTCTTCCATTCATTTTTGAATGCAGAACTCTTCCAACGCTCAGTACAATTCCTAGAGCAAATGCCGGGGCCAAAAAGTGCCACGAAACACCGATCATTTGTGAAAACCGTTCTGAAAGTTCAGAAATTCTCCACTCAATTGAACCTTGAAATTCGCCATAACCCGCAGGGACTTTTTCCACAATACCCAACCGCCAAATAATGTCCATAAAAATTTTCAGCCGTTGCTCTGCTAAAAAAATACTCCAATACACAACTAGAAAAAATACAATACTAAACCCAAACACACTATTTTTTAGGGCGTACCACAAAGACCGGATTGGATCAGGATCCCTGTAAATTGCGCAAATGATAATCCAATAAAGGTAGAGCGGTCCGAAAGCTAGTGTGGTTTGTTTGACTCCAAAGGCCAGACCTATCGCAACACCTCCCCAAAAAAAATGTTGTTTGAGTAATAGCCAAAATGACCATAAAATGGTGGTCACCAACAATCCATCCACCAAACCTACCCCGGACATTTCCACGGCAGTAGGTGAAATGGCCATCATAAAAGCGGCCCAGCATCCCGCAACCTCACTATGCACTTGTTTGCCGATAGCATACACGAACACAACGCCTATCAATCCAGCCAAGAAACTGGGTAGCACCGCCACGGATTCATGAACTCCGAACAGAGCAAAAAATGCAGCTTGAACATAGAAAAAAACAGGTGGCTTATCGCTTGCGTTGGGGCCGGTTAACCAGTAATCACCTTTGGATATTTCGGCGCTGATTCTGGCATAGTTCGCTGTGTCAGAAAACAAAGGTATTATGTTGTAGCTTCCCAGTCGAAAAAGACAGGCAAGGAGTAATATAAGTAAAAAAATATAATTGTCTTTTATTTTAATCATTTGAAATATTCGAATCCTTTGAATCGAAATTATCTATTTGTTTATTTTCGTTCAGATTCTTTGTTTTCCAGACTACATAATGCGGTCTTTTTTTGACTTCAAGATATATTTTGCCGATATATTCACCAATGAGACCTAGAAAAACCAGTTGTACACCGCCTAAAAAATAAATGGGTAACACGGTCGAAGTCCAACCCGGAACGCTATTGCCGAATAAATGCGACAATAAACTCCAAGCAGAAACCAATAGCGAGAAAAGACATACAAACAGCCCAACCACAGAAGCGATCCGAAGCGGGATCACACTTAACGAGGTGATCCCCTCAAAGCCAAATTTTAACATAGCACCCAATGGATATTTAGTTTTTCCCGCAAGTCTTTGGTCGCGTTTGTATTTCACCGTACAATGCTTAAATCCAATCAGTGGAAACAGCCCTCTAAGGAACATATTAACTTCACCATACTGCTTAAACGCTTCTAAGACTTGTCTGGTAACTAACCGGAACTCAGCATGATGTGGCACAATAGGTACGCCAAGCCATTGCATCAATTTATAAAAACCCGTTGCTGAAATTCGTTTAAAAAAAGTATCTTCCTCCCGATCATTTCGTACACCATAAACAATTTCAAATCCATCGCGATAGCAGATAAGCATATTTTCTATTAGTTCAGGTGGATCTTGCAGATCCGCATCCAAAGATATAACAGCATCGCCTTCAGCAATTCTCAGGCCTGCAGATAAAGCAGCCTGATGACCAAAATTTTTGCTGAATGAAAGTGCTTTCACAAACTTTTCTTCTTGGGAAAATTCATCAAGAATTTCAAAAGTTCCATCGGTCGAACCGTCATCCACATAAATAATGTTGAAATCGTCAATTAATTTTTTCCCCTTTACTTCTTCCAAAACACTTCGGACTCTGGAGTGCGTACTCCTTAGAACTTCTTCCTCATTGAAGCAGGGAATTACAATATCTAGCTGCATAAATTTTGGTTAAGCGGTGTTAGATTTGTTAAAGTGGAATGAAATATTATGTGGTGTTTGATCAATTTTGATATTTTCTGTGATAAAGTGTCAGTCTAGCCTTAGGGAATTCTCTTAAAACTTGGAATTTCTCACCCACCCCGTCTAGTGTTAATGCGGACATAAATTTAATTTCATCTCGGTAGACACTTTCAGTTCCAGAATCTTCCCATGAAACACCTTCCCTTTTTAGACTTGCCAAATAACCTTCATGTATTAGTAAAAATTCTATTTTTGATTGCTCGATAATTTGCATTATTGGGTTTTCGTGATGTGCATTTGTAAACCATTGAGAATCCATGTGCAGTCCGCGAGGGTTTAAAATGTGAGAATCTTGAGGAACAATATTCTTTAATTCAGCCATTGCTTGACGTATATGAACCAGTCTATCAGCAATTCTTTTTCGTACTTTGAAATCAAAACTGGCATGCTTGGTTTGCTGTTGCAGACCTGCCGCAATAATAATAATTAGCAAAATAATTCCTGTAAGCTGTCGTTTAGTTGAGGGAGTCACAGACAGCCAATATACTCCCACAAAGGTCAGCAACATCAGAGAGGGCGCAACGTGAATCAAATAACGTGCAATTAATACCTCAACTTCCACAAAAACGTACCCTGTTCCTATCAACACCCATATCAGATTAGCAATAAATAAAGCGGGTATCGGCCTGCTTAACCATTCTCTCATGTTATTACGGTTTTTATAAAACCTCCTAGCAAAAGAATAAAATGATAATAAAAGCAACATTGAGTAAGAATAACCGACTAATTCGTTAGAGGCAGTATATTCAACCCAGTCAAAAAGATTTATTTCGGTGTAAGTTTGTGCTTTGCGCTCAGACTGGATTCCTTGCCACAATCGTTGCCAATGAAATACTTGGTAAGGTGTAAACAGAATCACTCCGCTTACCAAAGTCGTCAATGATCCTGTCATCCACAAAAAAATTGTGCTTAGAACCTTAATACGACCAATCCACAGTCCTATCAAGAATATGATTCCAGCCCATGGTAATAATAGAAGTGCCTGCAATTTGCTCGCAATCGCCAAAGCTGTACCGAGGGCCATCCAAGAGAGTAAGAGGAATCGTGGTCTGCGCAAATATTCGGTTGCCGAAAAAATCGCGATCACAATTCCCAAAAGCATTGGAGGTTCCGGATGCATGGTTATAGCAAAATAATAACTTCCACGCTGCATCCCCACAAAACACATTCCTAAAAAAGCCCACTTCCACGATTCCATGAGCCTCGAAAGTCTCCAAAAAACAATCAAAATAAGAACCTGTATGCTAAGGTAAGAAGCCCAGCGTGAACCTGTTATGAATCCACCTGTGGGAATTGTCTCTGCGAAGCCGTTTAAAAACCAGGAGACGAGATAGCTAATATGGGAGTAAAAGGCAGTATAAGCTTGATGTAACAATTCCCATGTATGCTGAGACTGCATCCTCTCGATACTCCTCAAATGCAGTCCTTCATCCAGCCAGAGTAGGTCAGCTTCACGAGCATTCCGGATGTCCAGCCAGATCATCGGTGCCGTAAAATAATAGAAAGCTCCCAAAAAAACACTCACCGAAACAATAGGTAATACACGGGTAAATAATTGATTTTTAAAAAATAGACCTGCCGTTTTATCCATTCAGGATCTCAAAAGAACATTAAAAAAGTTAGAACATCTCTCATACCTCTTTTCACGCGTGAAAAATTAGAACTATATATTTCAAAGCTTGGAAATAGCTTTGATGAAAACTTTTTCTCAACCTCAATCCTGTTAAATAATAACAAATCAGAGACAATATGGGCTATGAGATTCAATACTAAAGAGTCTATGACAGTATTCCAGCAACTATTAGTTTTCAAGTCAATTGCAGTAATCCCGCTTGCAACCTGAATCAGTTTTGAATAAGAGACGACTTGGAGAATGTCACTTTATATGTTAGTATCAGACTTCAATAAATGAGCTTTTTTTTCGAAACTAACAGTCCAGAAACTTTACTTTTGCTGTAGTCGATTTCTGGAAGATCAGTCTGTTCTGCACTTTCTGCTTAATTAAAATTAATATGACTTCTCGTGTGATGGTATTGGGTGTGGGTGCTTTTGCGCATGCAGTACAAACTATCCTTCGGGAAGATGGCGCAGAAACCGCTTGTTACCTGACAAGACCCTACAGTCACTTCGGCCCCAAAATAGTCGGTCAAACCTGGAGTACTGAAGATCATCCGTCTCCTTTACCCCTGATTGAAAAATTTAAACCTGATCTGATAATTCCACAGGCAGTAGCCTGGGCAGAACAGCCTTGGGCTGCAGACCTGGTCAAGCAGGGTTTGCCGATTTTTAGTCCTGTCGGTGATGCAATGCAGATAGAAATTTCACGACAGGAGTCTTCGGAGTTGTGCCGGAAATACGGCATTCCAGTGCCGGCCTCCTACCATGTACAGAACCGCATTGAGGCACGACAGTTGATGCAGGACGATCCGCGGCCTTATGTTTTGAAAAACCCCATTTGCTCTCCCTTCAGTCCAGTCCACGCCATTATCTGTGAAAGCCCGGAAGATACGCTGGGCTGGATTGAGCGCGTGGATTATGCAGAAGGTCTATTTTTACAGGAGTATCTTGGAAAAGAGGAGGCCGGACATTTTGTTTTTATCAGTGGCGGAGAGATACTCAGTTTGGTTACAAACCAGGAATACAAACGTGCTTTTACCGGAGATATGGGGCCATTGGCAGGTGCACCTTTGGCCGGAATTGTAGAACAGGATCCGGATGATAAATTTGGTTTAGCTCGAGAATTAATTCATCCTCTAAAGCCCTGGTTTGAAAAAACAGGCTACACCGGACCGCTCCAGGTCACTGCAATTCGCAAAGAAGGAACCTGGCATGCAATTGAATACAACATTCGTTTAGGTGTGACTACAACCGCGCTTCTGTTGAGGATGCTAAAAAACCCGGTTGATGTTTTGCTGAAAGTCGTCCGGGATCAAGTCCCTGTACTGGATTGGCATCCGGAGAAATTTTTTGGCTGTACTCTTACATTAGCAGGGTACGGCTATCCTTACGTTGTTCCTTCTGTACCAAAATTACCGGTTGAAGTTTCAGCACCTCTTGAGTGTGACTTGTGGTGGAATGAAGTAGATGAAGAGGACGGTCAACTGTATATGGCAAATCATCAAAATTACGAAATGGGTCACAGAATTGCGGACGTGAATGCCTGTGCTTCTAAGATGGATTCAGCAGTTGAACAAATAGAAAAAGAAATTCTCAAACTCCGCTGTTTGGGAAGTTATTACCGACTGGACCTCAAAGAATTAACTGAAAAATATTCCTCACTCTTGACCTCCTAAAAAGCTGCTTTAAAATAAAAATCGATGACCTACACACTTCCAGGAACTGATGATAAATCTCGCTACGTTGAACAAAAGTTTGATGAAATTGCTCAAAAATACGATCGATTCAACGATCTTATCACTTTTGGAATGCACCGCTACTGGAAAAGGTTCGTGGTACGACAAACTGGACTGCACCCGGAAGAACACTGCCTGGATTTGTGCTGTGGAACCGGCGATATCGCTCGAGAAGTATTACGTCAATATCCTGCATCCAAAGTGACAGGTCTTGATTTTTCGCAAAAAATGCTCAACATTGCCAAATCCAAAAGCAGCAATAATTCAGGAATTCAATATCTGCTGGGTGACGCAATGGAAATCCCTTTTCCGGATACAAATTTTGATGCAGTCACGATTGGGTACGGTTTACGAAACGTTCCAAACCTGAACGGATGCCTGCAAGAAATCTTGCGTGTGCTGAAACCAGGCGGAGTTTTGGTCAGCCTGGATGTAGGAAAAGTTCGTTTACCGGTTATTAAGGAACTAAATAACTTTTATTTTTTCCGTATCGTTCCTTTGATCGGAAATTTGTTGATGCCCGGACAGGATATGTTTCAATATTTGCCAAATTCTTCACTTGAATATCCTAACCAGGAATTACTTAAACGCCTAATGTTTGAAGCAGGATTCCAGCAGGTTGAAATACACGATTTCGTTTTTGGGGCTTCCACTGTACATGTTGCCTGCAAACCAACCATCAATTGATTATAATCTAAAAGTGAAACCAGAAAAATTTCAATCGCTTGAGGATGCCCGCAGTTCCCTACTAAAACAAGTCAAAGAATGGGATAATTCCCTAAATAAACCAATCCCTGAAAACTCTGGAGTTGTACGTCTGGAAGCTTCTCTAGAGTCGGCTCATCCTCTGGAATGGCTAACCTTACAGGATTGTTCACAGAAGATTTATTGGGAAAACCGTTCGCAAAAAGAACAATTTGCCGGTATTGGTACGGCCCTTGAGATTGCAGATGGGAAGGATGGTTACGAAAATATATTGCAAGTTATCAGTAAAATTTTACAGGATTCTCCTGAAACAGTCCGTTTTTACGGAGGAATGCGTTTTGACTCCAAAGCTTCAATTTCCCCAGAGTGGGAAACCTGGGGAACCGCACATTTTACTATACCACTTGTTGAATTAAGCATTTTCGAGGAAAATGTAACTTTGGCCTGTAATTTCCTTCCAGGTGATAAAAAGAATTCCAAGCTTCAGCCGTTGCAAAATTTGCTGGAGTCTCTGCGAACGGAAGATGTCATCATTCCAGATAATCCGCTGATTGGACTGGAGCGGCACGATCTTCCAGAATATCGACAATGGTGTCGCCTGGTTGAGCAAGGACTTGAAAACATTTCCAGCGGCAAAATAAACAAAGTGGTTTTGGCACGAGCTGCAGTTTTCAGTTTGGCCCGTGACTATGACCCCACCGAACTACTGCTCCAATTGAGACGTCACGCACCACAAGCTTTTCATTTTTGTTTTCAGCTTGCTCCCCATAAAGCCTTTTTGGGGATCACTCCAGAACTGCTTTACCGAAGATCGGGAACACAAATTGGGAGTGAAGCAATTGCCGGAACACGTCCCCGCGGACAAACACTTGAAGATGATCAACGTTTGGCAGACGAACTACGTAACAGTGAAAAAGAACAGCGTGAACATTTAATGGTTTTAGATCGAATGGAACGTGTACTGAAGCAATTTTGCCGGCAAACAAAACGCTTGTCTTACTTGGAGCGCCTGTCCCTGCGGCATGTTCAACACCTGCTTAGCAGGATGCAGGGGATCCTGCGTCCGAATGTAAATGATTCCGATTTGCTTCCGTCTTTCCATCCGACACCGGCAGTTTCAGGAACACCTGATCCGGAAGCTCGTGAGATTATCCGGGAGTTGGAGCCATTTGACAGAGGTTGGTATGCGGGTCCTATAGGCTGGATAAACCGCAGCCAGGCTGAATTTGCCGTTGCAATTCGATCCGGACTGTTATGCGGACGCACTTTAAGAGTCTATACAGGAGCTGGAATCGTTGCAGGTTCAGTTCCGGAAGAAGAGTGGAGGGAGATAGAAGTCAAACTCCAAAGCTGGAAATCTTTACTGGGACGATCGTGAACTGGAATGAATGTTGGGGAGAATGGATTATTGAGGAATTAGTACGGCATGGTACGTTGTGTTTTTGTATCTCGCCCGGATCACGTTCCACACCTTTGACTGCGGCGGTTGCCCGTAATGACCTGGCAAAATCTGTTGTATTTTACGATGAACGTGCAGCCGCATATTTTGCACTCGGTCATGCCAGAGCAACCGGGAAACCGGCAGTCTTGATTTGCACATCCGGAACTGCCTGCGCAAATTATTTGCCTGCAGTTATCGAATCTTCAATTGAGCAAATTCCTCTGCTGGTACTGACTGCTGACCGACCGCCAGAACTTCGAGATACCGGAGCCAATCAGGCTATTAACCAGACTCACATTTTTGGAACACACGTCCGCTGGTTTTTTGATCCAGGATGTCCCGGACCGGAGTTCACTCTCGCAGCCTTGCTCTCCACAATTAACCATGCGCTATCAAAAACACAGCGTCCCTTGTCCGGACCGGTACACCTGAATTTACCTTTCCGCGAACCTTTCTTTGAAAAATATGAGGCTGAAAAAAGTATAGATTTACTACTGCCGCCGAAAACAAACTGCTACGTTCACTTTGCGATTTCAAGAAAAATCCTGCCAAAAAAAGAAATATTGGAATTGATTGAAAGCCGTCCTGAATCCGGAATCTTGAGCATCGGACGTGTTCCTTCAAACTCACTTGATTCCCTCAGAAAACTTGCAGAAGAATTGGGTTGGCCGGTATTTGCAGATGTCACTTCCGGACTACGTCTGGGTAATAATTGCCCGAACAGGATAACTTACTATGATCAACTGCTGCATGATGATCTTATCAGTTCAAATTGGGACATTGAAGCAGTTTGGCACATTGGTTTTCCACCTACATCTAAACGCTGGCTTACGCGCTGGGAACAGAGCCCTCCCTCTCAAATGGTCTGGATCGCAGACCATTCTGAACGTCACGATCAGTCTCACAATTTTCGCTGGATAATAGAGGCTGATATTACAGAATTTTGTGAACATCTAGTGCATGAATTGCGACTGGATAAAAGGTCAGCCGTTAACCATTTAAAAACGCAGAAATGGCTTCAGGCATCAGAAAAGGCTGGTGATTTGATAGAGAAACATTTTTCCGCAAATTCAGAAAATGAGAAGATTAATGAATTTGCTTTGGTGCGAAGGTTGACTCAGATAATACCTGAAACTCATGGTTTTTTCATCGGAAACAGCCTCCCAGTCCGTGCAGTGGACATGGTTGGTTCTGAAAAAGGAGCGGATATTCCAATAGCACTCAATCGGGGCGCCAGTGGAATTGACGGCCTTATAGCGTCAGCGTGCGGATACTCTTCAGGAATGCAGAAGCCGGTCACATTGCTTATTGGCGACTTGTCAGCTTTACACGATCTTAATTCGTTCAAACTACTCACAGATTCTCCTGAACCAGTTTTGCTGGTTTTACTCAATAACCACGGAGGAGGTATTTTTTCATTCCTTCCTGTTGCCCGGCAGACAGATATTTTCGAACCATTTTTCGCTGCACCACACGATTATAATTTCCGGAAAGTTTCTTCAATGTTTAATTTGAATTATTTTAACCCTGGTTCGATCAGTGCTTTTGAGACAGATTATTCAAAAGCAATTCAAGCAAACAAATCTGCAGTAATAGAAATTATTTCGGAACGTGAAAAAAATCCGCAATATCTTGAGTCCTTGCGGCAAAAACTCGTAAAAAGTGCATTTGAATCTTCTACATAAGAACGTTACACTTAATAATTTGTTAGCTATTTTGCTTTAAAAGTATTCCAGGTTGAAAACTAAATAATATTTATGCACACTCGCTATGATCTTACTCTGATTGGAGCAACATTATTTTTGCTCTCCTGGGGAACAGTGATGATTTACAGTACAGGTGGTGTTTATGCCGACCTTCAATACGATGATGGTCAATACTTTTTATACCGGCACTTGATGCACATACTGGCAGGACTTGTAGTTTTGGGAGTTGCACTGTACGTGAACTATCACAAATGGCAGCAATTTTCAATTTGGTTAATGCTGGTAATGTTGATTTTACTGATTCTGGTTTTGATTCCTGAAGTGGGACATGAGGTTAAGGGAGGACGCCGCTGGCTGCGTATAGGTTCGTTAAGTTTGCAGCCTGCCGAATTGCTGAAGATAGTTTTGATAATCTATGTGGCTTCATATTTGGAAAGAAAGCAGGAATTGCTGGCTTTTTTCTTCCGCGGGTTGACACCAAACTTTATTGTCACAGGTATTTATCTCTTTCTTGTCTTGCTGCAACCAGACTTTGGGACAGTAATTTTGTTAGCAACAACAGTCTTGCTGATGCTGTATGTCGGCGGTGGCAGTCCCATTCAAATTGCCACCAGCCTGTTAGGTGTGGGTGTTATTGCAGGATTTTTGATTGCATCACACACATATCGCGTACAAAGAATGCTCTCTTTTTTGAATCCCTGGGATGATCCGCAAAATTCCGGATTCCAAATTATCCAGTCATTCATTGCTCTTGGAACAGGTGGGTGGCTTGGTAAGGGCCTGGGAGAAAGCCTTCAAAAACGCCTTTTCCTGCCTGATGCTCACACAGATTTTATTTTTGCCATCATTGGAGAAGAATTAGGGTTTTTGTGGATTTGTGTACTGATTATTCTATTTTCCGTTTTTATTTGGCGCGGTTACTGGATAGCCTGGAATGCCCAAGATACATTTGGAAAACACCTGGCTTTTGGAGCCACTACAATTCTAAGCCTGCAAATTGTTATCAATCTTTTTGTTGTTATAGGTCTCCTTCCAACTAAAGGTTTGCCACTTCCATTCATAAGCTACGGTGGAACATCTCTTGTGGTAACCATGTTCTTAACAGGTCTTTTACTCAATATCAGCGGCCGTATAGATCCAACTGATGAGAAACCGGCAAATGGTTTTTCCTCTACAACCAATGTCCCCTCCAATGAGTAGAGACTATCCGTCCTGGATGTTCCGGAAGTTTCAGAAATTTCAGAAGTTTCAATTCTGTTCCTCACTGGCATCTTTTACCCGTATATTCCTGCTTTTTTCCTTAATTTACACACAGGCAGCAGGTCTAATTTTTATGCCTTCCGGATTTTCATTACCTTCTCCGGCCTTTGCGCAAACTTCCACAAATAAAACTGATTCCAAGGTAAGTCACCGCTTGGAAAATTTCTTAATCAGCACAGAAGATCGAGATGACTGGACTCGCCTGATGTTAGCCATTCTTAACAGCGTGCCTGCAGTAGAGCAGGTTTTGGCACAAGGTGTAAGCGTAAATATTAGAGGAACCGATGAATTTCACGGAGTGACTCCGCTAATATTTGCTTCCGGAATTGGTTCCCTAGTCATAGTAAAATTGCTTGTAGAAAAAGGTGCTCGCCTGAATGATACGGATACTCAAGGCAATACTGCTTTGATTCAGGCGGCAAAGAAAGGACACTTTGATACGCTACAATATTTACTCCTGCAAGGTGCAAACCCGAATGCTGAAACTAATCAAAAGTGGAAGGCATTAATGTTCGCCGCACACAGAGGACAATTTGAAGTTCTCAAAACTTTATTGAAACATGGTGCAAGAGCAGACTTCCAGGACGATTTGGGGATGTCCTCTATTATGTATGCAGCTCAGAACGGGCATTTTGAAATAGTCCTACACTTACTAAAGCGCGGCGCAAAAGTAGATTTAGCCTCACTTAACGGTTCAACAGCTTTAATTTGGGCCATTAGGGCGGGCCATGAAAATATTGCTGAATTACTCTTGAATGCCGGTGCAGAAATAAATTATTTGGAGAGTGAGTTTCAAAGGTCACCACTGCTGCTGGCAGCAATGTATGGTAGGGAATCGACTGTAAAGAGGTTGTTATCCGCCGGAGCTAATGTAGAGGCAATTGACAAACAAGGTGCAAATGCTTTGTTACTGGCTCTAAGCAATAATCATTTGAAAACGGCAAATTTTTTGATCGAGTACGGAATTACTATCAACACTGCTGACCAAAAAAAATACAACCCTCTTATGGCTGCAGTTTCTCAAGGAAGTTTTGAATTAACAAAATCCCTGCTCAAGAAAGGGGCGGTAGTGAATGCTCAGGATTTTGCTGGAAAAACCGCATTAATGATTGCAGCAGGAAAAGGAGATATGGAAATAGTAAAGCTCCTGCTCAGAGAACAGGGGCGACTTGATTTTAGAGACCGCTACGGACGAACCGCATGGATGTATGCAGCCGAACAACAACGTATCTCAATGGTTCGATTTCTAAGCAATAATGAAATTGATAACCATGAAAACCTCTTTTATGCCGTTTCCCATGGACTATTCAAAGTAGTTGAAACATTGCTGGAGTTACACGCAAATACAGGAGTCCGTGATTCTCAAGGATGGACTCCTTTGATGTGGGCAGCAAATAACGGTCATGCCAAAATCGTAGAACTTCTGCTAAAAGGTGGAACAAATATTAACAGTAGTAATGGAAAAAGTCCCAATGTTTCCAGCTGGACCCCACTAATGCTGGCTGCGGGGAATGGACATCTCGAAACTGTAGAATTTCTCACTCAGAACGGAGCAGATCTTACTGCAGAAGATGAGGATAGTTGGACAGCACTAACCTGGGCTTCTCATAAAGGATACACTGATGTTGTTAGCTTTTTGGTTGATAACGGAGCATATATTGATAAGCTTGGCTCTGATGGTTCTACACCGCTTATTTGGGCCGCATCTCAGGGTCATGATACCGTAGTGCGTGTCTTGTTAACTAAAGGTGCAAATTATACATTGAAAGATGGTTACGGAAAATCCGCACTTGCACATGCAGTACTGCAAGGTCATTTCTCAATTGCAAAAATGTTGATTAATCATGGAGCCGACATTAATCAGGATCTACTTTATGCTGCACGTAGAGGATACAAAAATATGGTTGTATTTTTACTTGAAGAAAGTGCGGAAATTGATTATCTGTCTCCACATAACGAAACTCCTTTAAATCTTGCCAGTCAGGGAAAACACTGGGAAACAGTCAAAATTCTTCTGGAGAAAGGTGCAAATTCCTCATTGCAAAATGACCAGGGACAGACTTCACTGATGTCTGCAGTTTTGACCGGTGAAGCAAAAATGGTAAATCTACTGATCAACTCTACTAAAACAGGCTCTCGGAATTCTGAACTTGAAAATGCAGATTTTTTAGTAAACACACCTTTGATGACAGCTGCTGTCCACGGTTATTTAGATATCGTTAAAATATTGCTCGATAATGGTGCAAAAGTTGAGAGTAGAAATCGTTGGAAAGAATCGGCATTGATCCTTGCAGCTTCAAAAGGTTTTCGTGAGATAGTCAGGTTGCTGATTCAATATGGAGCAGATTTGCACTCTGAAGATATTACTGAAAAAACTGCCTTATTGAGGGCAGCCCAAACTGGACACCTGTTAGTAGTTGAGATGCTGCTTGCACAAGGCGCAAATCTGCACATTAACGCAATTGATTTAGGAGGAGAAGGTGGAACTGCCTTGATACAAGCTGCAAGAAACGGCCATAACGACGTTTTGCAAACACTTTTGAAAGCCGGAGCAATTGTAGATGAGACAGAGCTTATTTTTCACCACTCGGCTCTGATGGTCGCTGCTTTGAATGGTCATAAGAAAACAGTGGATCTCCTGCTCACTGCCGGGGCAAATCCAGCGTTAACAGATACTTCACAAAGGTCAGCTTTATTGCTTGCTGCTACAAACAATCACCTTTCGGTTGTGATACAGCTTTTGGACTCCGGACAAAGTGGAATTCAAACTGATTCCAACGGCAACGGTATCTGGCACCTGCTGGCAATGAGTGATGTTGAAAATAGGAACATACCAAACAGTTCGAATTTAAAACTAAACGAAGAAGGTGTGCCAACGGAAATGCAGGTGCTTTTCTCACGTAAAATTTTACTGGACTCTATAAACAATAATGGGGAAACAGCACTGATGATTGCAGCAAAACACGGAAAGATGAAGCTCGTTAAAAATCTGCTTGAACTTGGTGCGTCTCACAAAATACTGACGCCCGAAGGAAAGAGTGCCTTTACATTTGCAACAGCATCCGGAAACAACGAGCTTGCCAAGCTATTGCGATGATCACTTATGATATTAAAGCAGAGGACTTGTACCCAAAACCGAATTTTAGCTCCCTCTATTCCAGTAGCCGATCACCAGTTTTTTTTCTCGCTCATTGAAATCTCCTATAGAAATTTTGCCTTGAGAAAATCCAGAACGGAGATAATGCAGTTTTGCGAGGCACTCCTCTTTTGAATCACAATGGCTCCAGCCTTTTTCCTTCATTTGGACCAGTTTATTATAATCTTCCTCTGAAACTTCAACTGGGTTTTCCAGAGAGTATGGTGTTAAACTAATCATAAGATCTACAATAATTGCTGTGAAAAACGTGGGGAAACCTTTGCAATAAAAAAATATTAATACCATTTTAAGCACTAAAGAAAACAGCTTGCAAGTCTGCTGTAAAAAACCATGAATATTTCTCCAGAAATCAAAAACCAAATACCAAATACGCAATCCCTGTTTTGGCTAGGAAGCCTCATTTCCGGCATTTTGCTCGGCCTGAGTGCCCCGGGCTTTGGCACTAACTGGGTGGGAATACTGGCTTTTTTCCCTTTGCTGGCGGTACTCGATCAACTGCATAAAAACAGGCTGTTTTCACTCCAAAAACGGGCCGGGCTTTTTTTTGCAGTCTGCTGGTTTTCCGGAAGTATTGCTGCTTCGATCGGTGGATATTGGATTACTAGCAGTATCAATGTTTTCGGCCACATTCCCTGGTTTGCGGCACTGCTGATTACTGCCTTTGGATATGGACTGGAAATTGGATTACAGCTTTTCGTATATTTTGGAATCCCATTACTTTTCATCCGTCAACGCAGCGGTTGGGATTTAATCGTACGGCTCGCATTTGTTCTCGCTCTTGATCCATGGTATCCAAGGCTGATTCAATGGAATTATGGCGGATTGACTTTTTCTAAATTTCCATGGCTTGAGCAAGCCGCAGATATACTTGGTGCTTCCGGACTTCTTCTCTACAGCGCCGGATTCTCATTTTTGCTGCTCTACTGGTGGCGCTGGAAATCGGAAGGAACTGGAAACCGCAAATCCTTATTTAAAGCCTCAACCATTTATTTAATTTTGTGGGTCTTCGGCTTAGGTTACGGTGCCTGGAGAACTCAGGACCTTGTTATTCAAAATTCAAAACTTGACTCCGCATCATCCGGCAATATTCAAAACCTTGTTCCTGACTTTCCGGCAAAACTCACAGTTATGGTTATACAGCCTAATTTTTCCCTCCAGGAACTTGCTTCCAATCCTGAACTTGCACACTCAAAACGTCAGCAAAATTTGGCCGGCTTGCTGGAGGATTCACTCAAGGCACTGGAACAGCTTCCGGAAAATACAACTACTCCAAAGTTGTTAATTTGGCCTGAGTCGGTGTATCCTGATCCTTTTTTCAAAGTTGCAGCTTCACGCAAAAAAGTTATTTCCTTTGCTGATGCAAACCAAACTTCCATTTTGCTGGCTACTGTAGATTGGGTAAAGACTCAAACCGGTTACAAATTTTATGGAGTCTCAGTCCTGATTGGAGCAAATGGTGAAGTTCTTGGACGTTACAACAAGATATTCCTAATTCCATTTGGAGAGACAATTCCATTTTCAGAGTGGTTTCCCGGAATAGCTTCGTGGCTCAGAAATAATATTGCAAACATGTCAGAGTTTGAACGGGGCCGGGAATACACCGTTTTTTCTGTTCCAGAAAACATTGAGTTTTCTGCGCCAATTTGCTTCGATATTTTCTCACCCACAGTAGTTAGAGGCATGGTACGCAACGGCTCAAATTTGGTGGTAAACCTCAGTAACTTAGCTTGGTTCGGACGCACCACCGCGTCAGATAACATGGTCGCGGTTTTACGCTGGAGAGCCATCGAAAATCGGGTTCCGGTAGTCTTTGCCTCCAACAACGGTAAAAGTGTGTTCATTGGTGCAGACGGGGAAAACCGGAGCCGACAACTGGGATTATTTGAAGAAGGATCGTTAACATCCACAATTAACATTCGACCACAATTCTCATTTTTTCGCGAGTATGCTGAGTGGGTTTGGGGAGGATTCATGTTTTTATTTTTTATGCTGGGAATTCTGGCACAAGTACGTGGTAAGATATTTCATTAATCATTTTGCCTTTTAACTATCTTTTTCAAACAAGGAGAAAAAATGGACTTAAAACTCAAAGGGAAAGTAGCCATGGTGGCGGCTTCCAGCAAAGGTCTGGGTTATGGAATCGCACAGGCACTGGCTCAGGAAGGTGCTTCTATTTCAATCGGAAGCCGAACTCAGGAAGATATTGAAACTGCCGCAGAACAACTCCGGAACGAAACTGGTGTACCTGTTATGGCTTCGGTACTGGATTCATCTGAGGCTGAATCAATTCAACAATGGACAGATGCCACACTGAATGAGTTTGGTGGTGTGGATAAACTTGTCGTAAATGCCGGAGGACCGCCTACAGGAAAATTTGAAGATTTTGCAGATGAAGACTGGCAGGCCGCTTTTGATCTCAACCTTTTCAGTGCAGTAAGAATGATCCGGGCAACTTTGCCTTTGATGCGGAAACGCGGAGGCGGCTCAATTTTGACAGTCACTTCTATGTCGGTCAAAGAACCAATTGATGTTTTGATTCTCTCTAACGTCATGCGTTCCGGCGTAACCAGTTTGGTGAAAAGCCTTTCCATTCAATTGGCTCCGGACAACATTCGCCTCAACAATCTGATGCCCGGACGTATCAACACAGACCGGGTACGTAGCCTGGATGCTCTCAACTCTGAAAAACAAGGAATTCCAATTGAGCAATTAAAGACGGCAAACCAAGCCCAAATTCCACTCGGACGTTATGGTACAATTGAAGAGTTTGGACGTACCGGAGCATTTTTGCTGTCCGATGCCGCCAGTTATATCACAGGGTCGAGCCTCGCCGTCGATGGAGGAGTTCTAAAAACAGTCTGGTAATTAACAGTCAAGTTTTCTGCATTTCTGCCGATAGTCTTGATCAAGAGGAATCTGCCGTTTTATGCATGAATTTTCTATTTAAATTAAAGGAAGTTCAGGTTGAATCTAAACGACAAATTCCATTCATTTAACTTGATCAATCAATGAGGTACAAATGCCTGTCAATTATCTAAATATTTATGTCTTTGCTATTTTCGGGGGCCTTGCAGCAACTGTAGGAGGTATTTTTATCTGCTATACCGGCATGAGTGAAACGAGTTATCTTGTCTATCGAGGCATGGAACTCACAACCTATTATCTCGATAAAAACCGTCATGACCTGTATCTAAACGGTTTGGTTTACAGTATAACTTTCGGCATCGCGTTTCTGCTTCTTCTTGCAGTCATTGTGATTCCCAGTCCGGAACAAATTCAAAAACGTCTGGCTGCAACTTCGTTTGCGGGTTCTCCGGGATCAACTGAAATCAGTGTTCCTGAAGGAGAAACTCCGGATGCAGAAGACACTTCGCCACTGGATGGAGAGTCCATGGAAATAGAGTTGGAACCGGACATAGAATCTTATGAAGTCGGCGAAGAAGAAGTGGAAGAATCCGCACTGACGGGTGGAATAGATGACGACGATTCGGATGTGGTTTATGGAACAGGACGTATCACAGACGAGGCGCACAAATCCTTCATCATCTCCAGTCCGGACAGTGCCGTTAAGTTTCTGATGCGTAAAGAACTTGATGGACGACCACTGGAATCAAGCCAGGATGAAATTTATGAAGCTTGGCAGGAACGGGGACTTTCCAGAGGGAAATTGCGTAAGCATATCCTCAAGATAATGGAATGGGAAAGCGTACCGGAATTGGAAGTTAATGAAATCTATAACCAGGTTAAAGATAAAGCTTATGAAATTTCACACTCTTAACCCACTGAACAAGCCATTTGCAGCCACTAGCTAGTTAAAATATATGAGCACAAAGCTTTTCAAAGGAACCCCAACTTACCTTTTGGACCAAAAATTAAGTGAAGCTTTCCACATCGCACGATTGCTGGAAAAACCACTGTTGCTGGAAGGTGAACCAGGAACAGGAAAAACAAAACTCGCTCAGGAGTTTGCTGCACAAGGTAATCACCCCATTTTTGAGGTTCCAGTAACTTCAGAAAGCAAAGTTTCTCTACTCGTTTCACGCTTCGATGAAGTTCAGCGATTGATGGATACCCAAGCTGCCGTGGCTAATGCGCAAATGAAACAGGCCGGAATTGATACGCAGATTGATACCGGTGGACGCAAAGTTGACAATTTGGATGAATATGTTCATTTGGGTCCGCTCGCGCAGGCCTTCTCTGCACCAGGATCAGTTTTGCTGCTGGATGAAATTGATAAGGCCCCACGTGAACTTCCTAATAACCTTTTGTTTCTACTCTCCGAGAGACGGATTGTTGTTCCGGAAACACAGCAAACAATTGAATGTGAGCCTGGGAAGATGCCGATCATAGTGATCACATCCAACCATGAACAGGACCTGCCGGCGCCTTTTATTCGGCGCTGTATTTACATGTACATTGAGTTTCCACCCCCGGAAAGGATGCGGGAAATAATCCGGATGCATCATCCTGGTGCAAATAAAAAAATAGTTGCTGCTGCAATTGAAATTTTCTACCAGTTACGTGAACTTGATCTTACTAGAAAACCCTCAACCAGCGAAATTTTAGATTGGATTTCATATCTGGTTCAGACCAATGTCCTTGATTCAAAAGTTGTTGAAAGACTGAAAGGCGCACAAACCCTGGTAAAACATCGGGACGACCGTGAGCTATTGCGTGCCATTCAGGAAAAGGGTATTGAGTCTGCAACCAGCCGAAAATCACAAAACTGGTAAACTCTTTCCTTCTAGGACACAAATACATGTTTCAAATTGGCTTCTTCATTTTAATTTTTTTATTGGGAAGCATCCCCTTCGGCTTATTGATCAGCCGCTACTGGCTAAAAATTGACATCCGCAGGCAGGGCAGCGGCAACATCGGCATGACTAATGTAATGCGTGTTGGTGGAAAGTGGCCCGGCATTGTGACCTTTGTTTTGGATTTTGGCAAGGGAAGCCTCGCAGTCTTAACTGCACAAATAATTTTTCCTGTTTCAGAAACAGAACTCGAAACTCAATTAATTTTTCACAGTCTGGCTGGAATTATAGTTGTTTGTGGACATGTTTTTTCCGTTTTTCTCCGTTTTAAAGGTGGAAAAGGGATTTCAACTTTGTTTGGAGTTTTAGCAATTTTGCAGTTAAATGTCGGCATCTGTGCAGCCCTGGCATGGGCCGGCATGTATTTGTGGAAACGAATCTCCAGTCTTTCCGCAATCACTATGCTGGCTGTCCTTCCGTGGTTATTTCTACTTGTTCCCTGGGTACAGGATGAAAGACCTGTTTGGTCTATGTTTTTCATTTTTCTTCTGTTATCATCACTGTTGATATACAAGCATCGCGAAAATATCCAGCGCCTGCTAAAAGGCCAGGAAGAACAACTCAAGTCCAACAAAAATCTCTGAAAAGTATTTTCATCAACTACAATGAACCCATTCGCTCCTGTCTTATTTTTCTTTGGCAAAGATATGTTCCGGCACGCCATTCTCTTTTCCGGAATTTCAGTCATTGCCTGGCTCTTGAAACTTAACGGTATAGCATGGGCTGGTTATTTATTGTGGATTTCACTAATTATGATTGCTACTTTAATCATTTGGAAGGCAGGTGATTTTTTCTCTTCGGCAGCAACTTATGTCGAGGAAAAACACGATATCCCACAATCAATTAAAGCCGCGGTCATTGACGCAATCGCGAGTTCCTTTCCGGAGTTTTGTGTAGCCATTATTGCTGTAATCTTGATTGGACGGGCGGAGGTTGGCATTTCAACTATCGTGGGATCTGCGCTTTATAACGTTTTGGTTATTCCTGCTGCGGCAGGACTGGTCGCCGCAAGTCCAATGGTAATCAGTCGCGAAGTCGTCTGGCGTGATAATATTTATTATCTTGGTGTGGTTCTTTTGCTCGGTGCAATGCTCTGGCAGTTTCCCAATGAATGGGGTGCGGGTGTAGCTGTTCTTTTTTTGCTGGCCTATCTAGGTTATGTATTTCTTCTTCAAAGGGACTTCAAAAAAGCAAAAAAGCAAAAAGCAGATTCTCCGGAAACCGAAGCAATGAAAACTGAAGTTGACGAAGATGATGAGCTGGAACTAACATCCGAAAAAAAGGCATGGATATGGATCATCGGCATGATGATTGTGATGGGAGGAGCATCTCACCTTCTTGTTGAATCTTCCCTGGCACTTGGTGACATGTTGGGAATTGACGGAGTTATCATGGGATTTGTTGTGATTGCAGCAGGAACATCAGTACCGGATACAGCTCTCTCGGTAATAAGTGCGAGGAAAGGACACTACGATGCAGCGGTTTCCAATGTATTCGGCAGCAACATTTTCGACATCTGCATATGTTTAAGCATTCCAATTTTGCTGGCACTCGCCATTAGTGGAGAACCAACCAGTATTGATCTTCCGCAATTGGGACTGATCTGGAGCCTGATAGGTGCCACATTTTTGGCCATCTATTCCTTTTGGAGCAATAATTATACTCTTACCAAATTAAAAGCCGGTATGATGGGTATCCTCTACCTGCTAATTATTATAATTTCCTTTACGTTTTAGTTTAGTTCAAAAAGCAGAAAATCGCTCGATCTGGAGGAACGAATCTTCACAACGCTTTCCTCACTGACAGCAGCACCGTCTCCATCTTGCAACTTAGTTCCGTTCAGTAAAAGTTCTCCACTCACAATCTGCACCCTGCCAGATGAATTGTACATGGCCACGCTCTTTTGATTTGAGAATCTTCAGCATAACTCACTTTGTTCACTAAATGATTTGGGCAGAAATCGAAATTTTAATTAAACACCAACATTAATCCCATGCACAAATAAAAAACCACTTCACTTAACTGCTGAGTTGCGCCCAGGCAGTCACCTGTCACTCCTCCAAGTTTGCGCTTAAAATAAACTAATGATAGCCACCAGAACAGTACGACTGCCAGCAATCCCATCCAGACCTGGTTACCGATAAACAATAATGGCAACAAGCCGAAAACAGCATTTATAATTAAATCAACCCCTGAAAACCTAATCATAGATCCGGATTTGCTCTTTGCCGGATCCTGCACATAGCTTGCAAAACGGAGCTGTGAAATTGAGACAAAACGGCTAAATGCATGGCCTGCAATCCAAACCCAGGGCAAAATTTCGGTTTCAATTTGTAAAAGTGCAAAAAATTTCAGCAGCACCACGAATACTAAACCAAGTGTTCCATAAGTTCCAATCCGGGAATCCTTCATTATCCGCAGCCGCTCTTCTGCGTTCCATCCGCCACCGAGTCCGTCGCACGTATCGGCAAATCCATCTTCGTGTAAGGCACCGGTCAGCAAAACCGCGGTTGCCATTCCCAGCAAAACTGATATCGGCAAAGTGCCATCCGTTGATGTGCCAGACGATACTGAAAACAGCATTTGAGTCAGCATCCAAACTGCTGCACTTGCTCCCCCAACAAAACAGCCCACAAGTGAAAAATAGCGCGAGGAATGGTTACTCTCTTTAGAATACCAGCCAGAAGGGAGCGGTATCCTGCTGTAAAAGATAAAGGCACCAACTATGCGCCGAATTTCCTGTCTTAAGCTATTCACCATCAGTTCGGTCACTAACACCTGCAGATTCAAAGGATGCCATTTGATTTAGAAAAGCGACTGCTGACTGCAAAAGCGGAAAAGCGACTGCGGCCCCAGTTCCTTCACCAAGACACATTCCTAATGAAAGCAAAGGTTCCGCCTGTAAAAATTTTAACATTTCACTATGTCCCTGTTCATCAGACTGATGAGTAAAAACAGCATATTGCTGAATTTCCGGGACGATTCTGGAAGCAGCAAGAAAAGCAGAGCCGGCGATAAAACCGTCAATCAGTAAAATCCGTCCCAATACTGCTGATTCCAGCATTGCCCCAACCATCATCACAATTTCAAAACCTCCAAAAGTTGCTAACACTTCATGCGGTTCATCTATTTTGTCGTGCTGATCTAATGCTTTCTGAATAATTTTCCGCTTCCGTACAAGTCCGGAATCATCGAGTCCTGTCCCTTTTCCAACACAGTCTTCAAGAGGCAAGCCCGTATAACGCTGCATCAGCGCAGCAGCAGAGGAGGTATTGCCAATTCCCATCTCACCAAAACCAATTACGTTGCAATCTGGATCCGGAATCGTTCGACTCAACTCAGCGCCTTTGTTCAATGCCTGCTCACATTCTTCAGCACTCATTGCCGGAGTTTTGGAAAAGTTTTTTGTTCCCCGCCCTATTTTTGCTGCAACCAAATCCGGATGTTCCGGTAAATCTCCATTTACGCCTGCATCCACCACATGCAAACTAAGATTGTGTTGTCTGCAATATACATTTATGGCGGCACCTCCGTTGAGAAAATTTAGCACCATTTGCGCAGTAACTTCCTGGGGAAATGGACTAACACCTTCTTCAATAATTCCGTGGTCACCGGCAAAAACCAGGATGGTCGGATTTTTCAGTTCAGGAGTCAGCGTGTTTTGAATTTTACCAACTTGTAAGGCCAGCATTTCCAACCTCCCCAGCGAACCTGGAGGTTTTGTTTTAGTGTCAATTTTTTGCTGCAGTGCTTCATTCAATGCAAGAGAAACTGAAGGAATTGAAAAAAATGTCATCTTACCTTTTTTACTTTTTTAGTGAGTTTATGGACGTGATTATTGCATGATGCAATCGAAAATAGTTTTCTCGCCTCGCTCGAAATGACACGTTTTAAAGTCTTTTTACAAGACCATCATTATATAAGTAACCAGTATATATTTGTTGCTCAACTAATCAATCTCATTCTAAAATGGTACTGCTCCAAAACAAAAAAGCAGCACTTGGTTTTAGTTTATTTTGAAATACTTGAAAACTATTGTCGCAAATTCTATGCTCTCAATATAAAAATCTTTAATTGGAATTCAGTAAATTCTGTTCAAAAATATAATCAAAAACCAGATTTGAAAATTTGGCTAAAAAACCCACTAAGCATTCTTGCAGAAAATGCCGGAGGCGGTATTCTGCTTGAGGGAGCACGCATCATCGAATTGATTCCTTCCGGAAAGCACCCTTCATCTGAATATGATTCTGTTTTTGATGCCAGTTGTCACGTCATCCTTCCGGGATTGATCAACCTGCATCATCATTTTTACCAAACCCTCACCCGTGTTTATCCTCAGGCACTAAACAAAGAACTATTTCCATGGCTCAAAACACTTTATCCGCTTTGGGCCGGAATAACTCCGGAAGCACTGCGAATTGCAACACGCCTTGCGCTAGCTGAATTGCTGCTTTCCGGCTGTACCACCGCCTCAGATCAGCATTATGTTTTTCCCGCAGGACTGGAAAATGCCATAGATTTGCAAGTGGAAGAAGCACAAAATTTGGGAATCCGCATGGTGGTTTGTCGAGGATCCATGGACCGCTCAGAAAAAGACGGAGGCTTGCCTCCTGATTCTGTCGTGCAGACATGTGATGAAATTTTGGCTGACAGTGAACGCCTGATTCAGCAGTATCATAACCTTGAGGAAGGGGCAATGACTCAAATCGCACTGGCTCCCTGTTCACCCTTTTCAGTTTCAGAAACAGTAATGCGTGAAAGTGCAAAGCTTGCAGAAAAAAATAACGTTCTGCTGCACACCCATCTTGCTGAAACAGAAGATGAAAACAGTTTTTGCCTGGAAACAATCGGCTGCCGACCTTTGGAATATCTGGAACAGGTAGGCTGGTTAAACAATGTAACCTGGCTGGCACACGGTATTCATTTTACGGATGAAGAAATTAAAAAACTCGCTGCCACAAAAACCGGAATTTCTCATTGCCCATCTTCAAACATGGTTCTTTCTTTAGGAGTCTGCCGGATTATGGATTTGGAGAAAGCCGGAGTCCCCGTTGGATTGGGCGTCGACGGTTCTGCTTCAAATGATTCTTCAAATTTAATGCAGGAAGTCCGGCAGGCTTTTTTACTTCAGCGACTTCAGCATGGATCTAAAGTCACTCATTTGGATGCGTTGCGCTGGGCTACCGAAGGCGGTGCAAATGTTTTGCGGCGTCCTGAACTGGGACGAATCGCGGAAGGAATGCAGGCAGACCTCGCACTGTTTAAATTGGACGAATTACGATTTTCCGGAAACGGTGATCCCCTGGCTGCACTCGTGATTTGCGGTGCTCACCAAGCTGATCGTGTGATGGTGGCCGGAAAATGGATTGTGGAAGACGGACAAATTCTAGGACTTGATTTAGAGCAACTCCAAGCGCAACACCACAGGGAAGCTAAACGCCTGCAGGAAAAGTGACATCAATTGTCTATAAAGCCCAATAATGAACTAACTGACAAATTTATAAAAAGTTGTCATTCAGGGTGAAGTGTAGCAAAGACACGGACTCCAGGGGTGCTTTTTCAATTCTTATCCTTAACACTAACGGTTCAGCATTTATTCAAACAGAGCCAGAACATTCTCAGGAGGGCGGCCGATAACTGCTCCCTTTTCAGAAATTACAATTGGTCTTTCGATCAACACAGGATTCTCTGTCATGATGTTCACCCACTGATCATGAGTCAAATTATCCTCTGCAGATATCCCCAGTTCTATAGCTTTGCCTTCCTTAAACCTTACCAGTTCTGACGGCCGAATCTTCAATTTGTTGATGATCTCCTTCAACTCATCTTTCGTAGGTGGATTCTTCAAGTAATCAATAATTTTAGGTTCAACACCCTTACTGTTCAGAATTTCCAATGTCCCCCTGCATTTACTGCACTTGGGATTGTGGTAGATGGTGTAAGTCATATGTTTATTTTATTGCAATGTTATAAATAACATATGGTTAAGAAAAAAATATTAGTTAGTAATGTTTGAAGACTTTATTGTTAATAAACTGTATTCAATTGACTGCATGGTAACTACTCACATTCACCTGCAAAATCTATTTTTCTCTGATTCCCAATACCAGAGTAATTCTGTATTGCAGGAAATGGGAACATAATGGAGCCAAGTAAGTGTACCACGCAAGGCATAAAGGCTTAAAGAAGGATGATGTGGGTTTACCTGTCGCAACTCCAACGAGCAAATTATCCGTTTTATTTCTTTATTCCACCTCCCCCTGAATTTCCAGTATTGCAGATTCGAGTGCCTCCAGAGTTTCCGGATCTGCGTTTTCCCACATTTCCCGTTCGTGGGCTTCAAGCAGACGTTGGGAGGCATCTTTCAAAGCGAGGGAGTTGTGTTCCCGGAAGAATTTTTGCTGTTCCGGATCGAGCAGAAGTTTCTGGGCGACTTCTTCGTATTGATAATCTGCAACAATATCACAGGTTGCATCGTAGCCAAACAGATAATCGACTGTGGCCGCCATTTCAAATGCACCTTTGTATCCGTGTTCGCGCATTGATTCCAGCCATTTTGGATTGAGAACACGGCTCCGGAAAACACGGTTGAATTCTTCCTTGAGTGTGCGGATTTTTATTTTTTCAGGATTGCTCGAATCGCCGTGATAAGTTGCGGGAGTGGAACCTTTTATTTCTGTGACGGCCGCCTGTAGTCCTCCCTGAAACTGAAAATAATCATCCGAATCCAGAATATCGTGTTCACGGTTATCCTGATTTTGATGCACGATTTCCACAGAGCTCAGCCGCTCACGCAACAAATTAATTTCCTCAGAACTCGTACCATCGGAAGCATAAGCATGGCCGCCCCATTTCAAAAATACTTCAGTTAAATCGCCACGGGTTTCCCAGTTTCCAGCGTCAATCAATGGTAAAAGTCCGGTTCCGTACGCACCAGGTCCAGAACTAAAAACCCGTAACTCCGCCAACCTTTTAGCATTTTCCTTAGAATTTCCGGAGGCCTGAAAACGTTTTTGATCAAGCAACCATGCGGCCCGTACCGGGTTCATTTCCTCTGGTTCATCAAGTTCTGCCAAACGCTTTGGTACCGTCGAAAGCAAGCGCATCACGTCACCAAAGGAGTCCCGGAACATTCCGGAAACCCGCAAAACGACATCCACCCGCGGTCGACCCAAAACTGAAAGAGGCATAATTTCAAAATCAACTACACGCCCTGAAACCGGTTCCCAAACTGGTTCGCAACCCCAAAGCGCCAAAGCCTGGGCGATGTCATCGCCGCCGGTACGCATATTCGATGTTCCCCAAATCACAAGTGCTGTAGTTTTCGGGAATTCGCCGTGATCTGAACGGTAGCGTTCAATCAATTCTTCAGCCAAAGCCTGTCCGCAGCGCCAGGCAGTCTGCGTTGGAATCACACGCGGATCGACTGAATAAAAATTGCGTCCGGTCGGCAAAACGTCAATCCGCCCTCTCGTTGGTGCGCCGGACGGTCCCGGACTGACAAAGCGCCCCTCCAAAGCCAAAGCCAAACTGCGGGTTTCTTCCGAACAACGGTTAAACCGCGGCAATAAAGTTTCGTGCAGCCAACGGCGAAGTTTTTGAATTCCTTCGTTTTCCGGGAATGTAAGCGGCACACCTGCGCTTCCGGATAATTCGTGTCGTGTTTGTTCGTAATTCACCCAATTTCTCGCCAATTCTTCAATTTCATCACGTTCCCGAATCGAAAGCGTGTCGAGGTCAAAATCCGGTTCTTTTCCCAAAAGTGCCTGCAGCAAACCCGGACGTTCCACAGAGGGCATCCGCAGCAGACTCAACAGAAAATCAATTCGTTTTTCGCCTTCCGGAAGTTGTCCGAAAATGTGCAAACCGGAACGAATTTGACTTTCTTTCAACTCACAAAGGTGGCTGCTGAGCGCATTCAAGGGATCATCGTCCTCCGGAAGTTCCGCACTCCACTCCGCGTGTTCCAGCAGATGCTCAATTTCATGTTCGAGTTCATGTGCGCGTTCCGGATACAGCGTTTCGCAATGGGCATGCTCTTCCAGCAGACGCTCGGCTTTGTCCAGTTCTTCGTAGAGTCCGGCACGGGTCAAAGGCGGGGTAAGGTGATCGACAATTACGGCAGACGAACGGCGTTTAGCCTGTGCGCCTTCGCCCGGATCGTTGACGATGAAAGGGTACAAATTTGGTAAAGTTTTCAATGCAATTTGCGGAAAATCATCTGACCCTAAGGCTACGCTCCTTCCGGGCAGCCATTCCAAATTACCGTGTTTTCCAAAATGGATAACTGCATGTGCGTCAAAATCCTCACGAATCCACTGATAAAACGCCAGGTATTCCGGTGGAGGAGACAAAGCGGGATCGTGATAAATCGCCTGAGTCTGCAAACCAAATCCCCGCTGCGGCTGGATGCCGATGAAAATGTTTCCAAAACATTTTCCGGCAACAGGAACGGAATCCCCAACTTCATGCGTCCATTGTTTAGCCAAAGTTGCTTGACTTACTTCCTGCAAAGCACCGATCATTTCAAATAACCGTTCGCGGGAAATGCCTTGTTCCGGTGTTTTTCCATAACTCATTTCCGCATCGTTGGTGATTCCTGCCTGCAGAATGCGGATCAGTTCGTCACCGGTTTCTGGGATTTTTTCTTCCAAATTTTCTACTGGAGCTCCAGACTCCGCTCTGGAAATACTGTTGGAACCGGGCTCCGTTCCGGGGAAAGATGAAATGCAGTATCCGCGTTTATCTAAATCTTTCATAAAAGCAAGTACACTGGCCGGTGTATCAAGTCCAACTCCGTTTCCAAGACGGCTGTCTTTGTTTGGATAATTTGCCAGAATAATTGCCACTCGTTTTTCCGCATTAGCTGTTCGGCGCAAACGTACCCAATTTGCAGTAAGCTCAGCTACATGCTCAATTTGTTTTACATCCGGAGCCAAACGTTTCGAACGAAACTCCAATTCAGGTGCTGCCTCCTGTTCCTGTTTAAAACCGACTACAGTACTGAAAAGCCGCCCGTCTGTTTCCGGAAGTACAACAGACATTGCAGCATTAGAGGCAGAAAAACCACGTGGATTTTGCAGCCACGCTTCTCGATTCTCAGTGGAAGTCGGTACCTGAATTACTGGACAATTCAGTCTTTCCAAAAAAGATAAGCGAGTCTTACTCCCCTCATCCATGCCTCCTCCTGAAGGTTCGGTGCCGATCGAAAAACTCTGCATGGTCATAATCGCGTCCGGAGGCTCCATTTCAGCTTTTCGCAGCAACTCCTCCTGCGCTTTAATTTCACGCAACGAATATGCATAAAATCCCGATACTTCCAAGCCCTGTTTGTTTAAGGCCTCAGTCAAAGCCTCAACCACGGCCATGTCACCCGTTTGCTCCAAAGCACGATAAAAGGTAATCCAAACCCGACCAATTTTCGATTTTTGATTTCTTTTTTCTGATTTATTTTTTAGCCACCCAAAAGTTGGAATTTTCAAAGCTTCCGGAAACCCCCCAGTTTTATTTTCCAGTAGCAATTCCACCGCCTCAGCTGCAAGTTCCATGTTGTCGATTCCACCTTCATGGAAATATGAAAACATTTGACGCACCAGCGGTTCTGCGTAATCATTGAAATTCATCAACTCCGGATCCCATTCATCAGTTCCGGGTAGCACTAGAATACGTGTTTTTGCACCGTGACTCTTGATGTGAAGGATTTCGTTCAGCATATGCGGGAAATAGCCGTATCCACCGTGCAAACGAAATATTGCCAACTTGGCTTTGCACAAAACATTGTCCGCATAATGCTCTGCAGCCGCAGGATGTTGAAGCGGATTGGCCTGCATCAAACGCAGTGTAAGTCTCGCTTTCTTCTGAAATCGTTTGCCCCAAACCTGGGCCAGTACGGAAAGCTCGGTATCAGCAGTACTTATGAATAAAATATCGGATGGTGTTTGACGGACTGATTCGAGTTTTTTTTCGGAGTCCAAGTCTCCCGGTTTGGTGGCAATTCTGTGCATTTAATTCCAATTCCAATCAGGCTTACTTTTTCCCGGCTGCCACAAGGTTTCTTTTTCGCCAAGGGTCTCTGTGACCCAGCGCCCGGCGACAAAAAGGAAATCGGAAAGACGGTTTATGTACTTGATAATTTCTGGACTCACCAAATCAATTTGCTTGAGTTTGAGAATATCTCGCTCGGCCCTTCTACAAACTGCACGTGCAAGGTGCAAAAAAACATTAAGCGACGTTCCGCCGGGCAGGATAAAACTTTTCAGTGGTTGAAGTTCATCGTTCATCGCATCAATTATTTCCTCAAGCCATTCCGCGTCTTCCGCCTGTAAAGTGATTTGCCCCACATATTCATCACCTGGAAGAGTTGCCAATTCCGAACCCATGTCAAAGAGTTTTTGCTGAATTGCTTCCAAAATAAGTTCCAGTTTGTCCCTTCGTTTTGATGCATCCTTTTGCACAAGAAAACTTAATACAATTCCCAAGACACTGTTCAATTCATCAACGCTTCCATAAGCTTCAATACGCGGATGATCTTTCGGAAGCCGCTTTCCTCCCACGAGTCCGGTCTGTCCTGTATCTCCGGTACGAGTATAAACTTTTGTAATTTTTACCATGATTTTATGTGAGCTAACTTGTTTTCATTTGTTTTGCAAGAAATTGATAAGCAGGGTCTACTGAGTTTTCCAAATTTCGTTTCAGACTAGCCTGGTCTTCAGTCGATCTGTTTTGACCAACTTTTTCTTTTCCCTCCCATCTTTCAACCTTCAACTCAAAACCAACAATCGCATTTACCATTTTTCGAATTTTTGAATTAGACCAGTCTGCCCGCCATGGAGATTTTGCACCCGCTTCATGTTCTATGGTCAATTTATCTACCAGTTTCATCAATTCTTCCTCGTTTTCAATTTTTCGCAACGTTCCAATTGCATGAATTGCAGTGTAATTCCAGGTTGGAACATTATCTTTTGCAGCATACCAGCGAGGCGAAATGTAACCGTTTGTTCCTAAAAAAACTGCAACCGCGTTTTCTCTGTTCTCGAGTCCCTTAGCATGGGGGCTTGCCTTAGACAAATGAAGATTGATCGAGTCATTCCCCGCATCATCTGTCAGAAGCTGCATCGGTAAGTGAGTCACTTGCGGGACTTGTCTGCCATTTGTAAGTAGAGCCCCAAACGGATGTGCCATCACAAAAGTTCGAATTTCAGCAGTGTCGTTCATCTTGAAGTGTGCTGGTATGTACATATTTTTCTTTTTATAGGTTTTTGTTGTTTTTCGTAATTAACTGCCTCAAGCTAATCCATCCATTTTAAAAATTCACGTAAAGACACCACTTCGCCAACCACAATCATAGCAGGCGGTTCAAGTCCGTGTTTTTCAACATCTACTGCACAAGTTCCGAGCTTGGTTTCTAAAACACGCTGATCTGGTAAACTGGCCTGAGATATTACTGCAACCGGTTCTTCTGTAGAACGACCGTTACGTATCAGGCGAACTGAAATCTCACCAAGATATTTCATCGCCATATACATCACGATCACCGGTGACCCCTGTGCAATCGCATCCCAATTGTGCCTTTCAGGAAGTTCACCTGCCATTCCATGTCCAGTGATGAACGTGACTGCCGAATTAATATCACGATGCGTAAGAGGAATTCCAGCATAGGCTAGACCTCCTATTCCAGCCGAAATTCCGGGAATAACCCGGAAAGGAATTTTAGCAGTAGCCAAACACAAAGCTTCCTCACCACCTCTCCCAAATACAAACGGGTCTCCTCCCTTGAGTCGTAAAACGCGCTTGCCCTGTTCTGCCAATTCTACAAGACGTAGAGAAATATCTCTTTGTTTAGCAGAAGGTTTACCTCCACGCTTACCGGCAAATTCAAGCTCGCAATCTCCTGAAACCAAATCTAGAATGTCTTTCCCAACCAGGGCATCATAAACCAGTACATCGGCTTGTCGTAGTGCATTTAAAGCATGAAGTGTTAGCAATCCTGCATCACCGGGACCAGCCCCTGCTAACCAAACCCATCCCGGTTCAAACTTTGGCAAATCAAAAGGAAGTGATTGCATAAAATTTTTGCTCTGAAAAAAATTTCAAAATGCGTTACAGTCATAAAATTGTATCTTTTTCGCTTGTGACAGAATAACAGGATAAACAAGATTTTTACAGCTAAGATTCTATTGCACCATGATTGATAAACCTTCCGGAGCGCTCCGGCGCGGATGGACCACAGGAGCCTGTGCTACTGCTGCAACAAAAGCAGCTTTAACTTCGTTGATAACCGGTGATTTGTCGAATTCTGTCAGCATCATTTTACCCAAAGGCGAGCAGCCGGAATTTGCACTGAGCCACACAGAACTTGGAACAGATTTTTCAACTGCTGCTATTATCAAAGATGCTGGTGACGACCCGGACGTGACACATGGTGCTGAAATCAGCGTTACTGTAAGAAATGGAATTCCGGGATCAGGAGTAGTATTCAAGGCCGGTTCCGGAGTGGGTACAGTTACGAAAGCAGGACTTGCGTTAGAAATTGGAGAACCCGCGATCAATCCTGTTCCTCGACAAATGATGTGCGCTGTTGTCTCCGAAATTACTGAAACATTTAATCATTCAGGAGACATTGTACTGACGATTTCCGTTTCCGGTGGTGAAGAATTAGCTAAAAAAACATGGAACCCACGACTCGGCATTTTAGGAGGAATTTCGATTTTAGGCACAACCGGCATTGTCATTCCTTATTCCTGTTCCGCCTGGATTCATTCTATTCATCGTGGAATTGATGTCGCTCGGGCAAACGGAATGCAGCACGTCGCCGGATGTACCGGTTCCACCAGCGAAAAATTAGTGCAAAACCATTACAGACTTCCGGACGAAGCCATGCTTGATATGGGAGATTTTGTGGGCGGCTTACTTAATTATTTTCGAAAACATCCTTTGCCGAAACTCACTATCGGAGGTGGATTTGGGAAACTCACCAAGTTGGCACAAGGTCATCTTGATTTACACTCCGGACGCAGTCAGGTGGATTTTTTGCAGCTGGCAGAACAACTGAAAAGACTTGGTGCAAATGAAAAACTATGCGAGAAAACCAAAACTGCCAACACTGCGAATGAAGTCCTTAATCTGGCACAAAACGCAGGACTGCCGCTTGCGGATAGAATCGCAGAACAAGCCTGTATTGTTGTTCGAAAAGCGTTACGTAAAACAGAAACTCAAATCAATATTCTAGTGATTTCCAGAACATACGGTGCAAAACTCCAAGGGGAACTCGTTGGAGAGGCTGAAAACAATGCCTGAAAAACTGCTGATCCTGGGTGGGACACGTGAAGCCTACGAACTGGCTGAGTGCCTGGTTTCGCAATTTTCTCCGGAACAGTTGACTGTCATCAGTTCTCTGGCCGGAGTCACCGAACATCCGAGACAACCTGCAGGAGAAGTACGGATCGGAGGCTTTTCCGATACAAATGGTACGGGCGGTAAGTCTGGACTGCAAAATTATTTGCTGCAGGAAAAAATTTCGTTACTTGTCAATGCCACCCATCCCTATGCCGCACAAATCAGTGAAAATGCACTCGCCGCGGCAACGGAACTCCAAATACCCTTTTTGCGCGTGACCCGCCCTCCCTGGGTGAAACAACCCGGAGATCAGTGGATCGAAGTTCCAGATATGGAAGCCGCAGCTAATTATCTTATTGACTACAAGACAATATCACAAAATGAATTATATAAGCATAGCGTTTTTCTGACCATAGGTAATCGTGGTTTGTCTATTTTTCGGAAATGTAATAAAAATCGTTTTTTTGTGCGAACAGTTGATCCACCAGAAGAGGCTTCGTCATGGTCTGAAGCTATTTTTATGGAGGGGCGAGGCCCATTTACACTGGAAAACGAGCTTGCTCTGTTCCGTCAGAATGCCATCACAATTCTAATCACAAAAAATAGCGGAGGGATCTCTACCTACGCAAAGATTGAAGCTGCAAGAAAATTGTATGTTCCAGTAATTATGGTGGCACGTCCTGCCTCTTCCTTGAAAGAAATTTATCCAACAATTGATGATTCTACGGACTGGATAACTAAAAACATATTGTCGTGAATTATACGCTACCCTACTATGCAGATTTAGGATCCATAAGCCGCTTATACTACGTCATACATATTTCACCATCGTCAATATTTTTAACGGAAATCCTTTTAATTTGGATATTGCCTGAGCAATTTAAATCACCCAGGGATTGACCAAAAAATTACACGGCAAATTAGAAGGGTGCTAATCAGTCTAAGGGTATTTTTTGTATGCAACTGCAACGCGAAAAAGTTTCTCAATAGTTAAACCTGCAAATGGAATACTCTGCAAAGTGCCGGCAAGAGTAATAGGTCTGCTATCAGAGCAGCAATGACAGCAACCACTGCCAAAATGGCAAAGTGGGAGACTCCCACATGGTTTACCGGAATGAAACATAAAAATAGTGAAATAAGAATCAGTGTGGTGAAGAAAATTGCCTGCCCCACTTCGCGGAGAGTCGAATTGATAGATTCCCCAATGCTTTGTCCCTTGATCAGAGAGAGACGGTAGTGGGTAAGAAAATGGATGGTGTCGTCCACGGCAATACCGATGATAATAGGTGCAGTAAACAGTGTGGTTGTGTTGAGTTTTAAGTCTGCCCATCCCATCAGTCCAAAAACTGTCAGCATTGGAAAAGTATTTGGAATAATTGCAATCAGGCCCATTTTCAGTGATCCAAAAATACCAATCAGGATTATTGAAATGATCAAAAAAGCTAGTCCGAAACTGCGGATCTGGGACCAACTGATAGCATCAAATACACGGGCCCAAGTTCCGACTCCCCCGGTTAGGGTTGCTTTGAGCCCAGGGTATAGTTTTTTAAGAGGTTCAAAGATCTGGTCTATTTTGGGCTGGAGTGTAAGAAGAATCTCAACGGCTTCTTTCGATCCTAGAGTTTTCGTGGAAACACTCATGCGTGCTTTGGCATAGTCCAGTGAAACAAGCCTTTCCAGATCTTCGTTGTTCCCTCCTTCAATTAGAACCAACAGTTGTGCGACCATTGAGGGTTCGTCAGGGACAGAATAGGCTTCTGCACTATTATCCATTAGTTTTCGATGGGTCTGTTTGAGCTGATTGTTCATTGTCCAACTGTGCTTCACTAAATCTGGATAGAGTTTTTTAATTGTTTGGTCCAATAGTTCTAAAGCCTGCAACACCTGTGGGTCACGGAAAATCCCTTCTGCCTCTCCCTCAATCAGGATTTCCATGTTTCCTGTTCCAAAAAATTGATTATCAAGCAGTTGGCTCGTTTTTCTAACAGGAGAATCAGGTGGATAGAACTCAGAAAATACTGTATTTATTTCAATACGGAACATTCCAAGGATGAGTATCATACTAGCTATGGCAAATAAGACGATCACTCTTTTAGGGTAATCTACACTTAATTTCTCAAATATATGGATTATTCGCTGTGTGATCTTCATGATTTTAATTTCAGTAATATGATTTTCCTTCAAAGCAGGTCGAGGCGGGAACCAATTCATAAGGACGGGCAAAAGAATGATGGTCAGTATGAAAGCAAAAAGTACTCCGATTCCTGCAAGGAGACCCATAGTTTGAATTACGGATAGCTGAATGAAATATAGTGAAAACACACCGATTGAGGTTGTAATACTGGTTAGTAGACAGGCCATTGCAGTTTTACTGAAAACCGAGTGCATTGCTTGGTGGTGAGTCTGCCCCTGTTGGTGAAAATATAAGTACCCTGAAAGTACATGGACTACATCAGCTACAGTTGCAACACCTACAAGACCAAAGGTGATGTAAAGTGAAATGTCAATAGGCCACCCCGTCCAACCTGCTAACCCCAGTACTCCAATCATGCTCGAAAGAATTATAAGGGTTGGCCAGATAACTGATCTTAAGGATCCCAGCAGCAGACAAGTTAACCCGAGGCTGAAGAAAAGTGAGATGATTAGTGCAATCTGGAGTTCAGAGTTCCAGACATCAGTATTATAAAATGCTCCCCAGTGAGGATGTTGAAACTCGAGATCTTTACGGAAACGTTCCTTTTGGAGAATATTCCAAACTGCTCTTTCGAAATCAGCATAATCATTCAATCCGTGTTCAACGAATTGAAGATTTTCAATGGATTGGCCTTTAGTTTCATCTTCTTCAAATCCATCTTTCAAGAGATTCTGCTCTCCATGTTCTATTGGAACTGCATCCAGGTTTGTTCTGAACATCACTATCCCATACTCAGTATTGTCTGAAAAAATAACACGAGGATATTCAGGTTCCTGTAGGCCCTGTTCGAGAAGAAGCCGGTTCTGTCCAGATTTTAGGGGTAGTTCTTCATCAATGAAATCACGGAAATGGATGCTGTCTTCTTCAACATCGATATAGGAAGCATTGAGAAGGGATTCCACTTCTGTGATAAGTCCTAGTGGATTTTCCGGATCATCTTCACTGCGGGCAGACTCTTCATCAAAAAAATCATGAACGTTTCTTAATGCCTGTAGACTTTTATTGGAAAAAATGTCTCCATCAACAGGACGATAAACCATTAAAAGAGAAACAGTTCCACCATAAAGTTCTTTAATACGGTCCAGTGAGATCTGTACTGGATCCTCCTTTCCGAACATGTCATCATTTGCCCAGGTAAAGGCGAAACGCGGAATACCTGCCGCCAGAAATGAGATTAGGACTAAATAAAGCAGTATCACCCACCAGCGCCAAGGGTGCAACCGTTCAGGTAGAACTTCAAAGAATAGATTCAGACGGTTAATCATGGAAATTGTCTTTTAAAAAAATTATTAAAGGCTTGGATGAGAAATACTAATGAAGGGGAAATGCAATTAAAAATAAAATTAAAAACTGAGGACCTAGCTCCAAATAAAATTAAGTTTAACTAAAATGGAACATGCAATTATTTCTTTGTTGTAATGCATTCTAAACACAGATCTATTTTTATAAATCAAAAATAAAATGAAATTTGAGATCTAATTTTACCCATCTTTATTTTAATGTTTTTTTCTTTGGCCTTAACACGTGTACATGCTGCGGATCATAAAGAGCACTGTCACGAAAATTTTTTGCATCAAAAACTCGACCGACTAAAATCAAAGCGGTACGGCTGATTTTGGATTTACGAAGTTTTTCACGAATGTTGGCCAATGTTCCATGGATGAATTGCTGATCCGGCCACGTCACTCGATAGGCGATCACCACCGGACAATCCTCTCCGTAATGTGGTATCAGAGTATGTTGAACATACTTGAGATTTCGCACGGATAAATGAATGGCCAAAGTCGCACGACTCGCAGCAAGTTTTGCCAGATCTTCGCCTTCCGGCATGGCTGAAGCGTGCATGGTGGTGCGCGTGGCAATGATGGTTTGACTGATTTCCGGTAAAGTCAATTCCTGCTTCAATTCTGCAGCAGCTGCGGCATATGCGGGAACCCCTGGGGTAACATCATAAGGGATTCCCAAATCATCCAATCTCCGCATCTGCTCAGCAGTCGCACCATAAATTGATGGATCACCGGAATGTACGCGTGAAACTTCTTTTCCAGCCTCATGTGCAGTTTTGATTTCTGCAATGATTTCCTCCAAATTCAGTGGTGCCGTGTCCTTCACCAACGCTCCAGCCGGGGCAAAAGCTACCACTTCTTCTGGAACCAGCGAGCCGGCATAAAGACATACCGGACATTTTGCGATTAAGTCTCTTCCTCGAATAGTTATTAAATCCGGTGCTCCCGGTCCTGCTCCAATAAAATGTACGGTCATTCGATTTATGATTTACAATTCTAGATTCTAGATTTTTGATCATATCCACGTGGAGTATAAACCTTGACCTCTCGGTTTGGCAACTCCAATCGGCGAGTTTGGCTAGAACCTACTAAAACAACAGTCAGCATATCAACCTCTGCTGGATCCAGTTCTCCCAACGAAACAGTTTGAACTTTTTCTTCATCACGACCAAGGTTCCGGGCTAAAATGACCGGTGTTTCCGCAGGACGATGTTTCAACAAAATCTCCTGTGCCCGGACCAGTTGCGTAGTGCGGCGGCGTGAAACCGGATTATAAAAAGCAATCACAAAATCCCCTTCTGCAGCAGCGCGAATTCGGCGTTCAATCGTTTCCCACGGCGTGAGTAAATCTGAGAGCGAAATTGTGCAAAAATCATGTCCGAGCGGAGCACCAATCCGAGCGCTTGCTGCCTGCAAAGCAGAAATTCCGGGAGTAGCTTCAACATGAATCCGTTGCCATTCGGAGACAGAGTTATCCTTGGCACAAGACTTTGCGGAGGCACCAAGCTTTCCGGTTTCAAGCAATTCAAAAACCAGCGAAGACATTGCATAAATCCCAGGATCTCCGGATGATATCAAAGCTACCGTTTTGCCTTGCCCTGCCAGTTTCAAAGCATGACGAACACGTACTTCTTCCTGGCCCAAATCAAAACGGTGCTGTTTTTGACCGTTATGCAAATCAGAAATCAATTCCAGATAGAGTCCATAACCAACCCAGTCAGTTGCCTTCCGGAGCATTTTTTCACTTTCCGGTAGCCTCCACTCCGGTGTTCCCGGACCTGTACCTACAATGAACAAAGTTCCCTGCGCCCGTCCAATCATTTGCGGATCCAAGAACTCTGCCGACTCTGCAATAGCACAAGTCGACCTCCCTGCACCGGGCATTCCGGAGGATTTGACTTTCGGTACCAGCAAGATTCCAGAATCGCCAACAGCCGCGAGTGCTGCTCCTTCCGCAACTCCGTGACATCCAACTTCCTGAAAAACAATTTCTGAAGGATTCTTTAATTTCGGAGTTAGTGCTTCCAAAGTAGCCGCATCAAAAAAACGAACGGAACATTCTAAATTTTTTGCTACAGCATGGACCGCCGGTTCATCTGCTTTGAGATCAAGCGAAACTACGACCGCTACTCTTTCCGGAGAAAATTCATTTTCCTTTAGGGTTTTCCGGACCAGCGCAATCAATTCTTCCGGGTCCGTTCCGCGCTCGCATCCCACACCAACCGCAATGTTCTTTACCGAAAAATCAGGTGCAATTTGAAAAACCAGATGTTCTGAATTTCCGGTAATTGGTTTTGCAGCCAGTGAAATCCGTAGCTTTGCATTATCTGAAAAAGGCAAACGACTATCCTGCAACCACCTGTAAAACTCTGGCATGTAATCCGGGGCTGCCGGTTTGCCTCCTGAAAACAACGAAACGTATTCCCCTGACAACAGTTCGGCTGTGAAATGCTTCACGTCTTCCGGATTGCTCAACACAAAACCTTCCGGAGGTTTGTCCAGTGCTATTCCAAAACGTAAATCGCCGGCAGTAGTGACGGCCGGAGATATTCCCAAAATATCCGCTATTTGATGCGCTAAATCATTTGCTCCGTGATGTCCTCCCAGCAAAGGTACAACAGCACTTCCGTCCTCTGCCACTGCGATCAAAGGAGGCTCGTTGAGTTTGTTTTGTAAACATCCAGCCACTCCGCGAATCAAAACTGCTGAAGCACAAATACCAACAATTGCTACACCTTCTCTAAACAAAGCCGACAGATGCTCCATCGCGTCAGTAAAAAAAACATCAACTTCTGGTTCAGGACTTACCTGAGAAATACGATCTGCCTTTCCATGGAGTTCTGCACCAAGCTCTGCAGCTATTTTTTTTGCAACCGGAAAAGCACTGATTCCTAACAAAAATACTGCAATTTGCTGACTCATTTAACACCATTGCTTGAGTAACCCGTATTTTTGTGAACGATAATCATTGAGAAATAGGGGACTTTTTGTGCTTCTAGATTTTCAATTGGGATGATTTGCTGATTATGCATGGTGGCATGTTCCACATATTGCGCACAATGCTCGATTCTCAAGTGCCGAAGGACTCTCCGAATTTTAGGCAGGTGTCTTCCAACTTTTATAATTGCCGCGGAATCGGTGTTTAACAAACGCTGCTCAAGTTCTTTTTCTTCAAGAGGACCAGGCAATATAGTTAAAATTTCGTTGCGTGAAACAAGTGGTGTTTTTAATGCAGCCGCACAAGCCATCGGTGAAGAAACTCCAGGAATAATTTCAGTATTGAATCTTGTTGCAAGCCTCTCAAACAAATACATAAACGAACCATAAAAGAATGGGTCACCTTCGCAAATCACGGCTACTAATTTTCCTGATTCCAGCGGAATTTCCAATATTTTTGCTGCTTGATCGTAAGCTTGTTGTGCCGGAAAAGGAGAGACTGCAATCGGCAACCGAAGTGGAAACAAATCTGGATCATTGGTCAACAACGGACTTACAATTTGCAAAGCCAGCCCTTCACCAACTTCAGGAGCCGGATAAGCTAAAACATCGCATTCGTTGATCAGGCGGTGAGCTTTGAGGGTTAGCAGTTCCGGGTCTCCCGGCCCCACACCGATACCGTAAAGAGTTCCTGATTTATTTTTCACCACAGAGTCACAAAGAACACAGAGTATTTAAAGAATTCATCTTCTAATTCCATTCTTCAAAAGAGGGACATTGAAATTGATTAGCAATCCCAACTTCCACCCTCCTAATTTCATATAAGTGAGTAATTGCGCTTCTTGGATAGGCTCGATTAATGAGACAGCTTTAAGCTCAACTACAATCGATTTGAAACCAAAAGGTCTAGCCTATACCCACAATCCAGTGGCTTCCCCTTGTATTCCAGAGGTAGCGGTAATTGTCTTTCAAATGAAATATTCCTTGTCTCCAACTCTCTACACAAACATTCTTCATATGCAGATTCCAGCAATCCGGGCCCAAGTATTTTGTGAAATTCTATCGCTGAACCGAAAAGTTTGTTCAGAGATTTTATTTAATTCCATCTCTGTGTTCTCTGTGACTCTGTGGTGGATTTAAATTAATATTCTTTAATAACAGTAAGTTGAATCACAGAACGCATTTCTTTCCAGCCCTGGAATTTTCCAATTTTTTCAGCACGAGATATACTAAGTCGTGTTAAATCACCACTAGCACCGGACTTTCCGGCATTTTCATTTTGCCACTGCAACAATTTTTGTTCACCTTCAAGCGTAACCGCATTGGCAACTAAGCGACCTCCGGGTTTGAGGGCATTCCAGCAGATTTTCAGCAAATTACCAGAGGAAAGACCTCCGCCAATGAAAACCGCGTCCGGCGCCGGTAAATCCGCCAAAACTTCCGGTGCACTTCCGGAAATTATCTGCAGCATTGGCACGCCCAACTCTTGAGAGTTTTGTTCAATCAGTTTCAAACGAGACTTCGATTTTTCAATAGCAACTGCCTGGCAGCGCGGATTGGTTCGCATCCATTCAATGGACACTGAGCCACAACCTGCCCCAACGTCCCACAAAAGATGATCAACAACCGGCATCAATTTAGATAAAGCTACCGCCCTAATTTCGCTCTTTGTCAGTTGACCGTCGTGTAAAAATGCTTCGTCCGGAAGTCCCGGATTTCTACTGAGGACACTTGCTTTTTTTGCAGGAATACATTCGATGGCCATGGCGTTCAGTACAGCACCTTCCGGATGATTCCATGAGTCAGCTTGTCCTGAAAATTGCCTCTCCTTCCTGCCACCTAGATGCTCCAAAACCGTTATTATGCTTTTGCCAAAGCCTCTTGCGCAAAGCAGTTTTGCTGCTTGTTCCGGACTTTCTTCACCCTTACTGAGGACGAGTAATTTTGCCCCTGGCTGCACGAATGGATGAAGCAATTCCAACGGACGACCGTGAATCGTCAGTGTTTCAACATCCGGAAGTGACCAACCAATTCGTGAACACATCAGCGAAAAAGTGGTCAACGCAGGCTTGATCCAGATTTCTTCAATCGGCAAATGCCGCAACAATTTGGCTGCAATTCCATAACACAACGGGTCCCCACTAGCCATGATCGCTACTTTTTGAGCGCTTGCAAAGTCCTCTGGTCGCCAACTGATTATTTTTGAAACTGCCTCGCGTATCGGTGAAGACCAAACGATACGTTCTCCTTCCCAGTCTTTCGGAAGCATCTTCAGATGGCGCTCTCCGCCAAGCACGATTTCCGATTCATAGAGCAAATCACGTGCATCGACAGTCAAATCGTCCCAGCCGTCTTCGCCAATACCAATTACCCGAAGCCATTTTTTTGAAATATCAATCATTTTAACTCTGAATATTAATGTTATTAGCTACTGATATTTCAGCTTTCTTTGCTAATGCATTAACCGCCGCCGCTGCCATTGCGCTGCCGCCGCGTCGTCCGGATAGTGTCAAATAAGGCACGGCTCCCCCGCATTGTTTTACGAGCAACTCTTTTGATTCCGCAGCACCGATAAAACCAACGGGGAATCCAAAAATAACAGCTGGAGGTTCTACTCCTTCTGCTAGTATTTCCAGCAACCGAAACAGAGTGGTTGGTGCATTTCCTATGGCTACAACTGCACCGGCAAGTTGTGGCCTCCAAAATTCTACTGCTGCAGCTGAGAGTGTTGTTTCCATTTTGTCTGCAAGTGAAGAACATTCCGGATGGTTATTCCAACATTTGACTTCGTTATTTGCAGATAGACGCGAACGAATAATTCCTTCTGCCACCATCCTGGAATCGCACAAAACAGGAGCGCCTTTAAGCAGTGCGGCATATCCTGCATGTGCAGCGTCCAGAGTAAAAACCAGATCCTCCACAATATCCGGCATTCCGCAGGCATGAATTAAACGTACTGTGAGGTCAGCAATATCTTCCGGTAGTTTTGATAAATCCGCTTCCTTGAGGATTGTTGCAAATGATTGACTATAAATTTCTTTCGGATCTCGAAGATAATCCCCTGTCATTCGGCACCAGACTTTCCAGATTTTTCTTCCATAGTTACAGGGCCCAAAGGATGATCTGCATGTGGGTATGGATGATGTCCATGGTTGTGGTTATGATCGTGTGAATGTTCGTGAACATGAGAGTGTGCATCATCGACCTCATCTGAGCTTTCCTCCGTCCCTGTTCCAACTCCTTCAACGTGGTGATGATGACTTTCCTGGCGCAGACCAACTTCATTTTCAAACCCCAAAAACTTCTCGCGGTATTTGCAAAGCTTGCAGTTCATGTTGTTTACACCATTTCGAATTTCTTCAACCCGCTCCGCAAATGCGTCCAAAACCAGCGGATGATCGTTAAGATAAGAAGCTTTGATGAATTCTATTTCCGGATGTTTGGCTGCCACGATGTCAGTGAAGTGGTAAATACGTTTTACAAGAATTCCGGTAAACAAAAAATAAGGAAAAACTACTATCCGTTTGTAACCCAATCGGGTCGCGTGTTCCAGTCCCGGTTCTACCAAGGGAAAAGTCACTCCGGAATAAGCTGTTTCCGCCCAGCCAAGTCCAAGTCCTTCCCAAAGCATCCGGGTCACTTTTGCCACATTAGAATTTGCGTCTGGATCAGAAGCGCCGCGTCCAACCACGACCAACAAAGTATCCTCACGAGAAACTCCGTCTCCGGCATTCTGCAAAGCATCTTCAACACGTTCGCCGGCTGCGCGAATCAGTTTGAGATCGATTCCCAATTCCCTCGCATACGAAATTTCCAATTCCGGATTTTGTGTTTGGTAGGCGTTTAATACGGAAGGTATATCGTTTTTTGCGTGACCTGCAGCAAACAACATTCCGGGAACAGCCAAAACCTTACGGATACCTTTGGCCCTCAACGCATCCAAACCTGTGCGAATCACAGGAGTTGCAAATTCCAAAAATCCCCAATCCGTTTCATATTGCGGCAGTCGTTCTTTAAGCCCCTGCGCGACCGCTTGAAATTCTTCAACTGCACCTGTATCTCGACTTCCGTGTCCACAGACCATTACGCCGTATTGCTCTCTCATATAACTCAGTTAGTTTTGATAGTTTCGCAAAAGTCTGAAATCCACACAGACATATGTAATTAGGTAAAACATTAATGATATTAGTAACTTAATTTATGCCAGATTTCTATTTTAGCTCGAAAAGAAACGGTTTTAAGACTTTTTACAAAGATATCATTATTGGGTTAATCTATTAATACACCATTCTAACAGAATTGTGATTGAATGAGTGAAATTTGTCTAGCATGAAGGAAAAAAAATTCTTCTGAATAAGTCAAACTAAGGAGTGACAAATATTTTTTAGAATTTCCCTAACTGTCTTAATCCATCATAAACCACTACCGCCACCGATGAGCCAAGATTTAAACTTCGCACCCCTTTTTCCCACATTGGTAGAGTAAAACACCGCTCAGGGAAACGTTCCATCCATTCATCCGGCAGGCCGGAAGTTTCTTTACCAAAAAACAAGTAATCGCCTTCCTGTGGCCGAATTTTTGTGTAAGGCCGCTCATTATGGACAGAAAGTAAATAAAAGTTTTCCGGAACAAGTGTTAAAAAAAAATCTTCTGCATCAGGAAAATGGTCCCAGCTCACCCATTGCCAATAATCTAAACCGGCACGTTTGAGTTGTTTGTCGCTTAAATCAAACCCCAGTTTTCCCAGTAAAATCAAATGACATTTTGTGGCTGCGCACAGCCTGGCAATATTGCCTGTGTTGGGCGGAATTTGAGGTTCGTAGAGAACAATATTAAGAGGTGGATTTTTGTGAAGGCGCATCAGACTTTTATGGGATGAAGCAAAATAACTGCATTCTGAACTGCTTTTTACTGTTTATTCCAATGCAAGTTCAATCAGCCTGTCCAACAGTTCGGGGTAAGCTAATCCGGATGCATCCCAAAGTTTCGGGTACATGCTGATATTAGTGAATCCGGGCAGGGTATTGATTTCGTTAAGGATGAAGGTTTTGTCTTCACGAAGAAAGAAATCAACTCTGGCCATGCTGCGGCATTCAGTCAGCAGAAATGCCTCCACTGCAACCTTCCGGATTTGCATGGAAATGTCCGGATCAATTTCCACAGGAATGATTAACTCCGCACCATCTTCATCCACATACTTTGCTTCATAAGAATAGAACTCACGTAGCGGAAGAATTTCACCTAACACCGCTGCAGCTTCCGGAGAATTGTTGCCCAATACAGAGCATTCAATTTCTCGTCCGTAAATTGTTTCTTCAACCATAACCTTGCGATCAGCTGCAAAAGCCCTCTCTAAAGCCTGCGTATATTCCTTTACGGTCCGGACCTTTGAAACGCCTAGCGAAGAGCCTTCCCGGCAAGGTTTTACAAATAGCGGCTCACCCAGTTCCTCCATTGCATCTGCAAAAGACAATTCATCCGGATTCCGAATAAGTTTGTAGCGCGCAACAGGGATTCCACGCTGCAACAGCAACCGTTTTGACACATCCTTGTCCATGCAAATTGCTGAACCATAAACATCCGCACCAACATACGGTTTACCAAGCAATTCCAGAAAGCCCTGCAATGCACCGTCTTCACCAAGTTTTCCGTGGGTGATTGGAAAAAACACATCAACATTAGCTAGCTCATTTCCGGACTGTTCTGTTGATGCCAGGTTTTCGCCAGTGGAGTTTCCGGTTTGAGGAAGGAGGATCGGTAAATTTTTTCTGAACTTAACTTGACGAACATCATCGACATTGTCCAAAAATTCCGGAGTTTTTCCCAAAAACCAGGCACCACTTTTATCGATTCCAATTAAGAGTACATCATATTTGTCCCGGTCAAGAGCAGCTTGAATGTTATAGGCCGAAATTAATGATACTTCATGTTCACCACTGGTACCTCCACAAATCAGGCCGATTGTTAGTTTTTTGGACATAACTATGGTTCACTTAAAAAGTGTTTTCTGTCACCCCTGTTTTGAATCTGGATCCAAATCAATGATCAGATTGATCACAGTTTTTAAAGTATCTAATCTGGATTTCTGGACTTCTCTTCGCCTCAAACGGAATGATAATGAATCAGAATTGAAAAATATTATTTTTCAGCAAGTTCTAACTTCTCAGTTTGCTGAGCCGAAGCCTTGACCCTGATATGCAGTTCATCAAGTTGCTCTGTTTCAACTGCAGAGGGTGCATCAGTCATTAAGCAGCCAGCTTTTTGAGTTTTAGGAAATGCAATCACGTCACGTATTGAATCTGTTTTTAGCAAAAACATCATCATGCGATCAAACCCAAGAGCAATACCACCATGGGGCGGAGCACCATAAGAAAGTGCTTTCATCAGAAAACCGAATTTACTTTCAATTTCTTCATCAGTTAATTTCAGCAAACGGAATACTTTTTTTTGAATATCCTCACGATGAATCCGAATACTTCCACCACCAATTTCGACTCCGTTCAATACTACATCATAGGCCCTTGAGCGGATTTTTTCAGGATCCTGCTCTCCGTATTTTTCCAAATCATCTATATGCGGCATTGTGAAAGGGTGGTGGCTGGAGGTAAAACTTTTTTCAGTTTCACTATACTCAAAGAGAGGAAAATCTGTAACCCAGACAAAACGATATTCGCTGTTGTTTATCAAGCCTCGACGTAGCGCAATTTCTTTTCGCAAATTACCGAGTGCATCATGAACAACTTTTGTGTTGTCGGCACAGAACAACACTAGATCTCCTACATCCAAACCAACTCTCTCTTCCAATGCCTCTTTTTGTTCGGAAGTGAAAAACTTACCGATAGGCGACTGCCAACCGTCCTGGTTGCGTTTGATCCAAGCCATACCTTTTGCTCCATAAATTTGAGCGAATTCTGTCAGGTCATCGAGGTCTTTGCGCGAAAAATCTGCTCCGCCAGGAACACAAATAGCTTTTACAATCCCGCCCTTGTCCACCACCTGTTTGAAAACACGCAATTCACATTCAGAGGCAATGTCAGAAATATCTTTGAGCTTTAAATCAAAACGGATATCCGGAGCATCGGAACCATAGTTTTCCATCGACTCCTGATACGTCATGCGCTGGAAAGGGGTTTCGACTTTTACACTCATGGTTTCTTCAAACAGCTTAACCATCAAACCTTCTGTCAGCTTATATATCTCTTCCGGTTCAGTAAAACTCAATTCCAAATCAATTTGGGTGAATTCCGGTTGACGGTTTCCGCGCAAATCCTCGTCCCGAAAACAACGGGCAAGCTGCATGTAGCGGTCATAACCACTGATCATCAGTAACTGCTTGAAAAGTTGCGGTGATTGCGGCAATGCGAAAAAAAGTCCGGGATTGACTCTTGAAGGCACCAGATAATCACGTGCACCTTCCGGAGTAGATTTTGTCAGTATCGGAGTTTCAATCTCAAAAAAGCGCTGACTAGTGAAGTAATTCCGGACAATTTGCAAGGACTGCGAACGCAGCATTAAATTATTCTGCAAAGTGGAATCACGCAAATCAAGAAACCTGTAAGTGAGCCTTAATTTTTCATCCACATTTTCACGGTCTTCCAGGACATAGGGTGGTGTTTCCGATTTGTTGAGAATCTCCAAAGTCTCCACCAAAATCTCAATTTCGCCAGTCGGTAATTTTGGATTTACGTTGCCTTCTATACGGTGTGCAACCTTTCCTTTTACAGCCAAAACAAACTCACCACGAATTGAATCTGCTAAAACATGTGAGGTTTCACTGATTTCCATTTTGAACACAATTTGGCTGATACCAGTGTAATCCCGTAAATCCACAAAAATCACTCCACCATGATCGCGCCGGGTTTGACACCAACCCATTAATACGACCTCCTGGTCAACATTCTCTATCCTCAAATCGCCACAATAATGTGTTCTTGTCCACTCTATTTTTTTATTCATTTTATTTTAGAAAATTAATATCCATTGAATCGTAAAAAGTTGTCATTTCTACATTTTGCGAGTTCATCAATCTTTTTCAGCGATTATCTTTAAAAATTCACCCGCAAATTTATATCCAGACATCGTTTTCCGCAGTTAGTTCGCCGCTGGAATCACCTGTATTCACCACACCTCTTGGTTCAACAAGTAGAATTTTACACTCGTTGTTAGCAACAGGTTTGTGTTCAATATTTTTTGGAATAACAAACATTTCTCCGGCTTTCATTTCAACACTTCCATCACGAAACTCAATCTCCATTTCTCCTTCCAGCACTATAAATACCTCATCTGTATCGTCATGCTTATGCCAGACAAATTCTCCTTTTATTTTAACCAATTTGAATTGATAGTCGTTCATTTCGGCAATCACTCTTGGTTGCCATAGATCTGAAAAAATTTTCAGTTTTTCTGAGAAATTGATCGATTGATAGTTCATCAAAAACTCCCTTTTATAAATAATTATTAATAGCTGCTAAGCGTTGAAGCGTAGCATAACTGTATTTCAATCAACAGATTTTTCTCTATTTACAATAAACAATAATAGCAGGCTCAGTGTAAATTCAGGTAAATATTTTGACTTGGCTAAGAAAAAAGTTAACCTTTTAATATCTCGGACTTAATACGTGATCAACTGACGAATCAACTTTAAGATAAGATTTGAATAACACCCTTGAATTCGGGAGCTTAAGTGCTTCTTTAAGATTGAAAACGGGGGAAATAAATAGAAATTATGGGAAGAGGGGATTGTCTTTTTTTATTAAGTTTTGTGTCACCTTAATTCAAAACAGGAGTAAAGTGATCAGACCTGCATACGCATCACTTCTTCATATGCACTTACCAGTTTGTTGCGGATTTGCAGCATGAGGCGCATAGAGAGGTCCGCTTTTTCCAGGGCAAGCATGGTTCCATGAATATCTTTATTGTCTGTGACCAGCAACTCAACTTGTTTTGCTTCCGCGTTCAGTTGCTGCTGATTGACATCCTGCAGCAGTTTCTCAAACGTCCGGCTGATGCCGCTTTCAACAGACTGCTTTTGACTTTCAGCTTCATTCTTCAGCCCCTGTAAAGGTGGTCCAACTGATGGTAAATTGATATTCATAAAGTCTCTAATCTAACATCTAATAAATCAAATTGAGCAAGTATTTATTATTACTACGACGATCTACTCTAAACATTTCGTCCCAAATCGAGGGCTGATTGTGCCATATTTTTTGTGGCGTTAAAAGCAGCGGTATTTGCTTCATAGGAACGCGAAGCCTCCATTAAGCTCACCATTTCTTCCATTATGTTTACGTTAGGCATGGCAACATATCCTTCTTTATTTGCATCCGGATGTCCTGGTTCATAACGTAAAATCGGTGCTCTGTTGTCTTGTGAAATTCCCACGACCTTTACCTCGGTAGCGGTGTCCAGAGAACGTTGCTGTGAACGCAGTTCTTCTTCAAATGTCCTGTCATTGGAAACTGCTGCAAGCGTAACTATACGACGACGATACGGCCCACCTTCCGGAGTCCGTGTAGTACTGGCGTTAGCGATGTTTTCGGAAATAGTATTGACTCGCTGGCGCTGCGCTGCCATTCCGGAAACACTCACATTAAGAGAGGATTCAAAACTCATAATCGACCTTCTTTAATTGCGGTTTTGAGCATCCGGAACTGGTGAGTCAGCATCCGTATACTGGCATTGTACATCAATTGGTTTTCAGCCATTTTAGCCATTTCACGATCCAAATCTACCGTGTTTCCGTCAAAATCAGGAAAAGGAGAAGCACTGTGAATTCGCTGTGCCTGAACCAGTTTCAGCGGCGGCGTGTTGCGTCCATCAAAATGCCTGGAATTTGTGGTTTTGAGCAAACCTGGCTCTTCGGCATGCAGTGCCTTTTCAAGACTTTTCTCAAATACCATATCCTCGGCTTTATAGCCGGGAGTGTCCTTGTTGGCAATGTTCGAAGTTAGCAAATCCTGTCGCTGTGTGCGAAAGTCCAGTGTCTTCTGAATCAATGTAAACAGATTATTTTCAAACATTCCTGACATGAAACCACTTATTTTTGGATAGTATCCAACTAATAATATTTGTGATGAAGATGCAATCTCAGGGCCACTTTTAGAATGTATTTGATTGTTATAGCCAGCGTGATCTGCTTGCATTTTTTCTGATTCGGCTTAAGATAGACAAACAAAGTTTTAATCACAAGGAAAGATGGATAAAAAACGAGCACAAGTTTGGGGAAGTCACCTTAAAAAACCACCCAACGAGCAGAACATCCTTTTCTGCGCAGGACGGGATGTGCAGCCATTACCAATGGCAGATGAGTTGCTGCTGCCCTACGATATCTGGACCAACCGCGCACATTGCATAATGCTTCACAAGCAGGGACTGATACCATCAGCAAGCTTAAGCAGTATTTTGGCCGGACTTAATAAACTGGAAAAACTGGTTGCAGCAGGTAATTTTTCACTTGATCCAGCCAAAGAAGATGTTCACATCAACGTTGAAGCCTTTGTAACAGAAAATCAAGGGGCTGAAGCAGGCGGGCTGATGCACATCGGTCGCAGCCGCAATGATCAGTCGGCATGTGACATGCGGCTGTATTTACGCGCTGTGGGCTTAAGCTTGTTTGATTCTGTGAAAAATTTAGCGGCCTCATTGTTGGTACAGGCAGAAAAAAATACTGAAAGTGTAATGCCAGGATTTACTCATTACCAACCTGCGATGGTCACAACATGGGGTCACTGGCTGTGTGCTTATGTTCAGGGACTTTGCCGTGACCTGGAACGGTTGGCATTTGCCATCTCACTAGTTAATCGGAATCCTTTGGGATCAGCAGCAGCTTTTGGTACATCATGGCCCATTGACCGGCAACTCACAACTGAGCTTCTGGCTTTTGAAAAGATTGATACCAACACTCTGGACTGCATCGTTTCACGCTGGGAAAATGAAGCCCAACTGGCCCATGCAGGATCAATGCTGATGAATCACCTCAGTATTATGTCTCAGGATCTCATGTTTTTGAGTCATCCATATTCAGGATTGCTTCAGATTGATGATGGCTATGTGACCGGTTCTTCGATCATGCCGCAAAAGAAGAACCCGGATTTCGCTGAAGTCATTAAATCAAAAGCAGCTCTAGCCCACGGATTTTTATCAAGCTTGCTTGGAATTCAAAAAGGTGGATTGAGCGGCTATAACCGTGACACGCAGGCCACTAAATATTTATTAATGGACCTTGTACGGGAGTGTGAAGTTGCACCAATCATTCTGCAGGGTGTCTTCGAAAGTTTGACTATCAATACCGAAAAAATGCGGGAACTGTGTGAAACCGACTTTATGAATTCTGTGGATATTGCAGATCATTTGGCACGGACTCTAAACCTGTCTTTTCGAGAGTGCTACCACCTACTGGCGAGGGCAGTAAAACTTTCTCCGCCGGAAACAAAAATCACAACTGCTGCATTGAAGAAAGCATTGGCAGAGTCCGATCATCCAGCAGAAATTGCAGAAAATCTGGCAGAATTACATGATCCTCAAAAAATTCTGAAACTCAGACAGCACCAGGGTAGTCCGTCCCCGGAGCAAACCAGCCTGCAAATTGAAGAACTTTCTGCAGAACTGAATTCACTGTTTGCTCCGCTTGTTGATCTGCAAAACAATATTATTGCTGCACAGGAAAACTGTCAAAATTATGGGGTCTGATGGTTTAAAAATTGGCGTGATTGGTGCTGGGGCATGGGGGACAGCCCTGGCCAGGCTGCTTGCCAACAGCGGCAACTCCGTTCAACTCTGGTGCCGCGAACCTGAAACTGCAAAAAATATCCTCCAGAAACACGTCAACACCTCTTTTTTACCGGATATTCTACTTCCGGAATTACTTGGAGCCAGCACTGATTTGCTTGAAATCGTCCGGAATTCCCGTATTCTCGTCGCTGCACCTCCTTCGCACTTAACCCGCGAAATTGCCAAAAAAATACGTCCGGAGATCACTGCCAAACATATTTTGCTCATTCTTAGCAAAGGAATTGAACAGCATTCCCTGGCATTGATGAGTGAAATATTTGCGGAAGAACTCGACAACCTGCCGAAATTAGCAGTTCTTTCCGGCCCGACGTTTGCACGTGAAGTTGCTTTGGATTTGCCATCTGCCGCAGTGCTGGCCTGTGCAGACCAAACCGCAGGTTTGCTGCTTCAAAAGTGCTTTCATTCAGATCGCTTCCGTATTTACCGCAGTACTGATCTTGTTGGCGTACAACTGGGTGGTTCCATTAAAAATGTGATTGCGATTGCTTCCGGAATTGCAGATGGAATGCAACTGGGACTGAATGCAAGGGCAGCCTTAATCTGCAGAGGCGTTGCAGAAATGTCCCGGCTCGGAACTGCAATGGGAGGATCTGCAGAAACATTTATGGGTATGTCCGGAATTGGAGA
>ENA-UPTF01000124-UPTF01000124.1-marine-metagenome-genome-assembly--contig:-NODE-124-length-52177-cov-4.065720_pt1 | contig 52177 bp, 44 predicted proteins | sample MGYA00238166_ERZ767019 | MGnify/ENA primary metagenome ERZ767019 (study PRJEB28930, sample SAMN06266391) | marine metagenome | isolation source: Sea water from 250 m depth | place: Atlantic Ocean | study... | reverse complement strand
CCAAGAATAATCCCCAATTTATTGATCCATAATAAAGGTCTCGTAAAAACAGTTAACTTTAAAAACCCAAAATATGTTGGAGATCCCTTGAATGCAGTAAAAATTTTTAATGAAAAATCTGTAGATGAATTAATTATTACTGATATTGATGCATCAGTAAATAAGTCAGAACCCAATTATTCTTTAATAGAAAAATTAGCTATTGAATACGATTATGACTGGATTGTCACGGGGCATCATGGAAATGACCAAGTGGAAACTGTTCTTATGAACCTATCGCATCATACCGGAGTCATAGGACTCGGGGGTATGAATGCTAAACAAGGTAAGATATTACGACCATTACTGCAATTTTCTAAAAACGAGTTGAATGATTATTTAAATCGACATTCAATTCCATTCATAGAAGATGCAACTAACAATGACATCTCTATTCCCAGGAATTTTTTTCGTCACAAGATCATAAAACCTTGGGAAAATCAATTTCCAGATTTGATTTCCGCTGTTAAAGAAACTATTGGCCATTTTTCAGAGTGGCATGATGCACTATTTTTCTTTGTGGACCAAATAGTAAGAGATAATGTAGAGTATTATGATGATGGGAAAATCGGCATTTCCAAATCCTCTACAAAACAGCTACCGACCATTATCAAGGCATTGGTTTTTCAGATGCTAACCCAATCTTGTGGACAGTGGCGTCGGCATGATTATACCATGATTAAACAATTCATAGATTCTGATAAAACAGGAATAATTATACAGCAAAAACATGGATGGGAACTGCTAAGCGACCGAAGAAACTGGATTCTAAGAAAACAAGAAGGAAGAATCAAAGAAAAATTGGAAATAAAACCAGGCAGAAGAGTAGAATTTGGGAATCATGTGTACGGCATGGATTTGATAAAAAAGCCTGTATGTTTTTCTAAGGATTGTAATACTGAGATATTGGATTGGGATACAATAAAGAATAGAAGATTAATTTTACGGTATTGGCGTAATGGGGATCAATTTAAACCACTAGGATTAAATGGTTCCCAGAAAGTGAGCGATTTTTTAATTAATAATAAAATTGACCGATTCTCAAAAGATGACCAAGTTATATTAACCGCAGATGATGATATTATTTGGGTTTGTGGAATGCGCATTGATGAATCAGTGAAGGTCACTTCCCGAACAAAGCAAACTGTAGAATTACAGCGTTTTAACTGAAAAATATGATTGTTCATAATTCGAAACTTTCTCCATTTATTTCCAAGGAAGAACTCCATTCCAGAGTATCAGATATTGGTAATGAATTATCGGAAAAGTTCAAGGATAAGGTTCCAATTCTAATAGGAATCTTAAATGGCAGCTTCATGTTTATGGCCGATTTAATGCGTGCTTTAACAATTGATTGTGAAATGGATTTCATTAAGTTGAATAGTTACTCTGGAGATGAAACAACTGGTAGAATCCACCTTATAAAGGATATTTCTGCAGATATCACTGGCCGGCATGTAATTATAGTGGAAGATATCATTGATTCTGGTTTAACAGTAAATTTTATTAGGAAGCGTCTTTTTGAAGTTTCACCAAAATCTTTATCGATTGTTACACTATTGTTGAAACCAGATGTAGCTAAACTGGATTTTAAGGTGGACATCATTGGATTTGAAATTCCCCCGGATTTCGTTGTAGGATACGGTCTGGATTTCAATCAAAAACTGAGACATTTAGATTCGATCTATCATATAGACCGAATATAGGAATATGACTTTTAGGATATTTCATGGAAAATAAAACAAAGAAAAAGCATCGGCAACCACATCGAAAGCATAAAGAAAAAAAAACTTCTCAGGATGAATTTCAATGGAAGCGAGCTGGTAAAACGAGTCTTATTTGGATCAGTATTATTTTAGTTGCTGTTTATTTATCAAGTTTATTGACAAACGGACGAAAAAATGAATTAGAGATAGAGTATACTCAATATCGTGAAAAATTAGTAGCTGGTGATATTGGTAAGGCGGTCATTATTGGTAAAACGTTCCATGGCGAGTTTGTTACACCACAGGTTATTGATACAAAATTAGGTAGTGTGGAAGATATAACGAAATTCCGCCTTACACTTCCATTTGTCGATCGGGAAGTAACTGAGCAGTGGGACCAGGCAGGATTGGATTATAGTTTTAAGGAAAAGAGTGTTGATTGGACCGGATATCTGTTGAATATGTTTCCCTGGATACTATTAATTGGATTCTGGATCTTTATGTTAAGAAGGATGCAAGGTGGAGCTGGTGGAATGAAAGGGATCTTTAATTTTGGTAAGAGTAGGGCATCTTTATGGACATCAGATCAACCTCGGGTTACTTTCAGGGATGTGGCAAGTTGCGAGGAGGCAAAAGAGGAGCTAGAAGAAGTAATTGAATTTTTGAAGAGTCCGAAACGTTTTCAAAAATTAGGTGCCAAAATTCCTAAAGGTGCATTATTAGTGGGTCAGCCTGGGACTGGTAAAACACTTTTAGCACGGGCAATTGCTGGTGAAGCTGGTGTGCCCTTTTATAGCCTTAGTGGTGCTGACTTTGTTGAAATGTTCGTAGGCGTTGGTGCATCGCGGGTGAGAGATTTGTTTGAACAAGCAAAAAAGAGTACACCCTGTATTATCTTTATTGATGAATTAGATGCAGTGGGCCGTCAACGTGGTGCTGGAATAGGTGGCGGGCACGATGAACGAGAACAGACGCTCAATGCCCTATTAGTTGAAATGGACGGTTTTGATAACAATCAAAATATTATCGTTGTTGCTGCCACCAACCGTCCTGATGTTCTTGATGCTGCATTGTTACGGCCTGGAAGGTTTGACCGGCAGATTATGGTGGATGTTCCTGATTATATAGGAAGGTTAGGGATTTTGAAGGTCCATACAAGGAAAGTAGTCCTAAATCGCAGAAGGGTTGATCTACTATCAATCGCTAAAGGCACTCCGGGCATGGTTGGTGCAGATCTTGCAAATATTGTAAATGAGGCAGCGCTATTGGCTGCTAGAAAACGGAAAAAATCTATTGATATGGATGACTTCGAAGAAGCAAAGGACAAGGTCATGATGGGTATTCAACGAAAGAGTATGATTCTTTCGGATGAGGAAAAAGAAATTACTGCCTATCATGAAGCTGGACATGCCATGGTTGCTTTGCGGACAGAAGGAGCTGACCCTGTTCATAAAATTACCATTATTCCAAGGGGTAGAGCTTTAGGGGTCACAATGCAACTACCTATTGATGAAAGGCATGGCTATGCAAAGTCATATATTGAAGGCCGATTGGCAATTCTTATGGGCGGACGCGGAGCTGAAATGCTTATTTTTCATCAGATGACCACGGGTGCTGGAAATGATATTGAGCAGGCAACACAGATTGCCCGAAAAATGATAACTGAATGGGGAATGAGCGATCTATTAGGCCCAATGACATTTGGCAAAAAGAATGAGGAAATATTTCTTGGTCGTGAAATTCAATCCCACAGGGATTATAGTGAGGTGACAGCACGAATGATTGACGAAGAGATTTCAAGAATACTACGAAATGCCCAACGATGTGCTGAAATGATTTTAAAAAATGAAGTTGAATTACTTCATCGATTGGCCCAAGAATTACTAAAGTATGAAACATTGACTGTCAAAGACTTGGAAAAAATTCTAAAAGGGAAAAAGCTCACCCGACGTATTAATGGCAGAAATAATAAAAAAATACGCACCTCGAAACCTCAAAGAGTCACTAATACCAAGCGTAAAACTAAAATAGTTGGATCAAGCACGCCTAGAAAAAAACCCCAAAAACTGCGAACCAAGAAATAATTCTATAGTGCATCCTCATCTGACATTGGATAAGTTTAAATCGTGGTGTCAGAATCCGGAACGCCCAACGCTAATTATGGGAATCCTTAATGTTACACCAGATTCTTTCAGTGATGGTGGCAAATATTTTTCGACTGAACGTGCCATTGATCATGCATTAAATATGATTTCTGATGGTGCTGATATAATCGATATAGGAGGAGAATCAACACGGCCTGGTGCGGAATCATTGGATGAGGATGAAGAGATGAATCGTATCATTCCGGTCATTAAAGGATTGAGAAAGAAAAGTGATATATTGGTCTCGGTTGATACTTACAAGGCCAGCGTTGCTGAAATGGCTATTTCAGCTGGTGCGAATATTATTAATGATATAAGTGGTTTGTCATTTGATTCAGAAATGGTTTCGCTGGTAGCAGATAATAAAGTTCCAATCGTTATTATGCACATTAAAGGTAATCCAAAGACAATGCAGAAAGATCCTGTTTACCAAGATCTTATTGGCGAATTGGTGGCTTTTTTTCTTAAACAGATTCAATTGGCTAAGAAGAAGGGTATAAAACAATTTCAAATAATTCTTGATCCTGGGATAGGATTCGGAAAAAAATATGAAGATAATTTCACTATTTTACATAACCTAAAAAGTATTTGTGAATTAGGTTATCCTGTAATGATCGGTCCTAGTCGTAAGTCGTTTATTGGTGAGACTCTGAATCTCCCATCGGATAAGAGGATAGAGGGAACATCTGCAGCAATAACAGCGGGCGTTCTAAATGGGGCCAGAATTGTCCGTGTGCATGATGTCAAAGAAATGAAAAGAGTAGTTAGAATCGCTGAAAAAATTCACACAGCTGCGTAATGACTCTTTTTCCAATAGGGTTTATCAATGTTTCTCTTATAGATGTTATTGACTTGATTCTGGTTACATGGATCTTTTATAAGGTATACCAATACTTTAAAGAAACTCGTGCGGGACAGATGTTAATAGGCCTTATTATTCTACTGATTGCATCATTTTTATTCAATGCAATTGGATTCAGTGCAACATCTTGGCTTGTAAATCAGTTTCAGACCGTATGGGTAGTCGCTTTTGTCATCCTTTTTCAGCCAGAAATTCGACGTTTACTGATTTACGTGGGGCAGACTAGGTTCTTCCGTTCTATTTTTCGGGTTGGAACAAGTCGATCGTTGGAAGCGGTTGTTGACGCATCACTGAATATGAGTGATAGACAATGGGGAGCACTAATTGTTATTCAGAGAGAAACTGGGTTACGTGCTTATAAAGAATCAGGTATCTCGATCAAAGGTGAAGTGTCTACAGCACTTTTGTTATCAATATTTAATCCATCATCGCCACTACATGATGGTGCTGTAGTTCTACAAAATACCTTGGTTGAATCGGCGGGATGTATTTTGCCACTGACCGAAAGTGAAATGATAAATCCAGATATGGGAACTCGTCATAGAGCGGCTCTGGGTCTTACAGAGGAGTCCGATGCTATTGTTATTGTTGTATCTGAGGAACGAGGGGCCATTGCTGCAGCAGAAAATGGAAGATTTGTGAAATTGGATATGGATGAAATGGTATTACGCCGCTACTTAAATGAAAGACTATTCATATCATCTGGTGATTGAAGGGAAATTAGAATGCAATCCCTGATTTCCATTAATTAAATTAAGTCATGGAATTAGCTGACCTTAAAGAAAGATATAGCAAAGCCGAAAAGAGATACTCCGAACTGCGGAGGTATCTTTGATCTGGAGTCCTGCCAAAAAAAACTGAAAACGCTTCGTAAAGCGTCTATAGATCCATCCTTCTGGAACAATAACCAGAAAGCGTCCGCCATCCTAAAACAGATCTCCCGCCTGGAAAAGGAAATTGACCTGTGGTCTAGCCTGGAGCGTCGCCATGGTGATGTGGAAGTGCTCCTGGAGTTTGCTGAAACAGATGAAACAACCCTTGAAGAAGTAGAAAAAGAACTTGATGATTATCAATCCATCGTGGAAGAAGTAGAACTCAAAATGATCTTGGGCAAAAAAGAAGATACTCAAAATGCTATTATTGCCATACATCCAGGAGCTGGTGGTACCGAAAGCCAGGATTGGGCTCAGATGCTGTATCGAATGTATTCCCGTTGGGCAGAAAAGCAGGATTTTAAGGTTGATCTTATTGACATGCAACCTGGTGACGAAGCAGGAATCAAAGATGTAACCTTTGAGATTCAGGGTGATTATGCATACGGACTGGCGAAAGCAGAAGTTGGGGTACACCGTATGGTACGCATTTCACCCTTTGATGCTAATAATCGCCGGCATACATCATTTGCCTCGGTATTTGTTTACCCTTCAGTGAACGATGAGATTGAGATAGAAATTAATCCAACAGACCTACGGATTGATACCTATCGCGCCAGCGGGGCCGGAGGTCAGCATGTGAACAAGACCGACTCAGCAGTGCGAATCACCCATATTCCTACAGGAATTGTGGTACAATGCCAGAATGAGAGGTCCCAGCATAAGAATAAAAACCAGGCTATGAAAATATTAAAGGCCCGCCTGTATCAGGCAGAGCTGGAAAAAGAAAAAGAGAAGAATAAAGGGCTGGAAGAACAAAAAAAGGATATCGGTTGGGGGAGCCAAATTCGGTCATATGTGTTTCACCCTTACAATATGGTCAAAGATCACCGCACAAAGAAGGAATCAGGCAATACCCAGGCAGTTATGGACGGCAATCTGAATTCCTTTATACGGGCCTTCTTGCTCAGTAATATTGTAGAGGATTCAGCAGAAACGGTAAAGGATTAATGATGTCAGAAGAATATAAAAGTCTACAACAGATTATTGATTTTCGCATGGAAAAACTAAATAAGCTCCGAGAGGCGGGTGTGAATCCCTATCCACATAAATACGAGCCCACCCATAAAAGTCAGTATATCCTGAATCATTATGATGAGTTGGAAGGTCAGACAGTATGCGTAGCTGGACGGATTATGGCCCTGCGTAAAATGGGAAAAGCTTCATTTGCCCATGTTATGGATTCAACAGGCCGAATTCAAATTTTCATTCGCCGTGATGATGTTGGAGAGGATATTTACAATCATTTCAAACTTCTGGATATCGGGGATTATGCTGGTGTGGAAGGAGAAATATTCACAACCAAGACCGGCGAAATTACTATCCGAACCAATAAATTGACCATCTTAGCTAAAAGTATCCGGCCTCTGCCAATGGTAAAGGAAAAGGATGGCCAAGTGTTTGATGCTTTTTCTGATAAGGAACAACGTTACCGAAACCGTCACCTTGACCTTATTGTCAATCCGGAAGTGCGGGAAATTTTTGTGAAACGGGCACGAATCATTCAGGAAGTCCGTCAAGCACTGGATGAGCAAGGTTTTTTGGAAGTCGAAACACCGGTTCTGCAGCCTCTTTATGGTGGAGCCAATGCCCGGCCGTTTACCACCTACCACAATTCCTTGGATCAAAAACTGTACCTGCGCATTGCCGATGAACTTTACCTAAAACGCTTGATTATTGGTGGTTTTGACCGGGTTTATGAGATTGCCAAGGATTTTCGCAATGAAGGTATGGATCGTAACCATAATCCAGAATTCACAATGCTGGAGTTCTACTGGGCTTATGCTGATTATGAAGATTGTATGAAAATTGTTGAAGACATGGTACGCCGGACAGCAGAATCAGTGGATGCTTTGAAGGTCAAATGGGGAGAAATGAGTATCGATTTGTCGAAACCTTTCGCACGGAAACCCCTCCTTGATTTGCTCAAGGATGTTACTGGGCATGACCTGGCAGAATCGTCTGATGATGACATGCGGTCCATCTGCAAAGAGCACCACATTGATGTAGGAAAGAATGCGAATTATGGACAAATGTTGGATGAATTGATGGGAACCCTGGTAGAACCAAACTTGATACAGCCGGTATTCGTGGTAGATTATCCAAAAGCGATATCACCCCTGGCTAAAACCCACCGGAATGGGAACCCAGATCTCGTTGAAAGGTTTGAACTCTTTATTGGCGGAGCCGAATTTGCAAACGCATTTACAGAGTTGAATGATCCGGTGGATCAACGACAACGGCTGGAAGCCCAGGCTGTACTTAAAGAGCGTGGTGACGAGGAGGCTCAGCCCGTGGACGAAAATTTCATCCAGGCTTTAGAAGCCGGCATGCCACCCACAGGTGGTGTAGGTCTGGGTATCGACCGGCTGGTTATGCTGCTTACAGAAAACCGCTGGATCAAGGATGTGATCCTTTTTCCGGCCATGAGAACAGATAATCAATAACGATGAATTTGAGCCTGCGGTTCGTCCTGCGGTATTTACGTTCCCCAGAGAAAAGTAGTTTTTCATCTTACACCAGCAAGCTATCTATAATCGGGCTTTCTATTGGGGTGTCTGCCCTGATGCTTACTGCCAGCATCATACGGGGATTTGAGAATACTCTTTCAGATAAACTGTCCGGGTTTGATGGAATGGTCCGGGTTCAACATATGCTGGGTCATTCCATTAATAGTAATATTTCAGTATTGGATTCCATATTAGTTCAATTTCCTTTGTCCATAGAGTACAAACCCTACATTCGAAAAGGTGCTATGATTCGCGTAGGTAATAAAGCTGAAGGAATCTTGGTAGAAGGTATCGATCATTTGCCAACTGGTCCGGAATATGATATGCAAAAAAGTGAAATTTCCTCCGGCAAGATCATTCTGGGTAGGTCGCTTGGCACAGTACTGGGTGTTGAAATAGGGGATCGAGTGATTATTTCCGGTTTGGAAACCATGATGCAGCCTGGTGCCGGTCAGCGGATCTCAAGTGTTGAAATTGAGGGCTTTTTTCACTCAGGAATGCTGGAATATGATAAAACTATGGCTTTTGTTTCTTTATCCCAGGCTCGGACTTTATTTAATATGGAGTCACAGATTACCGGCTATATTATTAACTCAGATGAACCGCTGAAAGATGTAATGGATTATTTTATTGAAAATCTGAGTTATCCTTATTACACTGAATCCTGGCAGGACAGGCACCGAATCCTATTCGACTGGATAAGCATACAGCGTTGGCCGGCCCTGATCATTTTCGGGATGATTGCGCTGGTGGGTATTGTGAATATCCTGGCTACCCTAGCTATGATCGTTATTGAAAAATCAGGCCAGGTCGGGATGCTCATGGCGCAGGGCATGCACCGCCGCACCATCCGGAAGATATTTCTCCTCCAAAGCAGTGCTATCGGAATTATTGGCGGAATCATCGGAACCTGTGTGGCAGGATTGTTTATATTTCTCCAGTCCCGATACCATATAATTGCTGTCCCTGAGGACATATACTTTATGGACCACATCCCGGTGCATGCGGACCCGGGAATGTTTTTATTAATCTTGTCTGGTACTTTCTTAGTATGCTTGCTGGCATCACTCTGGCCAACTAAAGCAGTTATGGATATTCTTCCTGCAGACGTCCTGAGGTACGAATGAACTTGACCCGGGAAATTGCACTCAGATTTCTAATGTCTCGGAAAGGGCCGGGCCGTTTTACAGGGATTGTTTCCATGGCAGGTATGGGAGTAGGATGCTTTGCCCTAGTTATATCACTGGCTGTGTTAAATGGATTTGAGGGACAGGTACGTGAAAAACTTCGGGGTTTTGATGGTGACCTTCGCCTGACTGGAACCGAACTGGATGCCACGATACAACTCTTGGAAAACCGACCTGAGATTCAGTCAGTTATGCCTTTTAAGACTCGCCAAGGGCTAGTCCAGTATAAATCCAATCAACGTATGGCTACATTCAAAGCGGTGGATATGCAAATGATGCAGTCATTTTACAATGTGTCAATACAAGGTGAAATACCCCAAAAAAATGGGATCCTTATTGGCTGGGACACCGCTGCCCGTCTGGGTGTGCGCGTTGGTGATGAAATGATAATCAGCAGTCCTCTGGACCAGACTCCATCGATTGGATTTCCGCACCGGATAAAAACTATAGTGAATGGAATCTTTCATTCCCAAATTTTAGATTATGATGACCGTATAATTTTTTTGCCCGCTGAAACCGGTGAACTTTTATTTAGACGCCTCGATCGATGGGACGGCATTGATCTTCGTATTTATCCTGAGACAAACCTAGAAGATGCTGAAACAAGCATTGCGGCTGTTTTGCCGAAAGGGGTTATTCTTCAAACATGGGAGGACATCCACAGTATCTTGGTCAAAGCCATGCGGTTGGAAAGGCTCGGTGCCATAAGCGTTCTCAGTTTGATTATACTCGTGGCGGCATTTAATCTGACGGCTACCTTATCGTTGATCACAGTTCAAAAGATCAAGGAGATTGGCATTCTCCGGGCAATGGGTACGCCAATCCATACCCTGAAAAATGTATTGGTTATTCAGGGGTTCTGGCGCGGAGGATGGGGGGCCCTTTCAGGTTTGTTATCAGGATGTTGTCTGGTTTTCATTCAAAATATTACCGGTTTTATTCCCCTACCCACAGATATATATTTTATGCGAACCCTGCCCATGGAGTTATTGCCAGCTGATATTTTGCTGATTACAATTATTGCCAGTGGCTTTATTTTGGTATCTTCATGGGGAGCAAGTCGCAAAGTCGCTATTATTGAACCGAGGGATGCACTGCAATGGGCGAAGTAATAATAAAAGCAGACCAGATATATAAAACTTATTCCAATGGAAGGAGAGAGTTAGAGGTTCTATCTGGAATTGATCTCACTGTGAATTCCGGGAATATTATTACCATTATGGGTCAGTCTGGGGCGGGAAAATCTACCCTTTTGAATATACTGGGTACCTTGGACAAACCCGACAGCGGAATCCTGGAAATAAATAATATTAAAATTGAAACACTGCTTGAAGATGAACTGGCTGAACTACGGAATAGGCATATTGGTTTTGTGTTTCAGTTTCATCATCTGCTGCCGGAATTTACCGCTCTGGAAAACATTTTATTACCGGCTTGGATTAAAAATGACCAGCAGAATCCTATAGATCGGGGATTGGAATTGCTGGAGACTGTGGGTTTAACTGAAAGGAAAGATCACCTGCCATCGGAATTGTCTGGAGGAGAGCGGCTCCGTACTGCGGTAGTCCGGGCACTGATCAATCGACCGCGAATCCTACTAGCGGATGAACCAACGGGGAATCTGGATATGGATAACGCGCGGAAATTAATTGACCTTTTGGTACAATTTAATCGAGATTTCAGCCAGTCCATTGTGCTGACAACTCATAATCCCGATGTAGCCGAAATCGGTCATTTTAAATATGAATTATGTGCAGGTCAACTAAGAATTATTTAGCAACATATTTATGAAAGAGAATTTTTCAAAAAGAGTACAGAATATTTTAAAAAAAGCAAAGGAAGAAGCCATACGGTTAGGGCATAGTTATGTTGGTTCAGAACATATACTTTTAGGTCTATTGAAAGAACAATCAGGCGTTTCCCATAAGTTACTTGATGCAAATGGTATTGAATACCTGGAAATGATTGCCATGATCGAAGATTTGATTAAAGAATCCGGCGGAACCATGACCCTTGGGCATCTTCCTCTGACACGCCGGGCTGAACGTGTCTTGCGGAATGCTTACAGTGAGGCCAATTCGAGGGGATGTTCCATAGCTGATGATGAGCACCTTTTTTTAGCCATGCTTCAAGAGAATGAAGGTATAGCCTTTGAAGTATTAAAAACTTTCAATCTAGATTCTGATTTGGTATCAGACTATTTAACGGATATAGTTCTGGAAAAAGATACTGGTTCACCTAACATAGAAAAGTCATCAAAAAGCCAGACGCCGACCCTGGATCATTTTTCCAGGGATATCACTAAACTTACCCATATAGGAAAACTTGATCCGGTTATAGGACGCGAAAAGGAAATTGAACGTGTCGCACAGGTTCTTACACGCCGTAAAAAGAACAATCCGGTCCTTATTGGCGAGTCTGGTGTTGGGAAAACAGCTATTATTGAAGGATTGGCACAAAGGATTATTCGTAAAACAGTTCCACGTGTACTCCACAACCAACGCATTCTATCCCTGGATTTGGCAGGTATTGTTGCTGGCACTAAATATCGAGGTCAGTTTGAGGAACGAATGAAAAGTATTATGATAGAACTTGAAACGAATGAGAATATTATTATTTTTATTGATGAACTGCATACTTTGGTAGGTGCCGGCGGAGCTTCTGGTTCTATAGATGCTTCAAATATGTTTAAGCCATCATTGGCCCGAGGAGATATACAGTGTGTTGGTGCAACGACCATGGATGAATACCGAAAGTATATTGAAAAAGATGGTGCATTGGACCGGCGCTTTCAAAAAATAATTATTAATCCATCCACAATATCTGAGTCGTTGGCTATACTTCATGGCCTAAAAGGAAAGTATGAAGACCATCATAATGTTCACTATTCAGATAAAGCCATCGAAGCCTGTGTTCATTTATCCGAACGATACGTATCTGATAAGCATCTTCCGGATAAGGCAATCGATATTATGGATGAAGCTGGTGCACGAGCTCATATGTTCAATGCCGAAGTTCCACCTGATATCATTAAAATTGAGATAGAAGTAGATAAAATTAGGGAAGATAAGCAAGCGAAAGTTGCCAATCAATTATTCGAAGATGCTGCTTTATTACGAGATAAAGAACGCACACTATTAAACAAGCTTTCAAAAGCCCAGCAGATATGGCAGGAAGGCGGTGAGCATAAAATTATTGATATTTCTGATGAGAATATTGCAGATGTGGTATCTTTAGTTACAGGTATACCTATAACTAAAGTAGCTCAATCAGAAGGACAAAAATTGTTGAAACTTTCTGAAAAACTCGGTGAGTTTATTATCGGGCAAAACGATGCTATTGAAAGCTTATCTAAAGCTATTCGCAGAGCACGAACAGGATTGAAAAATCCTAATCGACCAATTGGGGTATTTATGTTTCTTGGTCCCACTGGTGTTGGCAAAACTGAATTGGCTAAGGTATTAGCTAAATATCTATTCACGCATCATCAAGCGTTGGTTAAAGTAGATATGTCAGAGTTTTCGGAACAGTTTTCTCTTTCACGTTTAATCGGAGCACCTCCTGGTTATGTAGGGTATGATGAAGGTGGTGAATTAACCGAAAGAGTGCGGCGTAATCCTTATTCGGTTGTGTTGCTCGATGAGATTGAGAAGGCTCATCATGGCCTGTACAATATTCTTTTACAGGTATTTGATGAGGGTGTACTTACGGATGGTCTAGGTAGAAAGGTAGATTTTTGTAATTCCATCATTATCATGACCTCTAATCTTGGAACAAAGGAAATAAAATCAAATGGATTGGGTTTTGGCGGTAAATCATTGGAAGATAGTTTCCAAAAGATGAAATCAAGTATCCTTGATAAGGTTCAGGATACTTTTTCTCCGGAGCTACTGAACCGAATCGATGAATCAATCGTATTTCATTCTCTAACAGAAGATCATGTTTATAAAATTATAGATCTGCAGTTGAATGATTTGGTGAAAAATCTGGCTAAAATCGGTTTGGGATTAAAACTTACACTGTCAGCCAAGAAGTTATTAGTAAAGAATGGGTTCGATCCTCAATTTGGTGTCCGTCCATTACGACGCGAAATCCAGACATCTCTTGAAGATCCTATTTCAGAAATGTTGTTAAAATATAACTACCCAGAAGGTACAGTGATTAAAGTGGATTCGTTTCGTTCGGAATTCAAATTCACAGATAATGGTGAAAAAATGAAAACCAAAAATAGATCTAATAAAAATTGATAATGATTTCTTAAATCAATTTAGAAGCAGTCATTTTTCTGTCAAATAGGGGGAGAATAATTTATTATCTGTCATTTAGGGTTAGTAATCTTAGTGGAATATTCATTGTTATTGTATAAATCATTACATCAAATTTTTCTATAAGGGAATGCAATGGGAAAAATTATTGGGATAGACCTTGGAACCACTAATTCTTGTGTAGCTGTTCTGGAAGGAGGAGAACCAACTATTATAACGAATCCTGAAGGAGGTCGCACAACGCCTTCGGTTGTTGGTTTTACGAAAAATGGAGAACGTTTGGTAGGGCAGCCAGCTAAACGTCAAGCAGTAACAAATCCTGAAAACACAGTTTTTTCCATTAAACGTTTCATGGGTAGAATGTACGATGAAGTAGATAATGAAATTTCTGAGGTACCGTATCAGGTTAATAAGAATTCAAGTGGAGCAGTAGTAGTAAAAGCTGGTGGAAAAAATTATACTCCTCCCGAAATCAGTGCTATGGTGCTTCAAAAACTAAAACAAGATGCTGAAGAATATCTAAGTACAACTATCACAGATGCTGTTATTACAGTACCCGCTTATTTTAATGATTCACAACGTCAGGCAACAAAAGATGCTGGTAAGATTGCTGGTCTTAATGTGCGCCGTATAATCAATGAACCGACAGCAGCTTCGTTAGCGTATGGATTAGAAAAGAAAAAAGATGAAAAAATTGCCGTCTTTGATTTAGGTGGTGGAACATTTGATATCTCCATTTTAGAGTTAGGAGATGGTGTATTTGAGGTTAAATCATCCAATGGCGATGGACATTTGGGTGGGGATGATTTTGATCAACGTGTTATTGACTGGATTGCCAATGAATTTAAGAAAAGTGATGGAATTGATCTTCGCAAAGATTCGATGGCGCTTCAAAGGCTAAAAGAAGCGGCAGAGGCGGCTAAAAAAGAATTATCTACTTCAAAACAAACGGATATAAATCTACCTTTTATTACTGCAGATTCATCTGGGCCAAAACATCTTAATCTGAGCTTGTCTAGGGCAAAGTTTGATGATTTAGTCGGTGACCTTATAGAACGCACAGTACAACCCTGCAAAAAAGCATTATCTGATGCAGGGTTAAAAGCTTCTGAGATTGATGAAGTTATTCTTGTTGGTGGGTCTATACGTATCCCAAAAATTCAGGAAAAAGTAAAAGAGATATTTGGGAAAGAGCCAAATAGAAGTGTTAATCCGGACGAGGTTGTTGCTTTGGGTGCAGCAATTCAAGGTGGTGTATTAGCTGGTGATGTAGATGATATTTTATTATTAGATGTTACACCACTTTCCTTAGGGATTGAAACGCTTGGTAGTGTAAATACACATCTTATAGAACGTAATACGACCATTCCCACTAAGAAATCTCAGATTTTCAGCACAGCTGCTGATAATCAGACCACCGTTGAAATACATGTGTTGCAGGGTGAACGGGAAATGGCTATGGATAATAAAACAATTGGTAGATTTCATTTAGCAGATATTCCTCCCGCACCTCGTGGGGTTCCTCAGATAGAGGTCACCTTTGATATCGATGCTAACGGAATATTAAATGTTAGTGCTCAGGATAAAGCAACAGGGAAAGAACAAAGTATTCGTATTGAAGCATCCAGCGGATTATCTGAATCCGAAATTGATAAAATGGTCAATGATGCAAAGAATCATGAACAGGAAGATAAAGAAAAACGTGAAAAAATCGATTTGATGAATCAGTCAGAACATTTGATCTATGAAACAGAAAAAAATATCAAAGAGTACGGGGATAAATTAGGAGATGAAGAAATAAAATCATTAACTGAAAAGGTTGGTGATCTTAAGAAAGCCAAAGATAGTGGCAATGCTGATGATATAAAAACTGCTATGGAATCTTTGAATAATGCATGGTCTCAGATTGCATCGAAGATGTATGATAGTACAAAGGAATCAGAAGGAAGTGCGCCAAGCGAAGGAAAAACGACCAAAAAAGATAAAAAAGAAGGCGAAATTGAAGATGCTGATTTTGAAGTAGTTGATTAAAAGCATGTATTGATTTTACAAAAAGCGTCTGTTAGGACGCTTTTTTTGTTTTTGGAACACCCATGTACCTAACTTCGTTCCATTCACAGTTAGAAGAAGTTTACGTGTTTAAAAATATCAGGAAAAAATCAGCGATTATTGTAATTCTTATATTAATGAATTGGATATTATTTCGTGCTGTATTGTGGGAATCATTAATTCTGGAGAAAATAAATGATAGTTTAGTGTCTACAAATTGGTCCATCACAACTGCAAATTTATCGGGTCATCTTTTAGGTTCCGTATTATTAACTGATCTCACTGCCATTCATCCTGAATATGACACATTATTTATTGAACAAAGTAATGTGAACTTAAACTTCATTTCTACAATATTTAATAAGTTAACGTTTGATATAATTGAAATAAAGGGATTAGAAACATCCTTAATTCCAAAGACTCTTTCCATCTCCAATTTGAACCAAAATCAACACCTATTAAAGTTCCCATTTAGTATTAATCATTTTTTTATTTCTGGTAGTTTTCCATTTCAGATTACTGATTCACTATTTATGGTATCTGGAATACTTGCGGGTGAACTATCAGGTGGTGATATTTTGAAGGTAAATTTTTCAACCCTAAAGCTGAATATTGATGAACCGGATCCATTTGGCGTCACTATGGGAAAAATGATGTTTAGGGCTGATGAAAAAGGAATATTTGTTAAAGAATTTGATGGGAAAATTGGTCAGGTTCCCTTAACTGGATCCGTTAGATATCTATCCGACTCATCCATAGTTACTGGCTCTATTTCAATGAAAAAATTCCTTATTTCCAAAGAACTTTTTAGTCGGACACCTTTAAAAGGAAAATTCTCCCAATTATCAGGTCAATTTGATTTTGAATCAAATTTAGGAAATACCATAGGTAAACTATCGATTTCAAATGATTTGGGCCTAGAGATGAAAGGTGATTTTAGTCTTTTAAACCAAGGTTCCAGTTGGATTCTTAGGTCTTTAAAATTATCAGGGGAAGATTCCAAGCTAAAGTTAAGTGGCACGTGGGAAGAAAATGGTCGTGTTAGCGGATATTTTTATTTAGACAGTCTTGATTTAAGCCGATGGTTGGTTGAACAAAAACAAACATTGGTTTCTGGTATGATGATATTAGAAGGAAGCTTAGATGAAAAACATGCCTTAGACCAAATCGAATTGACAATGGAAGTTTTAGAATCAGAGCTTTATTCGGGAAGGGAAAGTCTATTTCATGGAACTGTAGGTTATCGTGATAGCGTTATTTCTACAGTTGATCCTGTTATGCTGATTGTCGGAGAAAGTATTTTATCTATCAATGGTTCAGTTGATTTCAAGACCAGTGATGTGGATATAGTAGTTGATTTGGAAAATGCGGAAGTAGAACTAATAAATCAATTTTGGATGGATGAATTTTCAAGTGGATGGGCAACAGGTAGGATGCATGTTCGCGGAACACTTGATACCCCAGACGCTGTGGCTGACTTACAGTGCAGGGATATCAGTTATCATGATTTTTTTGTGAATTCATTAATTTTTCATTCAGAAATGAAAACCCATGATGCCTTTCCTTCGGGGTTCGTTAATTTAAAAATAGGACAAGGCAGTTGGCGGAATAAGCAATTTGAGAGTGGGACAATAGATGTTTCATTTGCTAAGAATCGTATGGTTGTTGAAAATTGTCATTTTAAGTCGGGTGATGATTTCCTACAGATATCTGGGTCTTGGTTATCTGAGGATCAGTACGAGTTAGATCGTGTGCAGTTGGCATATGAAGGGAACTATTTAATTAATTCTAAACCGATCTTTTTGATGTTCCAAGATTCAATTATCGTAGTTGAACCATTTGAGTTTCATATTAATGATGGGATTATGGATGGTGTTTTAGAGTGGGGGAAACATGCTGAAGGTCGATTGAAAATGTCAAATTTTGATGCGGAAGTGATAACACAATTCTTTGACGATCAACGGCTGAAATTCTCAGGGATTATTTTTGGTGAAATCTGGTTCATGTCTGCTGATGTTGCATCGGCTTTTGATATTGATATTTCATTAAAGCGCGGAAAGTATATGAAAGAAACATTCGATGAAATGATAATATCCTTCCTATATAAGGGGGGAATGTTACATGTAGATGATATATCTATGACGCGTGGCGAATCAATGGGTTTTCAAGTATCTGGGATCGTACCTATTTCTATTACACATCAGGACTCAACCCAGATATCTATTCAGTCTACATTCAGAGGATTATCCATGCCAATGGTTCACAGATTTATTCCCAGATTTTATAAATTAAATGGCCAAGCCAGTGGTACACTCGAACTATCTGGGTCAGTGGATAAAACTGTTTTTAGTTTTGATGCGGGAATTAAGAATGCTCAGTTTGATCGAATACATCTTGGGACTGTGAATGGTAAAGGCCAGTATACCGGGCGCAGATTAATCATTGATAGGGCTGAGTCACGGAATAAAGATGAAATCATAATTGCGTTTGGTTCGGTCCCACTTGACTTGAATTTGAGTTCAGATAATTATGGCCTATTTTTTAATAGTGATACTTTAGATTTTTATACAGAAGGAAAACTAAACTCATTACCTTTTTTATCACCATACTTGGCTGAACTGGATTCAGTAACTGGAGATATTGATATCTCTTTATCTTTAACAGGTCCGGCGCATGCAATTGAAAGAGATGGCTACGCACATGTACAAAATGCCGCTGTTTATACAATATTACTGGATGATCCCATAATTTCTTTAAATGGCGAAGCAACGATGCAGAAAAATCAAATGATAATAAAATCCTTGCTTGGAAAAGGTGTGGATTTTAGTGAACAGGATTCTTGGCCTTCCTCACCAAATATATCTGTGATAGGTTCGATAGATTTTAGCCGGTTTTTTGAACCTGATTATAATTTAAAGGTCAATCAGATTGAAGGCACAGAATTATATTTTAAGACCTTACCATTAGATATAACTGGCACTGTTGGTGATTTGGACTTGATGATATCTGGCCAAGACACGGTTGAAATTGTTGGAAAGATTGAAGCATCGGATGTAATCGTTTTCTATGAATTTACCACAGAAGATATTGGAGTCGCATTGCCTGAAGATGAAGGTGTAATCATGTCCTATCGGATAAATGTTCCAATCCGTGGTCAGGGCACATTCCAGAATTCACAGGTAGATGCACTATTAGCGGGAGAGATCAGCTTGTCAAAAACTGGAAACCAGTATTGGAATTTTGGTGGTGAACTATTTGTTGAGGATGGGACGGTATTCTCCTACAAAGATAATTTCGAAGATCTTCAGGGTTATGTCAGTTTTGACAATAATGGGGTAAATCCTTATATGGATGTTGTGGCCTTTACCATGATTGATAATGAAAGAATTGAATTGAGAATAATTGGTGGTATCGATGATATGGATTTAATACTAGAATCATCGAGCGGTTTTTCAGAAAGTGATATTCTTGAACTTCTTACCTGGGGTAAGCGATTTGAAGAACAGGAGATGACCTCTACTGGTTTTGGAAGCCAAGCCTATTCTGTTTTAGGGTCCCTTTTAGAATCCCAGTTAGAAAAAAATATAAAAGAAATGACAGCATTGGGAATAATGAATTTGGTAGATGATATTGATATTACAGGAACAGCAGGTTTATTGAATCCAGAAACAGATGATGATTTCCAAATTTCTGCAAAACGAAGATTTGGAGATAAAACATATTTAAATTTATCATATAAGAAATCTTTTTCTTTAACGAATCCTTCTCAAATACAGGCCGGTGTGGAATATAAATTGAATCGTAATTTATCGCTGGTTGGGAATATGGATGATGAAGGACATTTGCATCTAAAGTATCGATATCGATACGCTTATTAAATAGTCAGTGAAAATATATTTTTATTTTGCCATTGGCCTCATAGGCCCTTTGGGTATAATGTTGGCTCAAAGCGACCCAACAAAGATCAGATCTGTTACAATTAATGGGAATGAATCCATTTCACAAAAAGATTTAACAGGTCTTTTAAGGCAAAAGCCGTCCAGTTGGTTATTTCGAGGTGCGAAACTAGAACCTCGGTTGGTGAAACTAGATGCACTTACCCTTAAGAACTATTATCATTCCCAGGGTTTTTTAAATGCCATCATAAAGGAATCATACCTAATCGAAAATGATTTTGCTGATCTCTTTTTTAATATCGTGGAAGGAAAACAATTTTTTGTTTCAAATGTAAATATTCATGGGAATAAACTCATTTCTAATAATGAATTAAATTCTATTTTGGGGATTGCCGTGAATCAGCCCTATAACCCTGTAAGGATCAATGAGAATTTTACTCTTTTAGAAAATCGTTATCATGAATTTGGTAAACTTTTTGTTAAACTTAAGATTCAAGATGAGGTATCGGATTCAGTCGCTATTAGCATTATAGTAGATGAGGGTCCAGATGTAGTTATTTACCGTACGTTCATCGATGAAGAGGGAGTAGATAGTGTTCAGGTTTTTAGGGAATTGAAGTATAATAGAGGCGATGTCTATTCTCTTTCAAAAATGGATCTTACAAAAAGGCGGTTAAGAGAAACGGGTATATTCTCAATGGTGAATTTAACTCCAGTAAAAGTTTCTGATTCAGACTCATTAGTCAATATTGTTATTGAATTAAACCGTTTTAAACAGAGAGAATGGGTTTCAGTTGGGGGATACGAACCAGTGGAGTTTTATGAAGGTACTGAACCCTTACCAGCTATTGGAGGGTTTATTGAATGGCGTAATCGATCCATTTATAATAGTACTACAAATTTTTCCACGAAATTGATGGTTGGTATACCTTGGGAAACAAAATTTAATAAACCTCGATTCAGATATGATATTACTGTGTTTAATAATTGGTTATTTTTAATTCGCTGGCCAACGAGGGTTACTGGGTTTTACGAAACATTGGTAAACTATCAGGAGGAAAGAAATAATTTCCCTCGCATTGAGCGCTATGGCTTGGAAATATCACAACAGGTGAACCTGGATGAACGTTCTTTCTTCGGAAATAACGCAGTATGGGAGTATTTCAGTGATCAGGAAGATTCGTTACAAAAATTGCAACAAAGATCAATTTCTATGCGATTTCATTTTGATAGGAAAGATGTCCACCTGAACCCTCGCAGGGGATATTTATTTGATATTTATCTGAAATCAACTGGATATTTTCTGGGGGGGGAGCGTGACTTTTTAAAGGCTGATGTTTCTATTCAGACATATGTCCCCGTAGGAGATAAATCTGTATTTGCATTGAGGATGAAAAGCGGGGTTATTTATGATTGGAAAGAGAAGGATTTTATTGATTATAGTTATGAAAAATTTTATTTAGGCGGCAGTACAAGTATGCGTGGCTGGGATGTGTTACGTTTTGAGGAATCAGGCGAGGATCCAATTGGTAAGATAATTCGATTCATGACAAATATTGAATATCGAATTCCTATCTACAAATCTATAGGTTTAAACTTGTTTGTTGATGGAGGTATTTTATCGAATAGGTTCAATTCAATTTCAATGGAGGCTGTTAAATGGGATGGAGGTATTGGTATAACCGTTAATACGCCCTTAGGTCCAGCACGTCTGGATTATGCTGTGCAGTTCAACAATCCAGCAATGAGGAAATTTCATTTAGGTGTACAATACCTTTTTTAGTCTTATTCTTGTGAATTTTGGAACCCCTGCAATTCAAACGTGTAGAAATAGGATGATAACCTTTTGAGATTCGAACAGTGATTCTAAATTCAACCATAATTTTTTACAGAAAGATAATGAAAATAAAAATACCATTAATTTTATCTGGAGTGTTGTTTATTGTTGGATGTACAAAAAGTGCTCCGGAATTATTGGACCAGGCAGAGAAAAGTCTTAATGAAAACCAGGTTGAATTGGCAATCAATGACTTGGAATCTTTATTAAAAGAATATCCAAGGGATAGCTTGGCTGCCTTGGCCCAATATAAGCTTGCTACTATATTTAAAAATTGGAAAAATGATCCACATTCAGCCTTTGAATCATTACAAAAAACGGTCACCAATTATTCGGGATCAGTTCAGGCTGACCATGCTCAGAAAGAGCTTGAAACCTTTCCTGAATGGCTTATTAATAAATCAGAAGTATTACGAAAACAGAAATTAATAAAAGAGTCCATACAGAATTTGATATATATGTTGGAGAATTTTCCCACAAATGAACTGTCTCCGAAAGCGCAGTATATGATTGGTGATATATATATGAATGATTTGCGTGATTTTGAAACGGCAGTTAAGGAATATAGAAAAATTGTTGCTAATTATTCTGGGTCAAAGCAGGAACCTCATGCTCAGTTCATGATTGGATATATTTATGGTAATGCATTAAATGATTTTGATAAAGCCCGGTTCGAATATAATGAATTTCTAAAGCGATTCCCTGAACATGAACTTTCTCCTTCTGTAAAGTTCGAGATCGAATTTTTGGGGAAAGATATAAACGAGATTCCGACCTTAAAACACATTACTTCCTGATAAATTATATATGAGTGACTTCAGTCTTACTGAGATCAATGAACGTATCTCAAAGACATCCACATTTGTCGGTCCTTTAAAAAATGATTTAAACAATGTTATTGTTGGTCAAGAAACATTAATAAATAAAATTTTAATTTGCATGTTAGCCAATGGTCATATGTTACTGGAAGGTGTCCCTGGCTTGGCAAAAACATTGACAGTAAACATGCTTGCTACACTAATTGATACAAAATTTCAGCGTATTCAGTTTACACCAGATATGCTTCCAGCTGATTTATTAGGCACGTTGATATACAACCAGAAAAATGGAAGATTTGACACTCGTAAAGGGCCGATCTTTGCTAATATCATTCTTGCAGATGAAATAAATCGCTCTCCAGCCAAAGTACAAAGTGCATTGTTAGAAGCAATGCAAGAAAGACAAGTAACCATTGGGGAAAACACCTTTAAACTTGACGCCCCATTCTTGGTCTTGGCTACTCAAAACCCCATTGAACAGGAAGGTACTTATCCTTTACCAGAAGCCCAGGTAGATCGCTTCATGTTTAAATTACGAGTAGAGTATCCAGACCGAGATGCTGAAAGACATATAATACGCCATAATATACGATCGGTTAACCTGAATAGTATTACGCCAGCTGTTTCCGCAAAGGATATCATTGATGCCCAGCAAATTATTCATGATATTTATGTTGATGAGAAAGTTGAGGATTATGTCTTAGATCTTGTATCTGCAACAAGATATCCTAGTAAATATAAACTAGAAGATTTGGTAGGGATTATAGATTTTGGTGTATCTCCAAGGGCAACGATCAATCTGATTCGTGCTGCCAAGGCTCGTGCATTCACAGAAAATCGCGGTTATATTACACCGGAAGATATACGTTATATTGGTGCAGATGTTTTGCGCCATCGGATTATTCTATCGTATGAAGCTGAAGCGGAAGAATTGACATCTGAAGATGTAATTCATCGCTTGTTTGAAGTTATAGAAGTCCCCTGATACATCCATGATTCCTCGTGAGATCCTGAAAAAGGTGAAACGAATCGAGATTCGCACACGTGGTTTGGTCAATGACCTTTTTGGAGGAGAATACCACTCAGTCTTTAAAGGTCGTGGGATGACCTTTTCCGAAGTTCGTGAATATCAACCTGGAGATGATATTCGTTTGATTGATTGGAATGTTACAGCTCGAACAAATAGTCCATTTGTGAAAATATTTGAAGAAGAACGGGAACTTACAGTATTTCTAATTGTGGATATTTCAGGTTCAGGCAGATTTGGTTCGGGTCAGGAATTGAAACAGGATATTGGTATAGAGATTGCTGCCGTCCTCGGTTTTTCCGCGATAAAAAACAACGACAAAGTTGGTCTTATATTATTTTCAGATGAAATCGAAAAATATTTAGTACCAAAAAAAGGTAAAAGTCATGTGCTTAGAGTTGTCAGGGAGTTACTATATGTAAGGCCAGAGCGTAAAGGTACTTCAATAAAAAATGCCCTTGATTTTCTATTAAAAGTTGCCAAGCGTAAAAGTGTTGTGTTCATTATATCAGATTTTTTAGATAATAACCATTGGGACGCTCTCCGAATAGCTAATCGGAAACATGACTTAATTGGTATACATCTTTATGATCCAGCTGAGTTGGATATTCCTGAAATAGGTCTGGTTAAGATTGAAGATCCAGAAACGGGTTCTATGTTTTGGGTCGATACTTCCTCTTATACCGAAAGACAAGAATTACAGAAAAAAATCATTGGTCAAATGGATGATTTAAATAAAAAGGCATTAAGTATGGGCTTTGATATGATATCAATTGCAACTGATCAGGATTTTGTTGACCCACTTATGAGGTTTTTCAAGCGTAGAGAAAAAAGGTATTGATAGTGACCTGGTACATTATAATTCTGTTATTAAGTCATATAAACGTGGTTGCTCAGTCTACTATTGTTTCATCAGAACTAGATACTACTCAGGGTTATATTGGAGATGTGGTTAACTGGACCGTTTTAGTTGATAATGCTGAAAATCGACGGATTCAATTCCCAGAGCTATTTTTACAAGATGATACTGTTTCTGTTCGTACCCAAAAGTTGCTTTACAATAAAGGGATTGTTACGGGCATTACTTTTGAGCTGGTGTTCTGGGATACTGGGAAATTTCAAACACCAGCATACCAAGTAGATATTTTAAATGATAGTGATACCGTAATCTCATCCATAGCACCTGAGCCTATTGAATTAACTATTCTATCTTTGTTAGCCTCTACTGGAAATTCAGATTTTAGACCCATAAAAGGACCGGTGCCAGTACGCAGTTTGTTTCCATTAAGATTAACTGTACTAGGAATATTAGCTATCTTCCTTATTGCTTGCATATACTGGACATGGAGCCAGAGAATTAATGTAAAATACCAGCGTAATGAATATCTGACCAGTAAATCTCCACGAGAAAAAGCAATGCGACGTTTGGAAGAGTTGAATATTAATGGCTTTGCAAAGGACTATTATGCTGAATTATCGCATATTTCACGAGAATACGTAGAATATTCCACGTTCATACGGGCTTTAGAAATGACTACAAAAGAGATAAATGATAATAGAAATTTATTTCCTATTAATGATAAAATGTTTGCAGACTGGGTAAAAACTATATCAATTGCGGATTTGGTGAAATATGCTAGGGCAATACCAGATTCAACACAGATGGACCTTGATCACCAAAAGATTATCTGTTTTATCGAACAATCTTTTGTATAGTATATATGTATCCGATTATACCTACGTTTGAACAGTTATACTGACGTTGTATATTATAATCTGAAAAGATTTGAATAACGAGAAGTTTTAATGGCATCAACTGCAGATATACGAAATGGTTCTGTGATCTTTCATAAAAAGAAACGATTTAAAATTATCAAGTTCCAGCACGTCAAACCCGGTAAAGGTGGTGCTTTTGTGCGAACAAAACTGAAAGATATTCAATCAGGAAAGATTATAGATGAAACTTTTAATGCCGGGACCAGATTAGAATTTGTTCGAATTGACGCTAAGAAGATGCAATTTCTTTATCAGGATAACGATTTATTCGTATTCATGGATAATGATACCTATGATCAATTAAATGTAGATACTAACACTGTTGCAGACAATATGCGATACTTGATTGCTGGATTAAATGTTGACGTACTTTTTGATGGTACAGAAATATTAGATATACGCCTTCCAACAAATGTTGTGTTAAATGTCGTTGAGACCGAACCTGGATTCAAAGGTAATACAGCTACTGGAGCTACTAAGCCTGCTACGGTTGAAACAGGATACTCATTGAATGTGCCCCTGTTCATTGAGGAGGGAGATTCTCTTAAGATCAATACCACGAATGGCGAATATATTGAAAGAGCCAAAATATAAGTTTTTAATGAGATAACGATGTGGCAGGATAAGCTAAAAGAGATCATTTATATTCTTGAAAACTCGAACATAAATGAAATTGAAGTGACCTTTTGGGGAAGAAAATTCCGGGCAGTAAAAGATGTTCCTGTCATAATAAGAAATAAAGATGGTGATCAGGTTTCTCCAGGAAAAACTATGTCTGATAAGCCATCTGATAAAGAAAATGAGAATGGTGATGAGCATACTTCTTCCGTTTCGAATGAACAAAATGTGTTATCTCCCATGCCTGGTATCTTTTATAGTTCCTCATCACCTGATAAGCCACCTTTTGTCAGAAAGGGTGATCAAGTAAACAAAGGACAGGTCTTATGTATTATTGAGGCAATGAAGATAATGAATGAGATTGAATCTGAAATGAGTGGAACAGTTACCGAAATTTTAGTCAACAATGCGGACCCAGTAGAATATAACCAGCCCCTCTTTGTGATCAACCAAACCTAAGTTTTCAATGTTTAAAAAAATCCTGATCGCTAATCGGGGTGAGATAGCTTTGCGAGTTATAAGAGCGTGCCATGAACTGGGCGTTAAAACCGTGGCAGTGTATTCCACAGAAGATGAATTATCCCTACATGTAAAATTTGCTGATGAAGCAGTTTGTATTGGCCCACCACCTAGTAGCGAGAGTTATCTAAATATACCTAAGATAATTACTGCTGGAGAAATAACTAATGCTGATGCTATTCATCCTGGTTATGGTTTTCTTGCCGAATCTAGCGAATTTTCCAGAGTATGCGAAAAAAATGATTTTAATTTTATCGGACCAACCCCAGAGATCATTGAAGCAATGGGTGACAAAGTTAAGGCTAAGGGAACAATGAAAGTGGTTGGGGTTCCTGTAATTCCTGGGTGGGATAATATACTATCTGATTCAGATGAAGCATTGAAACTGGCAAATGATATAGGTTATCCTGTCATGCTTAAGGCAACAGCGGGCGGCGGCGGGCGTGGTATGCGACTGGTAAAAGATGCTGATGAGATTGAGAAAATGTATACAATAGCTCAGCATGAAGCACTAACTGCTTTTGGTAATGGAGATCTTTATATTGAAAAATTTATAGAAGACCCACGTCATATTGAAGTCCAAATCCTGGCTGATATCAATGGAAATGTAATTCATTTAGGAGAACGGGATTGCTCTATCCAGCGGAGGCATCAGAAACTGGTGGAAGAAACGCCCTCTCCTGCGGTTAATGATGTATTACGTCAAAAAATGGGTAAAATGGCAATAAAAGGCGCGAAAGCGGTAGATTATGTTGGAGTTGGGACTATTGAGTTTTTAATGGATATGAATAAAAACTTTTATTTTATGGAAATGAATACACGGATTCAGGTAGAACATCCTGTGACAGAAATGGTGACTGGAATGGATCTCATCAAACAACAGATCAGAATGCATGCAGGTGAAACCTGCCCTGAGTATCATCAGGATTATAAACTGAGAGGTCACTCTATTGAGTGCCGTATCAATGCGGAGGACCCGGAAAATGGATTTATACCTTCGCCTGGCAAGATCACGAGTTTTCATATGCCAGGTGGGAAGGGTGTGCGGGTGGACTCACATGCCTATGCTGGATATGAAATCCCAAACTATTATGATTCAATGATAGGAAAACTCATTGTACACGCAAAAAACAGGTCTCGAGCTATTATTCGAATGCAGCGTGCTCTTGAAGAGACTATTATTGTAGGGCCAAAAACAACTATTCCGTATCATCAGGCTATTATGGGAGATGATAATTATAAATCGGGAGAATTCAATACTGGTTTCTTAGAAACATTCAATTACAAACCAAAACAATAAAAAGGACAGTGTGTTGGATATACCGAACAAACTATTATATACAGAAGAACATGAATGGGCTGATTTCAGTGGAGAAGATGTCACCATCGGTATAACAGATTTTGCACAAGGTCAATTAGGAGATATTGTATTTCTTGAATTCCCAAATATTGGTGATGAGGTAACTCGAGGTATATCATTTGGTGAAATAGAAGCAGTCAAAACGGTCTCGGAATTATTCGCTCCTATCAGTGGTACAGTAACTATGATCAATGAATCCTTGGAAGAAACACCAGAAAAGATTAACCAGGATTGTTATGGGGAAGGCTGGCTCATCAAGATCAGACCAAAAAACCCCCTTGAAAAAGAAAATTTGTTGACATCTGTCCAATATAGCGAACTTATCAATTAAATGATTGTTTTCGATAAACTTACAAAGATTGTCAAAGAGAAAGGTGCTGGTTTCATTGTTCTTATAGATCCCGATCGAAAAAATGACAAAAAACTGGAAACATTGGTTGAGAATGCCAATTGTTCTGGTGTAGATGCAATTCTTGTTGGCGGAAGTCTGATGATGGATGGGAGAAGTCATAATCGAGTGGCACGCATAAAAGATATTGCAAATATCCCAGTGATTTTCTTCCCCGGAGGTGTTGGGCAGATCAATGAATACTATGATGCCATGCTTTTCATGTCCGTTATTTCAGGGCGCAATCCCCATTATCTGATTGGTGAACAAGTAATTGCAGCTCCAATAGTAAAAGACCTTGGGATAGAAGCAATTCCGACAGGATACATGTTGTTGGATGGAGGGTCAGCTACTACTGTGGAATTTATGAGTGGGTCTTTACCCATTCCTATGGATCGCCCGGATATTGCCATTGCTCATGCTCTTGCTGGACAATATCTTGGTATGAAATTACTATATTTAGAAGCCGGCAGTGGAGCAAAGTATCCAGTCCCTATAGAAACGATAGAACAGATAGCCCAAGAAACAAATGTTTCTCTGGTAGTGGGAGGAGGTATCCGAACACCGAAAGCAGCAGCAGAGCGTGTAAATGCAGGCGCTTCATTTATTGTAATTGGTACTGCGATAGAAAATTCATCTGAAATTATGGCTGAATTTGCTATTGCTATTCATTCAAAGGATTAAAATGAAGAACACTATTAAAGAACAAATATTAACCAGCGCTGAAGTGAAAAAGGAGATGGTTAAATCCTGCGTATCAGATATAGAAAAAGCAGCCGTCATAATGATTAACTGCATTAAGAAAGGTGGTAAGATCCTTTGGTGTGGAAATGGGGGCAGCGCTGCAGATGCCCAGCATTTGGCCACAGAACTTATGGGTGGTATGAGTTCCCATGATCGTAAACCTATTCCATCTATTGCTCTTACAACGGATTCGTCCTTCCTGACCGCTTGGGCAAATGATACCGATTTTGATTCGATATTCTCTCGCCAGGTCCAGGGAATAGGACTTAAGGATGATGTTTTGGTGGGGATTTCCACCAGCGGAAACTCTTTAAATGTCATAAATGCAGTAAAACAGGCAAAATATAAAGGATTGAAGAGCATTGTTCTTACCGGGAGGTCCGGAGGCAGGCTTGCTGGACAAGCCGATGTTACTATTCACGTACCAAGCAATGATACACAACGGATACAGGAAGCTCATATCATGACCGGACAGATACTCTGTGGACTGGTAGAATCATCTATCATAGACTAATGATGGAAGACCACCTGCAGGACTATTTACACATGCTTCAGGTGGAACGGAATCTATCTCCTAATAGTTTAGAGGCTTATAAACGTGATCTAAAAAGATATATAAAATATTTAAAAACCGAGGATTTGCATTGTCTCGAGGATATATCCGAGAAACATATACAAGGTTTTATTATATTTCTAAATAGAACAAACAGATCTGCAACCACTATATCTAGGTATGCTTCAGCTATTAGGGGGTACCACTTGTTTCTTACAATGGAAGGGTTTTTGAAAGAGAATCCTTCACTAAGAATTGAAACCCCCAAAAAACCAAAAAAGCTTCCAAATGTCCTTTCTGAAGGTGATATAAAAAAAATATTCAAAAAGTTTGATAATTGGGAATATGATTTGGTAAAGAGGGATAAAGCTATATTTGAAATTCTTTATTCATGTGGGGTAAGGGTGACTGAGCTATGCAATTTTTCATTGAACGATTTTTCACCCGATGACCATGAATTAATTCGTGTATTTGGGAAAGGGTCTAAAGAAAGATATGTTCCGCTAATGGGAAAAGCTAAAAAAGTACTAAGCGATTACTTAGATAATAATCGCCCTAGTTTGGTAGGGAAAAGGAAGATTAATAATGTATTTTTAAGCATCAATGGTAGACCTCTTACACGTATCGGTATAAATAAGATGATCAACTCTAGGATTGATTGGATGGTTAATGACTATGAAGCCAAAGTTGATGGTAAAGTAAAAAAAATAGTTGAACCGAAAAGAAAAAATGGAAAGTATACTTCGGTGACAATTAAACTCGATAAGGATTTTATAAAAGAGGAAGAAGATTTTCCGTATACATATATAGAAATAAATACTGTTAGACATTTTTATATATACCGTGACATTGAAGTTGGTAAACAAATTTGGTGCCACATACACGACCAATTTGAGGTAATACCTGAAGGTGCTAAAATAGAAATTTTTTATGTTGAAAAGATATTTTATAAAAGAAATATTAGTGTAAATGAAGAAGACCAGCTTCAAGTAGGGACTATATTGAGTGATGATAGTGTTAATCTACCCGAGAAGATTCATCCTCATATCTTTCGGCATTCCTTTGCAACCCATCTATTACGAAGCGGTAAAGCCGATTTACGATTTATACAAGCAATGTTAGGACACAGTGATATTTCATCAACACAGATATATACTCATTTAGATAAAGAAACTTTGATGAAAACCTACAAAAAATTCCATCCACGAGCTTAAATATTCCATGCTTTTCCGACTTGATCCACAAACACTTGTATTGCTCATTCCGGCCCTGATATTTGCTTTATCCTTTCATGAATATGCTCATGCTTGGGTCGCATACCGCCTTGGTGATAATACGGCTGCCCGAATGGGACGACTGACATTGAACCCCATGGCACACCTTGACCCCATGGGTTCTATGATGATTCTTTTCGTAGGGTTTGGTTGGGCAAAACCAGTCCCAGTTGATTCAAGATCCTTAAATGATCCGCGTACTGATATGATGAAAGTGGCGGCTGCGGGTCCACTGGCAAATTTCATTTTGGCTTTTTCTGGTGGTATGATACTACGATTATTGAGTGGAACTAATTTGTTGACTGAAACAATGCTGGTCATGCTTTTGTATTTTATACAGATCAATATCGCACTGGCAGTATTTAATCTGATACCGATTGCTCCTTTGGATGGTTCACAAATATTTTCCGGTTACCTGGCTCGCACAAATCCGGGTTTAGCTTGGAAGATCCAAACTTATGGACCACAGGTCCTGTTTGGTCTTATCCTACTTGGTTATTTAACGAATTTTTCCATTATCTGGATGATTATGAGACCCTTTGTGAATTTTTTCATGCTGCTTTTTGCGGGAATATCAATATGACCGGAAATGAGTTATTTCAAGCGACTATTACCCCAGCGTATAAAAAAAGTTAGGTCGACTTGGTGGCTTCTGGGAATGCTGATTGGTATTATATATCTCATTTATCATCTAAAGAATATTGCATCTGAAGGATTTTAATAATGAGCCTTGTAGAATGTGTACCCAATTTTAGTGAAGGGAAGGATCGTACAAAAATTGACAGAATTGTTGAAGCAATTGGTAGGGTGCCTGGTGTGAAAGTAATGAATGTGGATCCCGGTCCAGATACGAATAGAACTGTAGTGACTATTGTAGGGTCACCTGAAGGTATTTCGGAAGCTGCTTTTCAAGGAATCAAAAGAGCATCGGAATTAATAGATATGTCAAACCACTCTGGTGCACACCCAAGAATGGGAGCTACTGATGTGTGTCCTTTTATCCCGATAAATGGTGTAACCATTGAAGAGTGTATAGAATTATCAAAGAAAGTGGGTCGTCGTGTCGGGGATGAGCTTGGCATACCTGTATTTTTATATGAATATTCCGCTCAAAGATCTAATCGGAAAAATCTGTCAAATATACGGAAAGGTGAATATGAGGGTTTAGCCGATAAATTAAGGCAACCCGAATGGAGACCAGATTATGGTCCGAGCGAGCTGAATATTCATGCTGGGGCCACTGCCATAGGATGCCGAGAATTCCTAATTGCATATAATATCAACCTTAATACCAAAGACCATCGACTAGCTATGGACATCGCGTTCGAACTTCGAGAAGCTGGTAGGGCAGTTCGAGAGCCTAATCCAGCTTCAAGAAATATTCTTGATGGAACTATTATCCGGTTTAAGGATGATGCATATCCGTGCGGAATTTGTTCTGAAGTGTTTTCCAATGTTAATGGCCTACCAGAACATTGGAAAGTTGTCCATGATGAAAATTTTTTTGAGTATACAAATTCACAAGGACGTGAGCCAAATGATTTGATCGGAAAATCTGTGAAACGACCCGGAATGTTCAAAAATGTAAAGGCGATCGGTTGGTATGTGGATATCTATGATCGAGCACAGATCTCTATTAATTTTAATAATTATAAAATATCTACGATACACGATGTGTTCGATTCTGCATGCCGCTTGGCAGAGCAGAGAGGAATACGTGTGACTGGCAGTGAACTTGTAGGTTTAATTCCTCTGGAAGCTATTTTAATGGCCGGTCGCCACTACCTGGAAAAACAGAAACGTACCACGGGTGTCCCCGAAAATGATATCGTGGAATGTGCCGTTCAGTCCCTTGGATTAAATGATGTTTCAGAATTTGTTTCAGATGAAAAGATCATTGATCATGCTATCAACAAATCAAAGAGGCCGATTATGGATCAAAGTGGAAATGAGTTCATAAAAGAACTTTCAACTAACAGCCCTGCACCAGGAGGAGGAAGCGTTTCAGCATTTGCTGGTGCTATGGGAGCATCCCTCGCTTCAATGGTGGCAGCTTTGACACATGAGAAAAAAGAATTTCTTACTGTGAAGGAAGAAATGAATAGCATCGGTATAGAAGCACAACGGTTAAAAGACCGTCTTGCTTTTTTAGTTGATGAAGATACAAAAGCATTTAACCGTGTAATGAAGTCCAATCGTCTTTCTGATGGAACGGATGAAGAAAGAAATATAAAGGAACATGCAATAGAAGAATCAAATAAATATGCCACTCAGATACCCATGGAAACAGCGGAACTATCATTTCAGGTGATGCAACTATCAGAAAGACTAGTGGAACATGGGAATCCTAACTCGGTATCAGATACGGGTGTTTCAGCTGAAGTTTGTTTGGCAGCGATACGGGGAGCCTGCATGAATGTTAAAATAAATCTGCCTGGGATCAATGATCAGAATTATGTTTCAGATATGAGTTCCAAGGTCTCAAAATTGATCAAGAATGCAGAAATATTGCAGAAAAAGGTATTTAAAAAAACCATGCAGACGATAGAAAAGTAATAGAGTAAGTTAATCGGATGACTATTTATCCCTTATCTAAAGATCTACGTAATAAAATATCTGCCGGTGAAGTAGTAGAAAGACCGGCATCTGTGGTCAAAGAATTATTAGAAAATAGTATCGATGCTGGTTCGACTGAAATAGAGATAGTCCTTGAAAAAGGTGGGCATCAGACGATTCAGGTTCGAGATAATGGATGTGGTATGGCTGCAGATGATCTTCCCGCATCTGTCAAACGATACCATACCAGTAAAATTTCAGAATTGGACGATCTCTTTGCTATTAACACACTGGGTTTTCGTGGGGAAGCATTAGCTAGTATTTCTTCGGTCGCAGACCTTTCAATCATATCAAGCAATGGTAATGGTGAAGGTGCAGAACTACCTATCAAAAGCGGTAAACTGGGCAAAGTTCAGCCAGCACCAGAAATTGGCGGTACAGAGATCACAATAAGGAACCTATTTTATAATACTCCAGCAAGGAAAAAATTCCTTAAATCTCCCCGGGTCGAGCTTCGCAAAGTCATAGACGTTGTAAGACGATTTGGTCTATCATATCCCGAAGTTAGTTTTAGCCTTATATCAGATGATAAAAAAATTATCAGTGTGCTTTCTGAAAGCCTTGAGGAGAGGATTAATTCACTGTTTGATAAGACTTATAGAAAGAACCTACTATCTATAACTATTACCAAAGGGGATTATACTTTTACTGGCTTTGTAGGGAACCTTAACCTGGTACGTCGCCGACCGGGTGAACAATACCTGTTTCTTAACCGAAGATTCATAAAAGACCGTCTTTTGAATTCTGCTGTTTACTCTGCCTACCGTTCGTTAGTAAAACGTGGCGAGTTCCCATTTTTTGTTATCAATCTTGCTATTCCTGCAGATCAGGTCGATGTAAACGTACATCCTATGAAGATTGAAGCTCGGTTCAAGGATGAATGGAGAGTCTACCATGTTTTAAGATCTGGTGTTAACGATACAATACAACCAATCCTTAAGACCATACCAGATCTTGAAAAACGACAGTATGACTACCAGTCATATTTTAAAGAAACTACCACACAAAAAGATTCGAAACAGGCTAAAATGAATTTTAGAAGGCAAGAACCAATTGAGAATATTTTACAAACGACTCAACTAAAGAGAGCAAAAGATTATGCGTCCAATCTGGCCATACCAGGAACGGAAGCAGACAATATAATAATAGATAGGATCTGGCAGATACATAGTAAATATATCATATCGGAGATAAATAGTGGATTAGTTATCATAGATCAGCATGTAGCTCATGAAAGGGTATTATACGAAGAGGCCATGATGGCATTTGAATCAACTTCAATGGCATCCCAAACATTACTATTCCCGGAACTTTTGGAATTCTCAAGCGATGAATTCGACGGGCTTTTGGATATATTGCCATACTTGGAAAAAATAGGATTTAAGGTCAAGAAGGTTGGCGATTATTCTATTAGTGTAGAAGCTACACCATCGGATGTTAGCTGGGGAAATGAGCGTCAAGTTATTCGTGATATCATTGATGATTTTCTAGAAACTCGCAAAACATCCAGTTCCTATAAAGAAAGTATAGCGGCCTCATTTGCCTGCAAGGCTGCAGTTAAAGCAGGAGATAAACTAACGCACGATGAATTGCAGTTACTGGTAAACCGACTTTTTGCGACCGAACACCCTTATTATTGTCCACATGGGCGTCCAATCATAGTACAGATGTCCCTGGAAGAACTCGATAAAAGGTTTGAGAGAATTTAATGCAATTCCTTTGGTCGTTTTATCCATGTGAGATTTCCCTGGCCGAGCCTGATTTCTTTCCAGGCTGACACATCAAAATCCACCCTGGCCATTGACGCGGTAGGGAAACGGATCCACCCAGAATTTGTGCAGTTAGAAATGAAAGAAGAAAATGTTGGTTCGTGTCCCGCTAAGCAAATGACTCCAAAGTTATTATTTGAATTATGAAGTAAATCGAGTAATGTACCTGTTGCACCCCCATATATGGACCTATCCAGCCTGAACTCTGATGACCAAGCACCCGCTTTCATTGCTAACTCTACTGTGGTTTTAGCTCGAACTGCAGTTGATGTAATGACTATGTCAGGTATTTCATCTAATTCTGCCAGATATTTTCCCATTCGTTTAGCAGCCTTTATTCCGCGTTTCGCCAATGGTCGCTCGTGATCTACATTATAATCGGCATCCCAGTCAGATTTTCCATGTCGGAATAGAACAACTGATCTCATTTATTTCCTATGGATTCATTTTCATTGAGGTATTCATCTACTGGGATAGTCATACGATGGTTGCCTTATATCCAGCCTGAATGTTATAACTGACGTTCTGTGTATTGTTTTGAAACATAATTAATTTCTTTTTATAGACATTATTTTAACAATTTTCTGTAGAAGTTGTTCATTTTCAGGCTTCATCTGGATTTTTTTAACAATATTCATACCTGAAGTTACTTTTCCGAAAGCTGCAAAACCTTGTCCGTCCGGATTGCGCATACCGCCAAAATCCAACTGAGGCTGGTCATTGATACAGATAAAAAATTCTGAGCTTGCGGTTCCAGGTTCTAATCTGGCCATAGAAATAGTTCCATCTTCATGTTTTATACCAGTATTTTTCGTTGTTTCGTGTTCAATGGGAAGAAGTTCCATGGGATGTGGATCAATTCCGAGTCCCCCTTGGATCACTTCTATCAATATATCATTAGCGGGTTGATTGTCCAAATGAACCACTCTATAAAAATGAGCATCTTGAAATCGTTTCTCATCTAAATAGCGCAAAAAATTGTTGACGGTGGATGGTGCTCTTTTCTGGTAAAGCTCCATATCTATTGTACCCAATTCAGTTTCCATTATGACCCTAATGTTCGATTCATTTTGGCAACTAATGGTCAATATAAGTAAGCTGAGAAAAAGTATATTTCTGATAGAATATTGATGGATAACCATCATTTTAGTAATGTTGGTTGTTTTATTGCCTCAATTTTTTAAAAAATCCTTCATAACCTCTAATCCACTGGCAAGAGATTTGCGACCATACCCTATGCGAAACCGGTCTTTAGGGGTTTCTAATAATTCGGAATGATATATTTTTGGTGGTAGAAGAAGAACACCTGTTTTTTCAACTAAATCTTCGCAGAATTCATTTGCAGAGTTAGAACCATTATAACGAGGATATCCCACGCAACTGCCATCAGGGATGGCCCAGTCAAACAGATCGGTGAACTCATCAAAGAAATCACACAATATTTTGATATTGTTATTAATTAAAGTTCTATTACGCTCCAAGATCTGTTGTTTCGCTTTTAAAGCAATAATGGATAGATGCTCGCTTGGGGCTGAGTTACAGATGGAAAGATAGTGTTTATATCGCTCCATGTCCTGAAGAATATTTTTGTCTTTACACATGATCCATCCGAGCCTTAGTCCTGGCAGTCCGTAAGCCTTCGACATTACATTCAAGGATAACCCACGTTCATAAATATCTCCGACCTGAGGGAGTCGCAGTTTGTTATTACGTTCAATCAATCTGTAAACTTCATCGCTAAATAGATAGAGACCTTTCTGGTGACAGATTTTGATCAGTGCATCAAAACGTTCTCTTTCCAATATGGTACCAGTTGGGTTGTTAGGAAAGTTTATGGATATCAATTTTGTATTTGAACGAATCTCATCCTTGACCCTGTCAATATCTAGTGACCAATTTTCATCAGGGTTCAACGGTACCGCGGATACTTCGCAAATGCTCAAAGGAATGGTTTCGGCTGACTGATAATTTGGCACCACTATGATAGCGTGATCATTTTGTTTGAGAAGAACACGCATGGCCACATAGATACCTTCTTCAGCCCCTGCAAAACAGAGAATATTTTCTGGTTCAGCTGTATCATAGGTTTTGGATATTTCATATCTCAGTCCCTTATTGCCAAATGTTTCAGTGTATCCCAACCACAAATCCTTAAATGCTTTTTTATCATCAGTCGAGGCCATAGCTAATAGATCTGATACGGATAAACTTTCCATGTCTGATGCAGCCATGTTGTATCTTGCGGTGAATTCCCACTTGGAAAAATAGGTCTCTAACCTAAAATCTCGTACTTTTTTCATTGGTCCATCTGCCTTTTCAATATACAGTTCTTAAGCTTATTAAATCTAAATATCCCCGATTGATGGAAAAAGTAAACAGTATCTAATTTTGACTATAGATATGAATAAAATTATAACTATCATTGGTCCGACCGCATGCGGGAAATCTACGTTGGCTGTTGAACTGGCAATTAAACTCAATGGGGAGATAATCGGTCTGGATTCTCGTCAGGTCTATAAGGATATGCCGATTGGAACAGCACAACCTACGAAAAAGGATAAAAAAGGAATTCCACATCATCTAATAGGATTTCGAGATCCATGGATGCCGATTTCAGCTGGCGAGTATGCCAAACTGGTTCAGGAAAAAGTTCTCGGAATTCAGCAAAAGGGCCATACTCCCATTATCTGTGGTGGAGCAGGTCTCTACTACCGAGCGATTGCCAAAGGAATTTTCAAAGGGAGCGTTTCTGACCTACCTATTCGAGAACGCTTGGAGCAAACCTATGAAAAAGATCCGGGATCTTTATTTGAACGTCTAAGGTCCGTTGACCCGGATTATGCAGAGATTGTCCATATTAATAACAAAAAGCGGCTGGTTCGAGCATTGGAGATATTTGAATCTACAGGAAAAACACCAAGCCAGCATTTTATCGGTCAAGAAACAAATCCAACTTTTGTTCTGGATCTGTTTCCTATTTTGCTCTGTATGAGAAAAGAATTATTAAATGATAGGATTGCCAAAAGAACCAAACAGATGTTTGAATCTGGGTGGATTGATGAGGTCAATACACTTTTGAAAAAACAAAGTGAAATGGACACATTCTTTCCTGCATTAGATTCTATTGGCTATAAACAGATTCATAGATATATTAAAGGTGAAATGAATGAGCATGATCTGAAAGAAGATATTACTCTTAAAACACGGCAATTCTTTCGTCGTCAGGTTAAATGGTTTCGAAAAGAAAAAATAGAGTTTTCTATAGATATGTCCCAACTAGATAATGGTAAAGTGTCTGGGATTATTTCCGATATATATAATTATGCTATACTGAAGGACTGAATTTGACCTGTCGAAAAACAACCATTTTGATTTGTAGCAAATCTGTATAAAGAGAAGGAGTGGCTTCTCGGTCCTTCTTCTAATCATTGGTTATTAATTAACCACGTTTCCCCCACTGGGTATGTTTCATATAACGGCGGGTCAATGCGCGATGTATCTCTATGATTTCTTTCTGTTCTTGTGTAAAAACAGATTCGCGTCTATTGTGGTTACCTGATATAATGGAAACAACAGCACTACGATATTCATCTGCTGTATGATTATTGGTACCATCTATATACTCATCCCTTAGTGTTTCCAGGTCTGTTCTGAAATCTTCACGAATATTTTCCAAAGTGGTAATCTGATCATCTGTCATACCAAGTGCATTATACATTGCCTTTTTGATTTCTTCTGGATCACTGGAGAATCGACCCCATCCTTTTCTTCCTAACCGCCAACGGCGGTCTTCTCTGTCCCTGTTATCAAGTAAGAATGATTTTTGTTCATCGGTAAGTAGGATACCCATTTCAGCACGAAACCACTCCATGATTCCCATCAATTCAAATCTGAAGGTTATATGCTCAATGTCTCCATTATTGATTAGGTCTATCAATAACTCAATATTAATTCTTTTATACTCAATCAATGTATCATAGGCTTCCAGCTGGTCGTCATTGAGTATGGACCTCAGGTATGTGTCCATCCGCTGGAATCGTTCAATCCGTTTAAAATGGTAATCATTTTCTTCTGAAAGAATTGTTGGATCAATATCACCTGGAGGTGCTAACAATTTCTGTTTTTGTTCCAGTGTAAGATTCTCATGTAGGTATGCGGCAAGTTTCCATAAAGCAGCAGGGTCTGGATGAAAATCTTTTCCTCTCTCTAAGGAAGCTCGTGCAGAAGTTCTTTGTTCTTGGTCAAAATCAAGATTTAAATCCAATTCCTGAATCAAGTATTCAAATTCTGGAGGTGTAGCTTCTTCATTATTTCCAAATCTTGCACAACCCTGAGCAAGTAATAAAAGGAAAAATGGAAAAATTATAAGTTTTCTCATGGATTCACCTTTTTGATGTTTTTTATTTTGACACACAATTAAAACCGAAGTTAAAAAGAAAATATCTATTTGGGGGATCAAATACAAGAATATATATTCCGGGCCAGTTAGACCCTTTAAAGCGGTTCAGAGAGGCCGGCAAGGGCAGAGAACCAGCCTCCGATTGAGTGTATTTTGAAACTCTGTTCGGAGGTTTTTTATTAATTGACGGGAATAGTTTGATGGAACAAGAAAAAAAGATCATGGATCATAAGATGATCACAAGGAAAGTGATACGTATGAGCCATGAGATCGTTGAAAAGAATCAGGTCATAGAAGATATAGTGATGGTTGGAATACACAATCGTGGGGTACCACTATCCAGGCGTATAAGAAATAAAATAAGGGAGATCACGGATATTGAATTAGCTCTTGGATCTTTGGATATCACTTTTCACAGAGATGATTTTCGTGAGCGGTTGGTGATACCTCAAATCAAGGGCACTAATATAGATTTTTCTTTGGATGAAAAAGTGGTAATTCTTGTAGATGATGTCTTATATACCGGACGCACGATTCGTGCTGCTCTGGATGAGTTGAACAGTTTCGGACGTCCGTCAGCGGTCAAGTTGGCCGTATTAGTAGATCGTGGTCATAGAGAATTACCCATACGCGCAGACTTCGTTGGCAAGAATATCCCTACTCATGATGGTGAACATGTGGCTGTGCGGCTCCAAGAGAGCGATAATGAAGATGGTGTATTCCTGATTAGAGATAGTAGTTAATCTATGCTTAAGCAGAAACATCTCCTGGGTCTGGAAGGTTATCCTTTAGGAGATTTACAGGTTATAATAGATACAGCATTTAATTTCCGGGAAGTTCTAGACCGGCCTATCAAAAAAATACCATCTTTACAGGGAATGACCATTGTAAATCTATTTTTTGAAAATTCAACACGAACAAGAATCAGTTTTGAATTAGCTCAGAAAAGACTTAGTGCAGACACTGTGAATTTTTCCGCTTCATCCAGCAGTTTAAAAAAAGGAGAAAGTTTTAAAGATACGGTCCAAAATATTGAAGCCATGAAGATTGATGCTGTAGTGATACGTCACCCAACACCGGGAGCGCCCAGACATTTGACCGAATTCATTGATGCTGTAATTATCAATGCTGGTGATGGTACTCATGAACATCCAACTCAGGCAATTCTAGATATGATGACACTTTATGAGAAGTTTGGAAAGATAAAAGATCTAAAGATTGGGATTATTGGCGATATATGTCATAGCCGGGTCGCTCTCAGTAATATTTTTGGGTTGAAATGTATGGGTGCAGAAATTACACTGTGCGGACCAGCACACTTGATACCACCTCATATAACTGATTTGGGTGTGAAAATAAATTATAATATCGACGAAGTCTTGGAATGGGCTGATGCACTGAATGTGCTTCGAGTACAAAACGAACGGATGGGAGTGGGTTTGATACCTTCGATACGAGAATATCGTGCTCTCTTTGGGATTACTGAGGAGCGAATGGAAAAACACGCTAAAGAAATAGTGATCATGCATCCAGGCCCTATGAATCGAGGGGTTGAAATAGATAGTGCTGTCGCAGATAGTGATCAGGCTATTATTTTGGATCAGGTCTTAAATGGTGTTGCATCAAGAATGGCGATACTTTATCTGTTATTGGGCGGAAAATATGATGAGAAGGATATCAAATGAAGATTAGCAGAATACCTCAAAAAGTACTTTTTCAAAAAGGTGATATACTTGACCCGGTCAAGAAAACCAAAAAACCCGGAGATTTACTGGTCATTAATGGAGAAATTGTTGATATTGGCAGAATTGACACGCCTGATGATGCAATAATATATGATTGTACAGATTTGGTGATTACTCATGGGTTTTGCGATTTACATGTTCATTTCCGTGAACCGGGAAGAGAAGATAAGGAAACCCTTCAAACCGGTTCTATGGCAGCCATGGCAGGAGGGTTTACCCGCGTTTGTGTTATGCCTAATACTGACCCTCCATTGGATACACCAGAAGCCATGAATTTTATCCAAGAAAGATCCACATCATGCCCGGTTCACATACATCCTATAGGTGCAGTAAGTAAAGGTCAAAAGGGAAAAGACTTGACTGAAATGGGGCTTATGAAGGAGATGGGTGCAGTGGCATTTAGTGATGATGGTCTACCTATACAGGATGGGTCAGTCATGCGCCGGGCTTTAGAATATGCTAACATGCTGAATGTTCCAATAATCAATCATGCTGAGGATGAATGTTTGCGCGCGGGTGGTGTAATGAATGAGGGTATTGTCTCTACTCGTTTAGGCCTTACGGGAAACCCTGCGAAAGCAGAATCAATTATGGTTCATAGGGACCTAGAGCTGTCAGCATTGACAGGAGCAAAAATACATGTACCTCATATCAGTACTATTGCTTCGGTTGGCCATATTAAACAGATGAAAACCAATAATGATAGAGTAACAGCTGAGGTTACACCACACCATCTTTATTTTAATCATGAAGATTTATCATCATTTAATACAAATCTGAAGGTAGCACCGCCCATACGATCCGAAAATGACCGTCAAGCACTGATAAAAGCCATGAAAGATGGAACCATTGACTGTATTGTGACCGATCATGCTCCCCATACTATCCAGGATAAAGAAACAACATTTGACCTGGCTTCTTTTGGTATGATAGGTTTGGAATCCTGTTTTGGAGTGGTGAAAAAGGTTTTAGCAGATGATGCCGGATGCGACCTTATAACGCTTGTGAGAATGATGACAGTGAACCCTAGAAATATCATGGGGTTTAACTCCGACTTATTAAAAGCAGGTGTTAGTGCAGAATTAGTGATCTTTGATCCGAATGAATCTTGGACATTTGAACCAATGCATGTACAATCCCGCTCCATCAATTCACCCTTTTATGGTAAAACCCTTTCTGGTAGAGTCAAACTTGCCATTTCAAAAGGGCAATGGACCCAAGATTGATATATATAAAAGTTGCTGAATATATATTGGCTCTTTTTTAAAGAAATTCTAATTTCCAAGGCTGTATACGTTTTATTATGAAAACAATATCAATGAAACTATCTGAGATTGAAAAGAACTGGTGGATTGCCGATGCCAAGAATCAAACTCTAGGCCGTCTTGCCAGTAAAATAGCCCAGATCCTAAGAGGAAAACATAAAGTTAATTTTTCTCCTCATATGGATATGGGTGATTGTGTTGTAGTTGTTAATGCAGAAAAGGTTAGGGTCACAGGAAAGAAGGAATCCGATAAGATATATTTTAGACATACTGGATATCCTGGGGGTGGGAAGGAAGTTAATTTATCTCATTTGCGCCGAACAAATCCTGAACGAATTATAGAGAATGCAGTAAAAGGAATGCTTCCTCATAACAGATTGGGCGCTAGAATAATGAAACATCTGAAAGTTTATGCGGGTATGGACCATCCCCATATTGCTCAAGACCCGCAAGTATTGGAGATTTAATTTGGCTGAGAAAGTAGTTTATAATGGGATTGGTAGACGTAAAAGTTCCACGGCACGTGTTTGTATTATTGCTTCTGGTAAAGGTGAGATCTCAATTAATGGAAGACCATTCCAGGATTATGTCTGTCGACCTACTCTATCCACGATTATAAAACAACCTTTGATTGCTGTGGATGCTGAAAACGATTATGATATAAAGGTCAATGTTTCTGGAGGAGGATTAACTGGACAGGCTGGCGCTATTCGCCTTGGAATCTCTAGAGCACTTCTGAATGTAAATTCAACTTATAGAGCTATTCTAAAATCAAAAGGCTTCCTTACTCGTGATTCCCGTAGAGTGGAGCGAAAAAAGCCTGGGCAGCCAGGGGCACGTAAGAAATTCCAGTTCTCAAAAAGATAAAATAAAATGACTGATATGAAATTTGAAGATTTGCTAGGAACGGGGGCACATTTTGGTCATGTAACTAGGAAATGGCACCCCAATTATAAACCTTATATCTTAATGGAGAAAAATGGTGTACATATTATAAACTTGCAAGAAACTGTTAATGCTATGAATAAGGTCTCTAATTTTATTAAAGACGTAGTTACAAAAAATGGCGAGATTCTTTTTGTTGGCACAAAAAAGCAAGCCCGTGATATAGTACAAGAGGAAGCAGACCGCTGCAGAATGTTTTATATTGTGGAGCGCTGGTTGGGGGGAACATTGACAAATTTTTCAACTATAAAAAAGAGTATTAAACGGCTAAAGCTGCTTGAGAAGGAGGGGTCGAATCTTTACAGTAGCACCATTACTAAGAAAGAGACACAGATGCTGAACCGTGAACGGGTCAAATTAGCTGATCAACACCGTGGTATCAAAGATATGAAACGGCTTCCCGATGCGGTCATTGTCGTAGATGCCAATTATGAGGAAACAGCTATCAAGGAAGCAAAAAGCTTGGACATCCCAGTGGTGGCGATTGTAGATACAAATACAGACCCTTTGATTATTGATTATCCTATCCCAGCGAATGATGATTCAATTCGTACAATCCAGCTTATAATGTCTTCTATTTCCGATACCATTAATCAGGTGAAGGGCTTTGGAAAAGATAAACCTGATGTTGATGGTTCACCATTGGATGATGCAAAAGAAGCAGTTGATACAGGGAGTGTACAACCTTCAGAAGAGGAAGAATGATTATCATGAGTATTGATGCCAAGCTCGTTAAAAAATTGCGTGACAAAACTAGTGCCGGAATGATGGATTGTAAAAAGGCTCTAGTAGAATCAGAAGGTGATTTCGAAAAAGCAGTTGACCATTTAAGAAAATCTGGGATTGCCAAAGCAGAAAAGAAGGGGATCCGCGAGACAAAAGATGGGCTTGTGCATTCATATATACATGCAGGTGGTCAATTAGGTGTTTTATTAGAGATTAATTGTGAAACTGATTTTGTTGCCAAGACTGAAGGGTTTTCTGATTTAGCGCATAACCTATCCATGCAGATAGCTGCTACAAATCCATTAGCTATAGATAGAGAAGGTGTGTCTGAATCGATATTAAAGCGGGAAAAGGATATATATATTGAACAGGCAAAATCATCAGGGAAACCTGATGATATCATTGAAAAGATGGTAAATGGTAGGTTAAACAAATTCTACCAAGAAAACTGTTTGATGGAACAGGTTTTCATAAAAGATCCTGATAAAAGAGTCCAAGACCTGGTTACTGAATCTATTGCTATGCTTGGGGAAAATATCAGTATCAGTCGGTATATTCGTTTTGCTATCGGGGAAATGAATTCCAACAATGGTCAATTATAATTTCTGTCCATAAATATGCCTGAACCGCTGTACAGCCGTGTACTTCTTAAGCTTAGTGGAGAAGTTCTAGCTGGTGAGAAAGGTTTTGGTATTGACCCTAAAAAAGCGGAATACTTGGCCAAACAGGTAGCGGCTGTCAAGGAGTTTGAAATTGATATTGGGCTTATTATTGGCGCCGGAAACATTTTTCGAGGTATTCAAGCTGCCGGCAAAGGAATGGATCGGGTCACTGGTGATTATCTTGGGATGCTCGCGACCATTATGAATGCTATCGCCGTTCAGGATGCATTGGAAAAAGAAGGCTGTGAGACAAGAACCTTATCTGCTATCAGTGTTGACCAGATTGCTGAGCCTTATATTCGTCGGAGAGCTATTCGACACTTGGAAAAAAATCGTATAATTATTGTTGCTGGAGGAACGGGAAATCCATTTTTTACGACCGATTCTGCTGCAGCACTTCGAGCAACTGAACTTGGAGCTGAAGTTGTTCTCAAAGGCACAAAAGTAAATGGTGTATATAATAAAGACCCTATGGTTCATCCTGATGCAACAATGTATGATTCCATTACCTTTTCAAAGGTAATCAAGGATGATATTCGTATCATGGATTTGACCGCAGTCACTCTATGTAAGGAAAATAACCTGCCTATAAGAGTATTTAATATCAATAATCCAGGAGACTTGATAGATGTTTTACTAGACCGTAAAATAGGTACTACAGTATATGGATAAATGCTAGAAGAAATTCTCCAAGACGCTGAACATCGAATGAATCAAGCATTTCTCCATACTCAGGGAGAGATAGTCAAGGTGCGAACAGGACGTGCCAACCCGGAAATGTTTAATTCTATTGCGGTAGATTATTATGGTACAATGACCCCTTTGAACCAATTATCGACAATATCTGTGCCTGAGTCAAGACTGATAACCATACAACCTTATGAGAAAACAATGATTTCTGTTATTGAAAAAGCTATTATGAATTCTAATATGGGTTTTACTCCCGGTAATAATGGTACTTCTGTTTTGGTTCCTATTCCTCAATTATCTGAAGAACGACGTTTAGAATTGAACCGATTCGTACATAGGCTGGTAGAGGATGGTCGTGTTGCTGTTCGTAATGTTCGTAGGGATGTGCTCCATCAGCTCCATGATTATGGTAATAAAGAACATATCAGTGAGGATGAGATTAAGCGAAGGGAAAATGATATACAGAAACTAACTGACGATTATATCAAAAAACTGAACCAAATTCAGGATCAAAAGGAGAATGAGATTCTGGAGGTTTGATACTATTTTTATTTTTGTAAAAAGCCCGGGGTTCCCTGGGTTTTTACTTTTAATACATTCGCAAATGTAATTTAATCACATTTTGACCAGCCGCACTGATGGCAGGTCTGGCATCCGCCTTCATTAAACACAGTATAATTATTACATTTTTTACATAGCATGATTCCGTCAGGAATTAATGATTCTTGATTCTGTTGATTGGTCTCATCTGGTGTTGTAGCCATAGTGATTAGTAATTTTTGTTTTCTTTTTTCATCTTGCATATCATTGCTATGGTCTTGATTTTCGCGGATGTAGTCGTCTAAAGCTTTTCCTATAGCATCAGGTGTAGAAAGAATTAAGCGTCCGTCTTCCCAGGTTGGATTGGGCCCAGAGATACCTTTCAATTGACGAACAACTGATTCAGGGTTGACACCAGATCGTAAGGCCAACGAGATCAATCGACTAATGGCCTCCGATTGTGCCGCGGCATTTCCACCTGCTTTTCCAATAGTTGTGAATACTTCACACAAACCATCTTCATCTTTATTGATAGTGATATAAAGCGTACCTTCGCCTGTCTTGATTCGACGGGTCACACCTTGTGTTTGATTAGGACGACGTCGGGGATGTTTTTCAACCCTAACATCTTTTTTACCTATTGCGGTTTCAGTTAACTCTTGGATATTGTCTTCATTTGCTTTCTCATTTGAGATTAAGATACCTTCACGACTGCCTTCACGGTATACAGTAATTCCTTTTAGTCCATTTCTATAGGCGGTCATATAAATGTCAGCAACTGTATCTTCAGTGATATCTTCCGATAGATTTACTGTGGATGATATTGATGAATCGATATATTTTTGAATAGTACCCTGCATCTTTACCCTAAAATAGGGGTCTATATCATGAGCAGTGACCACGTGTTCAGGTAAACTTTCATCATTTACAAAAAGTTCTTGAATAATTGGATGGTAAACAGTGTATTCATCAAATTTCTTTCCATACCCATCATTCTTTTTCACTCGGCGCTTGTAGGATGTTGCGAAAATTGGTTCAATCCCAGAAGTCACTCTTGCTACGATTGCCCCACTTCCAGTTGGAGCAACCGTGGTTAATGTACAATTACGGATACCATGTTTTTTTATTTTTGTTTTTATTGATTTTGGCAGAGTTTTAATGAATTTACTTTTACTGTAGCCTTCCCATTTAAAATTTGGGAACTGACCTTTTTCCTGTGATAATTCTATACTGGTTTCATAGGTAGTATCGCGAAATATGGACATGATTTGCTCTACGGTCTGTAAGGCATCTTCACTATCATATTTTATTCCCATACGCACAAGCATATCACCCAATCCTAAGATTCCCAAGCCAACACGGCGATCATTGTTGGCGTTCATCTTTTGCTCTTCAAGAGCGTGCCTATTCATATTATAATCAATAACATTATCAAGAAAGCGTGTGGCTATAGTAACTGTTTCCTTGAATTCTTCAATCAAAAAGTTCTTATTATGATCTACAAATCGGTCTAGATTGACCGCTCCTAGATTACAACAACCACCATCGGGGAGGGGTTGTTCAGCACAAGGATTTGTTGAGACCAAGGGTGAACAATACTCAGCATTATGATAATCTGTCATAGTATCCCAGAAAAGTAAGCCTGGTTCAGCGCTATTGTGGGCATTAAGAATGATTTTGTCCCATAGTTCTTTTGCTCTTACGGTTTTGTAGACTTTATTATCATAGTGAAGATCGAAATCCTCATCACTTGTAACCGCGTCCATGAACTTATGTGTAAGTAGAACTGATACATTAGAATATTTAACCATATTAATGTCGCCGGATTTGATTTCGATAAATTCTTCAATATCTGGATGATCTACCCTCAGGGTCTGCATATTTGCGCCACGACGTCCATGCTGTGCAATGGTATTGGTATTCTCGCTGAAAAGATTCATGAAACCGGTAGGTCCGCAGGAATTACCTCCAGTACCATTGATATTATCACCTGCAGGACGAAGAATGGATAGGTCATGACCGCAGCCCCCACCATACTTATAAGTTAGTGCTTCATGAATAATAGTTTTATAAATGGAATTAATAGAGTCATCTTTGATACCGACCACATAACAATTGTTCAAGGTCGTGGTGATATCTTCCCTTCCAGCCCCATGCATGATTCTGCCACCAGGCACAAATTTGAAATCTTTAAGTATGAATTGAAATTTTTCCTCCCATTTTTTACGTAGGGATTTTGTTTTTTCAACTGAAGCTAACGCTTGGGATTGACGAACCCACATGTCCCATGGATGTGTTTCCCATGGTGCCAAATATTTTTGTTGTAAAACTTTTGTTCCAAGATCGTCATCATTATAGTAGGAACTGATATGATAATTCTTAGGTACATCAGTTTTTTCTGAATTTTTTTGTTGGTCTATAATCGGCTGAATTATTGGTTCAACAGACCCTTTATTCGGTTCACTCAGTGGTAGATTTAATTCTATTGCTTCTGCCATTTGCACTTTCCCTTGGTATGGGTGGTATATGTATTCCGTATTTACTAATAAGAACTAAGAGGCTGACAAATGTAAGCGAAATAATTCGCCTTGTTGGCTAGACACAATATAGAAAATGTCTATAAAATCAAACAAGCGGTATTGTGAAAAATTTTTAATTTTCATTCAAATAATCAAAAATTTTGCGCGAATATTGTCTATTTACATTTTGATACTTTTAGCTTAATACCACTGAAAATAATTTAGCTAAATTGTTAAACCGAACAATATGGGCATGATCTTAACTGAGCTTTTTTGTCCCAATCTTATTAATAACTTTTCATACAAGAATCGGTAACACGATCTATCGATAGGAGAATTTTGTTCGTGAGGGACGCAATGATTAGATTGATGTTAGGAATAAGGCACAATATTGATTCGGTTTTTATATTTACTTTTATTTGGAAGAATTCTTTTTGGCCAAGATCTCTTTGACCCATACAAAGTCCATATGCTGGACATTCAATTCTATGATCCTGACTATGATCAGATCTTACAAGATAGATGGGAAATAGATGATAAGACCTACGAGATAGCCAACATTATTTTTAATGGTGATACTTTAGATAGTGTTGGAGTACGCTATAAGGGTAATTCAACATTTTGGTGGACACAAGCAGTGGGGAGTCCCAAGTTTCCCCTGAATATTGATCTTGACCTGATACATGATGATCAAGGCCTGCTTGGGTATAATAAATTAAAACTATCCAATTCCATATTTGATGCCACCTTTGTTAGAGAATCCATCGGCTATTTGACGCAAGGATACTATCTACCCACATCCGAGGTCGGATATATGAATGTATCTGTGAACGGTGAGTTATTAGGTTTATACGTTGCTGTTGAATCGGTCAATAAACCGTTCCTTACTAAGCACTTTGGCAATAATGAAGGAACATTCTTCAAGTGTGAACCACAGTTTCACTTTGGTGAACCGTACTTTGCTTTTCCTGATCTACGCTGGTATGGTACTGACTCTACAGCCTATGAATATGTAAAAGGTTATGAACTCAAATCCGATGCTGGTTGGGCCGACCTCTTGGATCTGATCTATACTTTGAACTTTGGCCTTGATAGTATTGAGGCCATATTGAATGTGGATTTGGTCTTGTGGCATTTTGCATCATCCAACGTTATGCCTGACCTGGACTCCTACACAGGTTTGTATATGCACAATTATTATCTTTACAAAAATTCGTTATCTGGTCAGTTCGAGATCATACCCTGGGATAAGGACCATACTTTTGGTGGTGCCCAGATCAATGATATTCTTGGAATGGGTGGTGATGTATCCTGGGTCTATTACTGGGATCCTTTTTTGTTTGAAAATAATAGTGAGAGACCACTTTTTAGCCAACTAATGAGCGTCCCATTATATAAAATGATATACACTGCTCATCTTCGTACGATCATAAATGATATTTACAATACCCAATTCATGCAGGACCTTGCTTATGAGATCCAAGATTCAATAGAAATATTCGCTGAGAATGATCCAAATCTTTTTCCATCATTCGGACAGGGACAATATTTTCGTTACAATGTCGATAATTATCTGATAACACCTGATGAGGCCCACTGGTGCGGTATCACTTCCACGGTCGATGCGCGCATCGAATATTTATTAGACCATGAAGAGATTTCCAAGACAGCACCTGTGATTTCTTATGTCAATCAGGATAATATTGAACCTAATGAAGGAGATGATGTTATTGTTCAGGCAGTGGTAACAGGTGCCTCTTTAGTGGAGCTTATGGTTTCACAGACTCAATCAGATCCTCGTTTCATGTCTTTCCCCATGTTCGATGATGGTGAGCATGATGATGGAGAATCGAACGATTTTCTTTTTGGTGGTATTATTCCGTTTCAGGATGCAGGAGATCATGTAAGATATTATATCAGAGCAAGCAATGATGATGCATTGGTTCTAAGTCCACAATTTGCAGAGCGTGAGTTCTACGAGTATACGATAGAGCATGAATCGCTACCAGGCTCGACACTCGTGATAAATGAGATCAATTATAATGGAGCTGATGACAATGACCCGGGTGATTGGGTGGAACTATACAACCCAACCTCCGAAATAATTGATATAGATAATTGGGTTTTCAAGGATGAGAATGACGATCATGTGTTCACAATCCCTGAAGGGCTTTCCCTTGCTCCGGATCAATATATTGTTCTTTGCAATGATACAGTGGCCTTTAAGGCGATCTTCCAGGATGTTCCTAATATAGTAGGAGACCTTGGTTTTGGTTTGGATGGGGGTGGAGAATTGGTCAGGTTGTTTGATTCGATTGGAACCTTAATAGATACGGTACACTATGATGACTCCGATCCCTGGCCTGATCTTCCAGATGGGAATGGTCCAACCTTAGAGTTAATTGACCCTGATGAAGATAATGCCCTGGGAACAAACTGGGCCGCATCGGAAGAATATGGTTCACCTGGAGCTGTTAATACAGCCTTTCTATCTCAGAAAGGTCAGGAATGGATACCTGAAAAGTTTCAAGTTTATAATAACTACCCCAACCCTTTTAATCCAAGAACTACGATCCACTATGACCTGAACGAGAATGGAATTGTGAACATTACTATTTATGACATGATCGGGAGACAGGTAGTGATCCTAACTGATGATTACCAGTTAGCGGGTTACAGGTCTATCCAGTGGAACTCTGTTAACGATTTCGGTCAGCCTGTGCCGGCGGGTGTTTACCTGTACACAGTTAGGGGTAAAGGTTTTAGTCAGACCAGGAAGATGTTACTGTTGAAATGATACTGTACATCCTCACCAGAATATATTAACTGTCCGGTGGTTCATGATCTCCTTGATGTAAAAGGGTGATTATGATATGTTCTATCAGCCTATCTTCACCCTTACTTGAATCGTATTCGGATCTTAGATCATGGCCAAATAAGCGAGCGGTCAGCTGCCAAAATCCCGCAGTGAAACCATTCCTGAAATCTTTGATTATTTTATAAGATGTTAGGCTTGTTTCCCTATCTATGAGCCTCGTAAGTATTCTACCCTGGTGCTTTGTCATTCTGCGAACCCTGTTCCCATATTTTCCTATTAATTGATCTTCGATGGACCTAAAAACCTTTTTCTTTCCTCTCTTACCCTTAAAATAAGATAACTCACCCAGGCTGTCCAATATCACTGAATATTCATCCAGTAACTTGCCCACCAGAACTGCATAGGGATAAACCTTCATAATATCCCTCTCTAATTTCCTGAACCTTCTTCTTTGTTTTTTTGACTTTAGACTTAGAACACTGATGCCGCTGATCGGAATGGTCGATATTTTTAGATGAAGTGTATCTGGTATCTCACTTTTTTTGAATTTTGTCTTCCCATAGCCGATATGAGAGACCATGATCTCATCATCATCATAGAATTCATCCAGGCTGCAAACTCCATTTGTATCGGTCGTGGTACCAGTTGAACCAGAATATACATTCACACCAGGCAGGGGTTCCCTGGTCTCTACGTCTTGAATGATCAGATCTTGAGGGAATGAATAGATCGGAACAAGCAATAAAAAGATCAGCGTTTTGGCGTGATTCATAGTATAATTCTTTAATAAAACAAGCCCGCACACATTGTGCTTTAGTTTTTCTAAATTTGGACTCACCATGAGAAAAGTATCCTATATTTTACTTTTAATCTCCTCAATATCCATCGCGAATAAAGTAGAAAATGAAATTGAAATAGCTGAAACAATTGATGATATTACAGATACAGTAATGGAGAAATTATATGGATATGCAAAAGA
>ENA-UPTF01000123-UPTF01000123.1-marine-metagenome-genome-assembly--contig:-NODE-123-length-52480-cov-4.216705_pt1 | contig 52480 bp, 49 predicted proteins | sample MGYA00238166_ERZ767019 | MGnify/ENA primary metagenome ERZ767019 (study PRJEB28930, sample SAMN06266391) | marine metagenome | isolation source: Sea water from 250 m depth | place: Atlantic Ocean | study... | reverse complement strand
GCCAACTGGATTCTTGTGAGTTAATAGGTGTTCACGCCCGTCGGGCTGAACCTCTCAAGTCGCAGGCAGATAGCCTCGGAGTTCGATCTTATCAGACATTAAGTGAAGTGTTTGGCGACTCAGACGTTGATGCTGTAGTGATCGCTACTCCACATCCTTCTCACCGTGACATCGCCCTGAAAGCGTTTGAAGCTTCCAGACATGTTTTGGTCGAGAAGCCAATGGCAGTGACCCCTTCCGAAGCTGATGACATGATCGAGGGAGCCAGAGCTTCTAGGATGCACCTGGGAGTCTTGTTTAACAATAGGTTTAGACCTGAAGCGTTGAAAATGCATGATCTCATCAATAAAGGTGTTGTTGGAAAGATTTACCGAGCAACCATGACCAGTGCTATGTTTAGAAGTCAAGATTACTATGACCGATTAGACTGGCGGGGAACTTGGGATCGTGAGGGGGGAGGAGCCTTGATAAACCAGGGAATTCACGCAGTCGACATGTTCCTCTGGTTAACTGGGATGCCACAGTGGGTGTTTGGTGCAATTCGTACCCTTAAGCATGATATTGAAGTTGAGGACTATGCAAGTGCTATCCTTGAGTATGAAGATGGGGTACTTGGAACCATCAACTGCGATACAGTTCAGGCGCCAAATAGGCAACGTATAGAAATCTATGGGGAAAATGGTGCCCTGATTATGGAAGATTGGAATGTTATTTTGCACCGCCTCAAAACGCCTTTGCAAGAATTTCTCGAGCAAGATAAAACTGCCGAATTCGTGGCTCCCGAGACACAAATCGAGTTATCTATTCCCTCCTCCTCAACTAATACGCATGCCCCTGCTATAGATGATTTCTGTCGCTCGATTTTAGGCGGACGTCCTCCGTTGGTCACAGGCGAGGAAGGAGCTAAATCTCAAGAGGTGGTCGCGGCCATAACCCTATCTGGGTGTCGGGGCGAAAAAGTTCCTATTCCTGTAGATAGAAAAGAATACGATGAACTGGTTGAACTATTGAGGCACGATAGGAGACTTCCTTCATCTATATAGTTTTTGCCGTGGTCTGACAAATTCCTAGGCTACGACTTTAGTATGGTCAATTCACCATAATTGTGCCTGGCGGTTTTCCATTTGGATTAGCCTCCATGTTCCGTAATGGGTTCCCATTACGGCGTATCCGCTGAAGCGACATATATCATGTCAAGGTATTGTAACTGCCAACCTGATCGACCTATTTATGGAACTACAGGTGCGGCTGTCGTATGATTGATGAGCTTGGCAGTCAGGAATCACGTCGGACAGCGATTTACATGGAAAACTTGTTATGTGGTGGTCTTTTGATCAGTAGTCACTAGTCCTATGGCCGGATGAGTAATTCGATAACATTGGTGGAATAATATGAACATAGGGCTTTCTACGCCATTACCAGCCTACAAGGTGAATGCTGCCTTCGTCGCGTCGACGGCTGAAAAATTAGGATTTGAATCGATTTGGTATGCGGAGCATCCTGTGATACCGGTTCACACTACTAGTCGGTTTCCAGGCTCAGAAGATGGACTAATTCCTTGGACATATTCTCATTTCGCAGACCCATATATCGCTCTGGCACAGGCATCCGGTGCGACGGAGAAGATAAAGCTAGGGACCGGTATAACTCTCATTCCGGAAAGGAATCCTTTGGTTCTGGCCAAGTCGGTATCCACACTTGATTTGTTTAGCTCCGGTAGATTCATACTTGGGGTTGGGACAGGATGGCTTCGCGAGGAGACAGAGATGATGGGAGGCGACTTTGACCACCGTTGGAGTCAGACAAAGGAGTCGTTATTAGCCTTAAAAGAATTGTGGACCAAAGAGGAAGCCGAATTTCATGGTAAGTATTACGACTTCTCTCCTGTTAAAATGTTTCCCAAGCCTTTCCAAAAGCCACATCCACCTATACTTATCGGTGGCATGGCAAAAAATGTTCTACGGCGGATCGTGGAAGTGGGCGATGGCTGGCTCCCCAACAGGATTTCCCCTAAAGAGGTGGAGACGAGTCGCCGCAAGATCGGTATTCTGGCCGAGGATTATGGGAGAAAACCAGAATCTATCACCATCTCAATATATGGCCAGCCGCCGGATCGTCGTATAGTTAATGACTTTTTAAACGCGGGTGCGGATAGAGTAGTTGTCCGTCCAGAATTTAAGGAAACGGAAAAGGAAGTGTTGTTAGAGTTGGAACGTATAGCTGCAGAGGTATTGTAGGGTCCCAATTCCTATATCATTAGCAGACTTGGGGTCTGCGATGAGACCATGGCCGGACTTTTTCAAAGGCGGCGCTGACAGCCAGGACGGATTCCTCATCGCCATGGCGCCCAACAATGTGGAGACCGACTGGCATCCCATGTGAGTCGAAACCGCAAGGTACGCTCGCAGCTGTGAAACCGATTGTATTAATTGGATGAGTGAATGGAAGAAATCCCCATTCAGGATTTGGATACGGTTTCTCCCCGTTTATATCCTGTGGATATTCATCCGTGGGGAAAGCGGTTACTGCCATCGTGGGAGACAGAAGGATATCAAATTTTTCGAATTCGTCGTTAAATTGTTGGGTCATCCTGTCTCGTTCACCGACTGCTTTTGCATAATCAGCACCTGTGACATTTGAGCCCTCTTCTATCGTCCATTTTGCATACCAGGTTAAAGGATCGTCCGGGTCGGTCAACAGGTGTCCTTGGGTTAGATACGCGTTTGAGCTAAAAAGAGTAAACCAAGTATCAAAAGCGTCTTGTAACTTCAGGTTTGATTCTTCAACCGAACAACCTATTTCTGCAAACACATTGGCACCATTTTCAGCTATTTCAGCGACTTCGGAATTGACGGAAGTGTAACCATAGTCCGGACTCCATCCAATGCGCAGCCCTTCCACACCTCGTTCTACAGCAGACTGGAAATCAGGGACGGGGGCTCGGAGCGAACTCGAATCACGGCTGTCATATCCGGACATTACCTGCAGTAGTAGAGCTGAGTCGGCGACAGTACGAGTTAGTGGCCCTTGTTGATTAGTATAGTTGGCAGCTGGATGTGACAGGGCCCCTGTGTAGCTCGAGACACGTCCTTGAGTAGGCTTGATTCCATATATGCCGTTAAAGCTCGCGGGTATTCTGATTGATCCTCCTCCGTCACCCCCGGTGGAAAGGGAGGTTAGCCCGGCGACAACGGATGCAGCGGCACCTCCACTGGAGCCTCCCGAGGTGCGATCTGGATTCCAGGGATTGCGACAAGGTTGACCCAGCCTGTTCTCGTTGGCGCCCAAGAGGCCGAATTCAGGGGAGTTAGTCTTACCCAGCATAATCGCACCTTCTGACAAGACTCTTTCCACGACGGCACAGTCAGCGTCTGGAATCCGATTCTTGTAGGCTAGGGATCCGCTGGTGGTACGAACTCCTTTTGTCATCTGAAGATCTTTTATTGATATCGGAACCCCATGCAAGAGTCCAAGTTCTTTGCCTTCCATGACATCTCTTTCAGCATTTCTAGCGGATTTAAGAGCAATCTCTGAGGTAATTGTGAGATATGAGTGAAGTTTTGAGTCTAGCCTATCAATGCGATCCAAATACATTTGTGTGACTTCTACTGGAGATACTTTCCTATTTCGAATAAGTTCTCTAAGCTCTGTTGCCGGCAAAAATGCCAGTTGTTCGTCAATCTTCCCCATACAGTCTCTCCTGTCTGATTATTTGTCGGAGATGGGATTGTGTCACGCAACTTCGAGTATGCCAAGTTTGGGTGTACCCTAGAAGTTAGAGGAGCGAAAAAGATCTTCGTACTTGTCGAAGTTCCATTTTACGTAGCAACGTTACACGCATTGGGATAGAGGTTGTAGGTGACCTCACTCAATGTTGAACCGCTATATGTCGATTCTGCTGCCGGCATATGGGATGTGGTTTGAGAGTGTTGTTATTGACTAGGGTATTGGCTCGCAACAGCTCAACTGGGGTTACCTAGTTGAGCAGAAGGGCTATACTCCGGTTACATAAGTTAATGCCTAAGCTTAGCCACTCGAAGGAAGAGTTTTTTGAAAGATATACCAGACATAAAATTTGCGCAGACCGAAATTTTAAACATCGGATATGAAGAGCATGGGAACGAGTCAGGTTACCCAGTAATACTTCTTCATGGATTTCCATATGACGTTAGAGCATGGGATGGAGTCGTGCCGTTTTTAGTTGAGTCAGGCTACAGAGTTATAGTTCCCTACCTACGTGGATATGGCCCGACCAGTTTTCGCTCACCTCAGTTGCCACGTATGGCAGAACAGGCGGCTATCGCCCAGGATTTGATTGACTTGTCGAAAGCTCTGGGTATCGAGCGATGTGCTCTCTCAGGTTTTGATTGGGGCAACAGAGCGGCCTGCATAGCTTCTATCTTGGTCCCACAACTTGTGGATGCCTTGGTGGCCATAGGCGGATATCCCGTACAGGATACAGTGAATGACGAGAGACCGGCATCGGCTCTTGCTGAAGCTAGACTTTGGTATCAGTGGTATTTTAATACCAATCAAGGCAAAGTGGGGTTGGCAGAGAATCGATTAGACATAATCCGTCACCTTTGGACCACCTGGTCTCCCGGATGGCATTACAGCGACGAAATCTTCAATAGATCGTCCAAATCATTTCACAACCCGGATTTTGTAGACGGTGTTATACACTCGTATAGGCACCGGCACAAGAATGCTCCAGGAGAAGATAGGTTTGTAGAAATAGAAAGGGATTTGGCCAAAAGTCCCCCTATCGTTGTACCGTCCATCGTGCTGAGGGGCGAGGACAGTGGATTTGGCAATTCTGAACTTGATTTATCTAGAGATAAGAATAACTTCACCAGTTTAGTTGCGAGCAAGTTAGTTCCTGGGGCGGGCCACGACCTCCCGGTGCAGAAGCCTGAGGAGGTTTGTAGCGCTTTGGCGGAACTGCTGTAATGTTATTGTTGATTATCATCTACCCTCTGATATCCAGTCTTGGTGTTACTACACGGGGAGATTTGTAAATGAAAGCGGCTTTTTACAACGGAAACGGAAAAATGGAAGTCATGGAACATCCAGACCCCGTGGCAGGCAGGAGCGACGCGGTAGTGAAAGTGAAAGCCACCGGTATATGTGGTTCCGATCTATTGATTAATAACGACAAGCAGGCAGCTGATGAGGTTCCGGCCGGTCATGAAGTGGCAGGAGAAATAGTTGAAGTAGGCAGTGACGTAGACTCTGGTTTCATTGGACGAAGGGTTGCGATTGAAACAATTGGTCATGGTAGATCATGCGGTACCTGTTGGTACTGTCGGTTTGGCCAATACCGTCAGTGTATGGATCTTGAAGATAGTAATGGTGGCGGGTTCGCCCAATTTATTAAAAGAAAGGTCGTTGGCTGCTATGAGATATCTGAAAAGAATTCTTGGGAAGAAGCTGCTCTTGTTGAACCACTGGCTGTTTCAGTTCATGGGATGCGCCGTGGTGGATTGCTAGGAGGGGAAACAGTGGTTATATTGGGCGCGGGAAATATAGGGCTGACGTCGGTGGCAGCCGCACGCCATTTAGGAGCTGGCAAAATCATTGTCACTGCCAGACATAGTCAACAGGCTGATATGGCGTTGTCCTTGGGAGCTGATGAAGCCATCTCTCCTGATAGCAATGATCTTGAACATCTCATTCTAGACTCCACAGGTGGAAAAGGGTCTGACTTGACCATTGAAACCGTTGGTGGGAATAGAAGTGATACTTTAGTCCAAGCAGTAGAGCTCACTCGGATGCAGGGACGTGTTGTAATCTTGGGAGGGTTTAGGAAACCCCTTGAATTCGATTGGCTTTCACCCCTACTCAAAGAACAATCATTTCTCTTTTCGTCATGTTACGGCATTTTGGAAGGCAAGCATGATTATGAGATCGCAATTGACATTTTGAATACGAAAGGAAATAAACTTGTGAACATGGTCACCCACAAATTTCCTTTGTCAGAAATACAGAAAGGGTTTGAAACTGCCTACGATAAGGGTTCTGGATCTATCAAAGTGCAGATCCTTCAAGACTAATAAGTAACTTGAAAGTGTTTTTGCAATTGGTGTGGATACGGTAGAAATAATCAGCCTGGCGAAGCTATTAGAAACATGGGGCCTAGTGGTCCGCACTTGAGTTGTGTGGCTCGGAGTTTTGAATGGGATGCGGGAAGGTTTTGAAACAAAAGAATAATCAATTTATCGAAGGAGAACACCATGGCTGAATTGAGGAAGAATCGAGCGAAGCACAAATTAGAGAAAGGAGAAACTGTTATAGCTGTCTCCTGTAGTGACACTGACACAATAGATATCTTGGGTTCAACCGGAGTCGTGGACCTTATCTGGATTGAGATGGAACACGGGTCTGTCACTTGGTCGGAATTGAGCGATATATCCCGGGTCTGCGATCTTTGGGGTATGACCTCCCTGGTGAGAGTCAATAACAATGACCCCTGGTTGGTAGGGAGGGCCTTGGATAGAGGAGTGCAGGCTGTGGTTGTACCACACGTTAATAACAAAACCGAGGCAGAGCGGTTAGTGATTGGCGGCAAGTTTACACCTGAGGGTATGAGGGGTATGGGGGGATCACGACAAGGCCTTGGCGTGGCAGATTACACAAGGAAAGCCAATGATGAAATCATGTTGGTCGCTCTGATAGAAGACGTCGTAGCCGTTGATAACCTAGATGAAATATTGACCGTAAAAGGCATAGATTGCCTGATGGTCGTTCCCGGGGACCTATCTCAGACAATGGGAACTGAGTATTTAGGCAGGCCGGATCATCCAGACGTACAATCATTAATTGAAAGCGCGATGAAGAAGATTGTTGCGGCTGGCTATGCTACTGGGTCTACTGCTAGTGAAAACAATATCGAAAGGTGGGTGGGGGCGGGCGGACGCATGTTTCTCTGTAATTACCAGGGATACATAGAAAAAGGTCTGAGGGATCTACGAGGAATGGCAGAGCGTTGAAAGATATAGAGCCCGGAATGGAACTCGTCACGCTATTACCTTAAAAGTATATTTTGTCTGATTAAGGTCTCCGTCTGAGAACCGGTTCATCCTTAACGGGTCTATGTTGACTGTCGTAGCTTCTCCATCCAACATAAGTTCCGAAACAACAGACCCTACGGCAGGGGACAATTTGAATCCGTGTCCGCTAAATCCTGAGCATAGAAAAAGGCCATCTATCCCATTTACTTTGTCGATGATCGGGTGAAGATCGGGGGTCGTGGTGTAGAGCCCAGAGTATCCTGTGAAAAGCTCCGCTTCGCTAATTCCGGGCATTCGTTTAGATAGCCTTTGCCACACGTCTTGCGCATATGAGAGTGTGTATCTAGGGTTGTAGGAATCAGGGTTTGCGTTCTCTTCATGGTTACCGTTTCCTACCAATGTCAAATCACTACCCTCAGGCCTGAAATAGATGAGATTTGCCATATCCCCGCCTCCAGGATGTGAAGGAATAGAATCAACGTCCCTTTTTAACAGGAACACTTCATGCCGTGTTGGAGCCAAAGGTAGATCGACCCCTAGTTTCAGAAGAAATTGTCCAGACCAAGGACCGGTTGCTATTACGACTAATGGGGCTTCGAAATGTTCGCTATCAGTATATACGGATCGTACTTTGTTCCCCTTCACTACCAAGCCTAAGACATTAGTTTCTAGGAAGATTTCCGCACCCATGGAGCGAGCTTCAGTGATGTAAGCGGATGCTGTGGCTGATGGGTCGGCGTGACCAGAGCCTGTTTCCCAGGCGAAATATTCGTCTTCTCCGATATAAAATGAGGGTCCTAGGTTTTTGGCTTCTTCCCGGGAAATTATCTGAGTGTCTATTCCAATCGACTGCTGCATAGCTATGTTTTCAAAAAATGCTTCTGAAGCTTCCTTTGGAGCGAATACCATGTAACCAGTAGTTATGAATCCCACATCTCCGCCTACAACGTCATTGAAATTAGCAAATACTTCGAGACTTTTGTGTGCTAGGAGGGCATTTACCTGAGTGGAGTAGTGCATGCGGATAGCTCCAGATGAGCGGCCCGTAGAACCTGCCCCTATTGTGGTCTTCTCCAATAAAATCGGATTTTTTACTCCTCTGGCAGCGAGGTTATATAGGATGCTAGCACCCATTACGCCTCCACCTATTACAATTGCTTCAGAATTAATAGACATATTTGAAATTAAAGACCTCTGTTTAATAATCTAGGAGGTTGACTTGGTACCTATTGGGACTTATCAAGATCATAAACTCCTGCTAATTTGTGCCACAAATCAAGAACTTAATCAACATTGTGGGGAGAGTAACGATGTCTGCACATGAATATAGGCTAATTGATGCATTTCTCATAGATGCCGTTAATCCGTTACCGAGAAAAGGATGTCTCACTATCACCAATGATGAGATCTCCGAGATTAGTCAGGTGCTAGGGAAGACGCGTGAGACCGGAAATATGATTGACTTAAGTGGAAAATTCGTTTTGCCGGGGCTATGGGACGTACACACCCATATTGGCAAAGGGATTCCTGATATCGAAGCCGCGGGCGAGCCCATTGTTGAACGAACTATAAGAGCTGGCCAGAATTGTCAGAAAGCCCTTGATTTGGGAATAACTTCGCTAAGGGTTGTGGGTGAAAAAGAATTCATAGATGTAGCGTGGAAAAAGGCATTTGCTGAACGATTGTTCACCGGACCAAATATTTTCACATGCGGCTGGTTTATAACAACGACAGCAGGACACTTCCTAAAAAGCAGTTGCGCGCTGGAAGTTGACGGAGTTACCGAATACCGAAAAGTCATCCGCGATCAGATAAAGCATGGTGTCGACTTCATTAAGTTAAATTTGACAGGGGGTGTAATGGGTCCTTCTTGGGACAAAATGCCAAACACATTTCCCATGGACGACGAAATGAAAGCGGCCTTTGATTTATGTTCACAAAGGGGCTTTAAAGTTGTTGCACACGCGGGAGGAAAAGACGGAATAATTAAAGCGATCAATTACGGTGCTCATACCTTAGAACATGGATATATGTTGGACGATGAATGCGTGGAATTACTCGCTGCTTCTAACACATTCTTTGTTCCTACGTTAAGTTTGACCCATATGAATAGGGGAACCACCTATGCCGACAACGATTTTGAACAGAACTGGGCTGAAGCTAATCCCATTGACGAAGAATACAGACTGAGGGCCATAGATGCAGCCGAAGGACATGCCGAAGGATTTCGTAAGGCAATAAAAGCCGGGGTTAAAATAGCATGTGGATCTGACCTGGATCTTCCCTTTGGTGCCTTGCTAGAAGTGGCGATGATGGTTAAATGTGGAATGACAGCGCACCAGGCAATTACTGCGGCAACCCTAACTTCCGCTGAAGTCTGCCTAGTTGATGACCAATACGGCACATTGGAGCCCGGTAAGTACGCTGATATCGTAGTTCTAAATTCCAATCCACTTGAGGATGTAAATAACCTTCGAGACCTGAACATGGTCTTTAAGAAGGGTCATCAAGTACCTTTAGAGTCGCCTCCGGTATATTTCTAGTGTCAACTTAGATTACATGTGGGACATCATATGAACCAGGTTCATGATCTTAATAACGTTATTATCTTTGACGGAGTATGTGTACTATGTAATTCACTGGTAGATTTTCTGATCAAAAAAGATACCGACCATTCCTTTAAATTTCTAACTGCCCAATCCTCCCTAGGACAAAGATTAATGGACACTGCAGGAATTGAACCCTCACTCCAGACGGGGGAATTTCGTCTTATATTTTTTGATGATAATAGGCCAAGAATAAAATCAGACGCGGTGATCGCCATCCTGATAAAAATGGGGAGTGGTTATAGGTTTGCAAGATTCCTTTACTTAGTTCCACGCGTTATTAGGGATTTTTGTTACCAATTTGTAGCCACTCGGCGTTACAAGTGGTTTGGCAAATCTATCCAATGTCGTATCCCAACGGAATCTGACGTTGATCGATTTTTGGAGTAGCTTTCATTGCCATACGCTCCTGTAAATAATATTGAAATCTATTATGAAATCCATGGAACGGGACCTCCTGTTATTTTTGCCCATGGTTCTGGTGGAAATCACTTATCATGGTGGCAGCAGGTACCGTACTTCTCCAGGTCTTACACATGCGTTCTCTATGACCATAGAAGCTTTGGAAGGACGAACGATGAGATTCCCCCAGTAGGTCGCGGGGCTTTTGCAGATGACCTAAAAGGCCTACTCGACCATCTCGATTTCCAGAAAGTAGCTATTGTTGCCCACTCAATGGGCGGTCGCTCAGGATCCATGTTTGCTCTAAGAAATCCTGGAAGAGTTTCAGCACTGGTGTTGTCTGGAAGTAATGGCGGGTCGGATAATGAAGAGGCTAGAAAGGTGAGAGAGATTCATAAATCCAAACCACCTTACCATCCGGCAGGTGCAGTCAGAGCTTTATCACCTCAATTTGTAAAGAAAGAAAAAGAAAAAGGCTTCCTGTATAGGCAGATAATGAGGTCGAATCCGCCCCATAAGTCAGACTTTCTAGAGGTTCCCAAACATCTTATAGGTCGCTCGACTCATGAGAAATTTAACAAGTTAAATATCCCAACTTTGTTTGTCACAGGGGAAGACGATATTCTGGTACACCCTGAAACCATCAGGATTGCTGCTGAGCTTATCCCACATTCTGAGTTTAAATCCATCAAAGAAGCAGGTCACTCTAGTTATTATGAGAGGCCAGAAATGTTCAATCGAATCGTCCAAACATTTCTTGAAAAGCACGAATGGGTCTAGTGTCAGCTGGATGATCGTTTCGTTACTTAGTGAAAATGGCCCCAGTAACGTATTCCGCCGAATCAGACAATAAAAATGATATTACGGATGCTACGCCTGCGGGGTCGCCCAAACCTTTAATCTGCTCTTCTTTGTGAGCTTCAATGCCTATTTTCTCCTCCTGTTGATCAATAATCCCCAATTTGAGGGGAGTTTCTATATTTCCAGGACATAACACGTTGACACGGATCCCATGAGTTTGTAATTGGGCTTCCATAGTCATACCCAAGCCATTTACGCCACCCTTTGTGGCCCCATAAGCAATTATGCTGCTAGGCCCGCTTACGCCGGCTCCTGATGCAATCAACACTATTGTTCCTTTTTGTTGTTCTTTCATGAAGTCGACGGTTTTCTTCGCCACGTAATAGGTACCAGTCAAGTTGATCTCAAGATGATCAATCCAAGATTCATTAGGATAATCGTTGATATCAACCAAAGCATTTTTGGCTATCCCTGCTGCAGTCAATAAGCAATCGACTCCACCTAGCAACTTAGCAGCACTTTCAACAAAAAGGGTTGCACTCTCTTCACGAGATACATCAGTTGGGATGAAAAAGACTGATTTTCCCCTGGATGTAAGAGAATCTTCCAGAGATCTCCCTTCCACTTCATTGATGTCGCCAAAAGCCACAGAAGCACCCTGTTCTAAACATTCTTCAACCGCTGCGCGACCAATTCCTGTGGCCCCGCCTGAAACAATGACTCTCTTACCTGTCAACAACAATCTATCTACTCCTCTGTTTGAAAAGTGTTAATTCAATTTCCTCAGGCGACCATCTACTCGTCTAGGCCCTTCCAAGTGATTCCACATTGGATTCCTGTTTCATAAAGACTCTTCCGGGCTAAGGGGATTTGCTCTTCAGGTAAATGTTCGATTTGTACGTACCCGTCTGGACAGTATTTTTCAAACCCGGAAAGGAAAGTCCTCTGATCTAAAATACCTTCCCCAATAACTGTTTCCTCAATATGAAGTACTAATCTCTCCTCGATAAAGAAATCTTTTGCATGTCCACAGACGATGTGGTTACCGAGGACCTCGTACAATTTATCTTGAACCACTGTATTCGAATAGGCGTCTCTTACAGAACCTATAAAATTAACCGGATCCATATTGAATCCAAGTTTAGGGGAGTCTACCCTCGAAATTAGATCCAAAATTACTTCTGGAGAATCCAAAATAGAGAGAGTATGCCCTTCAACAGCTAACATAACGTCGAAATGCTCAGCCGCTCGACAAATTTCTCTAATACTTTCTACAAGGATTTCAAAGGTTTCCTTTTTGAAGTTCTCCGGATGTGCCCACCACGAGCCATTTGGGTTAACACTACCCGGCCTAACGTATAAGTTACCAGCATTCAACCAGCTAGATACCTCACACATTTTTTGCATTGACTTAATACCCGACCGACGTTCTTGTTCATCAGACGAAATTATGTCAGCATGCTGTGCTACGGTCTGGCACGGATCTATCCCTCCTGAATTAAGCACATCTCGAAGTCTTAAAACTTCAGGTTTGGTTGCATCATCAGGCGCGAAATATCGGCAAGCGACACCGGAAAATCCGGAATCTCTTATCTTTTTAACCGTGGTGTCGTCGACTTCTCTGAGATCCTCCGGCATCAGTCCTTGTATACCAAGGTACATCGGTTACTCCTTTCTTTTAACTCCTGGCGGATCGTAACAATTCCACAGACTTATTCTACGCACTTTAAAACCTATTTTTTATCTTTTAATGCGAACGCAACGGATGTCTTTTATAATCTCTTGGATGGGGAAGTGTCGGAATTGGTAGACGAGCATGATTTAGGATCATGTGCCGAGAGGCGTGGGAGTTCGAGTCTCCCCTTCCCCATGTGCCTAAAGTCGTTGACAGTCTTTTGGGGCTGCCCTACTATGATTTCGGGTCGTGCTAGGCGGGGAGTTAGCGGTGCCCTCAACTCGTAATCCGCTCCAACGGGGCTTAATTCCAATCCGAGGGCTGAGTGAGTCTTCCTCTGGTAGGAGAAGTTTGTATTGAGAGTCGGGTCCTGCGCGGCGAAAGTCTGTGAACCCCGTCAGATTCGAAAGAAAGCAGCGGTAAGCAGTGCCTTTCGGGTGTTGCAGGATTACCTGATTTGAGCAGGTTTCTTTTGCTATGTTGATTCCTTGGTTCGACGAGAGGTGCACGATCCGTTTTCAGGGCATTTTTTTATGCTAAAAATGAGGGACTACTCAATAAACCATTATTGATCTTCATGAACAAACATCGCTCGACAAAAGCACTAGGTCAACATTTTCTACATGACGCTGCAGTAGTTAGACGGATTGTCAAAAGCGCTAATTTCAGACCTGGAGAGCATGTTCTGGAAATCGGCCCTGGAAAAGGCCATCTGACCCAAGAGCTTCTAAACTCCGGCGCGATTGTCAAAGCAGTTGAGATTGATAAAAATTTAGTTGATGGCCCCCTTAAGAAATTCACGAACCCAACAAACGTTCTTGTCATTCACGAAGATGCTTCAAAACGGTCCGGGGCCGATTTTTACCGTAACGGGGAAACTTATGGCCTAGTTGCAAATCTACCTTATAACGTAGGGACAAAAATTTTAAGGAATTTCTTAGCCAGACCTAATCCCCCTCTTTACTCGGTAGTGATGCTTCAGAGAGAGGTCGCTAGAAACATTATCCCTTTGGAGGGTAAAAGCACGATACTGAGCTCTTTTCTTGGGGCTTTTGTCTCTGGAAAATTTCTTTTCTCCGTTAAACCTCATTCTTTTCGGCCCCAGCCGAAGGTCATGTCAGCAGTTATTAGACTTAACAAACTAGTGAACCCTACGGTCGCCTTCGAGGAAAGTGACCTCTATTTCGATTTTGTTACTTCCGTTTTTCGTTCACCACGTAAGCAAATCCATAATTCCGTGAGCATGGGGCTTGAAATAGATCCATCCTCTGCCCGTGATTTGCTCAATAGATGCACCATCGAACCAATGAGAAGACCGGGAACTTTAAACCTTCTGGAATTACAGAACCTCTTCGAGGGTGCTAAAGAGATGGCCCTACTCCCAAACTCCAATAGAGTGGGTTAGGCCATTTCATGTTGAATAATTCCCGAGAAGCCTCGATATCGGCTAAAGCCTTTGGAAAAATTAACTTGACCCTGGAAGTTACTGCACGTAGAAAGGATGGTTATCATGAGATAAATAGCATCATTCAAACTATTTCATTATGCGACGACCTGACGGTGTCGCACAGCCCTGACCTCATCCTGGAACAGTCAGGTTATGATCTTGAACCTGAAAGTGACTTGGCCCTGCGGGCCGCTAAGGTGCTAAGAAATCATGCCGCAATATCAGATGGCGCCAGGATTAGAATTCATAAGAATCTTCCCTTATCCAGTGGGCTTGGAGGGGGTAGTTCGAATGCTGCCTCCGTACTGACTCTCTTGTCGAACCTGTGGGGACTTTCACTTAAGAATTCTGAGATTTCTAATCTTGCCGCTTCATTAGGGTCAGATGTGCCGTTTTTTCTTGAAGGAGGTACGTCCTATGTTCAGGGAAGGGGTGAAATCGTCAGAGCTATGTCACGAATTCCCCAAAAATGGTTCGTTTTATGCGTACCAGAAATTGCGATACCCTATAAAACTGCGACTATGTACTCCCTACTTGAGGCCTCAGATTTTACTTCTGGTGGACTGAGCCGGAAAATCGAGGCTAGAGTGAATGGCGGTGGTGATTTTCCTGAAGAATTTCTGTTCAATGTTTTTGATCGTGTGGCAATAAGGAACTACAAATCCGTTGCGTCAGCATTTGACGCTATGTATGCCATCGGAGTGAAGGAACCACATTTAGCCGGTTCGGGTCCCACTGTATATGGAATAGTGAATACCTATAAGTCTGCTCGAGCAATGCAACTTCTGTTGGAACTAAAGCATGGATTTAAAGCTTACATAGCCGAACCTGTATTTGATGGCCCGGTGCCGATATGATTGATTACTTAGTTCTTGGGATTGCTCTTGGCCTCTTATTGGCTTCTCTTTTTACGTCTTTTTTTTGTTTGGAATTGTTTCTGTTATATCGGAGGGAAGATAGTTTCGTATGCAATTTACTTCAGACAAGAAACCCGTCCCGTCTAATATTTGGAACGATTATCCTAATGAATCCGACCTTTGCAGGTATCGGTGTTCTCTGCGCTTTTGTGTTTGCCTTTCTCGACCAAGCTAGACCTGGTGCGGGTCTGGCAAGTCCCAATCTATTATATTCACTGTCACTTGGAGCCATAGTTTTTCTTTGTACAATACTAGGGACGTTAATTTTCCCCACCTTTAAACGCCTATTCTTGATAACAGGAGTTAGTACAATACTGTGCCTTGGGTGGCTTTTACCGATTTTGGCTGAATAGATAAGATCGGTTTTACTGGTTAAATAGACAATTCCAACCAACTACGTTGCGTAGTCTGAAAGGTTATATGTTCAAGATAGATCTTCATGTCCACACAGTAAAAGGTAGCAGCGATAGTGGACTTCTTCCCCAGCAACTCATAGAAGAATCCCAAAGAATTGGATTAGATGGCGTTTGCCTCGCCGAACATGGCGGGGGTTGGAATGATGCCACAGTTGAGCAAGAGTTTAGAAATTCTGGATTGGTTGTTATCCCAGCTCTTGAAGTAACAACTGAATTGGGTCACGTCATTGCGATAGGACTCAACGCTCATTCCCCAGGCATTCACAAAATCGATAAGCTAAGAAAAGTAGTCGACGGGGAGGGCGGAGCTTTGATCTCGGCCCATCCTATGAGAAATTTCTTTAATGCTCCTCCTTACAATGTCAACTTGCTCTACAAAGACTGGGCCACTCCTCCTTCAACTCCATCAGAGGCGGCCAAACATGATTTGTTCTCCTACATGGATTACATAGAAGTAACAAACGGGGCCAACAGTGACGAGGAGAACGCTTTCACTCTAGAAATTGCAACGACTCTCGGTATTTCGGGAACAGGGGGTAGTGATTCTCATTCCGTCCAAGGGCTTGGGAAAAGTCTCACAGTGTTCGAACGTCCTATCATAGACGCAGATTCACTACTCACTGAATTAAGGACAGGGCAATTTTATCCCGCAGAAGGCCTCAATGTAGGCAAATTGGAAGAATATACCGCTCAGTAGGAACAAAAAGACACATCGTGGAATTTGAGGAATTTAGAACGTAATTTAGCTATCAATTATCTGGTTAACAAACTTAAACTGCTTCGGCACAGTTTCTGATAGAAAGTACGTTTTTCAACGGAGTTGTTTGGGATATTTTGTCTTCTTCATCCTATGAAACTATATTTCGGCCAGCAGATGCCAGTGATTATATTGGCACCGCTACGGAAGAAATAGCAACTGCGATGGATGAAAAGTACTATGCTCGTGCGGTGAATATCTTTTCGTCTCTTCTTCCTCCCGATCAAGCAGACGTTATGTCGAGATTACCCAGACCATCACAGGTAAAAATACTTTCATGGATGACACCGCGTCGACTTGGAATGATTGTGGAGGAGCTCTCGCCAAACGACGTCGTGACTATTTCCCGCGACATGGATGTCTCAGATATATCCGATGTTCTGGATGAAACAAGCCCCGACACCGCCGCTGATGTTCTGAGGGAAATGCCAGGAGAGTTAAGAGCCGAAACTCTCTCAACAATGAAGGCCGCAAACGGAGTTTTGCCTTTGATTGATTATGAGGATGATGACGCTGGTGGTCACATGACTCCTCAATACATTGCACTCAACGAAACTATGACTGTTCGGAGAGCTATTGAATATATAAGAACAACTTCATCAGACATAAATATAAGTGAAGTCACCTATATTTTGGTTGTGGACCAGCAAAATATATTAAAAGGTGGGTTGAACGTTTCCCAACTTGTAACATCGGAAAATGAGGATTATATAGCTGATGTAATGTATCCCAATGTGATTTCAGTTTCTGCTGACACCGATCAGGAAGAATGCGCTTTGATAATGGAGAGATATAACCTTTTAACTTTACCGGTCGTGGACGAGAAAGGTCGCCTTGAAGGGATTGTAAAGATAGAGGACATGATCTATGTCTTGCAAGAAGAGGCGACAGAAGATATGTATCGCATGGTGGGAGTAGCAGAGGAAGAAAAGATTCTTGGTCCGTTCTGGGATTCTGTCAGGGGAAGATTGCCCTGGCTTTGCGTGAATCTTGCTACTGCTGGTCTTGCGGCACTGGTCATTACTCTCTTTCAATCTACATTGGGCCAAGTGGTCGCACTTGCAGCTTTTCTTCCAGTTATCGCCGGTCAAGGAGGAATAGTTGGAACACAAACCCTCACATTAGTGGTTAGATCTATGGCCCTTGGAGAGATTTCTCCTGCGAATGCCAAGCATTTACTTTTGAAAGAATTAGGTCTTGGCTTGGTTCATGGATTCGTTCTAGGTTTATTAGCCGGAATAATTGTTTTAATTTGGCATGGAAATGAATATCTAGCTCTCGTTGTGGGCGTGGCAATGTTAGCAAACCTTTGCGTCGCTGGCGTAAGTGGTGTAGTTCTTCCGATGTCTCTAAAAGCGGCTAAGCTAGATCCCGCCCTCTCCTCTGCAGTGGTGGTTACAACAATCACTGATGTGGTTGGTTTTTTGATTTATCTAGGACTAGCCACCATGGCTATTTCACTTATTTCTTCCAGTTTCTAGATTTATTTAGGTTGGAATCAATCTTCTAGCTATTCGTAAAGTATGGTGCTGGACAGAATCTGTGTACTTTCCGATCGTTAAGGTAATTGGGATAGCCAAAATTGCAACAATAAACCCGCTAAGAACGTCGAATGGGTAATGAATACCTACACATATTCTGCTGACTGACCCTATTAGAACCATCACTATCACCATTATGGTTTGCTTCAATCCAATTTTTAGAAAAGGTAATGCCAAAGCCATAGTTCCTGCTGCGAAATTTGAGGGCATTGAAGAGTCCGTGGGTTCATAAAATATCAGATTCACGTCATGGGCTGAAAAGGGTCTTTCGCGGAAAAACCACTGGTTCAGAATAAATACGAGAGCAGTAGCAAGCGTCATATTAATAAGTGACAAGAGAACTATCTTCTGGTTACCAATCGATTGAACGCTCGTTGTACCTGAAAACCATTTATGCAACAAAATTAAGCCGAAACCTACTGGAATGAAGAAATCACTAGCCACAGTCGCCAGTACAAAATCCAACTCATCGAATCTACCCGCAAAAGAATTTATGAGTTGAAACGCCCAATAATCAAATGCTTGAAGTCTGTCCAATTTTTCTCCTGGAGTTTTATGAAAGTAAGTTCGCCAGAATCGTACTCGTAAATCCTAGATCGAAAGGGCTCTAGTACACTGCTATTTATTTTGCTCTTCCATACAAACTGAGAAACTATAGCCGTCAAAAGATATGAAATTAATGCAGCGAAAGTGAAGATACCGGCCTGTTGATTTGCATCTAGGCCTCCCTCATGATCGCTTAGAACACGATCTCCTGTTAAGAAGAATAGAGGCAGGGCAATGATTATAAAACCTATACCTAGCATCTTCCTTAATAAAGGAGAGCCAAAAAGCCTCAGGTATTTAGCACGGGAAGAAACAGAGGCTACCTGAAGAACACCCATGCAGGTGATAAAACAACTGAGAAAATATGCTAAAGCAAAATCCATCGACCAGATCCTTACCGCCGTAGCCCTTTACAGTAAAATCTAAACGGCCGTGCACCAATCCTTAAAGTCAGGGTGATTACCCCTTATTGCCTCCTGGTAAACATTATCAATCGCCGTGGTTATAGGACCACTCTCACCTGAAGCAATCGGCCTATTATCCAAATATCCAACTGCTTGTATATGTGCTGCCGTACCAGTTAGAAAGACCTCATCCGCGAAGTATAATTCGCTTCTTCTTATCCGTCTTTCAATAACCTCCAACCCCAATTTTTCGCTTGCAATTCTTATCGCTGAATCCCTAGTGATACCAGTCAAATTATTATCTGATACTGGGGGTGTAAAAATCGATCCATCTTGGATCATAAAAAGATTTTCACCAGACCCTTCTGAAACGTATCCGTCCTGGGTCAGCATTATTGCCTCGTCAAACCCTGCCAATGTTGCCTCCGTTTTTGCCAAGATACCGTTCACGTAGGTACCAGAGATTTTAAGTCGAGGGGGAACATTGGTGTCGTCTACTCGTCTCCAAGATGAGGTACAACATTTCAGAGCGCCGTCCGATTCCAAATAGTCGCCGAATGGAACCATAATTAAAGTAAAGTCACTATCAATTTCCTGTAATTTCAGGTTTGCAACAAGTTCCTCACTCTTATATGCCAAAGGCCGTATATATAAGTCTTGTTTATACCCACATTGCCGAAGTAGGTCAGTCGTTATCTTGCATAGGTCGGCAGCGGTATATGGGATATTTAGCATCAGCATACGGCAACCTTGAAGGAGCCTCTCATAGTGCTCCTCCATCCGAAAAACATAAAGTTTTTCGTCTGTTGAATTCCAGTTGCCTCTGATTCCTTCAAAAACTGCAGTGCCGTAGTGAAGCGCATGAGTCATTACATTCACTTGCGCCTTTTCGATAGGAACTACTTTCCCCTGAAAGAAGGCAAGGGATTGGGGCATAACATCCTCCTTTGAGTAAAAACCAAGGAGTATTATATAGATGACTCGCCGCAGAATGAACTATCTGCGTGCGATAAGTCGGAGTCTGTTCATGATTATTCGTGAATTTATAGCTAATCTAGCCCATCAATACTCGTTATAAGACGAGCAATGATCTTTGATGAAATCGGTCGGGGAAAGGCCGTCATAGCCCACCTAGACTTCAATTCATTCACTATCTGCTCTGTCGACAACCCTCGATTCCTCGCACTCAAAATAACTTTGATGACCGCTTCGGCAACTGGTGTCCTTGCGTCTATATAATCGAGTTCTTTTGAACAGTGTTGAACGATTGTATGGACAAGTTCTTTTCCCGTTTGATTTGATTTAACTTTTTGTTTCTGACAGGACTTGCAGAGATGGTTCCACAAGAAAGTCAAACTCGCTGAAGTTATTTTGCGGTCAGCAAGTCCAGTGAACGAATAACGCTTTTCTGCTTCATCTGGCATTATGCAACACCCCAGTTACCCATTAAGCATTTTTACTACGTCGTAATTAGATCATTTCTTCAGGCCAATCAAGCATCATAACTTCGACCATATCTCCTGGTTCCAGCTTAGATACGTCTTCAGGGCAAATTCCAAGACCGTTAGCATATGCTAATGCCGTAAGTATGTTAGATTCCTGTGAGCCGGTTGTCTGGGCGTAGTATACCCCCGCATCCTCGTCCTTCCAAACACTAACTCGAGCATAGACTCTTCTTCCGTCATAATTATGTATTGTGTCGACGAGGGAGGCTTTTAAAGTAGGTCTCTCTAAAAGCGGCTTACCCATCATAAGTCTTATTGCTGGGCGGGCGAATTGTTCAAAAGCGACAAACGTACTGACAGGGTTACCGGGCAACCCCAGCAATGGTACCGGGTCCGGTCGTTTTAGAAAATTCAAGTTTCCAAAAGCTAATGGTTTAGCGGGTCTCATACGAACAGACCAAAACTCCAGGTTCCCCTGCTCCTCAAGGACATCTTTAACCAAATCGTAGTCACCTTTTGAAACTCCTGCTGAAGTAATTATCAAATCACAGTCCGCGGCCTGTTCAAGTTTTGATCTGAGAGTGACCGCATCATCGGCAGCAACACCAAGGGAAAGCGCAATTCCTCCTACACTTTCCACCGCCGCGATTAACGTGCTCGTATTACTGTCGTAAATTTTCCCCTTTACATAATCTGAACCCGGTTCAAGAAGTTCATCTCCTGTGGCAAGTATCGCCACTCTAGGCCTTCTAACGACCGATACTTCGCTTAACCCAAGGGCGGATAAGAGTCCTACCGTTGATGATTTCACAACTGAACCCTTGTCGAGAACTTTTTCCCCTTGGGTCACATCCCTTCCGGCTACTCTTATATCACTACCCTCGAGCACTCTGGTGAGGATGCCGATAGAATCCTCTGGGCCTTTCAAATTAACCATAGTCTCAGTAGTCAGTTCAAAAGGTACAACCGCGTCTGCACCTGCCGGTATCGGAGCTCCAGTCATTATTCTTGATGCTTTGCCAGCGCTGATTTCCATTGTAGGCAGCGATCCGGCGGAAACAGTCTCCAAGACTTCTAGGTAAATAGGGTGGTCTGGTCCAGCCTCTAATGTGTCTCCAGCGACGACTGCATAACCATCCATCGCGGAGTTATCCAGAGGAGGTATGCTTAAATAAGAGATAACGTCGTTGGCCAGCACTTGTCCAACCGCTTGAGTCACCTTCACGGTCTCTGGTTGTAAGGCGACAAAATTCTTCAGAACTCGTTCTTTTGCCTCCTCCACTGACAACATATCTTCATCATGATGATGGCTATGTGACTCCATAATTTCCTCGTTACATAACTGTAAATTTTCTTTTTGGAAAGTCGAATCTAATTAATCGGAAGAGAAACGTTCAGTGACATTTAGTTGATGTTTAAGACTCCGCATTATTTGGGCCTGTGCCTTGTCTATATCACTAGTTTCCAACGTACCTGTGTCAGACTGAAATATAATGCGGTACGTGATAGATTTATGTCCCGTAGGAATTTCTTCACCAATATATGAGTCGATTGGGAAAACGCCGCCTACGAGCCTGTGGGCCCCTATTATCGACTCTATTGCAGCTGAAGAAGTGTGTGTGTCAGCTAGCAATGCTACATCTCTGGCAGATGAAGGAAACCTCGCTATAGGTGCAAACATGTTGGGTTTTGCATCTACGGTCTCCCCAAGACTGGACAAATTTATTTGAAAAATGAAGGTTCCTTCTTCCGGTAAGTCGAAATGGTTTGCCACATTCGCACTTATTTGACCTAAATAACCAACATCACGGTCATTTACCGAAATAGAGGCACAGACTCCCTTCTTAAAGGCCAAATGGTCCGCAGGTAAAAAACTTAAACTGAGACCATTCAAAGGTAATGCGACCTCCAAAATGCCTTTCAGATCAAAAAAGTCGACCGCTTCTTCCTGTTGTTGCCATAGGCTAATTGATGAGCGTAACCCTGTAATCCCGCCGACGAGCTGTTCCGTCTCGTTGGGGAGACTATCATGAGGTTGATTAGCTCTCCACGCAAAAATATGCCCCATCTCAAAAAGTCTAACCCCTGATGGAGAAAACCTGTGGTTTCTTGCCAATCCTTCACAAAGATTACCTAGCAAACTTGATCTTAGCCATGGCCGTGTTTGGTCCATTGGATTAAGAAGCTTCATGGCCTCATCATTTTCCGGCCAAGCACCCACAACCTCTAAGTCCTTTCGAGTTGAGACAACATACGAAACTATTTCTGACAGACCCGATGCCACAAAGTTGTTGCGGATTGCCTCCTTGAAGCCTAAATAGTCATTGGGTTTGTATTCCGGAACTTCTGAAGTTAGCTTCTTTGTGGGAAGATTGTCATACCCAAAGATTCTCGCAAACTCCTCTATAACATCTTCTTCAATGTTTATGTCGGATCTCCAATAGGGAGCCGTTACTGTAATAATATTCTCTCGACTTCTCGCGGAAACTGGATCAAGTGTGTCGACCAAGTCATTCATAGAAGAGCTATGTTTTATCTCTTCAAACCCCAGTTTTTCCAACACCAACAAAACCTGGGAGGTAGAAAATTGGGCTCCAAGCAGTCGCTCGAGTTTTAATAGGGAGAGAGTAATAGGCTTTGGGGCAGAAATATCAGGATAAACATCGATGTAACCTGGAGCCGCTCTCCCATTGCAAAGGTCAACGAGCAATTTAGTAGCCCTTTTTAAGGCCTTTAAAGCTATACCTGGTTGAAGAACTCTTTCGAACCGATAGGAAGCCTCCGTGTCTAAGTTGAGCGCCGTGCGGGACCGCCGGATATTAGCTGCAGAAAAATTGGCCGCCTCTAAAAAAACATCCTTAGTGTTATCGTCAACCTCGGTGTTGGCACCACCCATAATTCCTGCCAGACCTATAGGACCTGACTCATCCGCAATAACTAACATATCTTCTGCTAAATTTCTGACCTGTCCATCCAGAGTTTTAAGTTCTTCTTGATCTCTTGCTGACCTGACAAAAATTGTGTCCCCTTTGACTTTTGCTCTATCAAATGCATGCAAGGGTTGGCCCATTTCCAACATCACATAGTTGGTAATATCAACTACATTGTTGATTGGACGGACGCCTGATTTCTCCAGTCTGTTTCTAAGCCAATCTGGCGAGGTCTGAACATGGATATTTCGAACGAGTGTTCCTGTATAACGTGGGCATAGTGACTGATCATCAACAACAACCTTGGTTGACACGAAAATTTCTTCCGAACAATCATCTTCTTTGTAGGACACATCGGGATATTTAACGATTTGATTGGTCACGGCAGCAACTTCATAGGCCGTACCAATAATCGACAGACAATCAGGTCTGTTTGGTGTTAATTCGCTCTCTAAAATATGGTCTCCTAGAATCTGGGTGAGAGGAGTTCCAGGTAGTAGTGTCCCGTCCAGTTCTAAAATACCCTCATGATTTCCACCTAGTCCAAGCTCAAGTGCTGAGCAAACCATCCCAGAGGAAGAGACGCCTCGAATTTCTGCGGCCCTTAATTTCTCCACTTTACCGGTTTTAGGGTTTCTGAGACGCGCTCCCTCAGCGGCATATGCAATTGTTTGGCCAGGCCTTATATTTGGGGCCCCACAAACGACCGAGACCAATTCCTCGAGACCCACATCAATTTCAGGGATCTGAAGGCGATCCGCGTTAGGATGCGGTTTTATATCCACAATTTTGCCAATTACTATTAAATCTTCCCAACTCCCACCGACAACCTCAACGGAGCCAATTTCAAGGCCCGACATGGTCAATTTATGAGACAGCTCTTCTATAGGTATATTAATGTCAACGTATTCAGACAACCACGACACTGGGACTTTCATGTTAGGAATTCACCTTTATTTCTGAGCAAATTGCTGGAGGAATCTCAGATCATTGCCATAAAAATGGCGGATATCATCGATCCCATGCCTAAGCATAGAGATTCTTTCCGCACCCATACCAAATGCAAAACCTGAATATACTTCTGGATCGTATCCTACCCCTCTCAAAACATCCGGATGTACCATCCCGGCACCGAGAATTTCGATCCAACCTGTATTGCTACATACCCTGCAACCTTGTCCTTCGCATTTGAAACAGTCTATTGACATTTCAGCACCAGGCTCGACAAATGGGAAGAAGTCGCAGCGAAATCTCGTTTTCCTACGTTCACCGAAAATTATTTTGGCAAACGCGTCCAAGGTGCCTTTTAAATCAGCAAAACTTATCCCCTTATCTACGGCAAGCCCCTCTATTTGGGTAAATTGCCATTCATGAGTAGCATCTGTAGCTTCATATCTAAAAGATTTTCCCGGCACGATAACTCTTATGGGAGGGGACTCTCCTTCCATTATTCGTATCTGCATGGGCGACGTATGAGTTCTTAGTAAAAAGGGTTGTAAATTTCCTTCATTGGGATATTCAACCCATAAACTGTTCCACATATCTCTAGCTGGATGATCGGCTGGAATATTCAATTTCTGGAAGTTGTAAACATCTAACTCTACCTCTGGCCCTTCGACAACTCTAAAACCCATCGGAGCGAAAGCCTCTGCAATCTCGCGAACAATGAGCGTTGTCGGGTGGACTGAGCCTCTCATTGGAATTCTTCCTGGAAGGGTTACGTCAAGGGAGGAAAGATCAGCATTTTCACTTTGACTCGCGTTTACATGCCGAAGTTTATCTTCATATTTTTCTTGTAAAAGGGTCTTAAGGTCATTCGAGGCCTTGCCCATTATTCGTCTTGAATCCGCGTCTAAATTCCCTAACTCTCGCATCACAGAAGAAATGGAACCTCGCCTGCCTAAATAGGTCACCCTCCATTCCTCAAGGGAGGCAACAGTCTCGCATTTAGCAAGGGTTACAGTAGCCTCTTCCTTGAGCTCATCCAACATATTTTGATTTCTATCTGTCACGTGTTTCCATTCCCAAAACTTTCATTCCTTTTGATTTCTTGTATAGAGAATTATAAGAATCCATGCAAAATTGGGTCAACATGGCCCTCGAAAAGGGGTATAAGGTTCTCTAACCTTGTGTAGAATCCTTAAGCATAAACAGTTATTCAATTGACGAGGAAGCCCCACGTATTTGATGGACATGACCAATGCTAGATGAAATTTTAACTGGAAGCTCACTAGTGAGATTGATTAGTTCACTTATTGCCTTAATCGGGTTTGTGGGCGTGGGGATAGCGTTTAGACTTTTTGCTGGGGTTGCTATAAGGCGCATGGAGTCGAAAGCGTCCCTCTCCGTTCCTGGAATCGTCCTGAAATCTGTTCAAGGTCCCGCTTCACTCTTATTGGCTTCAATTGGTTTGTTGCTGGCATACTTGATAATTATTGACATCCCCAGTGACCTAGTCTACTCGATTGCAGGAAGCGGAGATCTGGCCATTGGAACATGGCAACTCGTGGCCATTGCTCTAGGAACCTTAACGACAGCACACCTTTGCGATTCCCTCATTGAATGGTATCTGTTCAATATAGCATCCAAAACAGAGACCACTTTCGATGACACCTTGCTTCCAACCTTGAGACGCGTTCTACCCATAACTATCTACGCGATTGGTGTTTTAATTGCCATCGATAGCTTTGGAGTTTCGGTAAGCCCAATTTTGGCCGGCCTCGGAATTGGTGGTCTAGCTGTCGCTCTTGCAGTCCAGCCGACCCTTAGCAATTTCTTTGCCGGAACTTACGTTGTAACGGAAGGGGAGTTAAAAAAGGGTGACTTCATCGAGCTGGAAGGAGGTCCTTCAGGTTATGTGGAAGAGGTTGGATGGCGCAGCACAAAAATAAGAAGCAGATTTAACAATCTGGTCATAATTCCCAACTCCAGAATGGCTGAAAGTATCGTCACCAACTACTACAGCCCAACCCCAGCGATGAACGTAGTCGTTACCTGTGGTGTTAGTTATGAAGCCGACCTCCCAACGGTTGAACGATGTGCACTTGAGGAAGCAGCTAGCCTTATCTCAGAATCTGAACAGGCTATAAAAGACGTTACCCCATTTTTTGGGTTTTCTAATTTTGGGGATTCGAACATAGACTTCTTTGTTTTCCTACAAGCGATCGATAGGGCGGGAACGTTTCAGCTTAAAAGCCAACTCATAAAGAGGATTCATCAAAGGTTCGGAAAAGAAGGAATCGAAATAAATTATCCGGTGCGCAGGCTGGTTTTTCCAGAGAATAAAATAGATTTAGAAACTGCCTCGGATTTATTTGAGACGGGCGACCAATAAAGACAAGTAGAATCCTAAAATATTACTAACTTGGACTTTACAGCTGCCAATACCTCAAGACTTTAAACATTTGTTTCCAATCTCCTTTTCTGGAAAAGATACTGGTTAACGTATCCGGAATCCATTCCAAATTTTTTCTGTGCCCACTCACGTAAACCGACGTCTCTAACAGTTTCCTCCTTGGGCACATACTCTTCCCTTAACACCCTACGGATCCAAACATCCACTGGGAAAGAATTATCTTGGTCTAAAGAAAACAACATTACACAGTTTGCCACCTTATCCCCAACTCCCCGTATTGATATTAACGACTCATAAGCTTCCAAGTATGGTGAACCTATCAATTTTTTAAGATTCAGCTGTTGCTGTGAAACGATCTGAGCTGCATGATTGACGTACTTAGCTCTGAAACCTAGACCCAAATCCCTAAGACCGGACTCCCCAAGGAGGGCAATAGACTTCGCGTCTGGAAAGGAATTGTAAAGGCCCTTCGTATCATTAATGACGGGGCCACAAGCCGCACTTATTCTATCCATTAAAAGCCTTATTCGAGGAATGTTGTTGTTTGCGGAACATATAAAAGCTACAAGGCATTCCCACGGCTCCTGCTTAAGTAAATGAAGACCCCTATAGGTCTTTATGGAGCTCTGAAGATATTCATCTGAGGCAGTTCGTTTATAAAAACCTTCCAGGTCATCATTAATCCTGAGATAGGAATTAATAAGACCTCGAAGCTCAGATTCTGACAATGGATTCTCGCGTGTTGGGTAGGCTGTGACCAAAATGTTCTTCTTCTCTTGGCACAGGGTAATCCTCCGACCATAGATTATTCCTTCGTATATGGATTCCTCTTCCAAGGATTGAATGGTCGACCAACGAAAGGCCTGCCCACTGTAAAGTGTTTCAGCAAGATTATAAGGCTGCTCAAGAGGCAAATTGAGCCTTAATTCAGTAGCCATGTTTTCGTATTTTCCCCTATCTCGTTCATCGAACAAGTCTTCATTGATGTATCTGGTAGGCCTGCTATAAAACGTTTACCGTAGTTTCTATTAAGTATGCGGCTATCTAAGACCACGAAAACGCCCCTATCAGTTGAAGAACGAATCAATCTGCCAAAACCCTGCCGGAATCGTATTACAGCCCTCGGAATGGAATATTCCATGAATGCGGCGTAGCTGTCTCCATAGGTTTCAGACCGCGCCGCAAAAATCGGATCCGTTGGAACTTCAAATGGTAGCCTTGTCATTATCAAGGCCTGCAACCTATCTCCTTGAATATCGATACCTTCCCATAAACTACTAGTCCCAAGGAGTACTACGGGTCGATCTTCTTCCCTCATACGTCTAACCAATCTATGGGGAGTCCCAGAGATTCCTTGCGCAAGAACTAAAATATTGTGCTTTTGCAACCTAGCTCTTAATGCAGAATAGGTGGCTTTTATAGCAGCATTTGAGGTAAAAAGTGCCAGGGTACTACCCTCGGCAGCTATTGCCGTACTGGCAATACATTCAATAATTTCCTGCGGATTTCTTGCAGTCCCTGGGTTAGAGATGTCGTCTACCAGCAGTGTTTGAGTGGAGACGGCATAATTAAATGGTGAATCTAGTCTATATTCCTCATCCGGTGTAAAGCCAAGACGCGTGCAAAAATGATCAAAATCCCCTCCAGTAGAAAGTGTGGCACTAGTTAATACAACAGAAGACTTCTCGCTGAATAGATCTTGGGAAAGTATCTGGTCCACTCCAATAGGAGCCATATTGAGACTAGTTCCAGACCTAGCATGCGAACTGTCTATCCAATAAACAGACGATTCGCTCGGAGGGTCAGCAAATTCTTCTATGGAAATCCTAAGGTCAACCAAGTCGGAAATTAGAATTGTTAGTTCATTTATGACATCTCGTGCAGGCGATGCAAGCTGTTCGGCGTGAATCAGGTCGTTGAGTTTCCGCACACATCCGGCCGATTCATCTAGAAGTAGCGATGTGTTTTGGACCGCCAACTTCAGAGGTGTAAATGTCTCATCTCGGTCGTCCTGAGAAATTCGCCAAACTCTCTCTGAGTCCCTTGCGGCAGCTTCCAATTTTAATGTTGCAAAATTACTGGCTAAAAGAAGTGTATGTGAGGACGTCTCCGATAGTCGTACACTTATTGAATTGAGCTCAGCAAATAGTTCCTCCAACAGAGTTCGAGTACTAGCAGATGTGACTACAGACTGAAGTAATCTATTGGCAGACCTGATATTAGCATTCTGCGGTCGAATCCTATCTACCAATTCCCTGAAAGAAGACTGGTTGATTTGGAAACCCATAGCCGCTGTGGCCTGATCCTCCAGATGATGGGCCTCGTCAATAACTAAATGAGAGTATTCGGGAAGTACGCCACCACCAGAGACCAAATCTGCCATTAACAAGGCGTGATTGGTTAAAATTACGGACGCATTATTAGCTTTTTGTCGAGCCCGCGCCAAATAGCACTCCTTGGAGGCAAATTGACAGAGACCTGCTCCTTCCGAAGATAATTCCCTCCACAAAGATATAGCGTCCTTACGATTAATATTCATTTCTGAGGAATCGCCCGTCTGTGTGTTTTCCATCCAGACAGCACATTTTGCTAAAAGAAGTCCATTTTCTCTAGGTATACTGGACTGTGAGACCGCACTTTCGAATCTCCTAACACAAAGATAGTTGGCCCGCCCTTTGAGCACGGTCACAGTTGGGTCTCGATATTCATTGAACTCGGGAAGGTCTGTTGCTGCCAAAGATAGGGGAGCGTCCTTATTCAAAAGTTGGTCCTGAAGATTAAGAGTTCTCGTCGAAACTATTACTCTTTTTCCCGTACTTTCTGAGAATCTTAGTGCTGGAATCAGATAAGCAAGGGATTTCCCGGTTCCAGTCCCAGCCTCCACCATCAGATTAGTGGAGTCCGTTAAAGCGCCGTAGACATGCTCAGCCATCTCCCTTTGAGTTTCCCGTTCCTCGTAATGCTCTAAATAAGCCGCCAGGGATCCTGTGGGAGCAAATATATTAGAGATATCGGAAGTTGAATCCCTCCCCCTATTGGGTAAATCTATTTTTCTTAACTGCTCTTTTTCTTCAGAGGGATCCTTAGATGGCGAAAGAGCATGTAGTTGAACTGAAGAATCGAATAACTCATCAAAGGGCAAGCTCGCCTTAATGCAGAGAGACTTCACAATATCAATAGTGGAATCTGACAAATTGTCTATAAAATCGCTTAGACGAAGAAATAACTCTGCGGTGGCTTTTGCATCATCGAGGGCACGATGAGCCTGTGCCCTATAGATATTATGTCTTGACAACAAGGTATCCAGAGAATAGTCGGGGCTGTCGAAATCGAGGATGTATGCTAATTCCCATGTATCAAACGCGCTACCAGTGAGTTCAAACCCTGCGGCGGACAAGAAGCCCAGGTCGAAGCCAATATTGTGCCCGACAATAATTTTGCCCTCTAGTAACTTGGTTACTTCCGACATTACAGATTCAATATTTGGCTGACCTTCAAGATCATCAGACGTTATTCCGGTCAAATCGGTTATATGGGCAGGGATACCTACATCCAAATGCGGATCTATCAACATCGAAAATTGATCCATCATATTTGCCGAATCAAAAATCTGAATGCCAATCTCAATAATCTGATCTTGTTTGGGGTCGAGACCGGTAGTTTCTAGGTCAACGGCAGCGAACAACATGTTTTGCAGTGGTGGAGTATTAGACATCGAATAACAGGAGTATAGCATCGAAAATTCTGTAAACTCTTGGAGGTTCGTATATCATGAATGGCAGGGTTGTTAATCTGCGGTCTATAGAGCAAAAAATCAGTGAAGAATTAAAGTTGATGGTAAGACATGTCTGCTGATGGCCAATCAAATAATCCAGAGTTTAGAAAACTGGATAACCAGAATACCGATTTCACCAGGTCCCTGCATTATGATCGTAGATTATACAGTCAGGATATTGCTGGCTCGTTGGCTCACGTTTCTATGCTTGGCAAGCAAAGAATCATTTCCACGGAAGAAGCCACGAAAATTCAAGCTGGTCTTGAATCGATACTGAATGAAATTGAAGATGAGACATTTCCCTGGAGAAATGAATTAGAAGATATTCACATGAATATCGAACGCAGGCTTTTTGACAAGATTGGTGCTCTGGCGGGAAAACTCCATACGGCGAGGTCCCGCAACGACCAGGTGGCTCTAGACCTGCGGATGTATGTCAAAGAATCATGTGTGGGCATTGAAGAACGTTTGGAGATATTGCAAGCCACCTTGTTGGCACTCGCTGAAACTTATCTCGAGACAATCATCCCTGGATATACTCACTTGCAAAGGGCACAGCCTGTATTACTGTCCCACCATTTTCTGGCCTATTTTGAAATGTTCCAACGGGACAAAGTGCGTTATTTGAGGGTAAGAGATTCTGCTGATGTAATGCCCCTAGGTAGTGGAGCTCTAGCGGGTTTACCATACCCGATAGACAGAACTTACGTTGCCGATAAACTTGATTTTTCCTCCATTAGTGAAAACAGTATGGATGCTGTCTCTGACCGGGATTTTTTGCTTGAATTCCATTCCGCTACAGCCACTTGTGCAGTCCACATTTCTCGCCTAGCTGAGGACTTAATTTTGTGGAGTACAGAAGAATTCGGGTTTATTAGGTTGGGAGAAGAGTTCACGACCGGTAGCAGCATAATGCCTCAAAAGCGAAATCCGGATTTCGCAGAATTGGCTCGCGGCAAATCAGGTCGCATTTTTGGTAATCTGTTCAGTCTATTAACCGTACTGAAGGGTCTCCCCTTAACCTACAATCGAGACTTACAAGAGGACAAAGAGGGGTTTTTCGATAGTGACGACACTATAGTCGCCATCCTGGATATGCTCCCTGGTATGCTCTCGTCGCTGCAAGTGAAAGTGGAAAACACTCGTTCGGCAACTGAAGAAGGTTTGTTACTTGCTACTGACGTCGCAGACTACCTTGTTGAAAAAGGGTTAACTTTCAGGGAAAGTCACGCACTCGTCAGTAAATTGACTGATTACCTTATCCTGAAGCAAAAAATCTTCTCCGATCTAACGTTGAACGAATATAAACAGTTCAGTAAGGCATTTGATGAAGATGTTCTTGCGATAACAGCACAAACATCAATAGAGGCCAGGCAAACTTATGGCGGAACTGCCACTTCTATGGTTTCAGATGCCATCGCAAGAGGTCATAAGCGCCTGAAGAATTCTAGACTGGATTGAAATGCTTATATATCCTTCGATCTTAACCCTTGACTTCAGTCAAGTAGAGTCACAAATCAAAGCTGCTGTCGCTGGTGGTGCTGACGGTATCCATGTAGACGTAATGGACGGTCAGTTCGTGCCACCGATCACATTTGGTTCACCAATTATCGAAGCTATCAACTCAGTCACTAATCTTCCTCTCGACATCCATATGATGGTGATTGAACCCGATAGGTTTTTTGCGGATTTCGTGGACGCTGGAGCGAAGTCAATCACAGTGCACTTTGAGGCAGTTGAAGACATAGGGCAAACTCTTGCCAAGTTAGATAGTCTCGGAGTGAACAAGTCTCTCGCCTTGAATCCAGAAACCGAAATCAAGAAAAGTTTTCCTTATTTAGCGCAGTTGGATCAGATTCTGATTATGTCGGTCAACCCGGGTTATGGAGGACAAAGCTTTATTGAATCCTCCTTACAGAAGATAGAGCAAGTGAAAAATCAGATAGTAAAACAAGGACTTTCAACTAATATCCAAGTCGACGGCGGGATCAACCATGAGACAATTTCCGCAGTCGCCCATGCGGGAGCAGACATCGTAGTCGCGGGGAGCGTGGTTTTCGGACCCAACAAAAACCCAACTGAAGGCATTCAACAGCTCAGAAAGAATTTGGAAAGTTGAACTATATATAAATGATCATTCTTGGAATAGAGACGTCATGCGACGATACAGCTGTTGCTCTGGTTCAAGACGGGGTAAAAATCCTCTCGAACGTCGTTGCCGACCAATCATATATGCACGAACGTTACGGAGGAATAATTCCAGAAATCTCGGCAAGGGAACATCTCATAACTATTATCCCCACGGTTGATAGATGCTTAGAGGAAGCTTCTGTCAGTAATCGTGAGATAGAGGCTATTGCGGTTACTCACGGCCCTGGACTGGCTGGTTCACTTCTTGTTGGTGTCAATGCTGCGAAAGCATTGGCCTATTCCTGGGACACTTCACTAATCGGAATTAATCACCTTGAAGGCCATATTTACGCGGCGTGGTTGGAGGAGCTCTATCATAATTCTCAATTAAAATTCCCGATAGTTTGTCTCATCGCTTCAGGCGGGCATACCGAACTGGTCTTGATGAAAAATCATTTAGATTACGAACTGTTAGCCAGAACTCGTGACGATGCTGCCGGCGAAGCCTTTGATAAAGTCGCTAAGATTTTAGGTTTAGGTTTCCCCGGAGGGCCAATCATAGAAAAACAGGCCCAACATGCCAGTGAGGTCGACTTCCAATTCCCTAGACCAACAGTTAAAGGATCCTTGGACTTCAGTTTCAGTGGATTAAAGACAGCTGTTGCACGTAAAGCTGAAGCTGATGGGTTCTATCCAAAAAATGAGATGAGACCCCCCACCTCCCTAGAAGTGTGGGAATACTCTGCAGCATTCCAACACGCCATAACAGATTGTCTTGTCCAACGAACTGTAAAAGCCGCCAGGGAAAATGAGGCCTCAGGAATAATTCTGGGCGGTGGAGTAGCCGCCAATGGTTTCCTAAGAAAGGAAATGGCAAGATCCAGTTCAGTACCCGTAGTTGCTCCAAAACCATCACTGTGCACCGATAATGGAGCTATGATCGCTTCTGCTGCGTACTATCACACTCAAGAATTGGGCGAAAAACAATGGACCTTAGACGCCATTCCTAATTTGAAATTGAATTAGAGATCCTAGCGAGGGGAGAATACTCGCGATCTGAGATCTGGAGATTTTTTAGATCCTTCATCATTTTGGACAACTATCGATTCAACGAATTCTCCGAGTACTTTTTGGTTTCCACCAGATCCCATATTAATTCTGATTTCGGCCGTTTGGGTAGTCATTACTATTGAGACACCTGTGTCTGTAGAGAAATGTTCGTACATAAAGTAAAAAATAGCCGCAGCTGTTACGGCGATGCTCCCTAGCCTGACCATAGGGTTATCTATGCTGAAATATATGATCAGCCCCAATAAAGCAGTTAGCAAGATCCAGATGAGGCTCGGCAGTAGCGATTTGGAAGATATTTCAATATGAGATGAGAGAACATGATCATTTTTTACTGTGCCGGACTGGCTGTCATTTTTTTGATTTATAAAGTAGCTAATAATGTCTCCATCGGTAGTGAGGAAACTAGGATTGTTTTTACGATTGTCAGCAATAACGGTTTTAGTAAGTTTGGAAGGCACATATTTTCTATCTTCAGTATCCATAAAATGTCGTCCATCTTTAAATTGGTGTAGCTATCACTTTAACAAATCGTGTGTCCAATAGCATTACTTGATATAGTTACCAAAATTAGATGTTTTAGGAAAGGAATTTTTCTATGGAACGTCCTGTATTCAAACCGCTTGGATCGTCTTTATACGACCTCGATACTCCTTCCCTTTTTGTTATTCGTGATCGAATATTGACTAATACTCAGGCTTACAGCTCTCAAGTTCGCCAGACGGGAAAGCGCCTCACTCCCAACGCCAGCATTCATCGTACTCCGTCACTTTGCCGGTTGTTGAACCAGGATGAAGTCTACGTAAATACTGTCTCTGAGGCATTGGAGTTCTCCAATGTAATCTCAGGGCGCATAACAATAGGTCGAGCATTTCAACCATCCCAACTTGCAACCATATTGGCCATTTCCAGAATAGTCCCAATTCGGATCGTTGCATCATCAGAAGAACAAATCAGCGAAATGGCAACCCTAGTGCATGGCAAAACGGAAAATGTCTCCTTCGTTCTTAGGGTCTCGGGATTACCTGAGCAGAGGGGGACACCTGTTAAGGAGCTCAATGGGACACAAGAATTTATTTCTGGGTATTTGATTTCTGATATTGGAGTAGACGATCCCATCATATTTCTGTCCGATATCTGCCCTCAAGTGTCTTCGTCGGGTCTCCCAGTGATTGTAGAAAGTACTGAGTATCTGAAACCCGATGCTCTTGACGTAGATTTTGATGAACTTGTGGAAGGCCTGCATCCATTCAAAGGGGGTCCGGACTTCTCCGTAGGAGTGATAGCCGCAGTTGTCAGTACACCGGAATCTGGCAAGGCCTTCCTAGATTGTGGTCAAAAAGCAATATCCACAGATGGCGGTGTCCCAACTGTTGCAGACAGTAAATCACTGGCTATAGAGAGAATGAGTGCCGAACATGGTTACCTTGTTTGGAAACCTGGAGAGGCCTCGATTGGCCTCGGAGATACCTTCATCCTAGAACCAGCCTCCATCAGTGACACATTCAATCTCTACGACTACCTTAATATCGTGGAAGATGAAATTCTCGTCGGTCTCCTGGATATTCAATGCCGGGGATCCTACAGTTAGTGAGTTTTAGGAGTTATAACCGTGAATAATATAAGGCCCAATATCGGAGACCCCCTAATTGAATTATCTACCCCCAGCCTGTTGATCGATGTTCCTGCTATGGACCACAACTTCGAGGTCATCGCTAAGACATACGCTGGCAAAATTTGCAAAATGAGACAACATGCCAAAAATATCAAAAGCCCCATCATAATGCAGAGACAGATAGATGCTGGCGGCACGTTAAATGGTGTCTGCGCTGCCAAGGTGGCTGAAGCTGAAGTTATGGTGGAGGGTGGAATACGTGACATATTGGTAACATCTGAAGTGTCATCCCAGAGCAAATTACGTCGACTTGCTTCGCTCGCAAAAATAGCCGACATCAAACTATGTGTTGATAATCCTGAGAATCTTGAACAGGTTAGCCAGATCGCTGTGGATGCAGGCTCGGAAATTGGAATACTCATCGAGGTTGATACATCCATGGGTAGGGCGGGAGTTAGAAGCCCAGAAGATGGCGTCTTACTCGCTAAAAAAGCGACTGAACTTAAAGGCGTTAGATTTATGGGAGTCATGAGTCACCAAACAGTAGAAGGCTGGGCCGACCGCGAAACTCGCTTCACAGAGGGACGCCGATATATAGAGATCTGCCTTGACGTGAAAAAGGCTATTGAAGATGCCGACATCCCTGTGGAAATGGTGTCTTCAGGGGAAACCTTTACTTTCGATGTGGCTCCTGAAATAGAGGGCGTCACAGAGGTAGAAGGAGGTACCTATGCTTTGATGAGTGTCACAAATGGTTATATGGAAGATTTTGAAATTGCTGCAAAAGTAATGGCGACGGTATTGGATGTACGTGGCGAATATGGATTTATAGATGCAGGATTGCAATGCCTGGGTGGACCCATGGGAGTCAAACCCTCCGTGGAGGGCCATCCTAATATGAAGTTTGTTCGTATGGATGCCAGTGAATCTTGCCTGAGATCCTCAGGTCCATTTCCTTTTGAACCCGGTGATCGGCTTTTCTTACTAAGTGCTCAACAAGATATTCTCGTAAACCGTTGGGATTCGTTTGTGGCGGTCAACGGAAACACAGTGGAAGCAGTATGGGACATACCAGCTCGAGGCTGCCATCATTAACACCCCGGATCAAAAATTCCTTTTTTCCAAATGGCTTTTCGCAGAATGGTATGACTTACTAAATTCCGTAGTGGAACCAAAAATAATTCCGCACCGGAGGGCGACAGCGGAACAATGTACTGGGTCGGTTTTGGAAATCGGTGCAGGCACTGGCGCCAATATAAAATATTTATCTAATGCCAAACAAATAACGCTTTCTGAGCCAGATAAGTACATGCGCCGAAAACTCGAGACCTTAGCCACGTCATCAACCATCCCCGTGGACTTAGTTTCCCATCCGGGAGAATCTTTGCCTTTTAAAGATAATACTTTTGACTCGGTCCTCACCACGTTAGTGCTTTGCATGGTCGAAGATGTCGATAAAGTCATCAAAGAGGCCTTAAGAGTTTTAAAACCAGGAGGACGGTACTATTTTTACGAACATGTCATAGCAAAGGGACAGGCTGGAAAACTATTACAAAAAATTCTGGACCCTGCTTGGAAATGGGGAACTACCGGCTGCCATCTTCAACGTGACCTCATAAAGAATATTAAGAATCTCTCGTACTCTAAAATTTGCCTTCGAGAGTTCCAATTTACTTTAGGTCTTCCAATTGTTATACCAAACATAATCGGTTATGTGGAAAAATAGGTACTGTTGATTCACGAAGTAACGTAAATGAGAGGATTTTTAGTGGTGACGAAAATGGGAGTAATTGGAGGAACCTAATCACTTATCAGTGGCGAAATGATCCGGACCTAAGTGCAAAAAGTGATATGGATTATGTCCACGACGTTATCCAATCTCTCACTGATCACATCTATTCCAATCCTAAAGACTATGATGCAATTTTTCTGCGGGGAAATGGATACTTGGACTCGGGCCAGTATGACTTGGGAATAGCAGATTATTCCATCCTAATTGATCTGCCAAACCCCGACGAACGTGCATTAAACAACCGTTCGCTTTGCTGGAGAGGGCTGGGGAAATTTGAGAGAGGTCTGGAAGATTCATCCGCCGCCATTAATATTAATCCTAACTATCGTGACGCCTTCAACAATAGAGGGATGCTCTATTCGGATATCAACGAACATACGAAAGCCATTACTGATTTTACTCGCGCCATAGAAATAGATCCTGATTACTGGTATGCATACAATAATCGTGCTCAGTCATATTTAATTATGGGCGATAAATCCGGTGCTTTCAGTGACTACGAGAAGGTGAGGGCATTACTAGGACATTAAAAGCCTTACAGGATCATCTGGAAAATCTTACTGAAGATTAAATAGTTTCTTCGAAGCGGCTGCTCTAAGGGTCTTGTAGGGATCTATAGTCCAGGGACCTTCACTTACCAGAGTTACAGTGGCAGAATCTCCTTCTCTAAGAACTAATGCTCTTTCACCATCAAGCGCTATAGTCCTAGGGTAACTATCAATCGTAATAGGATGTCCCACCGTCATAATAGTGAAATCGTCGTATCCAACATTTTGAACATGTCCCGGTATAACTGGAGCCATCACTCTGTGTCTTGGATTGCTATGGTTCAATTTGAGATGTAACGCCGTAGTTTCTTCTCGCCCGACTGGATGGATTGCTCCCCCTATAGCTGAAAGGCCGATACTGTACGGCTCTGCAATCGATAGAAATAAATCGCTAACAGTACTAATGTCCCATATCGCCCTTGCACCAACGTAGTGTTCGGACGATATTGCGACATCTACCAGGGATATTTCTGACGATCCATCAGAATGTTCAACCGATAGGGCCTGATATCGGGGAATGCACTCCTTATCGGTTACTTGGCCTGATGCAATGAATCCAGTGGCCAGTCCGGCCAAGGTTCCTTCGATCATATATGGAAAAACATTGTTGGTTCCTGTCGATATTGGAAGGAGTGGTATTTCCCCGATATTCTTGCAGGCAGCCCTACTTGTCCCATCACCTCCAAGGACAATGATCGCATCAGCTCCGGCATCTACAAGTTTTTTGACTGAATCAACGGTATCTTCTTCTTTATTTCGTATAAAGACTTCAAGGGACTTGAAACTCAAGGGACCTTCAAATTCTTCTGCAGCTGTAATTGCTAGGCGGCCATAGTCTGGCATTAAAAGAACATTCCTAACACCAGAAGCGACAAGGCCAGCATATATTCTTTTAAGGATGTTAATTTTTTCTTGATTAGTAACTACGCGACTCTGCGATACTAATCTTCTTATATCCTTACCCGAAGACGGATTTGCTATTATTCCAACTGAAACCAAAACAATCCTTTTCCTTATTAAAATTATCTGAAGTATAAAACAAGAGAGTAATATAAATTGCCTATAAAGGCCCTCGTTTAATAAATGGCAAAGTACAAACCAACTAAACTCCGAATCGAAAGAGCCAGAAGAGTTTCTGACTCCTTGTCGGCTAAATATGGCCTAATTGAATGGGTCCCAAGATACAACGCAGGAGAGGAACTGGTTTATACAATTTTATCTCAGCATACCTCCGACATTAACTCGGAAAGAGCATTTAAAAATCTTATGAACCATTTCCAAACGTTGGAAGCGGTAGCTGAGGCAGATGTAGACGATATTGAACAGGTGATTAAAAGTGGCGGTCTAGCACGACAAAAAGCTCCTAGAATCAAGCGAGTCTTGAATGAAGTAAAGCAGGAAGTCGGTTCATTTGATCTCTCATTTCTAATGGAAATGCCGCTAGACCAGGCTAAGAAATGGCTCACAAAGTTCAACGGTGTAGGACCGAAGACAGCCGCTATCATTCTCTGTTTTTCCTTTGGATTGCCAGCAATGCCTGTGGATACTCACATTTTCAGGGTTGCAAAACGCCTAAAACTAATCGGACCAAAAATAAATGCCGAAAAAGCTCATGAAAGATTGGAACCCATTGTTCCACCCAATGAAGTTTTTCAATTTCACATGTACTTGATAAAACATGGTCGGGATACCTGTAGTGCAAGATTTCCTAAATGTAATGACTGTAACTTGGGGACAATTTGCCCAAGTTTTGGCAAAGTCTAGGGATGGTGCTGTAAAATGGTCTGCCCACCGTAGTGGGCATTCTCATAGGAGAGCAGGATGAAAGTCGGTATCATAAACATAACAGGATACGCAGGGGCGGAACTCGCAAGAATATTACATCGGCATCCAGAAGTTGATATTGCGTCAGTCACGGGGCGGAGCGGGGCCGGTAAGGCTCTAGGCGACGTATTCCCTCATCTTTCTGATATTAATATCCAAATAGAGCCTGAATTGACGGGTAGCTTGGATTTTGTGTTCTCCGCTCTTCCACATGCTGCAAGCGCGGAAGCTCTAAGTGAAGTTATAGCTGCTGATGTCAAAGCTGTGGATATTAGCGCAGATTTCCGATTACGGGACCTAGAAACATACACTGAATGGTACGGTGTAGAACATCCATGCCCAGAGTACTTGGAGAAAAGTGTATACGGGCTACCTGAAGTCCATAGAGAAGCTATCGCAAAAGCCTCTGTGGTTGCCAATCCCGGATGTTATCCGACGGCGTCCATCCTTGGTCTATTACCAGCCCTAAGGCATGGAATTATCGATAACAACATAATTATTGATGCCAAATCTGGAGTATCGGGAGCGGGTAGGGGACTCTCCATAAAAACCCATTTTTCCGAAGTAAACGAGAATGTAAGTGCATACGGCCTCGACGGTCATCGCCATATGCCAGAAATCGCACAAGAACTCGACTTAGCATATGGATCCGAAGTTGCCTTAACCTTCGTGCCCCATTTGATCCCGATGACTAGGGGGATTTTTGCGACCTCGTATTCCCAGTTAACTAACGAATTTCTATCCAACAATTCAGATCCGGCGGGAGCTATTGATGCTCTATATCAAGAAACCTATGGACAAGAGAAATATGTTGAAGTCACAGAAGTTCCACCATCTACCAAGCAGACACTGGGAAGTAATCAATGCCTGGTCTATCCAAAAATAGATTCAAGAACCGGACGACTTATCGTAGTGAGTTGCATCGATAATCTAGTAAAAGGAGCTGCCGGGCAAGCGGTCCAAAATATGAATATATTATGCGGCTATGAAGAGAGTACCGGAATTGACCAGTTGGCGATATATCCGTAATGGGAATGTAAACCCACTTTGCTTACATGGATTTAGATAATACAATCTAACGGAACGATTATATTCACGGCCCCATCGTCTAGCGGTCAGGACAGCGGCCTTTCAAGCCGCAAACACGGGTTCGATTCCCGTTGGGGTCACCATTCCGTTCTTGCTATGCTTGGATTTATGGTGAGATAGTCCCCTCTTCATCCTAGGCAGTTTTAGGTTAGATCCAAAAAGGCTTTAACGCCCAATATAAAAGCTATTCCTATTAGTAGGGCACCGCTACCTCCTCTGACAAAACTCTCCCGAGCTTGGAATCTTGACACAAGGGATCTCCTTGTAAGTAGAATCGCAACGCTCGAATACCAAGCAGCATCTATTATCCCGGCTAAGACACCTATCAGAATTGTGTCAATAAATGTAGTATCAGATCTCACAAATTGGCTAAAAATAGCAATAAAAAATACAGCTATTTTTGGATTGAACAAAGCTAGTAAGAATCCTTCAACTCCAGATTTTAGAAAAATCCTTGATTGAATATCTGAATCAGTTTCCACATGCAAACCAAACTCATATTTATGTCGAAGGGTCTGAACTCCTATGTATATCAATAGGAATATTCCAGCTAGTTGGAATATCGACATCAATACGGACACAGTCATTAAGATTTGGGCTATTCCCAACGCAGTTATGAAAGCCCATAGAGATATACCAATCCCATGACCAATACCGGCTACCACTCCATGATACCTAGCCCTGGTCACAGCTACACTGACCATAAAAGCAAGACTAGGACCCGGAGACATTGCTCCAAGGAAGCATATAAACCCGATCTGTACCCAGTCTAAAGTTTGCACTTCTTCTAAATTCCTGCGACTAAACTCATTCCCCAAAAGGCCTAAACCGGGAAAATATAATTTGATAATAAATTTGGCTGGTCACCCCATGACTAAGGGCTCTCCAAATTTTTCACCATGGACAATATCATTAATTGGTTTCCGGTTTTTTTGGTTTCCACCTCTTTTATCCTTAGGAACGCCAAATGGAATCACAGCTACAATTTGAAGTGAATCTGGTACATTCAATAGAGTCCCGACAGCTTCCATTCCTACCCAACCAGCCCAATTAGACCCTATGCCTACAGACCATGCTGTAAGAATCATAGATTGGATTGCCCGACTTGCATCTGAAATGCCGTAGACAGAATTCTTCTCAGTCGCCACAACAACTGCCAAAGAGGAGTCAGCGATATACGGACCAGAACTTACTAGACCTCCCAGCTGATCCAAGAGATCTTTCCGCTGTACCACTATGAAATGCCAAGGTTGTGCATTCATGCTACTTCCTGTGAGGTGAGCAGCCTCCACAATCTTCCTGACAGATTCCTCGGGCAAGGCATCAGTCTTAAATTCACGAATAGCCAGTACTGTCCTAACAGCGTCATATGTTTCCATTAGAGCCTCCGAACTGAATTTACTTATAAACCTTAGTACTATATATCCAATCACTTACTAATCTACTCATTTTATGAGGTCAAAATAGTTTTAATCAAAGTTATAGTTTGAATACCATCTTTATGAGCAGAAAGATATTGTTTTTATGATTTATGACTCACAAACCCGCAAATACGACGTTGTTATCCTAGGCGCGGGTGCCGCGGGGTTAATGGCCGGTCTCACCGCTGGTTTTAGAGGTCGGTCGGTTCTGATCCTCGAACGCTCAAATATGGTGGGAAAAAAGATTTTAATGTCGGGTGGAGGTAGATGCAATTTCACCAATCAATATATCGACTATGACAATTTTTTGTCTGATAACTCTCATTTTTGCATTGGTGCACTCAACGGCTACACCGCTAACGATTTCATCCAAATGGTAGATCGCCATAATATCCAGTACGAAATACGAAAACACAATCAACTCTTTTGCATCAATTCTTCTAGTGACATATTAGAAATGCTGCTCGCTGAATGCTCTATGGCAAAAGTCGACATCGAAACTCATTCCAAAGTAGACAGTATTTCATATTTAGAACCACAAAATGAGAATGATAAAGATGACCAATATAGGTACATGCTCAACTCTGAATACAATGGAAAAAAGCAGCGTGTTCGATCCGATAAAATCTCCTGTAAGTCCCTTATCATCGCAACCGGAGGTTTGTCCGTTCCCACTTTAGGAGGAAGTGGATTCGGATATGACCTAGCCAAAAACTTCTCTCTGGATATCACCAATTTATCAGCAGGATTAGTGCCGTTCACCTTTTCCGGAAACATACAGATGATGGTAAAAAGACTATCCGGGGTCTCAACATATGTGAATGTAACCTGCAACGGCAAGACTTTTAGGGAACATATCTTGTTCACGCATAGGGGCCTAAGTGGCCCAGCAATATTACAAATCTCCAACTATTGGAAAGCCGGACAATCCATATCAATAGACCTGTTCCCTGATCAGAATCTCACCGACCTATTACTTAAGCAAAAAGAGAAACAGTCCCGAATTTTAATAAAAACCTATCTCTCTCACTTCCTCCCACGGTCTCTCGCCAATGAGCTGCAAACTATGTTCTGGCCTGACTTTACCCAGACAGCGATATCAGAAGTGCCGGATAAAAGTCTTATATTGATCGGGAGTGAATTAACAAAATGGACGCTAATACCAGCCGGAACTGAGGGCTACAGAACTGCTGAAGTTACCCGTGGAGGAGTGTCCACAGAAAAAATTAGCTCTAAAACAATGGAAGTGAAAGATCAGCCCGGTCTCTATTTCGTAGGAGAAGTATTGGATGTAACGGGACACCTTGGTGGTTTCAACTTCCAATGGGCTTGGTCTTCTGGTTACGCGGCTGGGCTTTATGCCTAGGACAACGACAGTTTCGGATCCAGTCCCCCAATTAGAATTTAGTCTGCTTTCAGATATTCAGCCTGCCTTGACATCCTTTCGTCATGATCATCAGCAAATCTTTTCACGGCATTAAATATGGATTCTGGATCCAGATGAGCTTCCTTGATGACCTCTTCCTCCGAACCTCCTGTTAGCCATTCGTCATGCCAGTCGGATACGAGCGAATATTCATCAGTGAGAGGTCCTGTGTTTGCAACTGGCCACATCCGTTTAGTCCCTGTGGTCACGACCATTAGGTCAAATTTGGCTGAATCTGGAAGTACACTCTCCCTGTATTCAGCAGGCTGACGTTTAAAAAGTTCTTCCGAAATGGCAGAAATTATTTTCACATTCAGTCCGGCTTCCTCAATTCTTTCTAGCTGGGATACTAGATTATTGGTAGATGAAGAGCCTTGAACAACGATATAGCCGTGCTTCGGTTTACCAGGCTCAAAATCCCTTAGAAGGTAAAATCCTTTCCTGGCCGCAAGCAAGTCAGTATCGGCGAATTTGGATCGGTCGGCTACGGCGAAATCAGGACGTGCAACTTCCAGTACTATAACCCCTACTTTTGGGTCACGGGCCGCAATTGTCGCAGCTTCAAGATAACCAGGAGCTACGTCGTTATAGTCCCAAAAACTCAGATTTATGATCTGATCCCTTGGAAAGAGCTTCCAGACCTGGGGTGAGAAGATGCCAAAATGTGTACGCGCGTCTGCCGCTGTTTCAGGACCTGAATGTCCTGCCAACACGTTAAGTACACCAAGTCTAAACGGACTGTCTTGATTCTGTTGACTCCAGATTCTCACTGGCAGATACATCAACGGAGTGAATGCACCATAAGTGCCACTTAACGCCCAAACACCCGAATGAACCTCTGGATCAAGAGAAGCACTTTGGGTGACTAAGCCAATAGCGGTTGAAACATTTCCAGCTTCTTGAATCGCCGCCCTCAGACGGTTTCCTGCCGGATTCCTTACAGGGTCAAAGTCCCCCCAAATGGAACCCTTTTCCACATTTATAGAATCGGCTAAGTCGGCGGCTAGTACAACTAATCGATTATCGGTGACATAGTTAACCCACTTAGCAATTTCTGAAATGGCCCTGCGACTGCCCCGTTTCGATCCAGGTTTTTCAAACAGGGTGATCGTAATATCTTTTTCTTCATTGGTATCCGGATGAACTGCCGTAACCGTAATTGGGTCAGTAGGTACTTGGTCTGGCATTAAGCGTTCATCAAGGAACGGATCCTTTGAATTGTCGATTCGCAATGGGACGTTGTCGACAACAGAATCCCCTATATCTACCAATCGATTTGACAACCATTCCCCAAGACCATCCTGCTCCAAAACGGACATAACGACATCAATATTCGTCTTGTATTGTAAAATTCGCTCTTTTTCATTAGCTGGCTCACCTTCCAATAGACCTTCGAATTTAACGCCGAATCTATCCTCGAATGTCTTGGCGAGAGCAACAAAATAGTCAGAATTCATTGCAAAAGTATATGGGTGGCTCTGGTAACTAATGATCTGTTCCCCATAACCAGGTATTTGCCCTTCCACGGCACCGGGCCACCACCCCTTAGTGGTTCGCCCTACAACTATCATGGGGCGACGATCAGCGGGGTCCCAATCTTCCATGGCTTTCATTACGGCCACTACCTGATCGAAATCATTAGCGTCCTCTAAAGAAAAAACATTCCATCCATATGAACTCCATTGATCAGCAATTCTGTAAGAGTCAATCTCGGGTGGGACAACTCCGCCGATTAGTTCAGCATCAATACCAGCATTGTTATATGAAAGTAATATTCGAAGCCTTTTACCCACTTGCTGGGCAACAGCCTGGGTCTTCATCTCTTGAGAGTGTCCTGATGTCATCGCGAACTCACCCTCAACACCAATGATTTTTGGAGAAAGGTCAGCACCCGCTATGTCCCAAAAAGCAGCTTTTCCTGCAGCAGTAGCAATCCCTATTCCAGAAGGACCGCCATTAACGTCGTTGGTTAGATCAGTACTTTCGGAATGCCCCGATAAAGCTTTTATTCCTCTAATCTTCGCTTGTGCCATCAAAGGATGATCTGCCAAGCCAACTTCGCTTAATAGAGACTTAAGACCCCCTTCTCCTCTTCGAAATCCCAGGCAGTCAATCGACATAAAACTACTCTTAGGATCCGAATAGAATTTGGAATCTCCAGTCAATTGATGGGACCTGTATAGTGACTCTCCCAGAATCATCCAAAGGGCGTAAGTCACGGGAGCATTATGCCCTCCAGCAAGCAGAAATTTGTCTGAAAATGGATGTTTTGGGCGGCGGTAGTCGTACTTTAGACCTCCTAACTCCGGTCCAATCAAATGGCTGGCGACCGTGTAGGGAGTGTAAGCAAGAGGACCTCCAAAGTGCCCAGTCTGACAATAATTCCCCATCAAAACTAGGGTCATAGCCGTCATATAGGCGACGTCATCCATTCTTTCCCGATCATAATCAGGAAGAGATATCTCCGTGTGAACTAAATCTGATGAAAGTGTTAAGTTGCTTATTGTTGCCATAGCGTTGAACAGAACCTCAGGACAATGTGTTTGTGTGACTAAAACCCAAGCCTATATGGGATCTAACTATAAGATCTAAAACGTTATAAGCCGGCTTGCAGATTTGACTCACACTTTTCCTCACAGCATGTTATTGGAGCATACTTGTCCAGTCAACAACATTTTCCGGCAATCTAGGGTAATAATTTACGGGATGGGATGTCTCTTATGCCATTCCGTAGAGATCTCATAACTATATGCTATTTTGCATATAAGCTCCTCCGAGAAGAGTTTACCCACAATCTGAAGGCTTGCGGGCATACCTTGAGACCCAAAACCACACGGGACAGAAACAGTTGGATATCCGTTATAGTCAAATGGAACCGTAAAACGCTGGAAACTTGTTCCCCTCAAGCTATCCATCGGGCCATAGTGAACGCTGTCATCCACGTCGTGTGGAAACCTGATTATAGTGGGGCATATCATGGCATCAACCTCGCTAAAGGCTTCCGCAATAAGAGCGTTGCATTTTATTCGATCGTTATTGGCTCTGACGTAATCCAGGGCGGTCACCGAGGCCCCATTTTCAAGCCATCCTCGAAACCAAAGACCGTAATCATTTGATCTGGAAGGATAATGTTCAGAGTGCGCATCAAGAGCCTCAGCCGAGCAAAGAGTTTTCCATGCTCCTAGGTAATCGTCTACTGGTGGCATAGTCATATCAACAATCACCGCACCGCTGTCCTTCAACACATCTAAAGTTCCCAGGACAAGATCTGCAATTTCAGAATCGACACCTTCATACGAGTAATCATGGTCATAGCCAATCCTGACACCATTCAGATCCATCTTCTTGAGCTCCTCAACCGATATTGGCAAGCTCGTGCGGGTTGTGGAGTCATTTTCATCTAGTCCGCTTATTGCGTTCAAAATCATTGCAGCGTCGACAACATTTCTGGTCATAGGCCCGACGTGATCCAAAGACTGACCAAGATCAAGAACCCCGTACCGACTAACCTTGCCATATGAGGGTTTTATACCAACAATTCCGCAGGCAGCACTCGGAAAGCGAATTGAACCTCCTGTATCACTTCCCAATGAACCCGTACACAGCCCCGCCGCCGTTGCGGAGCCAGACCCGCTGGATGATCCCCCCGGCCATTTGGAAAAATCCCAAGGGTTTTTGGGAGCCTGTCTTTTGGGGTTATACCCCCCCATGGCTCCCTCAGTAAGATTGAGCTTCCCAAGTAATATAGCCCCAGCAGCTTTTAGTTTAGATACAACCGTTGAATCAAAATCAGGGACAAAATCCTCGAGGACTGCCGTTCCGCCCATCGTTTTCGTCCCTTTTGTAAAACAAAGATCTTTAACGGCGATGGGAATACCATGGAGTGGCCCTAAATCCTCCCCATTCTTGAACATTCTAGTAGCAGCCTCCGCGTCTTCAAGGGCCTGATCTCTCATCACTGTTGCATAACTTAGAAGTTCTCCATCAAGCTGTTCGATGCGAGCCAAAAAACTCTCAGTAACCTCTGTTGGGCTGATATCTGAAGACCTATAGCTTTTCCCGATTTCCTCAGCGGATTGGTAGTGAAAAGTCATGACCTACCCGCAATACCGGCAGCGGGTGTTATCTCCACTAAATATAAGCTCAGTATCTGATTCCTCTAAAGCGTAGTCTAAGAGAATTCTCATGGCTTTAGACTCATCGGGTAGGCCAAATTGTTCAACTTGTTCACTAATCCAGTCGGCCTGATCGCTTTCTATCTCAAAACTTACCGTAATTTTACCTTGCGACATCCTGAATCTCCTCGTTGGCCTTAGCCTGAATATATATGACCGGTTCACTAGCAAGCCTATGATAATGGAAGCCCGTATATAAAACTACGAAATGTGGTTAAGATTCAGGAAATAGATATAATCTGATTGTTGGCATGCAAACAAAAGCTTTCAAAAAGGGGTCATCAATGACGGAAAAAGAGCAGGATTGGGAATTTGGAGTAAGAGACGACGGCCACACCATAACCAGCGAAGCAGATCTCGCTCCTGTGGTTCTAGGAGAGGGTGACTTCCGATACGAAGTCTCCGGACAGAACTGGGGAAATTTACCTGATGGCTGGGTGTACAAAGAGGCTACTGCCGTGGACGTTGACTCCAAGGACAGAGTCTATGTTTTTAATCGTGGAACCACCCCTATGATCGTATTTGACTCTAACGGCGATATCGTTGACACATGGGGAGAAGGGGTTTTTGCTAATCCTCACGGGGTAACAATAGGTCCGGACGATGAAGTTTACTGTGTGGACAATGGTGACCATACCGTGCGTAAATTCACCTCAGATGGAAAATTATTGATGACAATCGGCACGCCTGGAGAATCATCAGATCCTATGAGTGGCATACCATTTAATCGACCAACCCACGTAGCAATTGAGCCTAATACGGGAAACTTTTATGTGGCTGACGGGTACACAAATGCCAGTGTCCATAAATACTCTCCCGACGGGAAGTTAATCCTTTCCTGGGGTGAATCAGGTACAAACCCGGGGCAATTTAATATTGTTCATGGAGTCAATGTCGACTCCAACGGATGGGTATACATTGCAGACAGAGAAAACCACAGAATCCAGGTGTTTGACAGCAATGGGAAATTCGAAACTCAATGGGTGAACTTATCTCGTTCAGCCATCACAACCATCAATTCAGTAACTGGACAGGAATTGATGTACATTGGGGAATATTTTGCAGGCATCGCCTCCAATGATATGGGTACCGACCTCGGGCCTAGGATTTCCGTCATGAATCTAAAGGGCGAAGTGCTAGCTCGTGTAGGGCGCCAAAGTTACGGAGAACAAAGTGGTAGATTTTTCTCACCCCACGGAATCGCGGTTGACTCCAAGGGGGATATTTACGTCGCAGAGGTATCCTGGAGCGACTACGGAAGCAAAATGGAGCCTCCGCGTGAGTTACGCTCTATGCAGAAACTAGTAAAGGTGTCCTAGGTTAATTTCTAGACGACTCAAGGGCTTTTTTCCCGGCTTCCAAGGTGTCTATAATTTTATCAACGTCGAAGACGCATCCACCCCAGGTGCCTCCGGATGCATCCTGCAGTGCCGCCCACAGTCGGGAGTCATCTGGGATTCGTTCATGCGGCTTCAAATCATCAGGGGCTTGACGTCGATTAAGTTCGTCTTCGCCCCATTGAGATCCTTGGTTCTCCCCATTTTTACCAACAAGATCTATCGTTCCTTCAAGATTATTTCTATCGATCACGATATTCAGCAAATCTCCATCCTCTATCTTCCCAATCGGACCACCAGCTAGGGCTTCAGGGCCGACATGGCCGATGCAGGCCCCTGTCGAAACGCCGGAAAAGCGTGCATCCGTAATTAAAGCCACTTCTTTGCCATATGAGAGATGCTTCAACGCAGCGGTTATTTGGTAAACCTCTTCCATACCCGTCCCCAACGGCCCACCACATTTGAGAACCATAATCTCGCCTGATTTTATTCTGGTTGCATCGTCACTACTCTTGATCGCCCGTATAGCTTCGTTTTCACTGGTAAACACCCTAGCAGGGCCGAGATTTCTGTAAACACCATCATCATCCACAACTGATGGATCAATCGCCGTGCTTTTTATGACCGATCCCTCGGGAGCAAGATTACCCATGGGAAAGGTTACAGTGCTGGTCAGTCCACTCTTTTTTGCCTCCGATGGTGACATGATGACCTGATTGGGATCAACACCATTCTTATGTCTTAACTGCTCTCTAACCTCATGCCTACGTTGTGAGTTCTCCCACCAGTCAAGATTATCCCCGAGAGACTGACCCGTCACTGTCATCACGGACAAATCCAATAACCCAAGCTCCCTTAAATACAACATCACTTCCGGGACGCCTCCAGCAGCATAAAGCTCAGAAGTTGGATGACCAACTGGCCCATTGGGGAGTACATCAACTATTCTTGGTGTTTCCTTATTGACGTCGTTCCAATCGCTCACCTCCATCCTCTTTCTCCCAGCAGCGTGGGCAATTGCAGGCAAATGCAATAGTAGGTTGGTTGAGCCACCACATGCCGCATGAACTACCATAGCGTTTTTTAATGCGGCATCAGTAATTATGTCAGCTGATAGTATCCCTTTTTGCTCACAATGGACGAGAGCTCTAGCCGAACGTTGGGCAACGCTTAGCCAGGCACTAGTTCCAGATGGGCTTAATGCACTGTGTGTAATTGCAAGACCCAAAGCTTCGGCAATGACCTGTGAAGTTCCTGCTGTCCCCAAAAAATGGCATCCCCCACCCGGAGATGCACAGGCTCTACAGCCAACGTCTTGAGCGTAGTCGAGCGTTACTTCTCCTTGGGCGAATCTCGCACCAATCGACTGAATCATTCCAGTATCCTCTCCCTCTCTGACAGCCAGGGTTGATCCTCCGGGTACTGCTACAACAGGCAAATTTTTCAGACCTGCTAGTGCCATCATCATAGCGGGAAGGCCCTTGTCACAGGATGCGATACCTAGAACTCCTTTTGCACTTGGTAGAGATCTTGCGTGCCTTCGAAATACCTGAGCCGCATCGTTCCGATATGGAAGTGAATCCATCATCCCATCGGTTCCTTGTGTGCGTCCATCACAAGGATCTGAGCAATAAAGAGAAAATGGTATCGACTTTAATGCTTTTAATTCCCTCGCAGCAGCCTCAACCTGAATTGAAAGTTCAAAATGACCAGTGTGTAACCCAAGAGCAATTGGTGAGCCATCCTCGTCTCTTAAGCCACCAGAAGTAGACAAAATGAGGAAATTTTTCCTGAGCATTTCCGCCGGGTTCCAACCCATGCCAGCACCCTGGCTCATACCAAAGTGAAACCCACTGGGTTGTTCAATAAGAATCTCTTCTGTAAACGGCAGGGCTCCCGCAGGGCCATCCGAATGCGTTTCAAAACTATGTGTAGAATCTTCGGGGAACAAAACATCTGCAGTTGAAACCATTTCTGTGTTATCTGACATTTAATTCTCACTTGTTAAAATTAATTTAAATATAGCGAGATTCTATATCAGGTTTGGTGATCGAGGAGATAAGGGTTCCAATGGAAAATCCCAATATTAGTGGATGGGACGCAATGGCTCAGAGCTATCAGGACCAAAGCGATATCTCAACAGATGATATTCATATTTCCCCATTCGGCCCCGGTGCCCTGGAATTAGGTCTAATCAAGCCGAGGACAGGGGAGAGATATCTAGAATTGGGATGTGGTGCGGCCCAGAATTCCATTGCCCTTGAGAAACAGGGTGCTACCACATACGCTGTAGACGGGTCAGAAATACAACTGCAACATGCGAAATCCTTTCTTCTGGCGTCAGATTCAAACACTCATCTTATAAAGGGCGATCTGGAAAGACTGAATTGGTTGAAAGAAGACGCGTTTGACGGCGTCGTCAGCTGTTTCGCAGTTGAATTTGTCCGAGATTTGGAATCTTTTATCAGTGCTGTCCACGCAACACTGAAGAAAAATGGATTACTCCTTCTTGCTACAGTCCATCCACTTGGGGCTTTTGAATGGCATGAAGAAGATGAATACTTGAGAGTAGAGGACTACCTAAATCCGCCAGTAGAACTGTGGAATGAACGATCCGGTCCCTATGAACATGGAGTAACAATCTTTCGGACCATTGAGACTTTGTTCTCTGTTTTGGTTTCGCATGGTTTTTCGATTGAAAAGATTCTTGAGCCAGCTCCTATTGAAATTCCCTTGAAAAGTCCCTACAAGGGTAGATACTGGGAACCATACATGGACAGACTACAGAAAATACCTTTTTCTATAGTATTTCTTGCAAGAAAGTAACTTCCGTAACCGATTTCCTATCCTCCACCGATCGCCCTCACAACTTCCATGGAATCACCGTTTTTTAAGTGGATCTCACCATAGTCCTCTTTGGGAATGATTTCACCATTTATGGCTACCGCAATACTCACCTGTTTATCAAAACCTATTGATGTCAGATAATCTACAATCGACACCGACTCATGTATCTCGGTATCTTTACCATTAATTCTTACTTGCATTTCACAATCCTGCTTCACTGAGCATAGCATCCATTAATTGAGTGGCTGCAATTTTCGGCTCCTCAGTAGCGAGAATAGCAGAAATCACGGCCACTCCGTGTGCTCCCACCTTAACAACGTCAGCAGCGTTTGATGAATCAATCCCCCCTATACCAACGAAAGGTATATCGAGAGATAAATTATATTCTTTAAGAATGCTTGTACCTATTGAACCCTCACCGGGATGACTCTGGGTAGGAAAAACTGACCCAACAAAAACATAATTAGCTCCATTTTGTTGGGCACGTTGCGCCATTGGCAAAGAATGGGTAGATTGCCCGAATAAATCTGAAGAACTACCCACAAGTCCCGATTCCGACTCTGGCAAATGTAGAAAATCCACTCCCGGCAATTGACTTGCCTCCAAGCTGGAATTTACAGCCAAAAAAGCACGACCATCAACTACATCAACTACATCTAGGACCAAGTTCTTAAGAGTTTCTTCCGTCAACCTTTTTTCTCTTACCTGTACCAGGTTGACTCCACCCTGGACGGATTCGTCTATAACTTTCAGCAACCTGTCTTTCCCAACTTTTTCCATGTCAGTTACAAGGCAAAGAGTTGGGTATGGCAATGAGACAGACACCGTATTAAGAAGTGCCTGCTCCTGGACTGCTATCAATCGCGGAGGACCGCACAGGTATTCTTCCTGCTAGATACGCCTCTCTGCCGGCCTGGACTCCAAGCTTAAATGCTCTTCCCATACGCTCCGGATCAGGGGATTGGGCGATAGCTGTGTTAACTAAGACGGCATCAGCTCCCGCCTCAAAAGCCTCCGAAGCGTCAGAAGGCACAGCAAGGCCGGCATCTACCACGACCGGAACACTTGCCTCTTCGATAATCAATCGAATTTCTTCCATGGTAAGAATACCTTGGCCCGTTCCAATGGATGAACCCAAAGGCATTACACAGTCACGAGTATTTGCTAAATCTTATCTTAAT
>ENA-UPTF01000122-UPTF01000122.1-marine-metagenome-genome-assembly--contig:-NODE-122-length-52762-cov-6.812489_pt1 | contig 52762 bp, 50 predicted proteins | sample MGYA00238166_ERZ767019 | MGnify/ENA primary metagenome ERZ767019 (study PRJEB28930, sample SAMN06266391) | marine metagenome | isolation source: Sea water from 250 m depth | place: Atlantic Ocean | study... | reverse complement strand
AATGACAATTCCACCAGCTTCATTTAAGTTTGAACCAGACGACAATATCTTCTTTTTTGTTAAATCAAAAAATCTTAATCCATTATTATCATCTATTGGAGTTTCTGTATCTAGTTCCAAAAGAGTTATGATTGCTGGAGCAAGTAAGATAGGAAGAAAAGTTGCTGAAGAATTACAAGAAACGATGTCTGTTAGATTGGTTGATAATTCTAAAGAGAAAGCAAAAAATGTTGCCAATGAATTAGGCGATTCTATTGTTATGAATGCCGACGCAACTGATGTTGAATTTTTGAAGAATGAAAATATTGGTGATGTTGATTCTTTTATCTCCGTTACAGAAGATCAGCAATTAAATTTATTAGCGGGAATTCTTGCAAAACAATTAAGGGTAAAACAATCTATTATTCATGTTGCAAACCCTGATTATGTTAAAAGTATGTCTGATCTTGGTATAGGATCTATTGTTAGTAAAAATACATCTAGTGTTAACTCGATTGTCAAAGCAATCCGAATTGACCAGAAAGATAATGTAATCCAGATTTTTAGCAGATTAGGAATGGAAGCTATTGAATTAGAAGTAGAACGAAATTCTAAAGGTGCTAGAGTGCCTATTGCTAATTTAAATTTACCGCATGGAAGTTTAATTGCTCTAGTTAATCATAATGGGCATATTGCCATTCCTAGCGGAGATTATCAAATATTACCGAATGATGCGGTTCTTATTTTCTGCATTAATTCGAAAGTAAAAGAAGTTACCAATATCTTTAAATCAGAATAATGAGTCTACGACCTACATTTAGATTTCTTGCAATGTTGGTAATGTTTTTATCGCTTTGTTTATTTATTCCAGGATTGATTGATTACCTTAGTGGAGAACACCAAAATTTCTATTTATTTAAGATAGCAGGATTCTCTTTTATTGCCGCTATTCCTATATGGTTGTTATCAAGAAAAGCTCGTTCTTTCTCAAATCGAGATGTTTTTTTAGTTACTGTTCTTGGTTGGGTACTAACTGCAATATTTGGGTCTTTTCCGTTTTATTTTTCAGGTCATTTTCCAAGTTATCCTGATGCATTGTTTGAAGCGGTATCTGGCGTGACAACAACTGGAGCAACAATTTTAACTGATATTGAAAGTCTTCCAAAAAGTATTCTTTTATGGAGGGCTTTTTTACAATGGATTGGTGGATTAGGTATTGTTGTCTTTACTATTGCCTTATTACCATTGTTAGGGGTATCAGGCGAGAAATTATTCAATCTTGAATTTCCTGGTCCTGCCTCTGAGAAAATGACTCCTAGAATACAAGAAACTGCTAAAATATTGTTAGGTTTCTATGTCGGATTTACATTTATTGAATTTTTGCTATTATCTTATTCGTCAATGGGGCCTTTCAACGCAATTTCTCATGCATTTACAACGATGCCAACAGGTGGTTTTTCTACATTTAATGATAGTATTCACTCCCAATCAAATTATGTAAAAAGTATCATACTCTTGTTCATGATTATTGGAGGAACAAATTTTGTTCTGCATTTTAGAGCACTAAGAGGGGGATTACGTTCCTATATAAATGATAGAGAATTTTTATATTATGTTGGATTGATTGCTCTTGTTTCATCAGTTATTTTACTGATACCATATATTACTTCTAATGGTTCTGACACTTCTAATGGTTCCGGTGTTCTGGATACAATCTTTCAGGTTGTAGCAATTTTGACAAGTACAGGATATACTGCCACTGATTATGAACTTTGGGATCCATATATTAAACAATTTATGCTGTTTGGATTAATGTTTGTTGGTGCGATGGGTGGATCAACAAGTGGCGGAATGAAATTGATAAGAGTAGTTGCAATTTTTAAATATGCAAGAACGGAACTAAAACGTGCTCTTCATCCTAAAGCAATTATTCCGATACGTATTGGCTCAAAGGTGATTGAAGATGAAGTCATTCGAAAAACGTTAGGATTTTTCCTATTCTATATCATGTTTTTCTTTTTTGCAGCTTTTGCTTTTTCTGCAATGGGAATTAAGATGGAATCTTCTTTTGGTGCTGCTGCTTCAGCAATGGGGAATATCGGACCATCACTAGGGGATTTTGGACCAACAGATACGTATGTAGGCCTTCCACTAGCCGGTAAGTTTATTATGATGTTCTGTATGTTATTAGGAAGGCTAGAAATCTTTGCAGTATTGGTATTATTTACTAAGACATACTGGAGAACTTAAAAATAAACCTTACTTCCAACATTAATGGATTGCCAGCATCGCCTGGCGTTTATCAATTCAAAGATAAATCTGACAACATTATTTATATTGGAAAAGCAAAGAATTTAAAAAAAAGAGTTAAATCATATTTCCAAAAAAAATCGTATCGTACTCCCAAAGAACAGTCTCTAATTAAAAGAATAAATACCCTGGAGTGGATTGTATGTCAGGATGAGGCAGATGCTTTTATCACGGAAGCAAATCTGATTAAAAAACATAAACCAAAATACAATGTTCAACTCAAAGATGATAAATCATTTCCATACCTAAAGATTACCAATGAAGCCCTTCCTAAAATTGATGTTACAAGAACAATTCTTAATGATCAATCAACCTATTTTGGGCCGTATACAGATGTGAAATCAATGCGACGATTGTTAGATGTATTGCATCGAGCATTTCCAATACGAAATTGTTATGTAGAGCTTCAAGATAAATCAGTTGTTAAAAAGGGGTTGGGGTTAATTAAAATTTCTCAAGAAGAATATCATGAGATGATTGAACATATGATTTTGTTCTTAAAAGGAGGAACCAAATCTGTAGAAAAGAAATTGGCTAAAAAAATGGACTTGTTTTCATCAAAGTTAATGTATGAAGAATCTGCTAGAGTACGGGATCAATTAAGAGCAATCAAAAGCTTTAAAACACGCCAACGCAAATTGGAAGCTGACTTTTCTAATCGGGATATATTTGGGGTGAAATCAAAGGATGACTACCATGTTGTGGTTATTCTACGTATACAGGAAGGAAGGATTATAAGCAGAGAAAAAGTATCTTCTAAAACCAATCTTCCAGTGAGCGAATTATTACGATCTGTGATTGTAAATTTTTACATGAATTCTGCCTATATCCCGTCCAAAATCTATTTTCCAGAACTTCCCGATGAGACAGAAGATTTACAGGAATGGTTATCAACACTGAATGGAAAGAAAGTACAATTTCTAGTTCCCCAACGATCACAAAAATTACAAGAGGTAAAGCTAGCCAATAAGAATGCACAATTATTACTAAATGAATGGCTATTAAACCTAAAGAAACGAAAAGATTATGTCCCAAAAATTCTCCAAGAATTACAAGATATATTTGGGCTGGATGTCAGTCCTAGATTAATTGAGGCGTTTGATATCTCACATTTAGGAGGGACAGATACGGTCGCATCAATGGTAGTATTTAAAGATGGGAAACCTTATAAGAGTGGGTATCGGAAATATAATATTAATGTTGACAAAATTGATGATTTTGAATCCATGAAAGAAGTCGTATTTCGTCGATATAAAAGACAGCTTGCTGAGAAAAATCCTTTACCTGATTTAATTTTGATTGATGGAGGAAAGGGACAGCTTTCATCCGCTAAATTATCATTGGATAAATTGGAATTAAATCTTCCGGTGATAGCACTAGCAAAAAAATTAGAAGAAGTGTTTATTCCAACTAAGAAACAACCATTGAGAATTGCAAAAAGTTCTCCGGCGCTAAATCTATTAAAACAGATTCGAGATGAAGCCCATCGGTTTGCTATTACATTTCAGAGAAGTAAAAGAACAAAAAGAATGTTAACTAAATAAGATCGTTTTCTTCCATCCACTCGTCTGAAACAAATTTTCTCATATAGTTTCTGATACCATCAGGAAGGATTACTAGGCAATTTTGCCCTTTTTTAAGCGATTTTGCTGCTTCTAAAGCCGCAAAAGCTGCTGTACCACATGAACCCCCGATTAAGAGCCCTTCATCTTGTATAAGGCTTCTAGCGATTTTGAAGGTATCTTTATCGTTTACTTTAACATATTTATCGACGATAGAATTGTCTAAAATCTTTGGAAAAAAGTCATATCCAATCCCTTCAACATGATAGGGGTGGACTTCATCTCCACCACCGAGGATTGAACCATAGGGATCTGCCCCAATAATCTGAATACCAGGAATCTCTTTTTTGAGACGTTTACCTACCCCAGTGATGGTTCCTCCTGTGCCAACGCCCATAACCACCATGTGTAAATCGGTTCCAAAATCGTCCAATATTTCTTGAGAAGTGTGCTTATAGTGCGCCTCAGGATTGCACTCATTTTCCCATTGGTCTAGTATGTGGCTATTTGGAATTTCTCCATTTAATTTTTTTGCGATAGAAAAATTGCTATCTGGATCATCATATGCAGCTTCAGTTCGTGTTCTGATAATTTTTGCACCCAATGCTCTTAAGGTTAATTCTTTTTCCATACTCATTTTTTCTGGCATGACAATAATCATCTTATATTTTTTAACCGCTGCTGCTAATGCAAGCCCAATTCCTGTATTTCCAGAAGTTGCTTCAATAAGGGTATCTCCAGGTTTAATTCTACCTTCTTTTTCAGCGCATTCTACCATTTCTAGAGCAATACGATCTTTGACTGATCCTCCAGGATTAAATAATTCTAGTTTCGCAAAGAGATTGCATTCAAGGTGAGATCCAATCGAATTAAGTTTGACGATGGGAGTAGAACCTATGGTTTTTAAGATGTTGTCGTAAATCACATAGCAATATTAAAAAAAAAGGGGCTAAATGCCCCTTCTTTTTTTATTTATGTTCATTTAAGAGATTTTAATATCAATTTCTTTTCCGATGGCATTTTTATCCTTAGGAAAAGCGATGTTTAAAACTCCATTTTTTAGGTTTGCGTTGATCTTGTTAATGTTCACATTGCTAGGAACCTTGAAGATTCGTTCAAATTTTCCATAAGCATGTTCATTGTTAGTAGTATCATTTTTTCGTTCTCCACTAACAATCACATGATTATTCTCAAGGCGTACATTAACATCCTTTTTTTGAACACCCGGCAAGTCCATATTCAAATAATATTCTTTTTTATTTTCATTCATATGAGAATATGGTTGATTTGTTGCTAAGCTAAATTGAGGATTGAACGCAAAATCATTAAAAAACTGATCAAATAGGTTATCAAATGTATCTATTTGGTTGTTTAATGGTTTCCATTTTATTAAACTCATTTTTAAACTCCTTTGGTTTAATTGTTTAATTACATACATATTGTTACAAAAAGGGTGCCAAAGGGTAAATGTCTGCATTATTTTCATACAGGTAGATATTTATGGCATATATTTATTTTTTAGAGATAAAAACTATGCAAAAATGACTTACTATGAGCTTAGATTTTAAGAAAATACTGTCAAAAGTTGATTATCCTGCCGATTGGGTGGGATTGCGTTATGTAGAAGAGGTGCAGAATACGTTATCTACAAAGAATTCTGATGTTGATAGCATTAAAAGAATGTCTTCCAAAGGCGTTATGATTGATGTACTTGTAGACGGTCAGTTTGCCTATTATGCAACCCCTTATTTAGATGAAGATCATATTGTGCAAGCAATCAATACTGCATGTAAAAATGCCAAGGTAGCTTCCAAGTATTCTATTTTCCAGTTTGATGGAGCAGAAGTTCGAAAAGGATACGAAGGAAAGTATCGAACAAATTGTTCTGATTCAGTGATGGATTTATCTATTGCTGACATGAAAGATCTTGCATTGACAGGAGCAAAAGCTCTATTTCAACCCAAAGAAATTGTTCACGCTGCAGTTGCAATTGAACTAATTCAACGTACTACCAAGATTTATAGTACTTCAGGAGCTGATATTGATCAAAAAATGGATATTGCATTAATTGAATTATCATCAACAGCACAAAATAAATTAGATAGTCAAACTAGATCAAATCATGGAATGAGAGGACATTGTTATCAAACAGGTGCAGAATTCGTTAGAAACTATGATATAAAAGAAGAAGCTGAGGTTATTTCGGAGCAGGCTGTCGAATTGCTTTTAGCTGATCAATGTCCGACAGAGGTAACAGACTTGGTCCTTGCTCCAGATCAAATGATGTTACAGATTCACGAGAGTATAGGACATCCTCTAGAATTGGATCGTATTTTGGGAGATGAACGCAATTTTGCTGGATCTAGTTTTGTTAATCTTACTGATTTTGGTTCTTTGCAGTATGGATCAGAATTAATGAACATTGTTTTTGATCCAACAATTGATAATCAATTAGCAACATATGCATTTGATGATGCAGGAATGCCTGCATCAAAAGAACATCTCATTAAAGACGGAATACTCGTCAGAGGACTTGGTGGAATTGAAAGCCAAGTACGATCTGGTGTTAATGGGGTTTCAAACCTTAGAGCTTCCTCTTGGAATCGTATTCCTATTGATCGTATGGCTAACATTAATCTATCACCAGGTTTATCAACAAGAGATGAGATTATTGGAAGTGTTAAGCGAGGAGTGTATATGGAGAGCAATCGTTCTTGGTCCATTGATGATTATCGCAACAAATTTCAGTTTGGTTGTGAGTATGGTAGAATGATTGAAGATGGAAAGTTAACAAAGGTAGTAAAAAACCCAAATTATAGAGGAATTACCAATCCTTTCTGGAAAAGTTTACATATGGTGGGAGATCAAGACACATTTGAGGTGTTTGGTACACCAAATTGTGGAAAAGGAGAACCAAACCAGGTCGAACGTGTTGGTCATGCTTCTCCATTGTGCTTATTTAAAGATATTCAAGTTTTTGGGGGAGTGTAATGAAAAAAGAAATATTCTATACATTATGCAGCAAGGTATTTGATTGTCTCAATTCAGATGAACAATTGACACTTTTTCTTGAGGGAGAAAACTCACAATATTTCCGTTTTAATGATTCTAAATTAAGACAATCTGGCATCATAGAAGATTTTAACTTAACCCTTTCGTTGTACAACAAGAATAAGTGTTTACAATCAATGACAACAATCTCTGCAGATTTAGATTCTTCAGTTCGTAAAGTTATTAAAGAAATTGATATTTTAAGATTGTCGCTTAACGCAACACCTCCAAGTGATCATATTGTTTTTCCAGATAAATTTGGTTCAGTAGAAGTAAATGCACTTGGTAATTTGCCAGAAAGAGATAATATACTTGATTCTCTGATGGGAATTATTGATAAAAATACTTTAACAGGTGTATGGAGTTCTGGAAAGATTTTCCGTGGATGTTGTGCTTCTAATGGAACAAAACACTGGTTTGAAAAAGATTCTTTTCTTTTTGATTTTTCTCTCATTGATAGGAATGAAAATATGGTCAAGATATTGTATCCTCATTCAAATTGGAATGAATCTGAATTTCATAAAGTTTTTACGGATGCTTCAAGCCAATTATCCTTAATGGATAAACCAAGAATAGAGCTAAAACCAGGAAAATATAGAACATGGTTTGAGCCATGTGCTGTTGCTGATTTTATTGATATGTTTTCGTGGAACGGTGTGAGTGAATCCTCTATACGAAAAGGATCGAGCTGTTTTATCAAAATGAGGAATGAAAAAAAGAAATTATCTCCTTTATTTTCTTTAGATGAATCCTTTACAGATTTAACAACTGCTCCATTTAATACAAGGGGAGAAGTCTCTAGTATCGTCTCAATTATTAAGAATGGTGTATTTGAAAATGCTCTTATTAATTCTAAAACGGCAAATGAGTATAATCTTGAGTCAAATTATGCTGAAGACGAAAATTCATGGGGAATGGGGGAATATTTACGTTCTCCATCTATACACGGAGGATCTTTGCATGATGATGATAAATTAAAAGCATTAGATACAGGCTTATTTATGTCCAATATTCATTATCTAAATTGGAGTGATAATTTAGGAGGAAGAATTACAGGATTAACACGTTATGTTTGTTATTGGGTAGAAAATGGAGAAATGATTGCTCCTATTAAAACCATGCGTTTTGACGATTCTTTTTATAATTTTCTTGGAGATAATTTAGAAGCAGTTGGAGAAAAGGTATTGGCTAGACCAGTTATTGATACTTATGACGGAAGAAATCCAGGGGAGACCAATTGTCCTGGAATATTAGTTAATGATTTTGAATTGACCCTCTAAATATCTATATTTCCACGTTTTTGGGTTGAAAATTGGCGTCGTACCCAAGCGGTCTAAGGGATCGGTTTGCAAAACCGCTATTCGTCGGTTCGAATCCGACCGACGCCTCAGGCAAATTATGTTGCCCGGGTGGTGAAATTGGTAGACACAAGGGACTTAAAATCCCTCGGAGCTTAAACTCCGTGCCGGTTCGAGTCCGGCTCCGGGCACATTTTAGAGGGATATTTCAATGAAACACTTTGTTTTTTTTCACGGGATTGGAATTAGATCATTTTTCTGGGAGAGTATTAGACCTCTTCTCAACAGAGAAAATATACACTATTCATTGATTGATCTGGATTTTACAACTATGGAGACTGGATTTAATTCTGCGTTAAATAGCGTCGAGAATATTACCAAAAATCACCCTGATAGAGATATTATTCTGGTAGGACATAGTTTGGGCGGTCTTTTTGCAGGATATGTTGCTTATAAACTAGGGGAGAGAATTGATAAGTTAATCATTGTTGCATCAGGGCTTTATCCTGAGAAAAAGAAGAAAAAAAGCAATTTTATTAAAAAAAGATTTAAAAAAATGATGATGAAGCTAATGTTTGGTGGATATATGCCATATTGGGTTACCCAACCTATGTTTTTTACAAATCATACCCCTAAAGAGGTTCAACACAAACTTTGGACAAAAACCATAAGAGAAGATCCAAAATTTTTAAAGGAATTCTTGAATTATCGTAATTCATGGCAAAAATTCTATGATAACCCTCATTTTAGCGGTCCTGATAATGTGTTATGTATTATAAATGATAAAGATAAAATTGTACCAAACCATGCATCATTATACCTAAAAGATCATTTAAATGCTTCCTATAAAATATATGAAGGCGCAGGACATAATGATGTTGTAACATCTAAAAAATTCAATCAAAAATTTGTAAATGATATCATTTCATTTTCACTTATATAAGGAGATAGAAGAATAACATAAACTAATACTTGAATTATAATTAATTCTTGGATTGATGTGTTATAATAGTTAATATTTGTCTAATGAGGCCATTTCATTTAGCGTTTCCAGTTACAGACTTAGACACTACTAAATCATTCTATGTTGATGTTTTACAATGCGATGTTGGAAGAACATCTGATGACTGGATTGACTTTGATATGTTTGGGCATCAAGTCGTAGCACATTTAGTGGACAATAAAGAAGGTATCGAGACAAATAAAGTAGACGGAGACAATGTTCCTGCGAGTCATTTTGGAGTTATTCTGACATGGGATCAATGGCATGAATTACGTGACCGTCTTATAAGTCATGATATGGAGTTTATTATAGAGCCAAAAATTCGTTTTAAAGGGGAGCCTGGAGAACAAGCAACAATGTTTTTCCTTGACCCTTGTGGAAATGCTTTAGAATTTAAGTCCTTTAAAGATGATAAACAGATTTTTGCAACTTAATAGAAAGATAAATTGAGCGATACATATATACCACACTGGTCTCCTGAAACTTTTGGATCTTTTTGGTGGAATGGACTCATTTTTTCTATCCTTTTTATCTCTATAATATTGATTATGGGGAGATATATGGATAAGAAAACTCGTCTTTATCTAACATATTCAATGGGAATATATCAATTGGTGATGGCATTTGCTCCAGAATTGGCCCAAATTTATAACGGAAAATTCGTTCTAGCTTCTGATTTACCGCTCGAGATGTGTGGTCTTTCTGGTATTTTAGCAGGAATTGTTATTTTTTATCGCAATCAAACCTTATTTGAATTCCTATATTTCTGGGGAATTTGTGGTTTTATTCATTCTATCATCAGTCCAGAGTTTACAGGAGGAAATCCAAGTAATTTCCAAGTATTTGATTACTATGTTGGGCATTCAATGATTTTCCTTGTTCCTGTATGGCTTATGGTATTTATGGGGAGAAGTCTAACAAAAGGTGCTTTATGGAGAATTGCTCTTTATACCCAACCTGTTTTATTGTTTGTAGGGACAGTAAACTGGCTTGTTGGAGGGAATTATATGTATTTGGCCGAAGCTCCGATTGCAAATAATCCTCTTATATTAACAAGAGAATGGCCTTGGTATATTCTTCTTTTTGAATTTTTGATGATTATACATTTTATATTGTTATATTTCCCAGCAAAAAAAAGTAGCGTTTCCTCGACATGACATTATTAATTACTTATTTTTGTTTAGCATTATTTCTTTCATTTATTTGTTCTTTATTAGAGGCGGTATTGCTTTCTACTCCAAGTTCTTACGCGTCAATCTTGAAGAGAGAAAACGAGAAAAGTGGACTTATTCTTGATGGGTTTAAAGATAATATCAACAGACCATTAGCAGCCATTTTAACCTTAAATACTTTTGCTCATACAATAGGAGCAGCAGGCGTTGGTTCGCAGGTGTTAAAGATTTACGGGGAAGCTTATGTTGCAATAGCGTCAGGGATATTAACTGTTTTAATCCTACTTTTTTCTGAAATTATTCCTAAGACATTAGGGAGTACTTATTGGAGAGGGTTAGTTGGTTCTGCAGTACGATTTATTCAATTCTTAATTTGGGTAACCTACCCATTTGTTTTATTGGCTGAATTTATCTCTAATTTTGGTTCTGATTCTACTTCTGTTACAAGGGAAGAAGTAATTGCAATGGCAGAAATGGGTGAAGATGAAGGTATTTTAGAAGAACAAGAAACAGATTTAATTGAAAATACTCTCCGTCTAAAAGATATTAAAGTTAACGACGTAATGACCCCAAGAAACGTTATATTCGCCCTTAACAAGGATATGACAGTTGGACAGGTCCTAGAGGAGCATGAAACCCTAGATTTTACCAGAATACCCGTTTTTGACACAAATTTGGATAATATGGTTGGTATGGTGAACCGTTATAATATCGTCAACCGTAAAGCAGAAGATCAATTTAGTACTAGAATGTCAGAGATTATCAAGGAGATTCCGTGGGTAAATGAGAATGATTCCATTGATAAAGTTTTAGAATTATTTATTGAAAATAGAGATCATTTATGTCTTGTTAAGGACGATTTTGACACTCTTACTGGTTTAATTACCTTAGAAGATGCAGTCGAAACATTATTGGGGAAAGAAATTGTTGATGAACATGATTCTGTTGTAGATATGAGAAATCTTTCAGAAACTAAGATAAACGACAATTAATCATTTGAGTTTTTAACAAAGTACATTAAGTTTTGCACCTAATCATAAAAAAAGATTAATTATGGCTAAAAAACAAACATTTACTAGCAAATTAGGAAAAGACAAAAAGAATTTTAAAGTTGTCAAATATATCCAAACCCTTCTTTCTGAGAAGACAGGACATATCAAATTTTTATCTAGAATGATTCGTATGGAAGAAAATGAAAATATTGATCAAGCTTTAAAACGTGAAGAAGAAGAATCTTCTAATGTATTAGCATTTGGGGAACAGCCAGAGGAAGCACCTGCAGAAGAACCTGTAGAAGAAGCTCCAGCTGAAGAGGAAGCACCTGCAGAAGAACCTGTAGAAGAAGCTCCAGCTGAAGAGGAAGCACCTGTAGAAGAAGCTCCAGCTGAAGAAGAGCCAACAGAAGAATTATCTACTGAAGAAACAGTAGAAGAATCAAAAGAGGAACAACCAGCAGAGGAAACTCCAGCTGAAGAAACTCAAGAAGAAGCTCCAGTAGAAGAAGAAACACCTACTGAAGAGCCAGCCGAGGAAGTATCAGAAGAAGAATCGGCACCTGAAGAAGATTCAGCTGAAAAAGCTGAAGAATCCTCCAAAGAATAATCAATTTTGGAGAGGTGGCTGAGCGGCTGAAAGCGCACGCTTGGAAAGCGTGTTTACGTTAATAGCGTAACGTGGGTTCGAATCCCACTCTCTCCGCGAAATATGATACAGTTTTTATATAGAAAATGGAGTATATTAGGCCATGCTAACTATGGTATTCCTATATTATCTCACTAAAGATATTATTCTCTATATCATTATTCCCTATCTTGTAATGTGGGGGTATAATATTTAAGCCATGTTTAAAACATTTCTTAACGCACTAAATGACCTTCGGCTCAATACAAGAAAACACGGTTTACGGTATGCGCTAAAAGATGTTTTTAAAAAATATGGATGGAAAGCTGGAGTAGTAATATTCTTATATTATCTCATTCGAGATGTGACTCTCTATATCGTTATTCCCTATCTTGTGGGTAAAGGTTTTATTGATTCAATTAAATAATTAAATACAATACAAATATTGCTATCAGCAATGATTTCATTGATTTTCCTATTAAGTAACCTAGTGTTGTACTTATCGCAATTTGAGTTGCTTCTTGAGAATTTTTTCCTAGATTTTTTTCATTATAATAGGTTACCAAATATGATCCTATAATCAGACCAAGAAATGTACCAATAATCGGGAGGATGAAACTACCTATAATTGCTCCAATAATTGCACCTAAGATTGACAAAAAAGCTGATGAATTTTTTCCACCTTGAAATTTTACCATAACAGCACTCAATAGAAATTCAATAACCTCTAATAACATAAATACGATTAACATGGTTATAAGAAAATTTTCTGGTAATTCTTGATAGTCTGTAAATCGATCAATACAGAAAATAGATACCAATAAAACAAAAGTTCCTGGAAGATTAATCCATACCAATATAATTGAAATTATAGCTATTAAAACTATTGCAATAGTTATCACATAATCCACTTATAGTTCCTTAAATATTTGATGGTTATTTTCTTAGCATTCCTGGTAAAGAATTCATTTCAAATTCAATCTCTATTTCATCACGAATGACCCTATCTTTAGCTGTGTCTCTTGTAGAGCGTAATTTATTCCAAAAAGAATCAGGATTATCCAGATGCATTTCAGCCCGGTATTGAACACCAAAATCTGTTCTATTAAATATTAAGGTTCCAGTTGCTTTTTTCACTTTTGAATCAAGGTTGATCGTTGCATTAAATGTAATAGGTTTTGTAGTAGACTTAATGGTTAAGTCCCCTGTGATTTGAACATTGTATAATCCATCATTAGTTTTCCCAATTAGCTTAGATGATTTGATATCCAATGAGGCAATAGGGAAGTGTTCTACATCGAAGAAATCTCCAGATCTTAGATGACCAATAAGACGTTCTCTTTTTCCAGGATCACTTAGGTCTGTATTAGTCATTGTTGCCATGTTAATTTCAATTCTTCCACCTGTGAAATTTTTATTTTCCATCAGACTAATATTTCCTTGTCTAATTTTTAAGGTACCTGAATGATTACTGACAGCGAACTTTAATCCGCCTGTCCATTTAAGAATACTATTTCTTCTATCCAGAATAATTGTTGCAGGAACATCATTTGAAACAAACCCTTGTTGTTTAGGCATAGCTTCTTTTCTTGGAGTTAATTTTTGTTCTTTTAAATCTAAGCTTTGTGCAGAGATAGCAGTACTTAGAATGAGTAGGTAAATTATTTTTTTCATTTGTTTCTCTTTAGTTTTTTATCCAATATATTGCGACGCAAAAAATTACTATATATAAACAAGTCATTCAATTAAATTTAATCTAGGAGGCGTGGCAGAGCGGTTGAATGCACTGGTCTTGAAAACCAGCAAGGGTGCAAGCCCTTCGTAGGTTCGAATCCTACCGCCTCCGCAATGAACAAACCTATTGTCAGATTTGCTCCTAGCCCAACAGGATATTTGCATATTGGAGGTGCTAGAACTGCTCTTTTTAATTGGTTGTATGCCAAAAAACATAAGGGAACATTTTTATTACGTATTGAAGATACCGATACAGAACGTTCTGAAAAAAAATATATTGATCAAATATCCGATGCATTACAATGGTTAGGATTACCATGGGATGATGACATTGTATATCAATCTTCTAATCTTGATCGCCATCAATCTGTTGTAAACTCAATGCTGGATGATGGGACAGCTTATCGATGTTTCTTAACAAAAGAAGAACTTGATACGCTTCGTACAGAGGCAGGACAAAAAAAAGCAGTATTTCGTGTTCCAAAAACCTATCGTGATTATACATCAGAACAACAACAAGAATTAGTTGATCAAGGCAAACCATTTACTGTGCGATTAAAGATCCCTGAAGGAACCACAGAATTTGATGATTTGGTATATGGAAACATTAAGGTAAACAATAGTGATTTAGATGATTTTATTATCGCAAGATCAGATGGGCTACCTACCTATAATTTTGTAGTGACTATTGATGATTGTGATATGAATATTACCCATGTTATTAGAGGGGATGATCACTTGGCAAATACACCGAAACAAATCCTGGTTTATCAAGCACTTGGATTCAATGTACCTACATTTGCCCATTTGCCTATGATTCTAGGATCTGATAAGAAACGATTAAGCAAACGACATACAGCAACCAATGTTCAAGAATATCGCGATAAAGGGTATATGCCAGAGGCGATTCTTAATTATCTTTCTTTGTTAGGATGGAATCCAGATTCTGATCAAGAAATTTTTAACCTTGATGGTTTAATCGATGGATTTAATCTAGAACAAGTTCAAAAGAAATCTGCAATATTTGACGAGAAAAAATTATTATGGATTTCTGGTCAACATATGGCAAATGCTAGTATCGATACTACCATTATAGAGCTTGAAAAATTAAAACCAGATTGGGCTACAGGGCAGGCAAGTAGTTATAAAAAAGATGTTTTAAAACTAACAAAAGAACGATCAAAAACATTGGTAGATTTAATTGAGATTTCAGAAACATTTTTTAGCAGTCAAATTTCTTATGATACAGATGTCAAAAATACAATTTGGAATGATTCATCCAAAAAAATTGTAGAAGACTTATTAAATGCATTAACCATTGAAAATAATTGGGATAAAAAAACATTAGAATCTGTTTTTGAAAATCTAATGAATCAACATAATCTATCTCTTGGAAAACTTATTCAACCTATTCGATTTGTTCTATCTGGACTTACCTATGGTCCTGGTATTTTTGATACGATGGTTTTGCTTGGAAAAGAAGCGTGTATTAAGCGATTGGCGGCTGGATTAAAGGAATTAAATTGAAAAAATATAGTATTGTATTTTTAATTCTGTCTGTCGTATTTGCACAATCAACTATCCCAAATGCAAAAGTACGTTTACTAAATAATGAAACCATCGATTTACATGAATTAACTGGCGATGTTAGTTTTGTTAGTTTTTGGGCGACATGGTGCATTCCTTGTATTAAAGAAATGGATGTTTTAAGTGAATTTATTGAAGAGTATGATGACAAAGTATCTGTAATCTTAATCAATACAGATGATCCAGGAAAAGTGGGGAAAGTAAAATCTTTTGTGAATTCAAAAAAATACCTCAAAGGAGATATTTATCATATTGTAATGGATTATAATCAGAAGCTTTCTAGACGATTTAATGCCCAACCAATTCCTTTGTCTTTTATAGTTGAGAATAATAATATTATTTATCGGAAACGTGGTTTCATTCCTGGAGATGAAAACATATTTAAGAAAGAATTAGACGCAATATTTAATGAATAAACGTATTATCTCCATTTTTTTATGTACTACTTTAACTGCCCAGGTTGAATATTCAAACAATCTCAATATTCGTTATGGTGAGGGTGATAATAATTATACTTATGAGGAAATTTATTTTAATACTGGGATAATCTTAAATCGTCCAGATGATAGATTTGAAGCATTATTTAGTTTAGAGTTGAGTGATCCCCCTGAAATTGGATTAAAAGAAGAAGGGATTCGCGAATTTTTACTTGGATATTATAATAAAAATTTATCGATTGAATTAGGAGATTTTTATCAAACATGGGGAAGAGGCCTTATTCTTAATCAAACAGACTATCAGCACTTAGATTTTAATACAAGTGCAACTGGATTAAGCGTAGGGTATGAGAAAGATTATATTTCATTAAATGTAATTGCAGGTGAGACTAATCCTCGAAAGAGCACTACTTTCCTTGGGGATTATGATCCACGAGTTCCGAATTATATTCTTAAACAAACCTTATACGGTTCAGATTTGAGTATTGAGTCACCGGAATCAACCATGGGACTCTCTATATTGTTTACAGAAGAAGAGGAAGCCCCAATCTCTAGCGTTATAGGTGGAATACGTTTTGAAAAACCTTACGATAATGGTGATTTCTTTTTGTCATTTATTAGCAAAAGATCCAAGTTTGATATAGTTGATAGTGGCTCAGAGACTGATAAAGGGAATGGACTTTACTTTTCTAATACAAACTATATCAAAGATTGGGCATTGACATCAAACTATAGACGATACAGAATAGATGTAAAAGATCCGAGTATGCGAGACAATATATTGAGTAACTATGGACAAGCACTTGATGTTCAGCGTTCACCAACAGGTTATTATCAGCATAGTTTTAAGTTGCTAAGTCGAAATTCAAAACAAGTGAACTTAAATGATGAAATTGGTTTAGAGTTAGAATTAATAGGCCCAATAGATGAAAACCGAACTTTGTTAGTGAATTATACAAAATCTAGCTCTACAAAAGGATGGCATAACGAATTTGGTTATTGGGAACCTGAACCTTTAACCACCACAAATGGAAATAGCAATTCTTTGTTCCCAAGTAGTGATAAAGATTCTTATCCATTTGATGAAATATTTATTGAGTTGAATGGGTATAATAAAGCTCATACTTTATTTTATCGAGTAGGGTTTGATTATTTTTCTGACACCTTTGCTGTGCTTGCTAATTCAAACACTTCAGAATCATTTGAAGTGAATAAAGCAATCACTTTTCCATTTATGGTAAATGTTATTTTGAACGATTTATGGAGCATTGAAGTACAATTAGAATTACAACGTGCTAAAAAAGGATTTGAAGTAACCACGAATGATGAATCTTCATTTGTTTCTTTATTATCTGAGAAGTATCAAGACAATATCTTTTTAGGATTCACAGTTAATCACGCACCGTGGTCACTAACAGTGGCTACAGAATCAACCAATAGTGATGAATCATTATCAAATTTTGATTCAAATACATGGAATTCAGTAGCATTAACTTATAGAATTAAATCAGATAATATTTTGGAAGTTTTTTATGGATCTATCAGAGGAGGATTAGATTGTACAAATGGGGTTTGTAGGTATATCCAACCGTTTGAAAATGGGCTAAGAATTGATTACAATGTTAATTTGAACTAAATTCAGGAAGATATGGGGGGAAAACCCATAGGAGATTTACTATGAATAATAAAAATATATTTTTGGGGGTAATTGCTTTCGCTCTTTTTGCGTGTAGCGGAGGAGGAGATAGTGTAACTGCGACCACAGATGGCGGTGGTGGAGAAACTGGTGGAAATACAGGCGGTACAGCACAACCAGTACCAACCAAAATTTTGACTGAATTATTTACATCAACAACTTGTGGTCCTTGTACGCCTCAAAATAACACTCTAAACAAATACTTAGATCCTACATCATCTACATATGCAAGCGATATTGCAGATAAATGGATTGTATTACGTTATCATGTTTGGTGGCCTGCTGCTGGAGATCCTTACTATGATTGGAATCAAAATCCAGTAATTTGGCGTGAAGGATACTATAATGTTGGATATGTTCCTCATGCTTTTACCCAAGGAATGACTGATTCTGGTTCAGGAGCATCTACATGGCGAACACATGCAAGACAGGTAGATACTACTACGGCTATTTCTCCATTTGATGTTCAGATGAATGTAGCATTAGACGGATATAAATTAACTGGTACTATTACAGTGACTGCTGCAGGAGATGTGAGAAACCTTGGATTCAAATACTATATTGCTGTAACACATGATGATTCTCAATATGCTGCACCAAATGGACAAACAGTATTTCACCAAACGTTCATCGATTTCCTCAACTCTGAGACAACCACTGAAGGAATTATAACTTGGGGTGAATCTCTTAATTTAGATTCAGGTGAAACAAAGACTACAAGTATTGATTGGACATTAAATAGTAATTGGCCAGATGATGGTGGAGTTACTTGGTCTCCAAGTGATTTAAACATTCTTGCGTTTGTTCAATTTGATGGTGGCGGAGAAAATGATAAGAAAATCTTCCAGGTTGAAGAAATAGATTTTGGTTCATAAGTTCTTCTCGTTTTACATATGCGCCCGTAGCTCAATTGGATAGAGCGTCTGGCTACGGACCAGAAGGTTGTGGGTTCGAGTCCTTCCGGGCGTACTCGTGTCTACTAAAATTCAAATAAATAAAATATCTCATGAAGATTGGATGCATCGTGCATTAAAACTCGCAATGCAAGCCTTTAATGCAGATGAAGTTCCTGTTGGATGTATTATTATTCACGATAATAAAATTATTGGACAAGGGTATAATCAATGTGAATCTTTAAATGACGCTACTGCTCATGCTGAAATGATAGCAATTACTTCAGCATCGTCTACGTTAGATAATTGGCGTTTAAATGAATGTGCAATCTATGTGACAAAAGAACCTTGTTCAATGTGTGCTGGAGCCATTGTAAATAGCCGTATTGATAAACTTTATTTTGGATGTTATGATGAAGAATTAGGTGCATGTGGTTCTAGATTTGAGATTTGTGGAGGTTCTACTCCTTCTGTTGTGAAGGGAAATATACTTGCCAATGAATCTTTATCTTTAATTCAGGAATATTTTATTAGAAAAAGAAAGGAAAAATAGCCTTTCTTTCTTTTGGATAATCATCAAATTGTTGATGATACCATTGATGTCCTTTAATAGCTCTTGGAACTAAGTTTGCCATTGTCCATATCATAAAAGATAACCCTGCCCAAGACCAAGTCATTAATGCAAATGCAGTCCATTCTAAGATTTCTCCAAAGTAATTGGGATAAGAAATGTATTTGAACAATCCTCCTCTTGGAATTTGGTATCCTTTATTTTCTGATCGTAATTTTAGGAGAATGGTATCCGATTGCATATTGATTACCATTCCTACAGCAAACAAAATAATTCCTAGAATAAAATTCCAGTTGGTAGCATAATCAATGAGGTATGGTTCCATAGAGCCTAAGAAATAACCATTAATAAATCCGTTGATAATATTAAACAACAATGCAAATACGGCAATAGAAAGGGGCATTTTTGCTGGATTTTTTTGTCGCATAGGATAAATAATGCTTCGATTAGAATAATGACCCATCCAACAGATAAAAAACACCCATGTAATCCAACTTTTTTCTTCTAATCCAGTAAGAAAAAAATAAGCAAATGCAACAGGAGAAATAATTTCCATTACAAACCATCCTAATTTGCTTGGAATCATTGGTCCCCAACTTGTATTAGAAAATTTTCCATACGGAGCAGGGATTTTTAAAAGAATAATGAATGTTACAACTCCCAAGATAATCCAAGGCATCAGAATCATTTCATAAATTTGTAACATCGCCTCCAATTTATAATTAATATTGATTCGTTCAAAGAGGACTTATGAGTGATAAAATTATAGTCATTACTGGCGCTACTGATGGAATAGGATTGGCTGCTGCAAAAACAATTGCAGGCCAAGGATATCGCGTTGGTCTCGTCGGTAGAAATCCTGATAAAGGGAAGCAGGCAATGGAAGCAATTGTGTCTGAGACTGGTAATGATAAATTAGATTTTTTTCAAACAGATCTAAGTTTGGTAAAAGAGGTTGCTTCTCTTTCTAATCAGATAAAAAATAAATACCCTTACCTTAATGTTTTATTAAATAATGCAGGAGGAGCTAGCAAGGACAAAATAATTACTAGCGAAGGATTGGAAAGAACTTTTGCTACCAATCAAATGAATTATTTTGTGCTTACCACCAACCTAATGGATATGTTATCAGCTTCTGAAGGATCTAGGGTGGTCAATGTAGCTTCTAATGCTCATATTGGAGCAACAATTGATTTCGACAATATTAATTCAGAAAAAAAACATTCATGGTGGAGTACATACTGTGTTTCAAAGCTCATGAATATTATGTTTACTTATCGTTTAGCACAGATTCAGAATAAGGTAACTGCGAATTGTCTCCATCCAGGATTTGTGAATACCAACATTGGAGGGAATGAGGGTACGATGATAAAACGTATTGTCAAATTTGGATCAAATTTATTTGCTAGAACAGTTGAAGATGGAGCAGATTCCAGTATTTATCTATCAACATCAGATGATGTTCAAAATGTTTCAGGAAAATATTTTTTCAAATGTAAAGAAATTAAATCATCAAAAGAATCCTATAAACAAGCTCAATGGGACCAGCTTTGGAATGTTTGTAAATCTTACAAGGAACAATTATCATAATGCAAAAAATCTTATCACGATCAGACTATGATTTTTTTACAACTGCGTCAACAAGATGGAGAGATTCAGATACGTTAGGGCATATCAATCATACAATTTATTTAAGCATTCTAGAAACAACGCATAAAGATTTTATAGTACATATGTATGGAAAAGAAGCCTCTTTTGGACTTGATAGCACAAGCGCAGGTTTATTGGCTTCAATGCAAGTTACGTATGTAGAACAATCACATCACCCTGCTAAATTTGATATCGGTTTCCGTATTACTAGAGTTGGTACAAAGAGCTATGATGTGCATGAAGCTTTATTTTTAGAAGGAGAAGATACTCCTGTTTTCCAAAGTATTCATACATTTGTGATGTTTAATTTTAAAGAACAAAAGTCAATTCCAGTAGATGATGTGATTAGAGATAATTTGAGAGCAATAGAGTGATTACCTTATTATCTCCCTCCAAAAAATTAAATTTTGAACCTCAAAATATGGTTGATAATTATACTCAGTGTGAGTTTATCAAAAGCGCTGAAATATTAGCTAACAAAGCAAAAGATCTTACCGAAAGCGATTTAAAAGAATTGATGGATATAAGCGATAAGCTTGCTCAATTAAATCGGGAACGATTTGATCGTTGGTCACTTCCATTTAATTCTTCTAATGCAAAACAGGCAATTCTAGCGTTTGATGGAGGAGTATATTCTGGTTTAAGAGCAAATACATTTTCCGATAAAGATTTTGGATTTGCGCAAGATCATCTTCGAATCTTATCAGGACTATATGGGATTTTGAAACCTCTTGATCTTATTCAACCATATCGATTAGAAATGGGAGTTTCATTTCAAAATCCAAAAGGGAAGAACTTATATGATTTTTGGAAACAATCAATAACAGATAATTTGAATAATACTCTAAAAAAACATCCATCTCCTGTGATTATTAACTGTGCATCAGTTGAATATTTTTCTGCAATTGATTTATCGAAACTCAAAGGAAGTATTCTTTCGATTGTATTCAAAGAATATCGAAATGGGGAATTAAAGTTTATCTCATTTAATGCAAAGAAAGCGAGAGGATTAATGACACAGTACATTGTTAAGAACAAAATCGATGATCATACTAATATCAAAGATTTTAATTATGAAGACTATAAATTTGATTCGAAGCTATCTGAAGATTCAAAATTTGTATTTACACGATAAAGGCAGTTTATGAGCTATATTTCTTTTTTTAAAGATCGGTTTATACCTACAGATGAAATTAATCTTAATTTTCGTGATAATTTTCTAAGCATTGTTCGAGGCTATCAAGTCTTTACATTCTTTAAAACTATAGATGGAGGAAAACCGCTTTTTTTAGATCATCATATTAAACGACTACTAAAAAATACAGAAACAATGGGGATGAAGATAGAACAATCATATGATGATATTGAACAGTTGGTGTTTGATACCATAGCTGAAAACAATTCTTCTACAGGTGAGTTTAGTATAATGATTGCGTTTTTAGGAGGGAAGCCCGTTATTGGTTCTGATTTGTATTCAAATAGTCCTATGGATATTTTGGTCTTAGTAAATCCAATAAGAATATATCCAGCAGAATTTTACTCTAAAGGGATTACTGTTGGTCTTTTTGAATTTCAACGTCATTATGCAGAGATTAAAGCTCCCTTTACGTACATAGGAGGGTTATTAGCACAAAATGCTATAATAAAAAATGGTGACTATGATGAGGTCTTATATGTTTCAAATGGAAATGTATTAGAAGGAACTACATTCTCATTTTTTGCAATCAATCATAATGGAGTTGTGCTAACAGCTCCGACAGATGGGAATATTTTACGAAGTGTTACTAGATCGGCTTTACTGAATGTTATAAAGAAAGAAGAGATGAAATTTGAAGAAAGGGATTTACCAATTGATGAAATGCATAGTTGTAAAGAAGCATTTATTGTGTCTTCCACTCGTGATATTATTCCTGTAGTTTCAGTTGATAATCATACAATTGGGGATGGTTTAGTAGGGGAATCAACCAAGAAATTAATGGAACTTTATCAGAAAGAAATATTGGAGCTTGTTTCCAATAGGAACAATGTTTAAAATTTTGCGTTTACTTAAGAAACAACATAGGGGTTATACAATGAAACATACTGGAATTGTTTTATTATTAAGTTTTTCTATTTTTTCATGCAGTGTTCCTGCAACCGCAACAAACAACGACTTTACGTTAGGAAAAGTTCAAAGCCAATTAAAAGAGGGTATGAGCTCTGCTAGCGTTGTTGAATTGTTAGGATCTCCAAATATTGTAACCAATGCAAATGATGGATATGAAGTATGGACATACGACAAAGTTAGTAGCGAAGCAAAAGATGGTTCTGCTATGGGAGCAGGCGTTGTTCCTGGTGGAAGATTTCTTGGGATATTTGGTGGAAGTCGTAGTAGTAAAAGCAATAAAAATCTAACATTAACCATCAGGTTTACTCCTGCAGGTCTTGTTGATAGTTTCAAATACCAAAGCATTAAATACTAATGGTTAGACGTATAGCACTTCATCTGGTTGTATTGAGCCATTTGTTTGTTGTTAGTTGTGGTAGCTCTGCTCCACCTCCTACAACAGCAGTAAAGCGCGCCATTGAGACAAGACAATATAACGTAGATTTTGATACTCTTATGAAAGGTTCAATTGGGGTATTACAAGACCTAGGGTATACTATCGATGTACTCAATGACAATTATGGACTCATTACTGCCACCAAACAGACAACTCTAGGAGGTGGATCAGATGAGAAAGAGATGAGTAAAGGGCAAAAAGCTGCCATTGGAATAGGAGTTATATTAACCTTAGGATTATTAGCAGCAGCAGGTGATGATAAAGATGATGATAATAATAATGATGATGGCGGTGGAGATTGTTTGTTCTGTGGTTGGGGCGGTAATAGTTCTAGTAATGATGGACCTAATGTATATAACTTGAAAACAACCATTAATGTTACACAGGAATCTGAAGATCCAGTTTCTAGTACTATTCGTACAAATTTTCAAGCCTCTAGAGAACAAGGTGGTTCGGTAAAATATGCAGGAAGTAAACATTCAAATGAATTCTTTCAAAGTTTCTTTTTTGCACTTGATAAATCCTTATTTTTAGATACCAATTTAGAAAGTGGAGAAGCTACAGTAATAGAGGAGAATTAAACAGCTTCTAATTAATTATAATTTTTCTTATACTTTGTGAGAATAATTATAATGATAAGACAATTAAAATATCTTTTTATAGGGGTTCTTTTACTTTCATTTCTTCTCCCATCATCCGGAAGAAAAAGTCATTCTTCAGAGTTGTTAAATAGAGGAAGAACTATTCCAATTGCTTTATCGCAAGATTTTTTAGTAACTGCCAGAACTTTTTCAACACTTACTCCTAGAGTAGTCGATATATATGATTTATATAATGGAATAAGTTCATTACAAAAGACTGCAGAATTAACTGCCCCAAATCCAACGGTGGGAGATGATTTTGGATTTAGTATAGCACTCCATAAGGATTATTTGCTTATTGGAGCTCCAGGATCAAATAATGGATATGGAGCAGCATATTTATATCATAAAAATTATGAAGGAGATTGGGTTTTATTTAAGACTTATGAGAATCCCTATTCAGGAGTTTTTCAGAAATATGCTCAAAAATTTGGGTATAATGTTGCATTAAATGATCAGTATGTTGTAATTGCTTCGCCATTTTATAATGATGGCAATGTTTTTATTTATGATTTTAATCCTGATACCGAAGATTTTGCACATCAAAATACTCCATTTAAAACGATTGATGTACGGGAATTAGGCGATGTAGAAGGTTGTTATGAAGTAGGTCCAAATCAATTTGGATTTGGAGTTTCCCTTTCATTTAATAATGACAAACTGTTGATTGGTTCACTAAAAGATTTTGTGTATTTGGCTGAGTTTAACAATGGGGCTGTACAAGGAGTAGAGATTCCTATTCCTACAGTAGAAAATGAGTATGATTCTTTTAGAATGCGTTTTGGTCAATCTGTATATGTAGGAGATTCTACTCTTTATATAAGTGCGTTAGGGTTAAATAGCGGGAAGGGAAAGGTTTTTGCTTATCCTTACATTGGTTTATCTAACAGAACGGATGAAAATCCTTGGACAAATTTCTATACTATTCAACCAGATGATTTGCTAGAAAACAATCATTTTGGGTATCAAATTAGTGAATTCAATAATCAATTAGCAGTGAGCACTTTTAATCAATCTCAAGTTTATTTGTATAGCAAAAACCAAAAAAATAATCGATTTGAACTTGGAGAAATCATTACAAATAATGATTATAAAAAAGTAGATCATTTTGGTAGGAACATTACCTTATTAGACAATGCTTTAATAACTGATGCATACTATGCCGATGAACTTATTTTATACAGCGATATGAATGTAAATCGATATTCTATACAAAGTCTTTCAACAAAAGGGGAAGTTGTATCAATCAAGAATAAGATTGAATGTACTGGGGGAGTTGCTGGATCATATGAATGTAATGAAATTGATCTGATGGCATATATGGATAAAACAGAAATTGGAGGAACCAATAATTCTAGTTTAAATGATATTTGGGGATGGACAGATCCAAACAGTCAACGCGAATATGCTTTGGTCGGATTAAGCAATGGAACATCATTTGTAGACATAACTGATGCGGACGATCCAGTGTATTTAGGTCGATTGCCAACACATACAAATAATTCAACATGGAGAGATATTAAAGTATATCAAAATCATGCATTTATTGTATCCGAAGCTGGGGGTCATGGAATGCAAGTATTTGACTTAACGGAACTCCGTAATGTAAGCAATCCACCGGTACAATTTAGTCAAACAGCACACTATGCTCAATTTGGAAATGCGCACAATATTTTTATTAATGAAGATACTGGTTTTGCGTATGCAATAGGTACAAGTACTTGTGGTCCAGGAGGATTACATATTGTTGACATTAGCAATCCAGTAGCTCCAGCAAAAGCAGCATGTATTTCTGATCCTGCAACCGGAAGAAGTGGGACAGGCTATGTACATGATGTTCAGTGTGTAGTTTACAATGGACCGGATACAGAACATGTTGGAAAAGAAATTTGTGTTGGATCCAATGAAACAAATGTCTGGGTAACGGATGTAAGCACAAAGAGCGATGATTCTAGTGGAGGAAAGACCATTGGTCTTGGTTCATATGATGATTACTATACGCACCAAGGGTGGCTTACAGAAGATCATCGATATTTTGTTCAAAATGATGAATTAGATGAAAGCAATGGTGCTGTTAATAATACACGAACTTTAATATGGGATTTACAAGATTTAGATAATCCAGAAATTGAGACAACATATCTTGGTCCAACATCTTCCATTGATCATAATAATTATATTATTGGTGATTATGTATATATGTCCCATTATACAAGTGGATTGCGCATTTTAGATATTGGGGATATTGCTAATCCATCTGAAGTGGCATTTTTTGATGTATATCCATCTAATAACAATACATCTTTTGATGGTACATGGAGCAATTATCCTTATTTTGATAGTGGAAATGTAGTAGTCACTAGTATTGATGAAGGTTTGTTTGTTCTCCGTCCAACTTTTAATATTAATCAACCTTCTGTGCCAACAGGTATCTCATACTCTATTCCAACTGATGGTACTGTAACTTTCTCATGGAATATTGGTATTGATTCATCAATAAGCTTTAGAGTATATCGAGATGAAGAACCAGGATTTACTCCTTCATCTTCAAATTTGATTGCAGAATTGGCTTATCCGGCAGCAACCTATTCGGATGAGAATCTAGATACAAACAAAATTTATTATTATATACTATCTGCTGTGAATCAAGAAGGTACTGAGAGTGATTTTTCTTCAGAATTTAAAATTACACCTTTAGTATATGTTAATGTTCCACCAACCATTGATACAGTTTCAAATGTCCAAATAAATGAAGATGGATCTACTGCAGTTTCTCTTACAGGAATTTCTTATGGTGGAGATGTAAATTCTCAAGATATTGAAATTTCAGCTTATACAGCGGATACAAATTTATTTTCTAATTTAACTGTAGATTACAATAGTCCGTCCACCACAGGATCACTTGATTTAGTTCCAGAAGCCAATGCAAATGGATCATCTGTAATTTATATTACAGTTAAAGATAATGGTGGAGTCGAAAATGGGGGAATTGATTCAGTGAGGGTATCTTTTAATGTGGATGTATTAGCAATAAATGATGCTCCAAATTCTTTTACTGCTCAAGGAGAATATTTACTCAATATTATTGATGGTTCTGGATCATTTTTAACAACAGAATATTTATTTATTACCCCAGAAAACGAACAAGACTCATTGCGATTTATGTGGAATCCATCTATTGATGTTGATGGAGACAATGTTCAATATCGTATGCTTGGTTATGAAGATTTAGAGTTTCTAACAATGAATACATGGGTTGATGATACAGCTATGACATGGGCAATTAAAGACTTAGCATCCCAAACAGATACGGTAAATGTATCAGAAGGTGCATGGTCTGTAATTGCTACTGATGGACAATCCTTTAAGACAGCAAGTACTGGTAGTATAGGCGATTTAAAGATTGATGCAAGGGCATTGATACCTGATGTTTTTGATTTACGTCAGAATTATCCTAATCCTTTTACTAATTCAACTACGATTGAATATGATGTACCTGAAACACAACAAATTGTGCTCCGTATATTTAACATTAGAGGACAATTAGTAAAGACATTGGTAGAAGAAGAGCAATCAGCAGGTTATAAGTCTGTTACATGGGATGGAACCAATAATAATGGTGATTCAGTAAGTGCTGGAATATATTTCTGCCAAATGTATACTCCAGCCAATCCATATGGCGGACAATTTGTCCGAACTAAAAAAATGTTACGATTAAGGTAAATTGCGTTGAATTGGCTTCGTAGATTATATGATTGGGTACTTTCTTGGGCAAGTAGTCCTTACGCAGTACCTGTTTTATTCACAGTATCTTTTGTAGAATCATCTTTTTTTCCTATTCCTGCTGATCCATTGTTGATTGCATTAATCTTAGGGTTGAGGAAACGTGCCTTTTATTATGCATTTATTTGTACAGCAGGATCGGTATTTGGAGGCATATTTGGATACTTTGTGGGATCGTTCTTATGGTGGACAGAAACTATGGAGTTTTCTAGTATTGCCACTTTTTTCTTTACTTATGTCCCAGGATTTACCGAACAATTATTTTATAATATTCAAGCACAATATGAATCATACAATTTTATAGTAATTTTTACTGCTGCATTTACCCCTATTCCTTATAAGGTTTTTTCGATTAGCGCAGGAGCGTTTGATATTAATTTTCTTACTTTTGTTGTAGCATCAATTCTTGGAAGGGGATTGCGTTTCTATGGAATTACAGTTGTGTTGTGGTATTTTGGTAGACCAGTAAAGAAGATAATTGATAAATATTTTGATCTTCTTGCTATTCTTTTATTGTTAATTTCAATTATTAGTTATATCATCATTGTCTACATTTTTTAAATATCGTTTAAAAAAAGGGGATTGATATGAAAAAAATATTATTACCAGTATTGCTTCTATTAATTGGTTATTCAACCACTATTCCTGAGATTAAATCTACGAATAATAATATTCGTATTGATGATTTTCACAACCATATTACTTACTTGGCTTCTGATGAATTAGAAGGAAGGAGTTCTGGTACTCAAGGGGATGAACTTGCTAAAGATTATATTGTAAACCATTTTACAAATGCTGGCTTGCCAACTGAACGAATAGTTGAAGTTCAAGAACATTATGTTTATAAAGACAGAAGAAACAAAAAAAATAAGGTGTTAACCTATAATATTATCGCAACTCTTCCTGGAACTGATGACAAATTAAAAGAGGAATATGTAGTCGTTGGTGGACACTATGATAGTGTTAATAATAAGTTAGATAAAATTCATAATGGTGCAGATGATAATGCATCTGGAACCTCTATGATTTTAGAGTTGTTTGAGAAATTTGCAGTATCAAATACACATAAAAGAACGTTAGTTTTTATGGCATTTGGAGGGGAAGAACTAGGATTACTTGGTTCGAAACATTTCGTTAACAATCCAACTATTGATCTTCAAAAAGTTCAATTAATGGTGAATCTAGATATGGTTGGTAGATTAGATAATGAAAAAAATCTTCAATTAGGAGGAACATTAACTGCAGTAGATTTTGATAAAAAACTTGAGCCTTTTTTAGATGAAGTGGAAAACAGATGGCAAAATAATTTAAATATCACAGAGCTAGGAAAAGGAATTTTTAAGCGTTCAGATCACTATAGTTTTTATTTAAAAGATATACCAGTATTATTCTTTTTCACCGGATTGCATGAAGATTACCATGGTCCTACCGACGATTCTAATAAAATTAATTATCAGGGAATGAAGGTTATTTCAGATTTAGTTCATCCGATTATGGAAGAATTTGCAAACACACCAGAAAAATTAATCTTTCAACCAGTTGAATTAGAAGAACAGAGTATGCCAACTGCTACAATGAAGGTTACTTTAGGTGTAATGCCTGACTATGCACATGAAGGAGATGGATTAAAGATTGATGCAGTTATCGACAATAGACCAGGGGGAGAAGCAGGAATGCTTGCTGGGGATATTGTTATAGATATTGGTGGTACTCCTATAAAAGATATATATGCTTATATGAAGATATTATCCCAACTGAGTCCTGGTGATAAAGCTGAAGTGAAAGTATTACGTAAGGGTTCAGAAGTAGTATTGCAGGTTCAGTTCTAATGAAACAAGTTCTGTTAGCTTTAATGCTAATTAGCGTAGTATATAGTCAACAAGATATGATTACCAGTGATCCGTTTCCACGATGGGAGAATGATGTAATTGATCTTTTAGAAGAAGTCGATAAAAATAACGAGTATAATTCTACCAATAAGAATTTTGTTTTAAAAGATATAAGACAATTAACATTTGATGGAGATAATGGAGAAGCTTATTTCTCTAAAGATGCTAGTCAACTTATCTTTCAATCAAAACGCAATGGAAATGAATGTGATAAGCTTTATACAATAAGTATTGACGGAAGCAACCTTAAAGAGTTTCCAATACAAGATGGAGCATTTACATGCGCTTATTATTCACATGATAATAAATTTATCTTTTTTTCCTCTACTTTACATGATGGAGTTGGATGTCCAGAAATATATAAACATCCAAATCCTCGTAAATATATTTGGCCATTAAGAAACTTTGAGATTTATCGATGGGACGGAGATGATCTAAAACAATTAACCAGTGTTCCAGGGTATAATGCTGAAACCACAATTCATCCAACAGAAAAGAAAGTGATTTTCACTTCTATGCGTGATGGAGATATTGATTTATATGAGATGAACTATAATGGTGGTGATGTTAAACGTATTACTACTGAATTTGGGTATGATGGTGGTGCATTCTATTCTCCAAATGGAAAAAATATTGTTTGGCGTGCATGGTATCCTAAAAACGAAGAAGAGAAGGAAAAATGGTCTTTTAACTTAAAGAATCGTTATATCGATGCTGTCCCATTAGATATTTATGTTGCAAAGAGAGATGGATCCAGTAAAAAACGATTAACGAGTAATGGAGCTACTAATTGGGCTCCTTCTTGGCATCCTGATGGAAAACATATTATTTTTTCATCTAACATGGATGATTGGAGGGAAGATTATAATGCATTTGGAAGTAATTTTGAGCTTTATATAATTAATATTCGCACTTTAAAACTTACACGTCTCACGCATAATGATACCTTTGATTCATTTCCAGTTATTTCTAAAGATGGAAAGCTTGTTTTTGCTTCCAATAGAAATGCTAAAAACCCACGTCAAACCAATATTTTTATTGGAATCTTAGACTAAAAAACTATCCTATTGAGATTTATTCTCATTAATTATTTGCTTCTATTTATTTTTAGTTATATAATTGAGACAACTTCTCAATAAAAAATAGGGGTATATGAAAAGAGTAGTATCAATTTTATTGTTTTTAACATTAGTTGTTGGACAAAATCAAATAACAGGTTCAGTTACCGATTCTAATAATAATCCAATTGCTGATGCAAATATTATATTAGAAAATGGAATGGGATTGGTTAGTAAAGACGATGGAAGTTTTGTACTTAATATGGACGAGCTTCCTTTTTTATTAACTGTATCAGTTGTAGGGTATGATGATCTTACAGTATGGGTAAAAGAGAATAATGTATCTCTTAAATTAAACGATAATCCTATTTTATTAGATGCAGTAAATGTTTTGGCTAATTCAGCCAGTATTACCTCTGGAATGTTTTTACGATCAGTTTATCCAAGTGCTGTGGTATCTGAATTAGAATTAAGACAATTTGATGATACTGATATTCATCGTGCTATTGCAAGGATTCCTGGTGTATATGTTCAGGAAGAAGATGGGCTTGGATTACGACCAAATATTGGAGTGCGTGGTACTGGTTTATCACGTATGGAAAAACTAAATGTAATGGAAGATGGTATTCTTATTGCACCAGCACCATATGCTTCTCCAGCTGCATATTATTCTCCAACAATGGGAAGAATGCAAACATTGGAAGTTCGTAAAGGATCTAGTCAGATTAAATATGGTCCATTTACTACTGGAGGATCTTTGAATTATGTTTCTACTGGCATTCCTGAAACAATGACAAGTAATCTAGAATTAAAAACAGGAAGTTTTGGTAAAACAGTTCTACATCTTAAACATGGTTCTACGGAAGGTCAGTGGGGATATTTATTGCAAGTTTTTAATGATCAAACAACTGGATTTAAAGAATTAGATGGCGGTGGAGATACTGGATACACAAAAGCAGATGTATTAGCAAAAGTGCGTTACAGTATGAATAAAAATCATGCATTAGAATTTAAATATTCTATAACTGATGAAGTTTCAGATGAAACTTATCTTGGTTTAAGTGATGAAGATTATGATAGAAATCCATTAAGAAGATATCGTGCATCACAATTAGATGAGATGGATGCAGATCATAGTCAAATTGTACTTTCTTATGCAGGAAAATTATTAGACAATATGTCTATGGCTGTATCACTTTATAATAATGAATTCGCAAGAAATTGGTATAAACTAAATAAAGTCAATGGTGCAAAGCTTAGTGTAGTAGCTGATCCATCTTCTGATGCGACTACTTTTGCGCTAATGGATGCATTAGATAGTGATCCCGATATGTATCGAATTAAAGCAAATAATCGTGAATATTTATCAAGCGGTCTTCAAGCAGTGTTAAGCTGGAGTGTTGATAATCATAGTTTGCAAGCTGGAATGCGTATTCATTCCGATGAAATGGATCGTTTCCAGTGGGAAGATCGATATCAGATGGTTGCTGGTAATTTAAATATGACCACGAAAGCCACACCAGGTTCTGATTCAAATCGAATTGACTCTGCAGAAGCTAACGCTTTATTTATAGAAGATAGATATACTTCAGGAGCTTGGACGGTGACAGGTGGCTTACGCTATGAATCAATTACTGTTAAAAGAGAAGATTGGGGTAAATCAGACCAGTTCCGTATTTCAAATCCATCAGTAAAAGAACAAGATTTTAATGTAGTAGTGCCAGGTGTTTCTGTTGAATATGCATGGAAACCAACTACAACGTTATCTTATGGTTTACATAAAGGATTTGCTCCTCACGGTCCGGGCGGTGTTAAAGTTATAGATGGTGTTACGCAAGACGTAAAACCAGAAACAAGCATGAATCATGAATGGACAATAAGACATTATGAAGGGCTATCTGGAGTTGAGCTTACATATTTTATAAACCAATATGATAATCTTTTAGGAGCAGATACTGCAGCTTCCGGTGGAGGGACAGATGAACTTTACAATGGTGGAGCTGTTGATGTATCTGGAGTGGAATTATATCTTAGACATATGTTAGAGGCTAGAAATATGCAATTTCCTCTTGAACTTGCATATACCTATACAAATACAGAATTTAAAGAATCGTTTGATGGTGATTTTTGGGGAGATGTATCATCTGGTGATGAACTTCCATATGTTCCTAGTGATATGTTATATCTGAATGTTGGAGTCAATGCTGGTTTAGTATCGGGGAATGTATCCTTAAAACACACCGCAAAGATGAGAACAACAGCGGGATCAGGTAGTTTGGATGAATCAAGTTTTACAGATGCATTTACTGTGGTTGATGCTTCTGTTAATTATAATCTTAAAAACAATGTAATTCTCTCATTACATGTTAAAAATTTGCTTAATGATAATGAGGTTGTTGCAAGAAGACCATATGGAGTTCGTCCAACTATGCCTAGAACAGTATCTCTTGGGCTTTCATACACTTTTTAAGCTGTATTTATTAAAAAAAAGTATTATTATCACGGGTGCATAAGAAGCTCATATATGTCTTATTTCTTGGATTTTTATACTCTCAAAGTTTTTTAGACTTAACTCCGCGTCCATCATATAATATCAATAAAATTGATACCCCAATTACGCTTGATGGTCAACTGGATGAAGAAAGCTGGGGGTTAGCTCAGATTGCCACAGGGTTTACTGATACTAGAGCTTTTGAAGGCGATCCCGCTGCATTTAAAACAGAAGTAAAGTTATTATATGATGATACAAATCTCTATGTAGGATTTATTGCATATACACCTCCAGAAAAGATTAGAACTTCACTATCAAAAAGAGATAATCTCAATGACGACGATAATTGGGTTGGAGTTGACATAGATCTATTTGATGACGAAGCTCTTATTTATGCATTTGGATCAAATCCATCTGGTATACAGATAGATGGGCGTGGTGGATATCGTCTTGATAAATCTTTAGATTTAATTTTTGATGTCAAAACAAGCATTACAGACTATGGTTATATTGTAGAGTTTGCTATTCCGTTTTCAACTTTGAGATATTCAGTTGGAAAAAATCAAAATTGGAGGATTAATTTCCTTCGTAGTTACACGACAGATGACGAAATAGAACATGAAGTTGTTTGGGCATCAAATATTCAAGGGATTGAATGCCATACTTGTCAAATGGCTTTTTTAAAGGGTATTGAACCACCAAAACAAGAAGCTGGAAATGTTGAATATATTCCTTCATTAGTTGCTGGATATTCTGAAGATTTTAACAACGATTTAAGTAGCGACAATACTGAACCATCCTTATTTGTTAAATATCCTGTTTCTTCTGTGGATTTACTTGAGATTGCAATCAATCCAGATTTTAGTCAAATCGAATCAGATGATATTAAAAATGATGTGAATACAGTAAATGCATTGTATTTCAGAGAAAGAAGACCCTTTTTTAGTGAAGGAGCTGAATTATTTAAATTTCAGTCAGAACGCGGATTTATTAATTTATTCTATTCAAGAACCATTAATGATCCATCTGTAGCAGTAAAATACACAGGAAAAGTTGGAAAAACATCGTATGGGGTAATTAGTGCTATAGATGAATCGTCTCCATTACTTTTACCTTTTGAAGAATCAAGTACTATTGTACAAATGGGTGAAAGCACATCCAATATTGTACGTGTAAAACGTATGTTAAAAAATGCAAGCTCCATTGGGGCAATTATTACTAATCGTACCTTTGATGAAGGTGGGGATATGACTACAGGAGGGATAGATTTTCATTATCATCCTGGGAAGAATTTACATTTAACTCTTCATGCTACTGCATCAATTCATAATGAACCTGATTCTCTGTCAACAATATTTGATGATAATCCTTATACATTTGATAACCATACCGCCAAATTTGACGGAGAAGAGATTACAGGAAATGCATTAGGGTTTAGTTTATCAAAAATGAATAGAACAGATACTACAGGTTTAACCATACGTCTTCGTTCTCCAGGATTTCGAACCAGTAATGGATTTGAGAGAAATAATTCCACAAAGTGGATGAAACTGTCTAAAGGAAAATCCATTTTCTATGACAACCATCCACGATTGTTGTCATCAGGACATAGAGTTACTATGGTTCATAAAACAAATTATGATGGTGATATTAAAAAACAAGAATTTGAATTGAACAATGAGTTTAATTTTTTAAATGGATATGTGCTACAAATTGGGACTGAGATTGAGAATGAACTCTTTCATGGAGTGCAATTTGATAATATGTTTGATATGAATATTAGTGTTACTGGTAAACTAAATGCCAAGACAAAAATTCATGGAGGAATTGCTGGCGGTGAGACAATTATCCGATATTTAGATACTCCAGAACAAACCGATTCCTATGGAATTTGGAGCTATGTTGAATATAAAATTTCAGATCAAGCGAGTACCGGTACTGGAATACAATATGAGGATGCAAAGAATTATTATGATGGTTTTCTACTTAATTCATGGTATACACACTCTTTCACATCGAAACTGTCTTTAAGAACTAAGATACAGTATAGTGATTTTTCTCATAATTGGTTTATTGAACCAATGTTGACCTATCAACCAAATGCATTCTCCGCATTATACTTTGGAATTAATGAACTTCTTTCTACAGAAGATGATATGTTCTCAAATTTAACTGAGTCAGAACGTCAATTATTTGTTAAGTTTCAATACTTGTTTTAATTGATGAAAAAAATATTAATACTATCTCTTCTATTAACATTCTATGGATGTGCTATTCCTATCGGCAATACGGTTGCAGATGTTGCTGACGATAATAATGTAGTCACAAACGGAAACAGTGTATATCATTCGAATGGGAATTCTATGATTGCATTTAATAAGATTTCCCCTAGAAAACGTGGTGCATTTGAGATGTTGAACAAAACCATTATTATGCCGGCAATTGAACGTGCGAATCTACCTGTATATAATAGTCTAACTTTTTTAGCACCAGACGAGCAAAATGAAGATGGAACATATACTTTTCTTTATATCGCAAACCCTTATTTGGAAAATGAAGATTACGATATTTTATCTATACTAATTTCAGTGCATGGCAGGCCAAGAGCAGAGGAATATTTCCAACTATGGCTAGATTGTTTTGCTGAAGAACAAAAAACATTATTGTTTAAATGATAAAATCGTGTCTTTTTGATTCGTTCTGTATTAAATTTTTTCAAATGCAAATCCAAAAGAATTTTTTTATTACACTTCTCAGTTGTTCGTTTGTTTTTGCTCAAACCTTACAAGTCAATGATGCTACTCTTTCTTCAGAAGGCTACAATACTGGAACTACGCTCGGTATAACTGACACAGATGTTGTGATTTATTCCAATGCGCTTGTACACAATTTATATGTGTGGGGAATTCCTTGGTATACAGACACAAAAACTTTTCCAGCCCAAATCACACTACCGCTTGATAATAGAGCCTATGTGATAAGTTTATATAAGAAATCAATATATCAATCTGTTTCTGCAGAGTTACAAACTTTTGATTTTGACAATAGGCCATTGGAAGAATTTGAGGCGTTACAAGATGAGCTTCAGCGTATGAAAATTGGTACAAAATTAGTTAGGCCAATACCTGGAAAATCAGAATCTGTATTTCTTGTATATTGTCCAGACGAAGATATCTCATGTGAAGAAGGATTACACTGGCGAGATGGTTTTTTAGCAAAATTTTATGATCAACAACAAGAAGTATATATGCACTCACAATTAAATAAACCTAGTGAATACCTTAGCGAAGAAGAGGCAAAGTTAATTAAAAGACATCGTGGAGGTGTTGGGATGTTGGTTGGTTTTTTCTCAATGGGTATATGGTTACTTGATAGATCCTTACAGTGAAAAATATTTCCATTAATATTATTGGCGCTTCTACTGGATCTTATCCAGCTGGGATTACTCCTTTAGAAATTTCAGAATCTGTAAAGGAAATACCAAAAAATGTTGTGATCTGTAAGGTTGATGATGTGTTAACTGACTTAAATGAACCTTTGGATAAAGATGCAACCATCCAATTTTTAGACGCAAAAAGCAAAGATGGTCATAGTGTTCTGTTGCATAGTACTGCACATTTAATGGCACAAGCAGTAAAAAGACTTTTTCCTAAGACTAAAGTAACAATTGGTCCATATTTGGATAACAAATTCTACTATGATTTTGATGTTGAAACTCCTTTTTCTGAAGAAGATTTAAGTAGTATTGAAAAAGAGATGCATAAGATATCTAAAGAAAATCTTGAGATTATACATGAGGTAAAATCAAGAAAAGATGCAATAAGCCTCTTTAAAAAGATGAAAGAGTCTTATAAAGTTGAGATTATTAATGATTTAGAAAAGAGCGAAGTATTAAAAGTTTATTCACAAGGAGAGTTTACTGATCTTTGTAGAGGACCACATGTTCCTTCAACTGGTACCATCAAACATTTTAAATTACTTTCTTCTTCAGCTGCTTACTGGAGAGGAGATGAAAACAATCAGACATTGCAACGGGTTTATGGAACATCTTTTCCTAGTGAGAAAGATTTAAAAAAATATCTAACAATGTTGGAAGAACAAAAGAAACGTGATCATCGTAAGATTGGAAAAGAACTTGATTTATATTTCCATGATGAAGAAGTAGGTCCTGGACTACCGCTATGGACTCCGAATGGTGCAGTTATTATTGATGAATTAGAGGCATTAGCAAAAGAGAAAGAAGATGCTAGTGGATATAAACGCGTCCGTACACCGCATCTAACAAAAGGAGCCTTATATGAAAAATCTGGTCATCTGGAACACTATACTACAAGTATGTATCCTGCAATGGATGTAGATGGTCTAGACTATTATATAAAACCAATGAATTGTCCTCATCATCACAAGATTTATGCTAATAGGCCGAAGAGTTACCGAGATCTACCTTATCGTCTATCAGAATACGGAACATGTTATCGTTATGAGAAATCAGGTGAACTTTTTGGATTAATGCGTGTAAGAAGTATGCAGATGAATGATGCACATATCTATTGTACAGAGGATCAATTCAAAGAAGAGTTTATTGGGGTATGTAAGCTATATATGGAATATTTTAAAATTTTTGGTATTGAAAAATATGAAATGCGACTTGGTCTTCATGATCCAAAAGGGTTAGGTAAAAAATATATTAATAATCCTAAGCTATGGAAAAAAACAGAAGAAGATGTTAGAAATGCACTAAAGGATGCTGGATTAAAATTTGTTGAATCAGTTGGAGATGCAGCATTTTATGGTCCAAAAATTGATGTGCAAGTATGGAGTGCAATTGGAAAAGAATTTAGCCTTGCAACTAATCAAGTTGATTTTGCAGTTCCTGAACGTTTTAATTTGACTTATACCGACGGTGATGGTTCATCTAAAACACCATTATGTATTCACAGGGCTCCACTTGGAACACATGAACGTTTTATCGGATTTTTAATTGAGCATTTTGGTGGAGACTTTCCATTATGGTTGGCACCTAAGCAAGTATCCATTTTACCTGTTTCTGATAAATACAATGCTTACGCTGATCAAGTGTGTAGTGAATTAAAAAAACAGGGAGTAAGGGCTGAAGTAGACAATCGTTCAGAAAAAATTGGTGCTAAAATTAGAGATGCAGAACTACAAAAAATTAATATTATGCTAATTGTTGGAGAAAAAGAAGTTGATGGTAAAGTAGTAACAGTTAGAAGAAGATTTGTTAAAGAACAAGAAACACTTTCATTGGATAAATTTTCCAATGGAATTAGAAAAGAAATTAATGAAAGGAGTGTTACGAATTAAGAAACAAAGAATAAGAGTAAATAAAAAAATCTATGCAGACGAAATCCGTTTGATTGACAACAATAAAAACCAAGTAGGAGTTGTCAAAGTCCCAGAAGCATTAAGGTTGGCAGAAGAAGCTGGCCTTGATTTAGTCGAAATCTCACCGAATGCCAAACCACCTGTGTGTAAAATAATGGACTATGGGAAATACAAGTACGAAGAAAAGAAAAAAGCACAACAGGCTCGTAAAAATCATCATGTAATTAAAGTAAAAGAATTAAGAATGAGACCTAATATTGGAGATCATGATTTAGAAAATAAATTAAAAATGGGAAGAAAATTTCTAAATGAAGGTTGTAAGCTCAAATTGAGCATCATGTATCGTGGTCGAGAAATGTCCAGACAAGATTTAGGTGATGCACTTTTAGAAAAAGTTGTGTTAAATTTAAGCGAAGTTGCAGAAATGGAGAAAGATAGTCCTATGATGGGAAGAAAAAAATCTATAATATTAGCTCCTAAATAAGGATATTTTAATGCCAAAACAGAAAACAAGAAAAAGCGTATCAAAACGATTTAAACTGACAGGAAGCGGAAAAGTTAAACGCAACCATGCAGGGCATAAGCATATGTTAATCCGTAGAGATAAGGATACAAAACGCGCAGCAAAGAAATCAACTCTTGTTGCACCTTCTGACAAGAAAAAAGTCATAAAAATGATGGGAAAATAGGTTAACAATGCCAAGATCTAATAGTTCAGTTCCAAGACATAGACGACATCGTAAGACTGTCAAATTAGCCAAAGGATACTTTGGTGCAAGAAGTCGTAATTATAAAGCGGCTAAAGATGCGGTGACAAAAGCAGGGTTGTATGCATATAGAGATCGAAGACAGAAGAAACGTCAATTTAGACGTCTGTGGATTATACGTATTAATGCTGCTGCAAGACTGAATGGATTATCATATTCAAATTTTATACATCTATTAAAGGAGAAGGGCGTTGATTTAGACAGAAAGGTATTAGCAGATTTAGCTGTTAATAACCCATCTGTTTTTGAAGACCTCGTAAAATATCTGAAAAAATAAAATAAAAGGTGTCTATGGATAAAGCTATTAATAAGGTTAAGACATCTTTTCACTCAGAACTGGAATCTTGTAAAACATCAGAAAATCTTGAACAGCTTCGTATTAAATATTTAGGTAGAAAAGGACAACTAACTGATTTGTTTAATCAGTTTGGTGCTCTTAGCAATAAGGAAAAACCTAAATATGGAAAAACTTTAAATATTCTTAAGTCAGATCTTACAGCATCCTATAATAACAAACTTGCTACATTCAATTCAGATCAAGGAAGCGATGACAAAAGAGATTTTTCATTACCAGGGTATGCACTACCAAAAGGGAATATCCATCCTCTTGAACATGTTACTGATGAGATAAAATCTATCTTTCAATCTATTGGATTTTCAGTGGCTTATGGTCCAGAAATTGATGATGATTACCATAATTTTGAAGCACTAAATGTGCCTAAACACCATCCTGCAAGGGATATGCAAGATACCTTTTTTATTGATTCAGATGTAGTATTACGTACCCATACTTCCAATGTCCAGATTCATTTGATGGAAAATCAAGATCCACCTCTCCGACATATTTGTTGTGGAAGAGTATTTAGAAATGAAGCAGTTAGTTATAAGAGCTTTTGTTTATTCCATCAAGTCGAAGGGTTGGTTATTAATGAATCATCTTCATTTGCAGAAATGAAAGGAACCTTAGAATATTTTGCAAAAGAAATGTTTGGGAAAGACACAAAAATGCGTTTCCGACCAAGTTATTTTCCATTTACAGAGCCAAGTGCAGAAGTTGATATTTGGAATGATAAATTAAACCAATGGATGGAAATTCTTGGATGCGGAATGGTTAACCCAAATGTTTTAGAAAATGTTGGATATGATAGTGAAAAATATCAAGGATTTGCCTTTGGTATGGGAATAGAACGTATTGCAATGATTAAATATGGCATTAGAGATATCAGACTATTTTATCAAAATGATAAACGATTTTTGGAGCAATTTTAATGAAAGTATCTCTTCCATGGCTTAAGCGTTTTGTAAACTTCAAACAATCTGCATCTGAATTAGCTGATTTATTAACAATGTTGGGATTTGAATCTGAAGTTGTGACTGATTTTTCTGTACTTAAAAATATTGTTGTAGGAGAAGTAGAATCAGCCAAAAAACACCCCAATGCAGATAAATTAAAGTTCTGTATAGTAAACGATGGTAAGATGACCCATGAAGTTGTATGTGGTGCACCTAATGTTGCTACAGGCCAGAAGATTGTTTTTGCTAAAGTTGGTGCAGTATTACCGGGAAATTTCAAAATTGGTAAGGCAAAAATTCGAGGAATTGAAAGCAATGGAATGATTTGTTCAGAAAGAGAACTCGGAATTTCAGAAGAACATGATGGAATTATGGTATTGAATCCAGGACTGAAAAATGGTACTAATGTTGCCGACATCTTAGGACCAATGTATGATGCAATTGATATTGATATTACTCCCGACAAAGCGTTTGCATTAAGTCATCGTGGTATTGCTAGAGAACTTGCAGCAAAACTTAATAAAAAACTTAAAAGCCCACTTAATGCAAAAAGAGTTATTCCGGATTCAAAAGAGAAGGTAAAAGTTGTCTTAGATAAGAAAGGTGGATGTCCCCGTTATGTTGCAGGAATTGTTAATAATGTAAAAGTAGGACCTTCACCACAATGGTTAACCGATTATTTAAAGTCAGTTGGACAAAAAAGCATTAATAATCTAGTTGATATTTCAAATTTTATGTTACTTGAAATTGGACATCCGACCCATATCTTTGATTTAGACAAATTATCTGAACCAACTATTGAGGTAAAATGGGCAAAAAAAGGAGAAAAATTTGCTGCTCTTGATGAAGAATCATATATATTAGATTCTGATCATTTAGTTATTACCGATTCGGTTAATACTGTTGCTTTAGCGGGAATCATTGGTGGGAAAGATAGTGCCGTTTCAGATACGACAACCAATGTATTGATTGAAAGTGCTTATTTTGATCCTATTGTCGTCAGAAAAGGATCAAAAAAATTAAATTTATTATCAGAAGCTTCTAGAAGATTTGAGCGAGGAGCAGACCCAGATGCTACTTTGGATGCATTCTACATGATTGTTAGACTGATGGAAGAGGTTGCTGGTGGGGAATTAGGGTCTATTGTAACAGACCAATGTACATTTGATTTAAAACCACGTAAGATAACACTTTCACATAGAAAATTATCAAAATATACTGGATTTAATATTCCCAATAAGAAAGTGGAACATATTCTTTCTGGATTACAGATTGATTGTCAGACCAGGGGAGAGAGCGTTATTCCTATGAATGTAGCAGAAATTCTTTCAAACTCGAATAAACTAGAGTCTATGAGAATAAGAACGGAATTTAGACCCTTTATGCGCAATATTGTGGATCACTTACAAGTTATTGGTGAGATTACAAGGAAAAATGCAAGCAGTTATCGTCGTGATATTAGGTTTGGATCAAAAGAAACCTTATCAGAATTAGCCAAAGTACTTAAGAAAAATCATTCTGACAGTCTTCCAAAAGAATTTATTCCTAAAATAGCAGGAAAAAAGACCAATAAAAGTGTTGATACACAGAAGTGGATTTGCACGATTCCTTCCTTTAGGGGAGATCTTGTAAATGAAGCTGATTTAATTGAAGAAATATTGCGTTGTTATGGGTATGATAATATTGTTCCATCCTACAGTTTCTCCTCTCAAATGCAGTATGCAGAAGATGAAGAACGCCCACTATCTCATTTAAAGAAGTATTTATCCTCTATTGGATTTCAACAATGTTACAATAATTCCCTTGAAGAAAGAGATAGTATAGCAAAATTCGGAGTAGAATCTCTATCTGTTATGAATCCTTCTTCTGACAGAATGAATGTTTTACGAACCTCCTTACATCAAGGATTGCTCAAAACGCTTGATTTTAATTACAAAAATGGTACACAAGATATATTAATCTATGAGCAAGGGACGGTATTTGAGAAAAAAGGGGATACCTTGGATGATATTGAGCAAAAAAATGCTTTTTCTTGTCTAGTACATGGTGATTTTGCTGAGCCAAATGTTCATTTTAGCCCGATTGAAGGAAATTTCTTCTTATTAAAGGGATTAGCAGAAAATATTTTTAACAATTTATTGAAGATAAAAATAAAATTTATCAAAGAATCACATTCATATTGTGGTACTTTTTATAACATAGTAGATTCTCAAAAGAATTTGGTTGGATCGCTAGGTATTATAAACGAAGAATTTTTAAAGGAAATGGATATTTTACACAGGACAGATGTATGTATTATGGATATTAATACAGAAAATTTTAAAGAATGTTTTAATTATAATATTAAAACAGAAGATATTGTGTTATATCCGATAGTAAACAGAGATTTGAATTTTATCATGGATAACAGCATAGAATTAGCACAAGTATGCACTACGATAAAGAATGTGAACCAATCTTTATTAAAGGAAGTAGTTCCTGTAGATGTCTTTGAATCAAAAGAACTAAAAGATGAAAAAAGCGTACTGTTCAAGTTGTACTTTCAGAACCCTAAGAAAACACTTGAAGATAATGAAGTAAATTCTATTATTGCTGAGATTATAGATATTGTTTTGAAGAAATTTAATGCTAAATTAAGAGACCAATAAAAGGAAAAATTATGGAAAACAAAGAACCAAGACTAGTAAAGGTTAGAATTTTTGGACAGGAATATTCAATTAGAGCTACAACTGAAGAGAAATATATCAAAGAAGTAGCAGCTTATGTGGATAAAAAGATGGCTGAAATTCAGAAATCAGTTCCTTCTGGATTAAATGCGTCTAAGATTGCAATTTTAGCAGCCATGAATATTTCTGATGAACTTTTCAACGCTAGAAGAGGAGAATACTCTTTTAAGGGAGAAGTAGAATCAAAAATTGAATCTTTAATTCAACGTATTGATCAAGTTATTTAAGTAAAAAAGGAGAAGTTTAAGTGTCTGATACGGTAATTTTATCAGGATTAGAAGCGAGTAATGCATTGTATGATAGTTTGCATACTCGGATAGATGCGTTAAAATCAAAGCAAGTTACTCCTGGATTGGCAGCTATTCTTGTCGGAGAAAACCCTGCTTCTCAGATCTATATTCGTAACAAAACAAAAAAATTTGATTCACTTGGGTTAAAATCAGAAATCTATCGTCTTGAAGAAGGGGTATCAGAAGGAGAATTATTAAGGTTAATTGATCAAATTAATAATGATGATACATTTCATGGAATTTTGGTACAATTACCGCTTCCAGACCATATTGATAGCCAGAAAGTAATTCACGCAATTAGCCCCACAAAAGATGTAGATGGATTTCATCCTGAAAATGCTGGATTATTGTCAATAGGAACACCAAGATTTGTTCCATGTACTCCTAAAGGCATCATGTATATACTAAAACATTTTAATGTTGAATTAGATGGAAAACATGTTGTAGTGGTAGGAAGAAGCAATATTGTTGGTAGGCCGGTATCTGTACTTTCAAGTCTTAAATCATTAGGAAATGCAACAGTAACGATATGTCATAGCGGAACTAGCGACCTAAAACAATTTACAACCCAAGGAGATATTGTTGTGGCTGCAATGGGTTCACCAGAATTTTTAGACGCCTCTTTTATTAAAGAAGGGGCTTGTTTAGTAGATGTTGGAATTAATCGTATAGAACGTGATGGAAAATCAACCATTGTTGGAGATGTTAATCAGGCAAGTGTGATGGGGAAAGCAAGTGCATTAACTCCCGTACCAAAAGGAGTTGGTCCAATGACAATAGCGATGTTAGTAGAAAACACCGTTTTATCCGCGGAGCTGTCTTTAAACTAAAGGAAGAATTATGAAGAAATTTTTTATACTTTTATTATTATTTTTTATCGGATGTACTGGGACAAACGTCAGTGATGACGAGGTCAAAAAAGCTAACCAATTCTTTGAATCTATCTTTTTGGATCAAGTACAAGATAGCCCTGAATTTCAGACACGTTTAGGGTATAAATCTAATTATGATCAATGGGATGATATTACTTGGGAAGAACGTAGAAGAAAGATAAAAAAAGCCAAGTCTAACTTAAAATATCTGCACGATAATATTGATTATGATAAATTGGATGAACCTGCCAAAATTAGCTATCGATTGATTGAAAGAAGATTTGAAAGACAAATCGAATCTAGTGACTATATTTTTAATTCATATCCAATCACACACCGAGGAGGAAAACACTCTTCGATTCCATCTTTCTTGATTAATTATCACAAAGTTGATGACGAAGATGACGTCAAAGACTATTTAAAACGATTACGCAATATTGAACCATTGATAGACGATTTAATTAAAGAGTTAGAATTAAGAGAAGATTTAAATATTCTTGCTCCAAAATTTGTGTATCCGCAAGCAATTAAAGTTTCTCAAAATATCATTGCTGGATATCCATTCGAAGATGTCAAAAAAAGAAATGTTATTTTTGATGATTTTAGTAAAAAACTTGATAAGCTAGATCTATCTGATCCTGTTAAGACTCGTTATTCAAGTGAGGCAGAAGCGATTCTTGTAACGATTGTAAATAGTTCTTATCGAAAATTAATTGATTTTCTTTCAATACAAGAAACAAGAGCAACTGATAATTTTGGGGTATGGAAATACACCAATGGAGCAGAATATTATCAATTCCAACTTGATGGGTTTACAACACTTGGGTTAACCCCTGAGCAAGTACATGCAACTGGATTACAAGAAGTAGAACGTATTCATCAGGAAATCTATGGCATTATGGAAGAAACCCAATTTGAAGGAACATTACAGGACTTCTTTGAATTTATGCGTACAGATCCACAATTTTACTATCCAGACAATCAAAAAGGGCGCGAGGCATACCTGAACCAGGTAAATGTAGTTATGGACACATTAACCGCTAATATTGATCAATTATTCAATGGATTGCCAAGTATTCCGTTTGTTGTAAAGGCAGTAGAGCCATATCGTGAAGAATCTGCTGGCATTGCATTCTATCAACGCGGAAAAGCCGATGGAAGTAGACCAGGGATTTATTATGCTAATTTGTATACCATGCAGGATATGCCAACGTATAAACTAGAGAATTTAGCGTACCACGAAGCAATCCCAGGGCATCATATGCAAATTTCAATTGCCTTAGAAACCAAAGGCATGCCTAGTTTTAGAAAATATGGTGGATATAGTGTATATAGCGAAGGATGGGCATTGTATTCAGAAACTCTTCCTAAAGAAGTAGGCTTATACAAAGATCCTTATTCTGATTTTGGACGATTATCTGGTGAATTATGGAGAGCGTGTCGTTTGGTAGTAGATACTGGGATTCATCACTATCGTTGGACTAGGGAAGAAGGGATTGAATATTATCGTAGCAATACCGCTAATCCAGAAGGGGAATGCATAAAAATGGTAGAACGTCATATTGTATGGCCAGGCCAGGCAGTGTCTTATAAAATTGGGATGTTAAAAATTCAAGAATTACGTGAATATGCTGAGACAGCATTAGGAGAAAAATTTTCTCTACAAGATTTTCATGACATTGTATTAAAAAATGGTGCTATGACAATGGATGTCCTACACGATGTGGTATACCAATGGGTAGAAAACCAGTAAGAAATGATTATTATTAAAACCACTTCTGATAGCCATAAGACTATTAAGTTGATAGCAAATACGTTGCTTAATAAACGATATGCGGCGTGTGTTAATATTCTTCCACGCATTCGTTCTAAGTATATTTGGGAAGGACGTATTGTGGAATCACGAGAAAGTGCACTATTGATTAAAACGGTAGCGAAAATGGAGAAGAAAGTTTATACCACAATTAAAAAATTACATAACTATGATGTACCGGAAATTACCACAATTGAAACAAGCAATGTTGATACAGATTATTTAAATTGGGTAGAAGGTTCATTAAAAAATAAATCAAAAAAGGAGAGTTAAAAAATGGATGGAGCATTTATGGCTGGCGTTTTAGTAGGCGCTTTACTTATGGGAGTTGTTATTGGTTTAATTCCACTTATTATTGGTATCGTTAAAGAACAACTTAACCTAGGAATAATCGGTTTAGTAAGTTGTATAGTTGGAAATCTTATTTTAGGTTTGTTTCTTTCTATTCCTATAGCACTAATTTTTTCAATTATTATTCTTACTAAGAAATAACAATGAACGATAACAATTATAAAGAATCTACATGGTATAAAATTGAGAGATTTTTTGATCGACACAATCATCTGATGGAGTTTATCAGAACAATATTGGCACTGCTTGTGTTGAGTTTACAGCTCTATATCATTTCAAGATTATAGAAAAAGGAGAGGGTTAAAAAATGAGTAATCTAGGACTATTGGAGCTCTTGATTTTAGGAGCTTTGTTTATTGGTCTGATAATAGTAGTAATAGTTTTTTTAATTATTTTTATTAAAAAGTCAAAATGAACGATAACAATTATAGAAAAGGGAGAGTTAATGTCTAAGAAATTAGAGACACTATCTGCATTTTTATTCATGATAGCAGGAGTAACATTTTTAGCATATACCATAAATGATGTTTTTTTCACCGAAGATGATGGGGTGGAGATGATTACTATTGATGGAGGCCATCAAGTCTGGACACAGAAAGTAGGGGATAATCCATCTGTAAAGATACTGTTACTTCATGGGGGACCAGGTGCTACCCATGAATATTTCAAAATTTTTGATGAATATTTCCCAGGTGAAGGCATTGAGTACTATTATTATGATCAATTAGGGTCTACGAACAGTGACCCAGCAAACGACCCAAGCTTATGGACTATAGAACGCTTCGTAGAAGAAGTAGAAACAGTCAGAAAAGCATTAGACCTAGACAAGTCAAATTTCTATGTTTTAGGGCATTCATGGGGCGGTATTCTTGGCATGGAATATGCCCTCAAATATCAGGACAATATGAAGGGATTAATCGTATCTAATATGATGGCAAGTATTCCTGCATATAACAAGTATGCTGACGAAGTATTGGGTCCACAAATGCCACCAGAAGTGTTGGCAGAAATTCAAGCATTCGAAGCAGCAAAAGACTTTACAAATCCTCGTTATATGGAATTGTTATTACCACATCATTATCAAACACATATGTTGCGAATTCCTCTCGAAGAATGGCCAGATGAAGTCAACAATGCATTCGCAAATATTAATCAAGATATGTATGTTGCGATGCAAGGACCGAGTGAATTTGGAGCGTCTGGATTACTAGAATTTTGGGATATTACAGACAAGCTATCTACTATCACCATTCCAACATTGGTTATTGCAGGAACCCATGATACCATGGATCCAGAACATAAAGAATGGATGGCAAATGAATTTCCTAATGGAGAATATCTTTTGTGTCCAGATGGAAGCCATATGGCTATGTGGGATGATACCGACACTTATATCAATGGTGTGTTTAATTTTATAAAGAAGGTAGAAGGAAACTAAATGAAATTAGAACATCTAACTGAAGGAAAAATTTTAAAGTATCTTGCCATGTTTTTCATGGGATTAGTACTAGTCACTGTTTTGGTGGTTTTTGTTATTAAATCTCCAAAACAAGTCATGGACGAATTAGTACGAAGAGGGGTGGAAGAACTATTGGTGGTGGAAGAAGACCCTAAAGATGTGATGCGAGTCATTTTTAATGGTACAGGAACTCCACTAGCAGCACAATTTGCATCCCAAAGTACGGTTATTGCCATCAATGATAATATATATGTTTTCGATGTTGGACCACGTTCGAATGCAAATCTTGTTATGAATATGACCTTAGAACCTGCCTTTGTTAAAGCCGTATTTATCAGCCATACCCATTCTGATCATGTAGGAGATTTAGGGCAATTGAATTTAGCATCTTGGGTGCGTGGAAGAGAGGGACCATTACAAGTATATGGAACTGAAACAGTACAAGATTTGGTCGATGGATATAACTTAGCATATGGACCAGATCGAATGCACCGTGTTGCCCATCATGGAGCAGATTTGATTGATCCAGAAGTAGGATTGATGGAAGCCAATATTTTTAATACGGATGACGGGGAAGTATTAGTGTATAAAGATGATCAAATTGAAGTATCTGCATTCTATGTACCGCATGATCCAGTTACAGGAGCAGTAGGATATCGTATTACATGCCAAGATCGTTCAGTGATTATTTCAGGTGACACGGCGCTAATGGATGATTATAGTTACGCCAATGGAGCAGATTTACTGATTCATGAAGGAATTTTCCACCAAGTAAACACCCGTATTGCTAGAATTGCAGAAAGAGTTGGAAAACTCCGTATGATGCAAATATTTGACCATATTAATCATTACCATACCAATATGATTGATTATGAAGGAGAACCTGGATTATTAAGCCGTATGGAAGGGATTGACGTTGATATGTTGGTCTTAACCCATATTATTCCTACAAGAGACAATTTCTTAGTCAAACGCAAACTCAAAGAATTTATTTCTAAATCTCCAGTAGAAACGATTGTGGTAGAAGACAATGATGAAATTCATCTTCCATTAGGATCAGATGAGATTATCGTAAAATGAGCATTATTAATAGCCTAGAGTGGCGTTATGCTACGAAAAAATTTGACCCGAATAGAAAGGTAAGTAATCAAGATATTAGTACCTTAAAACGTGCCATTCAACTTGCACCATCTTCCTATGGATTTCAGCTATACAAAATTATTATCGTAAAAGATCAAGCAACCAAAGAAAGCTTGGTAAAACACTCCTATTATCAGTCCCAAGTTCGTGATTGCTCACACTTGTTTGTTTTTTGTAGTTATAAGACCGTAAAACCAGAACATGTGGATGAATTTATTGACTTAATGAAAGAAGCGCGTACCCATGATAAAGAAGGGATGAAACAAAAACTGAAATCCACCGCAAAAATGAAAGCGTATAGCGTAATTGCTAAAACAGATTTAGGAAGTCGTGATCCAAAGGATGCGGAAGAATGGATGAAAAGACAATGTTATATTGCCTTAGGAAATCTAATGGCAACCTGTGCAGAAATGCGCATTGATTCGTGTCCGTTTGAAGGATTTAAATCAAAAGAATATGACCGTATTTTAGGGCTAACTGATCGCAATTTAACCAGCGCAGTATTGTGTCCTGTTGGATACCGATCACCTGACGATGATCATCAACATCGTACCAAGGTTCGTAAACCAAAAGAACGACTATTCGAAGAGAAATAGTATGAGCCTTATTGATCCTATTCATACGATTGAAGATGCCGAAACCAAAGAGCTGGTAAAATTCTTTAATGAAACCTTAGGATTTTGTCCAAATTCGGTTCTAACCATGCAAAAAAATCCGGCCCTTGCCAAAGCCTTTATTAACCTCAATATGGCAGTGATGGAAAATCATGGAGCCTTAACCAGTGAGTTTAAACGTTTGATTGCATTTATTAGTAGCAATACCACTGGATGTAGGTATTGTCAGGCCCATACAATCAGGGCAGCGGAACGATACGGGGCAAGCAAAGAACGCCTTGAAAATATTTGGAATTTTGAAGAAAGCGATTGTTTTTCTGATCAGGAAAAAGTCGCGCTCAAATTTACTAGGGAAGCAAGCAAAGTTCCTGTAGCTACCACTAAAGCTATGGAAGAGGAGTTAAAGCAACATTGGAGTGAAAACGATATCATTGAGATCATGTCCGTGATTGCTTTATTTGGCTATTTAAATCGATGGAACGATGTGATGGGAACTTCCTTGGAAGAGGATGCGGTAGAATCCGCCAATCAATATCTCAAAGACAAAGGGTGGGATATTGGAAAACATCATTAATTGATACTATAAAGGGCTTTGATTGGAGTGTGAGGAGCGATAGAGAAGTTCTCCATCTTTCCAATTTTCTTCTGATTGAAGTTCTCCATTGTCAAAGTACCATTTGTAAGGTCCGTTTCGTTTTCCATTTTTGTAGACTCCTTCTAATCTAAGTTGTCCGTTTTTGTGATATCCTTTTACAATACCATCCTTTTTACCATCTTTGAACATTCCTACTATCTCTAATTCTCCAGTGTTGTAATAGATTAGACAAATTCCATCCAGTTCGCCGTCTTTGTAAGTTCCTTCTTCTGAAAGTTTTCCGTTTTCCCAATACCATTTATATGGTCCATTTTTTTCACCATAGGAATTACGGAGGTCTTGATAGGACACAACTTCATAAGTTATTTCTGATTTAAGTTGTCCGTTTTCGTAGTAGGATTTCCAAACTCCATCTTTGGGTTCATGGACCTGCCATGCAGGTTTATCTATAACATATTTGTAATTTCCTTCTTTTTTAATATGTCCATTTTCGTAGTAGGATATATAAGGTCCTATACGTTTACCATCTCTTTTTTTTTCATAAAGATAGAGTTGTCCGTTTTCGTAATATTTTACTGAAAGCCCATCCCACCAATAACCACCATAAATGTAGGTTTCTTCGTTGTAGAGTTGTCCGTTTTCCCAATAAAATTTCCAAAGCCCATATTCTTGACCATCTTTATCTATGCTTTCTCCAGTTGTTAAATAGTTTCCTTCCGAATAGAGTTGTCCATTTTCGTAATATTGTACTGAAGGTCCATGTTCTTTTCCATTTTTATAAGTTTTTTTTTCTTTGAGTTGTCCATTTTTGTAGTAGAACATAGAAGGTCCCTCTGGTTTACCAAGTCTCCAATACGGAGGAGAGGATCCAATATCATATTCATACTCTATATAATTTAATTCCATCCAAAGTTGACCATTATCATAATAGATTCTATAAAGTCCAATTCTAGTACCATTATTGTAGGTTCCTTCTTCCCGAAGTTGTCCATTCTCATGGTAAGTTTGATAAGGGCCATCTAGCTTGCCATTTTTGTAGGTTATTTCTGATTCGAGTTGTCCGTTGTCATGATATTTTTTAATAAATCCATCTTTAATCTCTTCAGAAAACAATGAGGTTAATAATAGTAGTGATAGGAATATCCTTTTAGATGGAATAAAAAAGGCACTTTTCAGTGCCTTTTTTATAGGAACAAACGTATCCAAGAGAATTGTAGCCGTCAGAGAAGGATGCCGTTTATTCTTCTTCATCAACAATGATTCGTTGTTGTTGAATGCCTGTAGATGCAATCTCATTAGTAGTACCTTCTTTTGTGCCTCTTATGAGATCAAAAGATACTTGTGTGTCTTCATCAGCTGCATATACTTTGATATGAGATCTGTCTACTCTTTCTTCAGTATCCACAATTGATTGATTGTCTTCATCAACTGTTACTACGTTTGCAACAACAATAGTATCTTCATAGAAGTAATTGGTGGTATACAATCCACCTTCCCATTCAAATACTTGTCCCGCACCTAAGTCACTACGTGCTTTTAAGAATGCCACTTTAAACGTGTCGCCTTCATAGCTTTTTACAAGAGCCCAATCGATTGTTTTAAGTTCACTTTTATCTTCCAAGATTTCTTCATACCATAAATTGGTGGTATACATCATTCCTTGCCACTTAAAGGCTCTTCCAGGTCCTAACATTCCGCGTGCTGCAGCAAAGGCCTCTGGAAAGGTTTCTTGATCAAAACTGTAATGTTCTGGTTCAGATGATTCTGTCAACAAACTAGGATCATTCTTTGGTGCAGTTACACCATCAATCAGATTGCTTTCTGCTGTAGGTTTTATTTCTGTCACCCCACCAGCTAGTGTTCTTAATTCAGGATTACCATTATCTTCAGTGGCATCCACTGTAGAACCAACTTCTGGCTCCACTGCCTCATCAGAGACCGTTGCTACTTCTTGCGAAACAACAGGGTCGGTTTCTGAGAGGGCAGAGCCTAGTTGGATATCTTTGGTGGAATTCATGAATAAGATTAAAAGCGTTACTCCAAGAGCAACCGCTCCAAATGTGATTTTTTCAAATATGCTATACATTATTTTCATCTCCGTCTTTGTACCATCTTTTTCGCTTTCCCGTAGTAGTATATGTCTTATAAATGGAATGGTTTCAAGTTTTTTTGTAAATTATCCTATAATATAAAAAGTGTAGACACATAACTGAGGAGTTTGAAATGTCTGATAACAAACATGAAGAGCACCATGATTGCGCCAGCGTATACAATTATCTGGATGGCCGCGAGAAAATGTGCTTCAAGTAGGACAAACGTCGCTGCAATCGCACCGAGTGTTGTGACCATGAAAAGCAGACTACCCACCGGACTCTTCGCTAGCACAACTCCGATAGCGCCTCCGATAGCGTCCGATAGTAACACCAGGGCATGGGGGCCACTCCGATAGCTCCGATAGTGCGCTCCGATAGCTCCGATAGTGAGCTCCGATAGCGCTCCGATAGCTGTTCGATAGCTGTCCGATAGTG
>ENA-UPTF01000121-UPTF01000121.1-marine-metagenome-genome-assembly--contig:-NODE-121-length-53343-cov-4.989731_pt1 | contig 53343 bp, 54 predicted proteins | sample MGYA00238166_ERZ767019 | MGnify/ENA primary metagenome ERZ767019 (study PRJEB28930, sample SAMN06266391) | marine metagenome | isolation source: Sea water from 250 m depth | place: Atlantic Ocean | study... | reverse complement strand
CGAGAGTGGGACTGGTGACTGGGACTAAGTCGTAACAAGGTAGCTGTAGCGGAAGCTGCGGCTGGATCACCTCCTTTCAAGGGAGCAGGGTAATGTCACTTCGGTGACAGGATCCCAGGTCTATCAGCGAATGTAGGGAATTCTAGTGAAGGGATTGAGCATGACCGATTAATTCGGGGAGCTCTCCTGGATATAGAATCCCTTCCTTATGAAAGTTTGCTGGTTTTGTTTTATTCCGCCCCATTGGGGCAAACTATTGAACTCTTACGGTTTCCTTCTACTATTCAGAGGTTAAGGTGATGTTAAACATCCTGGTGATTAGGATGTGCAGTTCCTTACTTCCGCGTGGGGCTGTAGCTCAGCTGGGAGAGCACCTGCTTTGCAAGTAGGGGGTCAGGAGTTCGAGCCTCCTCAGCTCCACCATACTGCCAACGCGTGACTGTATTTCCATCATTTTTACTATTCAGACTTTCTGTTTTGGCTTCCGTGTAACCACTTTCGGGAAGACTGGTTACAAGTCCTTCATAACGCTCCTTCAAATGAGGTCTCCATTCACGCTTGACGTTCTTCATTAGGCTAAGCAATGTATGGGACACGCCAAGTATTTTTGCTATCTGTCTAAGACTCATTTGTAACCTCCACGATGTTGTTCTCTAAAAAGTCTGCTATATCCTCAATTTCAACCTTGACGAACTGGTTATAAAAATTAACCCAGAAACCCAAAAACCCCTCCCACATTTCTACTAGAATCGTATAGCGTGAGAGGGGGGAAAGGCTCAATTAAGGAGAGAATGTGGTTAATGTGGTTCAGGAATATATAGTTAGCCTTTCATTGGAGTAAATAATCAATTAATCATAGGCACACCTTGCCGTATTTTTAAAATGTCTCGTCGTAGGGGTGCCGGGCAGGCTATATCAGTTAGTATGAGATGCTTATGTTAGCGGTCACCTGCGCAGCGAAGTTTATTATTTTTTACGTATAGCTATTTCAATTTCTCACTAATTAACTTATTAGCTTTTCTACCTCAGCCACTTGATTGGGGCCAAGTATTCTAAATACCTTTGAAGTTGGGTCTTCTGCCGCAACCCCTTGAACAGCCTTCCTACCATTTTTCATGGTAACTATTTTAGGTTCAGCAATTTCTACTGTTTTTCTTAATTTCACACTATAGGCTGTTAGCTTCAATTTATTTATTCCTCACTATATTTTTTAAGACCTGCATAAAATTCATCAGCCTACCTTTATTTAAGACAAGGTAAAAACCTAACCAAGGTTGTCAGTAACTTTCATCTGGCAATTATAAGAATAATTCCCATTCCCATTTATGTCAACCACTGAAACCATTCGCCAATATGTAGTAATTTCATGGAGTTGAGTGAGGGAATACCGCCGTACACCCCCACTTGAGTTTTGTAATTGTGGCATTATTCCTTCCATAAATTCTTGGGAGGTATGTCATGGATTGGGAACCCGTTGTTGCCGTTTCACAGATAGCTACAGGGCTAGCCACGCTAATAGTTGCCGTTTTTCTAGCGGGGCAATTCACATTACAAAGAAAAGCGCTGAATAGAGCTCACGAAGATGCAGATAGAGACTTATCTATGTCTTCGGTATCTCTGTTACAGGAGTATCAGCTTTTTAGGTATACCAAAGAACAAACTTCAAAAGTTTGGGCAAAAAGAGATGAAGGGCTAGATAGTTTTAATGAGTCAGAATATGACACTATCACGACTTATCTAAGAATTGGATATACCCAAATTATTACTGATAGAAGATTAGGTAGGCTTTTAAATAGCCCTATCTACTATCACTGGAGATTCACAGCACTTTTAGATTCTCTTTGTGGTCAGGAACTATATACCCAGCAGATGAGAAATATACTCATCAATAATGACCCAACACTAGGCGAAATTGCAGACAAAACTTACGAAGAATTAACTGGAAATCCTGTGTTAGCACTGTAAAGTGGGTAACGGTATATCTGATAGGTGCAAGGTGACGGAGGGGTCTTAAATGCCTGGTTATCATGGAGAGTCGGGGAAAATAGGCTAAGGAGATTGAATGCAATTAGACAAAATAGAGGAAATCGTGGCGCTCAATAATTCGGCGGTATTTACCACTTTTCGTAGGAGCGGTGCGGCCCAAATGAGTATCGTCACTGTGGGCGTCCTTAATAATGGTGTTGCCTTCACGATTTCTCCGGGTAGCGCCAAGCTAGGGAACCTAAGACGTAATCCTCACTGCTCATTGATGGTTTCTCGGAGTGACTGGCGTGATTACGCAGTGCTAGAAGGCCGTGCTCAGGTATTGTCTCCCGATTCTACGCCTATAGAGGAGCTAAGATTAATCCTACGTGAAGTTTATAGGGCAGGCAGTGGCAAAGAACATCCTGACTGGGAAGAGTTCGACCAGGCTGTGAAAGAGGACCGGCGCTCTGCGATTATTGTAGTGCCCGATCATATTTACTACGGTAATGCTGGGTAGTCCGTACGCACTCAGAAGTGGTGATGCGCATTCCAAATTCAAGTGTATGATGATGGAATTATGATTAGTGAAAATACAAAAAATGCACTCTCTAAATCTGTCGTTCCAGCCGTAGGAATTGCTGCCGCCTACTACCTAGTAATGTGTTCTGTCTTTGGTATGGATAAAGGCGTTTGTATTGTTGGTGCTGTTTCATTTGGAATAGCGGTTTTTGTCGGGTTGTCGTTGTTATATAGGCGATAATTACCTAAGGAAAGTCTCTACCCTATATATTCTGTGCCCAACTTAACCAGGTTACACAAGTCGGATTCCCTCGACTCACATAACGTCCACCACACCTGTTTTCCACATTCTCACCACTATTCAGACTATTTATGTTCGCTTACCCATCCTTCAAAAAATAATTTGTATGGTATCCAATAAACACCAGCTCCGAGACAGCTGCCGACTATAATTAGTATCACTTCGAGGCTAGGATGTCCTGACCACCACCCAGGTGACCGGTTGAACTCATCTGCGGGCGATAGCAGCATCGTAATTGCACTACCTGACAAAGCTCCCAACGTGAGAGATGCAACGCCAATACACATCACGATGATATTTTTTATTCCAACGTCTATATTCATGCGAAGTATTTTGATGAAGGGCTAACTGCAAACCTTAAAAATATTTATTTCATCTAAATGATAGGTTAGTTTCCTGGTGCTGAGTAACTTAAACCGCCTGCTTTCTTTAGGGCTTCCATTCCGTCCTCAATCGAGATAAGGGGAGTAGTCTGGAAATTAGATAGTCCCCCTCCCGACGCGGCTTTTATGGCAACCGATGCAGCACTTACGTTATCCGGGAATTCACATATCAATACCAGGTCATTGGTGCCAAATGACAAATATGCAGATTCTATGCGTCCTCCTACAGCATCAAATAAAGGTTTTACCACTTCCATCCTGTTTTTTGGATTTTCAATTTGTGCGGCCCAGGCTTCACTGGTGTATGAAGCAGTTATTAAATAATGTCCCATTCAATTCTCCTTTTTGAAAGTTGTTTTCCATCCCATTTTGTCGAGTGTGTCTATAGGGTAGCTGAACTTATCGTCATTAGAATTGGTTTGCAACTTTCCATCCTGTAAAGATATTGTCTCGAGTATAAGTTTCGTAAAGTAGTGTCTTCCAGTTTAGTGTGGGTGATACATCAATTTAATTAAGTCAAATTTTTGAGGTTACGGATGTCTAAGAGACGTGAATCTCCTTATGTATGGATAACTTGGGTAAACAGACTCTTGGCGGGTGAAGATTATTGCGAATGGTCATCCTGGTTTAAGGCGAATTATGAGGGGAATAGTTACAAAAAAGAACCGTCCAATTTTGATACTGCGAAATGGCACATGGAACATACTGCATTACTGCTAAAAACTAGGCAGAAATTTGAGGATGATGGATACGAAGTATTCATCCAGAACCAAAACAGAATTAGACTTCAGGGACAGACAGCGATGTTGAGTGGAATTCCTGATTTAATAGGGTTGAGTGGGAGTACTGCCGTCGTTGTTGATGTTAAAACTGGGCAGCCATCTCCCTCACACAGTACTCAAGTTCTGATATACATGTACGCTTTGGAAAAGTATGACTCTAGGTTTAGCGATTTTTCGTTGGAAGGACGGGTAGTTTACTCAGATCATGATGTTTGTATTCCAGCTGGATCGGTGACAGAAAATTTTATCTCAAACTTAGGTGGTTTGATGAGACGGCTTTCCTCTGATGTTCCTGCAGTAAAGGTGCCTAGTGAACAAGAGTGTGCATTCTGTCCCATCACCATAGAAGACTGTCAAGAAAGGATCGGTTCACCACAGGTTGTTGATGAAGATGAAAACCTACCTGCCACGAGAGATTTTTAGACAGAAATGATACTCCGCGCGTTAGGTCTATACTGAAAACTATTCAACTAAATTCTTCTTTATAGGCCTCTAATATGTCCCTAGGTAAATCTACTAGAGCCCCTTTTTTTGAAGCGACTACTGCTCCTGCCTGGCAGGATGCGGCAAGTGCTTGTGCAGGATGAGCATTTATAAGTATTCCAACAGCTAATAACGCACTAAAAGCATCTCCTGCACCAGTCTGATCAACTAAATCAATGGTGTTTGGTTGGAACTCTATAGCGCCTGCCGCGCTATACAACGTCGCGCCGTTTTCCCCTCTGGTTACCGCCATTGCGTTTAAGCGCTTCTGTCTCATAAGAAGCTCTGGTTCATTTATACCAGTGATCTCGCTGACTATACTCCATTCTTGTTCATTAACTTTTAACATGGTCGCATAATAGAGACAGTCTTCTATCGTTTGTTTGGTGTAACAATTCTCCCTCAGGTTTAAGTCTACGAGCACATATTTTGGTTTTCTGTCTAAAAGTGTTTTTAAACTAGACCGGTTTTCTTTCGAAACTTGGGCTAAAGATCCAAAGTAGAGGAGTTGTAGGTCACGTCCACTAGATATGGGGACTGAAATATTTTCCCAGGCTGTTCCCCTAGCAATTGTGAAGGATCCATCGTTAGATACTTTCGCTACTCCTGTGGGTAACTTGCTTCTAGTGATGATGGGTTCTATTTTGGTGTTCAAAATTGCACTCAGTGCTTTGTCACCCAGTTGGTCATTACCCACAGTGCTTAGAAATGCAACTTCAGCCCCCATTTGACTCGCATACCAGGCGAAGTTGAGTGGTGCGCCACCTAGATGAGGTTCATCGTCTATCATATCGAAAAGAATTTCCCCAAAAGAGGCGATTTGTAGACCTTTCAAAGGATTTTTATTTAAATCATCTAACATATGATTATTTTATACTTATGTTGACGATAGGGAATGTTATTAACTCTTCTTACTATGTAGGTTCTACTAAACTGTAAAAGAATCTTCTGAGGATGGATATGGAACATAGATTTCTCCCTGACACTTATTACATGTCGATTGGGTCTCACGAACCGGTACTTGAGGTTAAGAGTGGTGACTTGATTCACACGGTCACTGTGGATGCGGGAGGTCGAGATAGGAAAGGTAATCAAGTAGCACCTCGTGGAAATCCACAGACTGGTCCATTTTATGTTGATAATGCATTACCGGGGGATGTACTTGCCGTCACGTTGGAAAAAATTTGGCCGAATCGTAATCACGGGTTTTGTAGGCCAAAAATAGCTCCCAATGTGCTGGAGCCGGGCCATGAGAATAATGTTCCCAGTTCAGACATTTCCAACATCGTCTAAGATTTTGATACCAACACCGCTTCCATAGAGTCCCCGTCGCCTGCTCTTGAAAGCTTGACTGTTCCCATCAGACCTATGATTGGTTGTTTTGGTGTAGCACCTGACAGAGGGCAGTCTATATCTACGGCCACTTCGGGACCTCATGGGGGTAATATGGATTATCGTGGTTTTGAACCTGGGACCACAGCATACTTTCCAGTTTTTGTTGAAGGTGCGTTATTTCATATTGGAGATGGTCATGCCTGGCAGTCAGATGGTGAAATTTTAGGCACTGGCATTGAAATTCCAATGGATGTTTCCTTTACTCTTGAAATTGTAAAGGACAAGTTAATCCAATGGCCGAGGGGACAAAACTTCGAATATATATTTACGGCTGGGAACGTAAGGCCACTGGATGAAGCTATTCAACACGCAACCTCGGAGATGCTCAGATGGTTGACTCAGGATTATGGGCTATCTCAGCCTGATGCAAATATTCTTATTGGAATGTATGTGGAGTATGACATTGGTAACGTTTTCGATCCCGCGTACACTATTATTTGCAAGATGCCAAAGTCGAAACTCCCAGAGTCGGATTCCAGTGCTCTTATTCATATAGGTATTTAAAAATGAGATTAAAAGGAAAGGTCGCTATTATTACCGGGGCCGCTACTGGACTACAGGGTTCTGTTATGGGATTTGGAGGTGCTGCCGCTTGGAGATTTCTCCGAGAGGGTGCGAAAGTAGTTGTAACTGATATAGATTCAGATTCGGGTCAGGCAACGGTTTCCCAGATGAAAACTAGTGGGTTTGATGCCGAGTTTATGTACCATGACGTCACAAATAGTTCTGACTGGGAGCGTGTAGTCGCGGATACTATTTCCATTTTTGGTGTTCCAGATGTTCTTGTTAATAACGCCGGCAATTCTGCCAGATTTAACGTAGAAGAGACTTCAGAAGAAGCGTGGAAGCAACAGATAGACGTGCATGCCAAGGCAGTATTTCTAGGGTCAAGGGAAGTCATACCTTCGATGCGCATGAAGGGAGCAGGTTCTATAGTCAATGTGTCTTCTATTTACGGGCTTGTTGGCAGTCCCACAGTGACTGCCTACCATGCAGGTAAAGGAGCCTCCCGTATCTTAACGAAATCGATAGCTGTTCAGTACGCTAAAGATAATATTAGAGTTAACTCAGTGCACCCAGGTTATGCGGTTACACCATTAACAAATAATTTTTTTGAAGAGTCCGAACAAAGGAAATGGCTAATAGATAGGATTCCAGTTGGACGAATAGGCTCTGCGTTCGACATAGTTCCTGCGATTGTTTTTCTGGCATCCGACGAATCATCATTCATAACTGGATCTGAAATTGTTGTCGATGGTGGAGTCGTAGCAAGATAATTTGTGGCCTGGAACTATGATCCTTTAAACCAAGTATGGAACCACCGCACAGCAGATTTATCTCCCGCTAGAGATATGTTTCCGTCACTAATGTTGGATTCAAGATTAGCTCTGGCAGTTATTAACAATGAAAAGAGTCTCGGATTGACCTTAATTGTCGTTTCAGAGCTTGTGGATTCGGAGGGTCTGTCCAAGATGTCTAGCGTACCGGACCAGCTCGCAAGTCTTAACCCTTTATTTGATTCGAACTCTACATCCAATATAACTGGGTCAATTTGTTCAATATTAGGGGTGAAAAACCAACGATTGATTTCTGGGGACTTCCATACTTCTATAAGTATGTTCGCCGCTTCCGGGTCAATTTGGTAGTTGTCATCTAATGCGTTGAAAACATCCCATGAGTGCATTGATAATTCGAATAGTTTTAACAGGAGCAGCAGACGTGGGGACAGTGTATTCATAGGGTGGTAGGCAGGAAGGTCCCATTCGTCATTGTTCACATTTTTGAAAGTTTCAAGTGACTCTGTTTCCATTCTTTCAGATATGGAGATCATCTGTGACCTGTCACTGAGTGCTGTTTCTGAGAGTTGAATAGCCCTGTTTGCTATTCCCTCACCCATAGTCACGGCACTTCCTGTTCCGGGATTTGGCATTCCCTCTGGAGGCATTCCATCACCACCAAGACTCCTTACTACTGAGTTTTGGAAGAATCCGTTAATGCTGACCAAATGAGAGAGTACGTCCTTTACAGCCCACATGTGACATTTACTTGGTTGCTCAAGATCGGTGGATGACAAAGCGCTTATGTCAGACAAATATTGTTTTGACAGTCTTTCCACAACATAAAGAATATGCGAAGTGCTTTGGTGATTCATTTGCAGATTGCCTTATATTTTTTTAGGTCTATCCAAATTATATTCTGGATAACTGAGAGAGTAGATTGTGATCATCGATGATTGATTGCATTCTTTTGATTACTAGGGAAATAAGTTGTTCTCCTCTTTGGGACCCATTATTTAAGGCTGTGCTGGCGACTATAAGTATCTGGAAGGGTACAAAAAGCCCGAGAATATAGTCTTTACGTATGTTTGACTCGGAATAATCTTTTATTCCTTTTGAAATCAGGGTGTCATGATAATGTGTGAGTAGCTGTGACTCCCATGATTTTCTATTCTTTTCGTCAAGACCCCAGGTGAATAAGTATGCTATGTCGACGATTCCTTTCATCTCCGAACATAATTGCCAGTCAATTACAGTAATATTATTGCCATCGTCGTCGAAAAAGAAATTGTCAGGCCTGAAGTCCCCATGACAAATTGTTACCGGTGAATCCATCAATCTGTTCCATATAGTCGTCATTTTATGTGGATAAATTGCTACAAGTTCCTGGAATTCCCTACTTAAGCTATTCCCATATGAATCCAAAAATATAGGGCTGTGTTGTTTCACGATTTTGCTCATGAATCTTAGAAGTAATTTCGAATGCTTTAACCAGGAGAACTGACTTAACTTGGATGTCTCCCAGAAACTGGAGTGAAATCTGGCAATCGAAGTTGTAGCTGAAATAGATTGTGCGAGAGATAAACCTCTAAGTGAATCGCCGTATATTTTTGTTGAGAGATCTTCCATTAATATACAACAATCACCAGTTTTCTCATCACACCCTGAATAATAAATTGATGGTAAAAGACCTTCGTAGAACTTCGAAAGATTGCTGTATATCTTTGTTTCATTTATGGCGTAAGGTCTTACCATTTTTTTGGTGGTGGGATTTTGTGAAGCGAATTTCACGATTAAGGTAGAGGGATTTTTATTAGAAATTAAGTCGGAGTGGGCATAAATTAAATTTAGCTTGAATACTTCCCCCGCAAAACCTCTCCCCTCGCTTACGTTATCAAAGGTAAAGTGTTTTACTTCATATCCTGTGACTTTTTTGAGCCATTGGTTTGATACGTCCGAAATGGATCTTGGAAACATATCCGTGCCCCAAGTTAGTCTGGTTTGATTCTTTTAGCCATGCCCCCCGGTACAGCCTTTTCCATGTATTGGAACATCTCTTCAGTAAAGAATGGAAGTCCGGTCGAAGAACTTATGCCACCGTCGACAGATATGACTTGACCATTTATAAAGCTGGAAGCTTCAGAAGCAAGTAGTAATAAGGTACCAGTCAATTCGTCTGGTTTACCTATTCTACCCATAGGGGAATTATTGCTTATGTGATGCCGGAATGCTGACTGTCTGACCCATGCGCCTGTCATTTCGCTGGGAAACCAACCGGGAGCTATTGCGTTAACCCGTATTCCCCGGTCGGCCCAGGATGCGGCAAGACTCTTGGTTAGAGTCGCAACAGCTCCCTTAGTCGCTTGATACGCGGCAGGCATGCCCCTCATACCGTTAAGCCCGGCTACGGATGACAAATTAATAATGCTTCCGCCCAGTCCATCTCTAAGCATCCGCTGACCAGCTTCTCTACAGCAATACCAAAGTCCCAGTAGATTGACCCTTACCGTTTGTTCAAACATTTCATCAGTAATTTTCTCAGGTACTGCACCAGCTTCGGCAATCTGTCCAGCGTTGTTGACTATTACGTCTACTCTTCCAAATCTTTCCTCGGCATCATTAAACATAGCCGCCACTTGAGAGGAGTCTGTTACGTCGCAGGAGATTGACATCGCTGACTGGTTTCTTTCAAGGATCTTATTTTTTAGTTCTTCTAATTTGTCTTCACGGCGGGCTGATATCACCACGTTAGCTCCACGACTGGCTAGGAATTCTGCAAATGTGACCCCTAGGCCAGATGATGCACCGGTAACTATTATGGTTTTATTGCTGACATTGAATAATGGGTCGAATTGGGTCATATGTTTCCTTTCGTAAATGTTCTTAGGGATCATGGTAAAGTCGTAGGTGTTACGGGTCAATTGACTAGAATACTCGCTTTTAGGATTAATTAAACGGGCCAGTAATGATGTCCAAGAGTATTACTATCGAATAATCATGATAACCTTCGGCGGTTTCCTTACAACTTATTATTGGGGCTAAGATTTGACACTATCACAAGCGTTTATCTGTATCGCCGCTGGCTATGTCTGTGGATCGGTCCCTTGGTCAGTGTTGGCTGCAAAATTATTTCGAAGTGATGATGCCCGAAGTGTAGGAGACGGCAATCCAGGTGCCGCCAATGCTTGGATCGCTTCTGGCTGGAAAATAGGACTTACCGTCCTGGTACTGGATGTCTCAAAAGGCCTAATTCCAGTGATAGTATGCCTGATGTTTATTGGCACAACGAGGGTTCATTTAGACTATCTACTTCTAGCTGTAGTATGGATTGCACCAGTGGTAGGCCATGCCTGGTCGCCGTTTCTCAAATTTAACGGAGGTAAGGCGCTAGCATCTAGCTGGGGTGTCTGGATAGCCCTAACCTTCGGAGCTGCGTTTCCAGTTGGTCTTATTTTACTAGGATTAGCGCACCTGATACAGAGCAACCATGCAATTACGGTTACATTATGCTTAGTAGGATTTATCCTGCTGTTTGTTCCAATATTTGGTGGTAAAGATCTGTTTATATTTAGTATTTTGAATCTTGGATTGGTACTATTCAAACATCGTAGCGAATATAGAAACGGGATAGTTTTCAGGGGATGGATCAGAAAACTTACCGGAAAGCTGGGTTGAGCTTGTGTTAGAAATGCTCCTTCACTCTTTTGTGGCCGTCATAGCGTGTTTTTCCGTGTTGATAGCCTTTTTCAATACGCGGTTCCTAAATCGCATATCCTCTACTGTTGGGAAAAACACCCTGATTGATACCGTAACTGTGTCGGTTTTGATTCCAGCAAGAGACGAAGAAAATCGAATATCTGAGTGTTTACAGTCTTTAATCTCTCAATGTAGTAACGTCACAGAGATTATAGTGTTGGACGATAGGTCTTCAGATGCTACTTCAGAGATAGTGATGGCATTCTCCGAACAAGATTCTCGAGTAAGACTTATGACTGGTGAGGAACTTCCATCAGGATGGATCGGGAAACATTGGGCTTGCCACCAACTTTCACTTGTCTCGGAGGGGCAGTACCTACTTTTTATAGACGCAGATACTGTTCTGGCAGAAGACGCCATTTTGTTTGCCCTTGGAAAAGCTACTGAAAGTAATTGTGATCTACTAACTTTTATGCCTCGTAGAATTGCAAAATGCGTAGCGGAAAAATTAATGTTTCCTTTCATCGACTGGGCAATATTCTGCTGGCTTCCTCTGGGTCAGGCCCACAAAAGAAAGAACCCATACTTGTCGGCCACCTACGGCCAATTTATGTTGTTTAAAAGGTTTGCGTATGAGCAATTGGGTGGACACTCTAGCATTAGAGATAATGCAGTAGATGATATGGAACTGGGGAGAATTACAAAAAGGGAGGGCCTTATATGGAATCTCTTGGACGGGGATGGCTTGGTAACTTCCCTGCCTTATGAGAACAACGGAGATGCTCTAAGGGGAATTTCGAGGAGCGTATTTCCAGCTTTAAATTATCATGTGAGTCTTCTGGTCGCTTTTTCCACTTTGCTTTTAGTTATTGCCTATATACCTCCGTATAACTTTATTAATGAAGTTACGTCAGATCAATTTCGTGCAGGCTTTTTCTCAGTCTCTCTGTTTTCATTATCGATGTTAATTATTTCCTGGGTTTTTGTATGTTTAAGATTTAAACATCCTAAATACTTAGTCCTTTTGTTTCCGGTCTCTATTACTCTCGTGGTGTTAGTTGCTTACTACTCTATGTTTGCTAATGTTTTGAAGTTCCAGTCTTGGAAGGACAGGGGTATTTCTGGAAGGCGTGTCCGTCTGTAACAAGAAGATGTGAATTTATAGAATCTTGCAAACGAAGTTTCACAAGATATTGACATATTGTGACTTTATGACTTCAATATACTCATAATATGACAAAAAGTCGGGGGAACATGTCCAGAGAAATAACAAAAATTGAAAGGGATACTTTAAGAAAAGCCAGAAGGGAGAAAGGTTTAACCCAGACAGATGTCGCCAAAATTATAGGTGTGAACCAGAGTGTGATTTCCAGAATTGAATCTGGGGATGTTCAAGTAAGCGAACGTCTTTGGAATGCTGTGATCAAAAATTATGGTGTCAATCTGGAAGAGAACGCTTCTATTGAATTGTTAAATATTTACCAAGAAGACTCTGAAATGGTCAGGTTATTGATTGAAGAGTATGGATCTCAGATTCCTGCGACTGCTATTAAGGCAATAAGGACATATGTTGAACATATTATTGGTCTCAGTGTTGGAAACACTTTTATAGAAGGCGCCCCTTCTATTCCGGGCCGGAGCCTTTGGGGAAGCGATTGGAGTTGGGGGCCACGGGAACTTGAAAGATTCATCACGCCGGAATGTGCTCGCACGCTTAATTGGTCCCATTTGTCGATTCATAGAAGCTACCCGATTTTTATAGGGGGTAAAGAAATAGAAAAAACTGAGATTTATATGGATGGATATGGCGAGGGACAATCAGTTTTTTCTGCATTTTTCAGTCAAATTACCAGAGAGGGAGTCTACACGGAAAAGGACCTCGGTCCTTTCCTTGATTCCAATATGTCTCAGGAACATTACCTGAATCAATATTTTAGGAACGTCATATCTGTCAAAGTAGCTTTGCCAGGTCTTCTTAATCGCTATGTAAATGTTCTAATGAGCGGAGATGACGAGTTTAGTCTTCATGATTACGATTTTCTGGATGGTTTAGTACGCCAATTTTTACAGCAACGTGGCGAACTAAATTATGATAGGGGACAATCACTCGCAGCATCTGCTTCTTAAGGACGCCGTACTATAATTCTCCACGGTATGCTTTATATGCCATCTCGACTATTTGAGGGATTCTATCTTGATTGGCAAAGCTCGAATATAGGCCAACGTCTACTTTTTGAGCGGCTTGATCTTCCGTAGCACCATTGTCAAAGGACGACTTTATCTGTGTATTGAGTAGGTTTAGAAGATCCTTCGCCTCATTGAAGTCTGCCCTTGTCCCGACTGGACCGTGTCCAGGTACTATTGTGTTTGTATCAATTTTATCAACCTGATCCAGTACGGATACCCAGTCAGTGATGTGGCCATCAGGGAACGCTGGGATGGTTTTATTTACGGCTAGGTCACCAACAAAAAGTACTTTTTCTTCAGGAAGATACAGTAATATGTCACTGTTTGAATGAGCTCTTCCATGGAACGAGAGCTGTATTTCTCTGCTTCCCAGCCATATAGACATTTTGTCGTTGAAGGTTACATCTGGTGTAGTTTTTACTATTCTGGAAAGTTCAGGTCTTAGCGCCTCTCTTGACCAGTAACGGTTGAAATTGTCGTCCCACTTTGTGTCGAGGTCGAATTTGCAATTCTCGTGTCCAATTATTGGCGCTGGTAGGAAATATTGATTGCCATATATGTGATCTCCGTGGAAATGTGTATTAATCACATATCTGATAGGTTTCTCAGTAACGTCTCTTACCACTGTCATCAATGAACCTGCCAGTGATGGTGTCATGAGGGTGTCAATAACGATGACGCCTTCCTCCCCGACGATGAAGCCAGCGTTAGTTGCGCAATTTTCATTTATCCATGCATATACGTTTTCGGCGACCTCAATCACACCCGATTCATAATCCATTTCGCTGGTTCTCCTTTTAGTGGTCAAAAACTTTCTAAAGTATTATTCCCTCATCTTGGAATGTTGCTATGTCGTCCCAACTATAACCTAGTGTGTCTATGAGTATTTCTTCCGTATGCTGTCCCAATTCTGGTGCCGAACGTTGGGTTTCCAATGGCGTGGTGGAATAACCAATAGGCGTCTGCAGGTATTTAACCTGGCCGAGTGAAGGATGATCAAAATCTACAATATAATTATTTTGGATGACCTGTGGGTCCTTAGGTAAATCCCAGACGTCCTGTACTCGCTCCCATATTATTCCTCCAACCGTCTCCATGCGCTCAGCCCAGTAATTTCTGGGGTGAAGAGCGAATACAGTATCCAACTCCCTAATAATTTCGATCTTGTTTTCTGCCCGAGCTTCCATGTTGCTACATCTTGGATCTGTTATGAAGTCTTTGCGGTTTAACGCCTCACAAAACGCTGGCCAGTATCTATCACTTTGATTCATAGCAAATGCTATCCATTTGTCATCGGAACACTTATAGCTATTCCAAAGGGGATTCCGTGCACTTTTTCGATCTTGGCCTCCTGGTTCAAGACCCGTTAAAAGAGCCATTCCATATCTGTTTCCAGCGAGCCACATCATGCTTCCTAGATGAGAAACATCCACTTTTTGACCCTTTCCTGTTATTCCTCTATTAACCAAAGCTCCCAATATTCCATTGCATAGCATTATTCCAGAGATCTGATCCGCAATGCTTTGCAGGTTATATGGATTTCCATCATCTGGTCCTGCCCACCAGAGGGAACCTGATCGCGCTTCACCGGTATATGCAAATGCAGGTTTTTCGGCGTCGGGACCGTTTGGCCCATAACCTGTTGCTGCCCCGTAGACTATTGCGGAATTTATGGCCTTCAAGTCCTCGTACCCTAATCCGAGTCTCTCAGCGACACCGTGTCGAAAGTTTTGAACAAATACATCAGACTCCGCGACCAATTTTTTTAAAACACTAACTCCTTTTTCAGTCTTGAGGTCTAAAGCCATGCTTTTCTTTTGTCGATTGAGTGATTCAAAGTATGCGTTAAGACCTCCGCCCAAAGATGACGAGGTACCACTCACTGTGTGGAATTGACGAGCGTGATCTCCGTCCAAAGATTCAATTTTTATAACCTCTGCTCCCATGTCGGCAAGCATCATGGAACAGACTGGTCCAAACTGCCACATGGTCCAGTCAATAACCCGGATGCCAGAAAGAGGTCCATAAGGCGAAGAATCATTGGTCATTGAATTTTCTCCATTAGATTTTTGCTAAAAATACATATACGGACATATTCTATAGCTGTTTGTAGTGGCTGTTTACTCAGTCTTCTTCACAAGTATTAAAATATCGACATGTCGGACATTTAGGTGCCGGTGAAAAAAGTATCTAAGCGAGGAACAATTTGTTGAAATCGCCCGTATTTTCCGTAATAGGGGAAAACATTCATACCACCAGAGTTCTTATGCGCAAGGGGAAGAGAGTTACCTTGGACCCAAATGGTAGAGAGTGTGTGACATATCGTGGGGTCGATGGAGTCCAACAATTCATGACGATCCCTGATGAATTTAAGAGAACTAAGGTCTATGAGGAGGGGCGGGTTAAGCATTTCATGATCGCTGTAAGCAAGGGTATGTCAGAGGACCCTTATGAACAAAAACAAGGAGAAGCTTATATTGCAGTAGAAATTGAAAGACAGGAGAGATTTGGGAGTACTTTTCTTGATTTGAACATAGACGAGATATCTCACAGGATTGAAATTCAAAAAAAAGCTATCAAGTGGTTGGTGGGATTTTTTGGTTCTATATCCAATTTACCTCCGAGTATAGATTCATCTAGCCCAGAAATAATCAGCGCCGGATTAGAAGAATATGAACGTATTGGGAGACCTCAGGGTGACCCCATGATTAATTCAGCCTCCCTTGAGAGAGTTGGGGTACTCGACTTGGTCTCTGCTCATAAAGGACATGTGATAGTGACTGCTGCAGGTTTTGATAGTATGCCCTCAGATGAAGAGGGAAGGCTTGAAAATGCTGTAAAAATGGTGGATCAATGTAGAGATAGAAATATTTCTTTTGATCGGATCCATATTGATCCTCTGCTGTTTCCAATTTCAGTAGATCAGACGTTTGGCAACCATTATCTGGAAGCTGTTAGGTTGATGAGAATGGAGTTTGGGGAGGAGGTGAGGATCACTGGTGGACTTAGTAACGTATCGTTTGGATTACCTGCGAGAAGATTGATAAATGACACTTTTATTAGACTAGCTATAGATGCCGGAGTTGATTCTGGAATATTGAACCCGATAGAAAGTAATTGGAGTCGCGTGATGGGTTTAGATTTGGAGTCTGACAGAGTAAAAGTCGCCATGGACATGCTACTGGGGCGTGACGAGTTTTGCATGAATTTTATTGCCTCTTTCAGAGAGGGAAGACTCGCTGACTAGGCTATAACCTTTTTTGTATTCATAACAGTTAGAAAAAATTTAATCATCGTCCCCTTTATAACCTATATTGCGTGTTGGTATACTTCGCCTCATGATATGTTCACCAATGAGGTAATTGTTTTCCACGGGGAGAAAATATGACGACTGTACAATCTAGAAAAGAAGCAGTCCAAATGGCTCATCTCCTACGCCGCGCAGGATTTGGAGCGACGCCATCTGAGATGGATGAAGCCTTATCTAAAGGATATGACAAGACTTTGGATGAACTTCTGAACCCTGACCACGCCGACGTTATTCCTGATGATTTGATTCGCAGATATCACGTAGATTTGTCTGACTTACGATCTGGTGGGGGACCCCATTGGGTTTACAGGCTCGTTATGACAGATACTCCATTGAGGGAGAAGATGTGTTTGTTTTGGCACAGGATATTCGCTACAGCGTCTACAAAACTCATTCAAAGTAGAGTTGTAACTAATCAAGTTTCTATGTTCAGAGAACACGGGATGAGTAGTTTTGACAATTTGTTAATCCAATTGTCAAAAGATCCCGCGATGATAATGTGGTTGGATAATCAGGATAACCATGGCTCAAATATAAATGAAAACTATGGGAGAGAAATTCTTGAGCTGTTTGCTATGGGTGTAGGTAACTATACTGAGGAGGATATACAGGAGACCTCGAGGGCATTCACCGGCTGGAGGATAGTAAACCCTGATTATATGTCGATACGTATGCGCAATAACACTGCTAGGCCGTATGGATATATGTCATGGCAGTTTGAATATGATGATGATGACCACGACCATGGAGAAAAGACTATTTTAGGTCAAACTGGTAATTGGAATGGGGAGGATGCTGTAAGGATTATATGTGAGCAGGAGGCTACAGCAAGATTTCTTGCTCGTCACCTCTACCATTTCTTTGTTGCTGATGAACTTCCGGTTCCTCAATGGCCTCATGAAGATCCCGTAAATCCCGAAGCAATAGATGAATTGGTCAGGACATATTTCAATAGCGGACACAGTATAAAGGCTATGCTGAAAACCCTCTTTGATGCTGACTTTTTTAAAGACGAATCTTCAAGATTTGCACGTATAAAAAGTCCTGCGGAAATGGTTATTGGCACGATGAGACTTGCTGGTCCTGTTGAACTTCCTTCAGACGATATATTTGCTGCAGATGCGGCTTGTGGGAACATGGGTCAGGGGTTGATGAGGCCTCCAAGCGTTGAAGGTTGGCAGGGAGGGGTTGAGTGGATCAATACGGGGGCATATGTTGAAAGGGTTAATTTCGCGGGCAGGATTTTGAATGACCCGGATAAAGTGGGTATAAGAGATATAGTGGACAGGATCAAATCCTTGGAACCATCCGGAAAGATGTCCTACGACAGTCTGGTTGACCACTGCTTAGATGTTCTAGGGCCCCTAGATGTGATGGAAACCACAAAAAACGGGTTGAAGAATTATGCTTCCAAATTTGGGAACATGTCTTGGTCTGACGATGATACAGCGAATATATTTGATGAGGCTGCTGTAGCAGTAATTCAGCTGGTTGTCTCGAGTCAGGAATACCAAACTGTTTAGGTAGATTGTCGAGCTTTACTGAGGAGAAATTAATGACCACCGCAACTTTTAAGCTGGAATATTTAACAAATGTTGGATTTGCTGCTGATTTTGGTGGGAGAGGTTTTCAACTACCGACCTCTATGGCTATAAGGTCAGATGGAACAATTTTCGTTGCTAGCCGTGGGAAGCCTACTACTAAGGGTTCCAATGGGATTCAAATAGTAACGAAGGATCATGACTTTCTTGGACAGATCGCCACGAATGACAGTTCTCTTGGGGGAATGATCTGGCCAACTGACATCGTCTTAGATGGTGACGAAAACATTTATCTTTCGGACGAGAAACTTCATAGGATCACAAAATTTGACCGGGATGGTAATCCGGTTAGTTATTGGGGTGAGAAAGGATCGAAACCTGGCCAGTTTAATCAACCTAGTGGACTGCTTGTGCAAGGGGACTCTCTCTTGGTGGTAGATTCAAGGAATAATCGGGTACAAAAATACACTTTTGACGGGCAGTATATTGACCAATGGGGAAGACAAGGTTCGGGAAATGGTGAATTTGATCGCCCTTGGGGGATATGTGATGACTCCAATGGATATATATACGTGGCAGACTGGAGAAATGATCGTATTCAGAAATTTACCCCTGACGGTGAATTTGTAGCAGTGATCGGGGAGTCTGGTAGTGGTGAGGGACAATTTAACAGACCCGCCGGTCTTGCCGTAGACGAGGATGGAAATATGTATGTTGCGGATTGGGGTAATCAACGGTTGCAGGTCCTAGACTCAGACGGGAATTTTTTAGATGCTCACCGCGGCGCAGCGGATTTGAATCCATGGGCTGTAGAATACCTTGCCTCGCAGGATGACGAGCGAGCAGCTCGAGCGACTTATCAATCGGTCTATGAGGCAGATACTGATGATCCTTCAGAGGTTTCTGCACGAATGGAGGCCTATTTATGGGATCCATGCTCGGTTCAATTAGACGATGATGGTAGAGTCTATGTGCTGGAAACGGGACGACACAGATTTCAGATTTTCGAAAAGGTGTAAACTCAGGTACTAACTGACTTATAGGAGTTCTTTGATGGCTGATAAGAAAATAGTGGTAGTGCAACTTTCAGGCGGTAATGACTATTTAAACTGCGTTATCCCATATAACAATCCAGATTATGTGGATAATCGACCTAACGTTAGAATCACAGAAGACGAGGTTATTCCAATAGGTAATGGCCTTGGAATGAATCCAGCAATGGCACCTATCAAAGATTTATATGATCAAGGTAATGTTGCCGTAGTACATGGAGTGGGATACCCGACTCCCAATCGATCCCATTTTCGTTCAATGGATATCTGGCATACTGCGGAGCCGACCAAAGTAGGAAATGAGGGTTGGCTTGGAAACACAATAAATCAGCTTCATCCTCAGCATGATAATGTCGTGGCAGCCGTTAATTTTGGTTCAGGATTGCCTAGAGCTTTGGTGTCACATGGCGCTCCGGTTGCATCCGTGACGGATCTAGAAACATATGGCTTGATGAATCATATGGGGGATACTTCACAGAGGAATGAGGCTCTTCAGGCTTTCAGGGACATGTATACCCAGGCATTGGGAAGTGGACCAGTTATGGACTACTTGAGTCAGACGGGTCTGGATGCTTTAAAAGGGGCTGATATTCTTGGCACCGTTACTGAAAAATATTCTTCTGACGTGGAATATGCTACAAACTCATTTGCGAAAGCCATGAAGGGTGCAGCTCAAGTCTTACAAGCAGATATAGGGACCCGTATTTGTTATACCCAACATGGAAGTTTTGATGCTCATACCAATGGAATAGCGTTACAAGAGGGCCTTCTCACCGATGTTGCGGGTGGTATTTATGATTTTTATACCGATATGAAACAAGCTAATAAGAGTGAAGATGTGATTATGTTTGTATTCTCTGAATTTGGTAGGAGAGTTAAGGATAATGGCAACGGAACTGATCATGGATCTGGTGGCGTGGCTTTTGTCATTGGAGATGCCGTAGCTGGAGGACAGTACAGCGAGTACCCATCCCTGCGTAGCGAGGATCTATTAGAAGGTGACCTTCATTTCAATCTGGACTTCAGAAGTTTATACACTGAAATCATGGAAGACTGGATGGAAGTCGATGCTAAGCCAGTGGTCAAAGGGGAATACGAAAGAGTGGGGTTTTTGAATTCTAAATAGACGTTAATCCCATGTCCGGGAAAAAAGGGGAGAACAATTAAATTGTTCTCCCTTTTTTTTCTCTGATCTAGATTACCTAACTGCTCTTTCCTCCAGCCAGTCTAGATTGACTTCTATCCCGAAACCTGGCGCGTCGGACGGTTTAACATACCCGTTCTTTATGACGGGCGTTCCTGGCAGGGAAACCATTTCTTCAAGTGGGACTCCTGGAGGAGATACACCTTCAGATCGTTCCCCCCATGGAATTACAGGCATTGCATAGGCCAAGTGCTGTCCATATGGATAATTCATACCTGCATGGCCAATAACGGTCAATCCATGAGCCTCCGCTATATGGCAAATTCTGATACTAGCGGTCATGCCTCCTACCCACTGTATGTCAGGTTGTAGGATGTCTACTAGACCACGACCAGCTGCATCTGCAAATGGATGTATCGTATACCAGTGTTCTCCGGTGGCAAGGGTTTGTCCGGGGACTCGTGACCTGAGTTTGGCGTAGCTGTCCATGTCCTCTGGAAGCATGTAGTCTTCAAGCCATTTAATGTTATACGGTTTTAATGCTTCACACACTCTTACGGCGTACTCTATGTTGAGTGATAGCCAGGAGTCTACAGCAAGCTCTACATCAGGTCCGATTTGCTCTCGGACGTTCGCTATTATTTCCACGTTTTTATTTAGGCCTGCAAGTCCTTCTTCAGGACCGTGGCGCAAAAATACTTTTACAGCCTTAAATCCAAGATCCATGAACCAATCCATGTAATCACTAGTTCTATATTTGAGCATTGTGTTTGAGGCATAGCAGAATATCTGGTCTTTTACAGGCCCTCCTAGCAGTTCATATACTGGTCGTTTCAACAATTTGCCCTTAAGATCCCAGATCGCGTTATCTACCGCGCTGATTGCGTAGCTGGCTATGCCTGCGGTACCGTGTGCAGCTGAAGCTCGCCTCATCATGTCCCACAATTTCTCAGTTGCCATTGGATTGAGTCCAACTATAAGTTCCGAGAAGTGATCATTTATGATGGAAGTTACGGGACCAGCGGCTATGGATATTCCCAATCCCCATGTCCCGTCATCTGCTGTAACTACGCAGGCAACCCTATCCCAACTGTCAGACCATGTTCTTCCAGGACGGTCACTTGCGTATCTATCCATCGGGCTAGCGAAATAACCGCCGTTAGGGTCTTCTTCTACCCGGGGCTTTGTTGTGGGATGAGGGGCAATATTTATTGGAAATGCTTTTACACTCTTTATTTTCATATGGACTCCTTTACTAACTCGACATTACCTTTTATCAGTATTCCTTGATGCGGCAGAATGGTCCCATGGAATAATCCATTCTTCCTTTATTTCCATGCCAAACCCAGGTGCGTCGGAAGGTTTTATATATCCGTCTTTAGGCATCGGCATTCCTGGTATCGGACAGAGTTCTTCTAACGGTATTCCTGGATCAGAGCCCATCCAGAACTCAGCCATGGGAGATTCAGGCATAGATATGGCAAAATGTTGTCCCCAAGGAGAAGCGGCGGCGGCGTGAGGTATCGTGATAATGCCAGCTGCCTCCCCTATAGCATAAATCTTCAGAGCTTCGCTTAGTCCCCCGCACCACTTAAGGTCAGGCTGTAAGACATCGACCGCCCTGTTCTCTACCAGTTGTCGGAAAGTCCATCTGCCATGATGATCTTCACCGGTTGCTAGAGGTACCCAGTTTATTGCTTTTCTAAGTTCAATGTGTCCTTCCAAGTCTGTTGGAATTAGAGGTTCTTCTAACCAACGCAAGCCATAGGGTTTTAGTCGCTCAGCCATTCGAATTGCGAACTCTACATTGAAGGACATAACTGGGTTGTACATTAATTCAGAGTTGTTACCGACGATTTCCCTTGCTGAGGCTATTTTCTCCTCCACTAGGTTGAGTCCGTCAATTCCCATGTCGTAATGGGCCGGGTTGGAGACTTTAAAATGCTTGAATCCTAGTTCTATTGACCAGTCTAAGTCATCGGATGTTACGTAACATAAGGCTTTCTCTCTACAAGGACCTCCTATGAGACTGTAGACCGGCTGATCCATAAGTTTTCCTTTTAGATCCCAGAGTGCAAGGTCTATTCCCGATTGCGCTACTGTGGCCAGTCCACCAGACCCGAATCTTTGAGTTGATCTCCACATGAGATCGTTAAGGAATTCCAATGCGAAGCAATCACGACCCTCCAAAAGAGGTGCAAAGTGAAAATCTACAACTGCGGCTGTTATTTCACCAAAACTGGTTTCCCCAAGTCCCCACGTACCGTCTTCTGCTATAACCTGCACCCATGTGCTTTCAGATGTGTTTGCCCCAGGCATTTTGCCGTGCACGGTTTCAAATTCTGGATATTTGTTTATGGGGAGGGCTCTAGGAGACGTGTTGTTCCAATTTGGTCTTCTTGATTTTGATGTAGGAGGTTTTTTAGGGATGTCGAGTGTGACAGATCTAACGCTTTTTATTTTCATAAGAGACTCCAGAATAGAATATTGCTCAGTAGTTGGGTAAGTTAACGATCCTTGATTACTTCCTCAGACAAAAGGGTATCTATCTCATCCTGTGACATGTCTAATACGTCTTTCATAATCTCTGAGGTATGTTCACCCAGAAGAGGGGGATGTCCCTGGGGTGAAGCGGGAGTTCTACTTAGGTGTTGCAGTGCAGAACCTAGGAGCTGTATGTTTCCCAGGGTAGGATGATCTACATTCCATAAGGCATTTCTGGCTTCAGCTTGAGGATCCTTAAAAACATCTTCGATTGTGTTTATTGGAGTCACGGTTAACCCGGCTGATTGCATCTCCGACATCCAGTGGGAGATAGGCTTTGCTCCTATCTGGTCATTTAGAAGTTTTTCTAGTTCATTCCTGTTCTCTACTCTGAGGGCATTTGTTGTAAACCTTAAGTCTTCAGCTAATTCTGGCAAGCCGACAGTTTCGCAAAGCCTGCGAAATTGATCGTCATTGTTTGCGGCCGTCATGAAATCTCCGTCCGAGGCCCTGAAGTCCTGATAAGGGGCCACTTGGGGATGCGCGTTTCCTATTCTTCCTGGAGAGTTCCCAGTAGCAAGATAGCTCTGGGCTATGTTTGCCATGCAGGCTATACCTACATCGAAAAGCGATACATCGATATGCTGTCCTCTACCGCTTATACTTTTTTCGTGAAGCGCTGAAAGAATTCCAATTATTGACGTAAGTCCTGTGAGGATGTCTATCCACGCAGCTCCAACCTTCGTAGGACCTCCGTCCGCCTCGCCAGTGACACTCATGATTCCTGTCATGCCTTGGAGGGCTGCATCATAGCCCGGTTCTTGGGCTCTCGGGCCTGTTTGTCCAAATCCAGTTACGGAAGCGTAGATTAATCCCGGATTTACTTCAGCAAGAGATTTGTAGTCTAAGCCAAACCTCGCTAGATTACCGACTTTGAAGTTTTCAACAAATATATCTGCCTTTGAGGCAAGATCTTTAATAATCTTTTGTCCCCTCTCTTCTCTGAGATTGACAATGAGGCTTTTTTTCCCCCTATTGGCTGAAAGGTAGTATGCGCTTTCATCTCCGACAAAAGGGGGTCCCCAACTCCGAGTATCATCACCCCAGGGAGATTCTACTTTCCATACTTCTGCTCCTAAGTCCGCTAAAATTTGTGTACCAAAAGGACCAGCTAATATTCTCGATAAGTCGAGCACTTTTATATCTTTTAAGGCACTCATATTCCCCCACTTTCTTTATAAATGTCTCGCGCAATGTTAAATGTCAGCTTCACTACTTACAATAAGCAGGTCGCTCAAGTTGTTGCACTATGGCGAGTCAGCAAAGTGAATCTTATTAGTAGAATTCACCACGGAATCACAAAAGTGGGATCTTTGATTTAGGATATGTCCCGCTAGGATATTAATTTTAAGGTCGGATTGTTATGAAGAGTGGAATGTCATCCAGGAGACTCGGTCTTATAGATGACCACATTGAACGAAACTATATTGATACTGGGAAGTTCACGGGTTCTCTCGTCGGAATTTACCGAAAGGGCAGATTAGTCCACGATTCAACAATGGGGTTGATGGATAGAGAGAGAAAAAAGCCTGTTGAATGGGACACTGTTTTCCGTATTTTTTCGATGACTAAGCCTGTTACATCCGTTGCTTTAATGATGTTATTTGAAAAAGGGTTAATACAGTTGGATGATCCCGTGTATAGGTATATTCCTTCTTTTAGAAAATTGGAGGTATATGTGTCGGGGGTGGATGGCTCATTTGAAACTCGGGCCCCAGATCGGTCACTGACTATTAAAGATCTTTTATCTCATCAATCAGGATTCACATATGATTTTCTAAAAGAGAACGAGATAGACGCGGCTTACTCATCTCGCGGCATAGGAAGCGCTACTCAGAAAGACTTAGCCAGCTTGATTGATTCTTTGTCAGACTTACCTCTGCTGTTTTCTCCAGGAGACAGATGGAATTATTCAGTGTCCACTGATGTGTGTGGGCATTTGGTGGAACTTATTTCTGGACAAAGTTTGGACACATTTTTTTATGAAAACATATTTGAACCATTGGGCATGTCGGATACTGGATTTTACGTACCCGCTGTCGATATTCCGAGGTTTTCAGCAAATTATCTTTATAACCTAAATGGTCTTCCGAAACTGCTGGATGATCCTTTAAAAAGTAGGTTCATAAAGCGCCCATCGTTTCTGTCAGGAGGGGGAGGATTAGTTTCTACTGCGGAGGACTACTTATCCTTTTGTAGGATGATACTCGGGGGAGGGGAACTCAATGGGAACAGAATATTGAGTAGAAAAACTATCGATCTCATGTCGGCTAACCACCTCACAGGTGGAGTGGATCTAGCTGAGGTAGCATCAGGGAGATGGAGTGAAACGAGTTATCAAGGGATGGGTTTTGGATTGGGGTTTTCAGTGGTGAAAGATCCTTCGATGACCTTGGTTCCAGGCTCGGTGGGGGAGTTGGCCTGGGGAGGTATGGCTAACACGGCTTTCTGGATAGATCCGCTGGAGGACATGGCTGTGGTATTCATGACGCAGTTGGTTCCCTCCGGCATATACAACATCAGGCGTGAGCTTCGAACACTTGTTTACAGTGCTATAGAAGACTAGGGGAAATTTGGGGGTATTCTGTCTGCCCATGGTTGAGCTATTTCGAATATTCTTCCACACCTCAAAACTTCAAAGTCTGATGCATAAGGTCCGATTATTTGTAACCCGGTCGGCAGACCATCACTATGGAATCCGGAAGGCAGTGTAATTGCTGGATGTCCAGTGAGATTAAACGGATGAGTGTAGGGATACCAGGTCTGGCGAACGATTCCGGCTTCTTTACCTTCAATAATCACTGGATCGTATAAATCATTTCCTATGTCTAGGGCTGTCCTTGAAAGGGTGGGGGTTGCAACAAAATCGAATTGGTTGAACCAGCCTTGTACTTTTCTAAAGAGTTCAGTCCTCTTATATATCGCTTCCTGAAGCTCTGCTCCTGTGTAACTCTGTGCTTCATTTAAGGAACGAATTAATGACGGTGTCATTTCGTTTTCCCATGCCCCGATGTATTTACCAAATCTAGCCTTCCAGGCAGACTGGTTTATTATGCGCCAGAAAGGCTCTGGGGATTCGAATTCATCAGTCATCTCTATAATTTCCGCTCCTGCCGATTGCAAAGCACTGAGAGAAGACAAAGTAATGCTTAGAACTTCCGAATCGACGATCGAATTTCCCATTAAGGGTCTCCACCCAATCTTCTTACCTTTCAAGTCACCTGGATTGATCGCAGCGTCCAAGTAATTTTTATTGTTACGTCCCATTGAGTGGACGTCCGATGAATGCTCCCCTGCCATAATCATTAACATGGCAGCAGAGTCGGATACCGTTCGTGTGATTGGTCCTGTATAGCTGTAGTTTCCAAAGGAATCAGGGTTTGAATCATTTGGGACAGTTCCAAGTGTAGCTTTCATGCCCACGACGCCATTGGCCGCCGCTGGTATTCTTATAGAGCCTCCCCCGTCAGTGCCTACATGTATGCTTCCAAGACCCGCTGCGGCTGCCACCGCAGCCCCTCCACTTGAACCGCCTGCGATGCGATTCTGGTCCCATGCGTTGACTGTCTGGCCAAATATAGGTGCGCTTGTATATGGTTTGTGTCCAAATTCAGGAGTAGTAGTTTTTCCAATTAGGACTGCACCTGCATTTTTTAATCGTCCTATAGCCACTGCATCAGAACCAGGGAAATTCTCGTCGAAGATGCGTGACCCCATTGTCGTCCGTACCCCTGCCGTGTTTATTAAATCTTTCACAGTTAATGGGACACCGTGCAAAGGGGATAGTTCCGCAGAAGCAGAGACTTCAGAGTCGGCTTTTACTGCCTCCTCTACAGCTTGATCCCTGCAGATTGTTATGAACGCATTTAGGCTGTCTTGGGTAAGTTCTGCCCGGTCAAGAGCTGCCAATGTCACCTCTTCTGATGATATCTCCTTCCGGGCTATAGCTTTCGACAGTTCCAAGGCAGGGATAAAGGCGAGGTTTTCTTTATCTATATTCATGTTATCTAGGATACTCTGGGTTGTTCTAATCTTACTCGTGATCTAGGAACGGGTTCTTCACAAGATCCACATTGATAAATGACCTCGACAGATTTGCCACATTCATCGTGTATAAGTTCTATTTCACCTTTGGTATGGCGGGAACCCCAAACTGCCAATGCACCCGCTACTACACCTAGTTCATGTCCTTTTCTGGTAAGCAAATACTCGGCTCGGGGCGGATGCTCGCTATAGAATTTCCTTTCAACTATTTCGTGTTCTTCCAAATTTTTTAATCTTGAGGACAAAACGTTTGGTGAAATGCCTTCGACTGTATTCTCGAGGTCTGCGAATCTACTTACACCTTTCAGTAGTTCCTGCAGAACTAAGAGGGTCCACCTCTCTCCTACCAGTTCAAGTGCTCTGGCTATTGGGCCTTCTTGTGAATAAGTTCGTGGCATTATGTGACTCCACAATTACTGTGACTTGTAATAAGATAGTCGCTATCTATTTAATATTCAACCGATCATTGATTTGACGGTTCAACTAATTTTTGCGGTATAAAATTGGAATCTGTTCTCTCTTACGCTGGCGTGTCAGTTTCGTACGCACAGAATAACTCAATGTTGCCTGTGGTGTCAGATGTTTCATTTTCCGTAGCTAGGGGAGAAGTGACATCTGTAATTGGAAGAAGTGGAGTAGGTAAGACGACTCTTCTTCGCCTTGCTGCAGGGTCCATTATTCCTGATCAGGGACTAATTACTGTTTGTGGGACTACACCCTATGATGCGCGAAAGGATAAACGAATAGGATTGGTCTCCCAGGAGGATTCGTTACTTCCATGGCTAAATGTGGAAGGCAATGTGGGTGTTTCTCTCAGAATGGGACAGACACGGCAAAATTTACATATAGAGGATGTAGCTGAGATAGTTGAAAGTGTAGGTTTGGCTAAGTTTTCGGGATTCTATCCACATCAGCTGTCAGCTGGTATGAAACAGAGAGTTGCTATTGCGAGGGCTTTCATTCACAAGCCAGATCTGATTCTTCTCGATGAACCTTTTGGTCATTTAGACGAAATCACAAGAACGGTTTTAAGGGAAACATTGATTGATTTATGCAAGCAAACGAAAACTTCAGTATTGCTCGTTACTCATAGCATAGATGAGGCTCTTGCTGTGTCAGACAGGGTTTTGACACTCGCAGGTATGCCGTCCAATCTTACCCACCAGATGAATGTGAATGATATTTCTCGATCTGATTTGTCTTCGAGAACTGCCCTCTTAGACTCTCTTTATTATGAGAGTGTTGGGTGAACTTTTAATGGCTCGGATACTACCCATTGGCTTAGTTATATTATTTTTGATCATATGGCAGCTTGTGATTCATCTTGCTGATGTGCCGGTATACCTTATGCCATCTCCGGAGAGGGTATTCATGACGTTAGTCACGGATTTTTCAGCGTTAATGGAAGATCTCGGGTATACCTCTATTGAAGCTGCAGGGGGCTTAATGTTTGGCGTAATAGTGGCTATTATTGTCGGTTTATTTTCAGCTCGATTCTCGCTTGTCGAAACGACGGTAATGCCGCTTGCAGTATTTGTAAAAGTTACGCCGGTGCTAGCAATTGCGCCTCTTTTCGCAATTTGGTTCGGGTTCGGTTTTTTCCCCCGATTTCTTATTGTTGCTGTCGTTACTTTTTTCCCTATTTTAGTAAATACTATCGCTGGGCTTAAGGCGACCAGTAGGCCGATAATGGAATATTTTGAATCACTGGGAGTTTCCAAATGGGAAATTCTTATAAAAATCCGGATTCCCTATTCTCTTCCGTACGTTTTTGCTGCCTTAAAAGTTGCCATTCCTTTATCAATAATTGGAGCGGTGATAGGGGAATGGTTCGGATCAAGTAAAGGTTTGGGGAACCTCATTATGGTGTCACATGGGAATCTCGATACGGAGACTCTGTTCGCCTCCATATTTCTCTTAGCCATGCTAGGCGTAATTGCGACATCCGTTGTTGCTGTTGTGGAAAGGCGTTTCATTTTTTGGCACCCTTCCGTTGGGACTTTTTGATCACGATGAATTGCAAAGGAGCTAAAGTGAACAGGCTATGTTTTGTTTTTGTGGGTCTTATGGTTTTCTTAGTGATGGCCTGTGCGGAGTCAGAGCCTAATAAGGTTACTTTTATGGCCGGATTCAAACCTCAAGCTAATCTTCCTTTCGTGGCTGCTTATGTTGCCCAGGAGAAAGGTTACTTTGCAGAAGAGGGTTTGGAAGTTGAAATTCTTCATTCTGCAGGGGGCGGTGAGAATATGACTTTGCTGTTGGCCGGTAAGGTTGACTTCACCACTGCGGACGCAAATTCTGTTCTGAAATATCGGGCTTCGCAAGAAGTACCTGTGAAGGCTATTGCTCTTTTTGGTCAGAGAGGGCAACAAGCTTTTATTTCTTTATCTGAATCAGGTATTAAGGGCCCAGAAGATTGGAATGGGAAACGATTTGGATACAAGATCAGTATCCCACCTGATTACCTGGCAATTGCTGATTCAGTGGGTTTGGATAGAGATTCAGTGGAGGAGATACAGGTTGGGTTTGATCCGCGGATTCTGCTGGAGAATAAGGTTGATGTCTTGGCAGTATTTAAGTCCAATGAACCAGACACAATAAGGTCTATGGGTTACGAAGTTGAAGTGTTTGAGGCTGCAGATTATGGGGTGCCTACTCTCGGTCTTACCTATATCGCCACAGAAGAGACGATTAGTTCGAGAAGGCAAATTACAAAAGACTTCATCAAGGCAACTATGAGAGCAACTGAATTTATTGGGAAGAATCAGGATGCTGCATTAGACATCGTAATGAAATACGCAGAAAACGAGAATAGAGACCACATGAAATTTATGTTGGAAACTGAATTGTTAGATTCTCAGTCTGGCGCTACAGTTTCTGGTGGAGTTGGATCTATGAATGCTTCACGATGGACTGAATTGCGGGATGTTCTCTTAAAGTTTGGAGCCATTGAAAAAAGTGTAAATATTGACGATGCTGTCGACGATAGCCTGAGGGCGTCTTTATTTAAAGATGGCAAACTTAAATAGGAAGAGAGAGCAAGAGATATTGCGGGAATTCGGAACCTGGGGTACTTAAAACGCTTCGGGTTCTAGCGCAATATTGGCAAGGTCTTCTCTGGTGTAGGAACCTAGGCTTCTAAAGTCCATGTCAGTATAGTTTTTGATCCATCTCAAGGTTATCTTTCTTGAGGCCCTGTAACGAGACTCTATTGCGGATAATTCTTCACCGGAAAACTGTGTAGCTCTTTGTCTTAAAATATCATCAGTTTCTATGTCTGTGATATGGCGGACTGAACCCAAGGTGTGTGTTTGTTCCGTATCTTGTCCGACAGCTGAATGAATTATTCGTTGTGATACTTGGCCTACTGAAATACGCGCTGTGGCAAGATCTTCCATTAGGGCAGGTCGTTTTCCCTCACGGCCTTCCATGCTGTCTATACCCTTGGCCCCTCTACCACTCAGCCAACCTTCCACATACTCTATTATTGTTCGTATATTCCGTCTCGTACCTTCGGTTGTTATTGCCCCGATCGGAGTGTCAATGGATAAAGGAAAATTTGCTGGATCCTTTAATTCCTCAGGTGGGACCCATCCAGTGCTCCACCATTCTTTAAACGGGTCAGAGGCGGTCTTCATATGATATATGTGGGCACTCCAGCCCCTTAGAAAACCTTGTCTGGCCTCCCATTCTTTGTCCGATCTAATAGAGTCTGCTGCTAGTTCATTTATTTCTTCGTCTCGGCTAGGGAGTGCTGTAGCCATACCACCGATTGCTACTGCGCCATGCTTTAAGCAAACTGCTACTAGTCGCCTGAAGATGTTTGATATGAAGTCTGTTGTTTTGACGTCCACGTCAAACCGATCAGGCCAGACAGATTTATCGTCCGCCATGATGTATTCGAGTATGCTTGCTTTCAGGTCCCATCTTGCCGCATTAAGGCCTGCACCATAGGGTCCCAGAGCATAGAGCATATTTTCCATACGGAAGACTGTGGGTAGTGACTCCACCAAAATAATCGCTTTTATAATGGCATTCTGAGGGAGTTTTAAAAGTTCTCGGCTTGCTTCGAACATGTCATGATATATCGAAGTTTCTTCTACACTTTCCAACTTTGGCAGGTAAAAATAAACTCCTTGATTCAAGTTGATTTGTTCCCTTCCTGCGTGGAACAGAGTTAGTGCTGTGCTAAGGATTGTCGCTGAAACTGGGTTTCCATCTATAGTGACGTCTGCCTCATCAAGATGAAGACCTCTCTCTCTGTGCATAAAAAATGGTAGGGGTCCGGGTTCGATCTCATAGACCCTGTCTCTAGAGACGTCCTCAAATCTTAGTGACCCTGTTACTGAATACATTCTATTTAAAGCTGAGTTGAGAGTATCAGCAAAGGAATGCCCGCCCGAATCTTCATCGTCGTCGAGGTATCCTACAGCCCTCTCTCCTTCAGGTCCTGGGTTAACAGCATTTATGAACATGCTTGCTATACCAGCTGGCCCAGAGATTTCTATTCCTGGCTGTTTTAAGTCATCTGGCACAGAGTCTACCTGCCAGTCGGTTGTGTTTATTTCGCTGGTTGGTAGTTCCAACACATTGATGCCATTTTTATGCACCATTTCGACGGTTCGAATTCGTTCTTTCCGAGCTTCCAATATTCTGTCAGAAAGCAAATCATGCAACGATAATAAGTATTCCTGAAATTCGTCTGTAAAAAGAACTTCTGTCCCTTCGATGTTTGGGAACAATAATCTTGAGTTCATATATATTTTGTTAACGGGGTTCCTTAGTTTATAAAAATATTAGTTAGTGGACTTCTTGTTTCAGAATAGATGAGTGCTTCTCTCTCAATTTCATTACTTTGGGTGCGATGATGAATTGGCAATATGGTTGATATGGATTGTTTTTAAAGAAAGACTGGTGGTAGTCCTCTGCTTCATAAAAGACATCAAGTTCACAGACCTCGGTCACGATAGGATCTGGAAAAACCTGGTTTGTTTCTAGATCTGATATAAGGCTTTCTGCAGTCGTTTTTTGGATGTCTGAATGGTAATAAATCGCAGATCTATATGAGCTACCTATGTCGTTTCCCTGCCTATTTAGGGTGGTTGGATCGTGGTAAGCGAAGAATATTTCCAATACCGTTTGATAGTCTAGCTTTGAAGTTTCAAATTCAACATTGACTGCTTCTGCATGTCCTGTTGTTTCGGAACATACTGAGGCATAGTCTGGGTCAGTGGTATGTCCTCCTGTATAGCCTGAAGTTACCTTCACTACCCCGTCAACGAGCTCAAATACTGCTTCGACACACCAAAAGCAGCCACCTGCAAGTGTCGCCGTTTCTGTGTTTGACATTTCCCCTCCTCAATTCGTGTCTTCAATGATAAAACAGTTATATCCAGTTCGAAATTATACAACTCGACACATATTTGTGGTTGATTTCACCATTCTTCATTGTATTTTCGAGAATGCTGTACCATCTTCTGATGCTTTGTATATGTGACAGTCAGCTTTATTTCTTTATGAGATTTTTTTAATGAGAGAAGTGGCGAGCAGGACTTTTTCTTCATTTTCGGTTTCCGGTTTTCGATTGATGTGGTCAGCCGATGTCGCATTAAACTGGGCGGAATTCATGGAGATAATAATTCTGTCTTGGTTTGTACTTGAGCAAACAGAATCTCCTTTGATATTAGGTATATTTGCAGCTTTGAGATTTACGGGAACTCTAGCGGCACCATTTTTCGGAGTAGTCGTAGATAGATTTGGTCGAAGGCTTATCTTTCTTATGAGCAGAGCATCATTCGTTGTGCTTTCATCAACTATTTTGGTTTTATCATTTATGAGCATGTTGAACATTTTTGCGGTTCTGTTGCTCGCTGCTTTTGTGGGATTCTCTCGCACAATGGATAATATAGTCCGTCAGTCTGTATTACCGGACGTAGTTGGGGAATCAAGACTGTCTAATGGAGTTGCTTTATCGAGGACAGGTAGAGATGTAACTCAGATAATAGGCCCAGTTTGTGGCGGAATACTTATGGAGGTCGCCGGAATTGGACTCAGCTATATTCTTGTAGTTTTACTTTATTCACTATCGTTACTACTGGTGTTTTTGGTTAAAGGATTGCCGGGAGCAATAGTGAGTTCTTATTCAACTGTTTCTAGCTCTGTCTTTAAGAATCTTTTCGAGGGATTTCGCTACGTAAAGTCAGAGAGGCTTTTGGTGGGGTTATTGGTCGTGGCTTTTGTAGTTAACCTAACTGCTTTTCCCTTGAACCAGACTCTACTAGCGGTTTCAGCGAAGGATGTTATGAGAGTGGGAGCATACGAGCTTGGCTGGCTTGTGGGGGCTTATTCATTTGGCTCCCTACTAGGATCTCTCTTGATAGGCTCTCTACCTAGCTTGGGATCTGCTGGAAAGATTATGTTTATAGGTTCAGTGTTTTGGCACATAGGGATAATTGCGATGGCATTTATGGAGTGGTTTTATCCATCCATACCCCTTCTAATACTGGTTGGTTGCGCTCAATCGTTTTCGATGGTCACTATGGCTATGATGATTCTCAGATATACATCTCCCGAAATGCGGGGGAGAATTCTTGGTCTCAGGCAGTTGGCTGTATATGGATTGCCGTTGGGATTACTTTTATCGGGTTATGTGGCGGAAGATTTCGGTATTTTTGTCGCCCTAGTTCTGAATGGAGTTATTGGAATAGTGCTATTGTTGCTGTCACTTTGCTTTTGGCCAGTTATGTTCTCTCGCCAACGCTTTATGGAGTAGGAGACAGTGTTTCTATGACACCAGAACAAAAGAGAATTCAAAATTATTTGATGGGGCAAGGGAGTAAATATTCTTTTGACGAGCTATGGCCAAGGGCAGTCTCAGCTCGCCTCCAGATGATTGATGAGATTCAAGGTTTAACGCAAGAGCAGGCTGATTTTAGTTTTGATAAGGACGAATGGACTATAGCTGAGGTGTTGCATCATGTTATCGCAAGCACAGCCAGAGTGACGGAAGTGGTGGAACTTCTAGCTAATGGAAAAATCCCAGATACAGAAGGAGTTGAGCCTCCGAGAGAGCCTGCTGACGTAGGTATCAATATACTTATTGAAAAAATAACGGAAGGTGCCATAAATTGGGCTGTAATGACATCAAGGCTTCCTAAGGGTTCAGATAAATCATTGACTTCAAGTCACAGTTTTTTTGGAGAACTGAATTCAGGTGCTTGGTATATGTTCCAAAGAGTTCATGACTTGGACCATGTCGGCCAGATTACCGCATGTAAACAACATCCCGAATATCCAGATGGGGTCTGATATCAATAACGGAGTTAGAGTGTGGAAATAGCTATTCGGTCCTTTTCAGGAGTTAGGTCGGATGTTTCCGAATGGAAGCCAGTAGCGGATTTCGCAAGGGAGGCTGAGAATCTCGGTGTAGATTCAATATGGACCTCAGAGGCTTGGGGGACTGATGCTATTTCCCCTCTCGCCTATCTCGCCGCCAAAACTTCTAAGATTAGACTAGGTACAGGTATTATCCAGGTTGGTAGCAGAACCCCTGGGAATCTTATAATGACTGCTCTCACCATGCAGTCACTTTCTGGTGGAAGATTCATTCTGGGGCTTGGAACCAGTGGTCCGCAGATTATGGAAGGTTGGCACGGAGTACGATTTCGTAACCCTGTGACAAGAACTAAGGAAATTATCGAAATTGTTAAGAAAGGTGTTGCTGGGGATGAGCTATCCTACAAGGGCAAAGAATATATTTTGCCTCTTCCTGGAGGTGAGGGGAAAGCTATAAGAAGTAGTGCACCACCTTGTGATGTGCCCGTATGGGTAGCCTCTCTCGGTCCTTCTAATCTTGAAATGACAGGGGCTGTCGCCGACGGCTGGTTGGGAGGTTCTTTTATTCCAGAAACTGGAGATATATTTATCGACAGGATTAAAGCTGGAGCTGAAAAAGCAGGAAAGGATTTCACTTCAATTGAAATGATGATTCCTCTTTCCTTGGAGTTTACAGATGATGTGTATGAGGCTGGAAAGCGACATGCTAGAGGATATGGGTTCACATTTGGTGCAATGGGCTCAATAAAAAATAATTTTTACAAGGATGCCTATGTCAGGCAGGGTTACGGAGAAGCTGTAAATAAGGTTCAGAAACTATGGAAAGAGGGAAAAAGAGAAGAAGCGAGGGAAGAAGTACCGCTAGAACTTGCTTTGAAGTCCAACTTGATAGGCACCAGTGGAATGGTTAAAGATCGAATACGTTTGTACAGAGACCTCGGGATAAGCTCTCTAAAGGTAGATTTGCCTGGAGAAACCCTATCGGAAAAATTGGATTCTTTAGGCAAATTGATGGAACTTGTTAGATCTGTAGATTCGGAAATTGCCTAGTATCGAATGAAATTAGCACTTTTCACACATCTTTCCTGGCCTGAAAATATTTCCCAACAGGATGTATTTCATGGTGCTGTGGAACAGGTGCAGCTGGCTGAGGCCAGTGGATATCATTCAGCGTGGTTTGCCGAACATCACTTCACGCGTTATAGCATGGGCTCTTCACTGAGTGCGATATTGGGACATATGGCGGCGGCAACTAAAAAAATCCGTTTAGGAACAGGTGTGATTGTTCCAGTTCTGCATAATCCCATCCGCATTGCTGAAGATACCGCTACAGTGGACGTTCTGAGCGGTGGCAGGTTAGATGTTGGATTTGGAAGGGGGGTTTACAGTTACGAGTATGGTGGATTTGGTATTCCAGAGGAAGACAGTCAGCAAAGATTTAGAGAATCTGTCTTGTCAGTGCAGAGAATGTGGACCAGACGACCAGTTTCTCTTGATGGAGACTTTTACTCCTTGAGGAATATTGATTTGGTTCCTTCACCTGTTCAAAATCCTCATCCTCCGGTTTATATTGCCGCATCCCGCTCTCCTGAAACATTGAGATTTCTTGTAGAAAATGAATTTTTACTTTGTATTGCAGTCGTTCAAGATACCAGCCAAGCTCTCGAATTGGTATCGAGATATAAGAAGCTATGTGCAGATCTCGGCAGCTTCCCACAACTGAATGAAGTGCCTTTTTTTCGATATGTCCATGTATCTGAAACTGAGGAAAATGCCATTGCAAACACTAGGCAACATATTGAATGGATTCAGGACATAATGCAGTGGAGACGGTTTCTGGTGGATCATACTGAGGTGGATAGATCCATCAGCGATTGGCGTAGTGAGAGAACCGAATTGCCTCCTAGTTACGAATATATAAGAGACAATCGAGCCTTTATAGGGACACCTGAACATGTTGCTCAGAAAATTTTGGCTCTCAAGTCAGAAGGAATCGAATATTTCGGGACTAACTTCGCTATGGCTGGATTGCCTCAGGAAGAAATTCTCAAATCGATGCGGCTTTTTGACGAGAAAGTAAGACCTCTGATTTCATGAGGAAACTTAAAGATATTTGTCTATCCAACCATCGTGTTCATTTTCTCTTGTCACGCGACTAATAAGGTCCGAATACTGTGAGGCTCCACCTAATTCGGAAGGTTTAGTGCCGCTTCTGAGAGCTTTCATCACTTCGTAAACTGCCTTCACTCCAGCCATATAGGGAAGATGGCCCTGAAGAGCCACCTTTACTCCCATCGACGAGAGAAAATCTTTATCTTCAAGTTCCTTTGACACGCTTCCCAGCATGATTGGTATCGATATAGCATCTCTTGCTGCTGATAATTCTTCTCTGGTTGATATGCCTGCAAAGAACATGGCATCAACCCCTGCGCTTTCGTATTGTTTTGCCCTTTCTACGGCATCTTCGATACTGGTTACGCTAAAAGCGCTTGATCTTCCAGCAATGATCAGTGAAGAATCTGACCGCCCTTCAAGAGCAGCTTTCATTTTTCCGATACCCTCATCAATTGAAATAAGCGTTGGTTTTTGAGTTCCATACGGACGAGGAAGATCAGTGTCCTCAATCGTTAGTGCTGCCACTCCTGCGTTTTCCAATTCCTCAACGGTTCTCTTGACGTTAAGAGCATTGCCGTAGCCGTGGTCGGCGTCCACTAGTAAGGGCAGGTCGGTATTCCTACAGATTCTTCGAGCTTGATCTGCAAATTCGGTTAGTGTCAGTACTATGTAGTCCGGTGCTCCTAAAACTACGGAGGAACCGATCGAGCCTGCGAACATACCTATTTCAAAACCGACCTCGGTGGCCAGACGAGCTGAAACCGCGTCATACACTGAACCAGGGAATAAACATTCTTCACCCTGCAGTACTTTTCTAAATATTTCTCTCTTTTCACTGTCTAGCATTTGCACATATTCCCCCTACATAGAAAGTTGAAGTCTAGCAGAATGATTGAATTATATGATGAGTCGTCGATGTATATTCTGATTGTATTCCTCAGTGCAATTTTCTGTGTAAACTGTGAGGACATCTTAAGTTAACTGGGGAGTATGTGGAGTGACTAAACTAATAATAGCCGTTTTCGATGGTCTTCAGCCTGCTCAAGTTTCTCCCGAATTAGCTCCGAATATATATGGTGTCGCGGAAAGAGGAGTTTTTTTTGAGAATCATCATCCCGTGTTTCCATCTGTTACTCGAATAAATGCTGCATCTATGGTTACAGGGGTGACGCCAGGTCTACATGGGTTGGCGGGAAATTCGTTTGTTGCGAGGGATTATGATGCAACAAGGGTGATATCCGCACTAAACACTGAAATGGCTTCAATTGCAAAAACAGGATTGAGGGTATTGAATGCTACTACGCTTCAAGAAATACTTAGTCCACATGACATGAATTATGTTGCCTTAGGGGTTGGGACTAGCGGGAATGCCTATGCCCATAATCCGCTTGCCGAAACTCACGGAGGAGCGACTATTCATCCAGAATTCACAATCCCATCTGCAATTCAGGATTATATTGAAAACACGTTTGGAGAATGGCCAGCTGAAACTTTACCAAATCTGCCGCGGTATGAACGTGCAATGAACATATTTTTGGAGTATGTCCTAGGTGACATATCGCCAGAAATTGCTCTTATATGGTCCTCAGAACCAGATAAGTCCCAGCATATGTATGGGGTAGGTGCGGAGGAGTCCAATCAAGCTTTGAGGGAATCTGATGAGCAGTTTGGAAGACTGGTGCAATTCATAAAATCCCATTCCATGGAAGATGAAACTAATCTCATGATTGTGTCTGATCATGGATATTCAACGATCATCGATAGTGTTGACCTTGAGAATCAATTAGAGGGTGCTGGTTTTATTCTTGGGAGCCGTAATGGAGAAGTTTTAGTGGCTCCAAATGGAGGTTCTGCACTTCTATATGTAGGTAATTCGGATTCAGGTGTCTCTGAAAGGCTTGTTGAATGGATTACCTCTCAATCTTGGTGTGGGACTGTTTTAACCTCAGACAGAGTTGGCAAGATCGAAGGAACTTTGCCTTTGAGTCTGATTGGCTGTGATGGTCCAAGGTCTCCCGATATAACAGTGTCATTCAAGTGGACTTCTGATTCCAACGAAAATGGGTTTCCTGGTTTCGTATTTTCGACAGGTGGTATTGGAGGACAAGGGCAGCATGGATCGATGAGCAGATATGAGATGAATAACACTTTGATATGCTCTGGACCTGCGTTCAAAACTGGCGCACGACTTATTTCACCTACAGGGAATATAGATGTCATGCCGACCGCTCTAGATCTGTTGGGACTTCCCGTACCGGCTAATATATCTGGGAGAATTTTAAAAGAGGGATATTGTCAATATAATGACCCTGTCGTAGCAAATAGTGAGAATCATGTCGCTTCACGCACATTAGAAGTGGATGGAAAAGAAACTACCTATACCCAGGAAATAGCAATTTCTAAAGTAGGTTCTTCTGTTTATCTTGACGAGGGAAATGGCTGTAGAGATTCTGATTTATAACTAAAAACTTTATGTGGAGAAAACATTGCAAAAGAATTCAGATGGTCAAAAACCTCATGTAGTTCTGGAAAAATATATTTGGGATGATGATCCCTCAGATAAAGATGCTAATTTTAAACGGGACGTTGTTTTATACACACAAGAGAATCCAATGCCTACAGTGTCAAGGATTAGTAGAAATCTAAACATACCAGAAGGAGCGATCATAAGGTATGTGCTTTGCAAATGGGCCGCCTCTGGAAGTGACGCCCTGCTGGAAACCGGCCCTAACATGGTGAACAAAATGTCCGATATATTGGAGCAGGCAGAACAAGACGACACCTCTGAGGCCCGTTTGGAAGCGTATCATTCCTTGCGAAAAATCGTTTCGTGGCTTCGGGTTCCTCTAGATAACCCTGACTATAGAAACGTCTAAGAAATTCCCAGCTCCGATCTCAAATCAGTGATCGTTTGCGCTCGGCTTCTGGAGGCACGCTTTTCTCTCATACCAATTGGAAGGTTTTCAACTTCAGCCTGTACTTTTATCGCTACGAAAACAGGGCCTTTTTGGTTCATTATTTCTTCAAGGCTCGTGGAAAGTTCCTCTAAGTCATCAAAGTTATAGGCCGCCGAATATCCTGCCCCTTTAGCCACCATGGCGTAATCGATGTCTTCAGAGTTTGGGACAGGTTGGCCACCGGTCGTTGCATAACAACCATTGTCCAATAGGAAATGGACAAAGTTGTTTGGCTTTTTACCAGCTATTGAGGCAAGCACTCCCAAATTCATGAGTAATGCGCCCTCCGTGTCGAAATGCACGACTTTTTGTTCTGGCAGTCCTAAGGCTAATCCAAATATGGATGCAGTAGACTGTCCCATTGATCCGCCCAGGGATATGTCCCTGTTAACATTTGTGGTTATATCAGCCCAGTGTTTCCCAGATGTTCCTTGAACAGAAACAATTGCGTCACCTCTGTGCTCTTGAAAAGCCTCATAAACTTTCTTGGCTTCTATCATTAAACTTCTCCTATCTTATTGCTGTAACCCACCCATGATCTTATGGTCAAAGTATCTCTAATCAGGTCTGATATAGAAGTTACCTGTTGAATCCATGATATTCATCACCGACTAGTACTACAACTGGTCTTTTACTTTTTCGAGTGGCCTCAAAAGCCTCTGTAATTCTCGGTCCATCATCATCATGTTCGACCAAATAGTAATCAAGTCTAAAGGCGTTAAGAAACGGTTCCGTATATGTGGCCGCGCTATCTGGGGTATGACCTTTTCTAGTCCATCCACGGTATCCAACAACCATTAAAAGAGGAAATCCGGCATCTAGAACCTGACCCCTTATAGAGTCTCCGGATTCCATCATTCCCGTGTTTTGAATCAAAACGACAGGAACTTTACCAGCAACATTGAGGCCTAAGGCTACAGCCATGGATTCCCCTTCACGGGAAACTGGTACTACATCTAGCCAGTCTTGCTGTTCCATTAGTTCATAAAGATAATTTGTCTCACTGTCGGGTATGGTAATTATGTGAGTGACCCCGTTTTTCTTAAATTCATCGATTAGGGTTTCTGGTCTAAGGATCTGTACTTGTTGGTCGACCATAGATTTTTCCTCCACTCGTTTCCTATTTCGTTAATATGCCTCTAGCTTAGGCTGGGAAAGTATATACGACCGGACATGTTAATGTCCTCCACTTCGCTTTTCCGATATTTGAGATTGCTTTACGTTATGATTCCCCATGATTTTTAATCTGACTAACGAAGGGGACATTCAATGTATTACGACACAACACCTTACAAGGCACCCGTCCCAGTAGTGCGAGACGACAGAACACATGCCCTGGTTAACATTCTTCCAAGAGAAGGGAAAAGACTAATTGCTCGTGGAGTGTTGGCCTTGCCTGAGGTCAAACGGGTTTTAGAAAATGGCTGGTTTGTAGTTTCTAGAGGGATTACACCATCCTATATCTTGGAGGAATTGACTGGACAGGGCTATGACACTGCAAACTGTACCGCTGGTATTGTCACTGAAGGACGAATGGCAAGTGTTTTGGAAGACGATAGGTTAGGGCCATGGGTGTTCAAGAATGGGAATCTGGATGAAACTCCCGCTCCTGTAGTGCTTGATCAATTCACGGCATACGACGTATCCGTGAAGGGGGCAAACGCAGTTGACCCTGATGGAAACATTGGGGTTTTTGCAGCGGATAAAGCTGGAGGTACGGTAGGCGGGATATGGCCTACCATAACCGCTAGAGGCGCTCACTGGGTCGCTCCTGTAAGCCTAGAACGTTTAATTCCTTCAGTAATAGAAGCTGCAAGACATTGCGGAAATCATCTTTGGGATTACACCATGGGACAGTCCGCTGGATTTATGCCTGTCGTAAACGCTTTGGTTGTAACTGAAGTACAGGCGATTGAACTTCTTACAGGAGTTACAGCTGTGCATGTAGGTTCGGGCGGCGTAGCGGGCTCGGAGGGAGCTGTTATGTTGGCTTTGGAGGGCGAACATGATGTGGTTCTAAAGGCATTTGAACTCATTGAAGACATTAAGGGAGAACCTCAGTTTGATCCACCTAGACTTGTGCCTTACATAAGAGAGCCTGAAACCGCACCCTCAAGGTGACTGCGTAAAACAGGTAAATCCCTTCTCATTTAGATCGAATATTGGTGACTAAAAGTGTTTAGTTCGTATATATTCTATTTACTGTTTTATAATTCATGAATATGAATTGGTCTTTTGGCTGTTAACACGTAAGTGCAAAACTCGAAGGATTGATTTTTCCGATAGTTATTTTTATCGAAAGGCAAACTATTCACTAATGGGATCTTTTTCAAGACTTAAACTTGGCACGTTTTTCTCTTGGCGCCTTTCATTGTTTTATGGATGGTGGTTGGTAATTCTCACCCTTTTTCTCAATGCAGTTACCGGGTCGCCAGTATTTGGTGGGGTTGGTGTATGGATAGATGCTTTGGAAACCGATTTTGGATGGAGTAGAACTCAGCTTGCCTTAGCCTTCTCACTAGGTACGTTGGAGGGCAGCATAGTAGGACCAGTAGTTGGAATTCTAGTGGATAAGATTGGTCCTCGGAAGGTGGTGGCGACAGGCGTGACCATCATAGGGGTTGGATTTCTGATACTCAGCCAGACCAGTGCATTATGGATGTTCTATTTGGCTTACGCAGTGATCATGCTTGGTGCGTCTGGCGGTGGTTGGTTGCCAATGATGACCGTCATCAACAACTGGTTTGATAAGAAACGAAGTCTTGCGATGGGCTTTGGCGGCATTGGATTTTCTATGGGGAGTTTTATCCTGGTTCCTTTGCTGGCATGGATGGTGGTTCCGGATAATGTGGGTTGGCGATTCACTGCAATGGGATTGGGGTTATTGTTTGTGATTATGGCCTATCCGGTCTCAAGATTTATACGTAATGCTCCTGAAGAATTTGGAGAAGTGCCCGACGGAAGAAAAATTAATAAAGGTCACTTGGATAAAAATTCTGCCGCGATTTCCGACACAATTGCAAAGAGTGATACTGAACCCGCAGACCCTGGTAAAAACTATGGCGTCGTTGAGCTTCTCCAAATCCCTGTATTTTGGACACTTTCTATATGTAACGCCAGTTCTTCGATGCTTATTGGTACGATGACGGTGCATTTCATCATTTCTCTCAGAGATTTGGGAATACCAGTACAAACTGGAGCGTGGATTTGGGGTGCTACGATGGGATTTTCAGGCGCTGCACAGATTTTTGGTGGCTGGCTTGGAGATAGAGTTCCCAAAAACGTTGCGTTATGTGTGTTCGGCTTACTCCAGGCAGTAGGAGTTATTTTTGCTACTTTCCTAACAGAAATTTATTTGGCGCCGATATTCATAGTGATTTACGGACTGGGATTTGGCGCGCGGATTCCATTAGGGACTGCAATTAGAGGGGAATATTTTGGTAGGCGGGCATTTGGGAAGGTTCTTGGAATCTCTATGGTGCCTATGTCGGTAATGATGTTTGCGGCGCCGATTTTTGCAGGATGGATGTTTGATGTACAGGGAAGCTATAACATGGCGTTTTACATATTATCGGCGATATCTATTGTTGGAAGTTTAGGGTTTTTGTCTGCAAGAAAACCTCAGAATTGAGGGCTGGCGAAGAAGTACGTTGAACTTATTACAGCAAAACTAGTCGGGTTTCTTTTGAGATTTCTGAATTCTTGCCCAAGTATCTCGCAGCGTGACGGTTCTATTAAATACTGGTTTTTCTGGGGCATGGTTTCTGGAGTCAGCGCAGAAATATCCGAGTCTTTCGAACTGGAAAGTATCGCCTTTTGAGACATTTTTTAGTGATGGTTCTAGCATTGCATTGCTTATTATTTTTAGGGAATTTGGGTTCAAGACGGACGACAAGTTGTCTTCATCACCCAGATCAGGATTTGGGTCAAGGCATAATCTGTCATACAGTCTGACTTCTGATTGTATTGCGTGTTTTGCGCTTACCCAGTGAATCGTCGCTTTTACCTTCCTACCGTCGGGGGCGGAACCGCCTTTTGTCTTAGGATCATAAGTACATACGACTTCCGTTACTTCACCGGTTTCTGAATCTTTGATGACATCCTTACATTTTATAAAGAATCCGTACCTAAGTCGTACTTCTGTACCGGGAGATAATCTAAAGAATTTGCGTGGTGGATTTTCCATAAAGTCATCGCGCTCAATATATAACTCTCTGGAGAAAGGAATCTCCCGGGAACCAAGGGTTTCATCCCCTGGGTGATTAAGCGCTGGGAGGAGATCGTCAGTGTGTTCTGAATAATTTTCTATGGTGACTTTTAGAGGATTAATCACTGCCATTCGGCGTTGTGAAATGTTGTTAAGATCGTCTCTAAGGCAGTGTTCAAGTAAAGCTATGTCTGCTACGTTCGAACGCCTGGACATACCGATTCTTTTACAGAAGTCTTTTATAGATGATGGTGTGTATCCAAGCCTTCTCATACCTGAAATTGTCGGCATTCTGGGGTCGTCCCATCCCTCGACATGGTTGGCTTCCACTAGTTTCAATAAATTACGTTTGCTTAAGATGGTGTGACTTAATAAAACCTTCCCAAACTCTATTTGTCTGGATGGGAATACCTTTAACTCATTCAAAAACCATTCGTATAGTGGTCTGTGGTCTTCGTATTCCATAGTACATAGCGAATGAGTGACGTTTTCTATTGAGTCAGACAGCCCATGCGCAAAATCATACATAGGGTAAATTGGCCATTCTGTTCCGGTTTGATGGTGAGGAGTTTTGAGTATTCTGTACATAACAGGATCCCTCATGTTCATATTCGGGGAAGTCATGTCTATTTTTGCTCGTAGAACGTGAGACCCTTCCTCTAGGACTCCTTCCCGCATTTTTTTTAGAAGGCTGAGGTTTTCTTCTGGGGTCCGATCTCTATGCGGGCTATTTTGTCCTGGCTCTGTGAGTGTTCCTCTTGTAGATCTAATTTGATCTTGAGATCGGCTGTCAACGTAGGCTTTTCCATCTTTAATGAGTGTTAATGCAAAATCATATAATTGTTCAAAATAATCTGAGGCATATAGAGTTTCTCCAGCCCATTTGAATCCGAGCCACTCTATGTCTTTTTTGATGGAATCTACGAAATTTTGATTTTCCCTAGACGGATTTGTATCGTCAAAACGAAGGTTACACTTACTGCCTTCATTCTCAGCGGCTATTCCAAAATTCAGGCAGATAGATGTGGCATGGCCTATATGTAAAAACCCATTTGGTTCAGGAGGAAACCTAGTCACGATTGAGGCGTGTTTTCCCGATTCGAGATCTTCTTTGACAATATCTCTGATGAAATCCCCTGATATGTCTACATCTTTATTCATTTAATTTTTGCGCCTTTAAAAATAGAGAATGAAGGTAAGTGATGATAACAGCTAAGCTTAGCTGTTATTCACCCCATTGTTGCCAACTTGGTTCAAATGTGCCGAATGGAGATGGTGGTAAAGACCAATAAGCAGGAGTTTTAGACAGCTGGGCCGCTGGTTTGGTGAAGGAAACCCTACCGTACGGAGAGACTGTTTTTTGCAAGTAGTCGTTTACTTCCGTATCGGGTATGTCCTTTGAATCTACCTGATCTAGCCTTCCCAGTGACTTGAGCCATTGACTTGTCTGAGCCAACGACACTCTAACAAGCCAGCTTCCACCTTCACTTCTTTGTCTCAGTAGGGCAATCATCGCTCCAAAAGCACCCAAATAGCCAGTTGCATGATCCAATGCTTGGCAGGGCATATGTATCATGCCCTCCTCTCCAGCTGCCTTCCCACCTTCCCTGCCAATTCCACTAACTGTCTGGATGATACTGTCGAAACCTCGCTTATTTGACCATGGACCTAAATGACTAAATGCGGAGAGTTCCACGCATATTATTCCTGGTCTTATCTCGGCCATACGTTCCGGGGAAAACCCTTTGACTCCAAGGCTACCGGGACGGTATCCCTGGATAAATATGTCAGTTGTTCTAGTTAAATTGATGAAATGTTTTCGGTCTTTTTCATTATTTAGATCAAGGTGAGCAGGACGCTTGCCTCTCGACATGTCTATGACCAGACCGTCTATCACGTCTAGATGGGGATCGTTAAGCCATAATATTTCAGCTCCGTGCTCAGCGAGAGTTCTACCCATTAACGGACCAGCCAATACTTTTGTGAGTTCCAGTACTTTCACCCCTTCTAGAGGCCTAGCTGGATCGTTCGTGAAGTTAAGTTTTTTTGAGTCTCCAATTTTTTCTATTTCTAAGATGGGGAGATTGGATACTGAGATTCCTTGTGGATGGTGATCCCATTCATTAAGAGTTCTCATCATTCCGACCGGAAGACCTTTTTTACTAAGATATTCCTCAGCATCAAGTGCCTTCATGTTCATTAAAACTTTTTGAACACCAGCTGCAGAAGCCTCAGAGTCTAACGCTTCTAACACACCGCTTCTGTGTGCGGGGTAGTTAGCATGAATTTGGAGCCATCCGCCATCTCCACAAACATAGAAGCCGTGTATTGAGTCGGGATGATTTCTCATTCCAGAATGAGAACCTGAACCGTACTTAGAGCTTTCGTAATCTAGGTATCGTTCACTTCTGAATGCTATGGCTGCGTGTTTCATATCAACTGAAACGTTTTGGGCTTCTCCAGTCCTTGATTCCCAGATTTTAGCTGCGGCCATAGCTGCTACAGTTATGGATGATTGGGAGGCCACACCTGTTTTATATACGGAAGGCAAGATAGGTTCTGAACCGGTAAGTGAAATTTTGTCCAAATAAGAGTCTTCAAGGTCACTGAATTTCCATAATTTTCTGATTGCGGATCTTGAATCTTCGCTGTTTCCCATGTTCTATATCATTTACCAGACTTAAATACGTGGTCTTTGTACCATTGCAATTCTGAGATGCTTTCCCTTATATCAACTAACGCAAGGTGTTGCCCCTTTTTGGCCGGGGACTGCAAATCTGGATACCAACGTTCAACAAGCTCTTTCACTGTGGAGACATCAATCATTCGATAGTGAAGATATTGGTCCAACAAAGGCATTTCTTTACGAATGAATCTTCTGTCTGTTGCTATGGAATTACCACAGATAGGGGAGTTTCCAGGAACTGTCCATGATTCTAAAAAATCGATGGTTTGTTTTTCTGCAGAAGATATGTCAATTGTAGATGCTTCACATCTCTTTAGGAGTCCTGACTTTGTATGTTGTTCAAGGGACCATTCATTGATTCCATCCATTTCTGCTTTCGTTCTACTCACTGCTATCACAGGACCTTCCGCTAACTCATCCAAATGAGAATCTGTTACCAAGGAGGCGATTTCTATTATTACGTGTTCGTCCTCAAGGCCCGTCATTTCTAAGTCTATCCAGACTAGATTTTTTTCTTTATCTTCGTTCACTGCATTCCTCTGGTAGATTTTTTCAAGATAATGTTATCGTAATGTCATGTCTTCCAAATCAAAATCGGCGTCTAAATATGTTGATGATCTTTTCGATAGTGCCAGAGAGCGTACATCGGATACTATAAATCCTTTTTCATACTGGGTACTAAAGGGGAAGATAGCTGCAGGGGAGTATCCAGGTAATCAGTTTTCAAAAAAACCCTCGACTTTCATCACCTCTGTTGTTCATTCTGTTATCGCATTGTTAAAAAGTAGATTTGCTGCCCGCAACTCTCCAGACTGGAAAATCGGACAACTGATGGATTCTGGTGTTGATACGTTTATTGATCTTACAGAGTCAGGGGAGCGCCCACCATACAACATGTATTTGCATAGGCAGAGGCGTAAACGTTCTCGCAGGTCGGAATATTATCGTTTTCCAATCCCAGATAAAAATGTGACCACTCTAGAACAAATGAAGGAAATACTGGATCTTATAGATTCCGAAGTTTTCGAGGGGAGATCTGTTTATATTCATTGTTTCAGAGGATTGGGTAGGACGGGCATTGTTGTGGGTTGTCTTTTATCCCGGCACGGTCTGGTTGGTGAAAAAGCACTCAACAGGATTCCTGAAATGAGGAAAGGGGTTGCTGGAGATTTTAGAAAATCCCCTGAGAATGAGGCTCAACGCAGCTTTGTTGTAAATTGGGGTGAGTGATATGTATCCCCCTAACTCAAAGATAGATCTTCTATTACCTGAACTGAGGAAATTTTAAGCAGTTCATCAGGGTGGATCAATATTTTCCCTGATCGACTGCCTCCGCCCACTATCAATTTCTCCAAACTCATAATTTTATGGTCTATGTATATGGGGAGATCTATTGGCAATGCAAAAGGCGTGACTCCCCCAATCATCATCCCAGTCAGTTGTATCGTGTCCTCTGCGTTAGCGAAAGATAAACGGGAAACACCCATCAAGCTTTTAACTTTTTTATTAACATCAAGTCTATCGGTGCCGAGAACAATACATCCTGAAAATTTCTTCTCACCTCTTTTAGAGGCGACTATTATGGTATTTCCAGATTCTTCCATTTTGAACCCATACTTTTCGCAAAACTGTGAAGTGTCCGCAAACTCTGGATCTACTTCTATCCATTCATACTCAACCTTTAGATCTTGCAGGATATTTTTGACTCGTGATTCAATATTGCTGGTTTCAGCCATATCAAGTCTCCCTTTGGTATTGGTAGTTTAAGATTATAAACTTGTTGAACAGAATTTGAATTGATTAGGCTACAATGATTTCTTGTTATGAATAAAAAGAAGTTCGAAATAAATCGTCTTATTTCACAAGGTGCCAAGCTGAGGGGGGCTGGCTCCGATACCACTAGTACACCGTGGGGCGTTGCCTCAGATAACCAAAATTTGATTGATTTACGTGTGGGTATGCCAGACAGAGAAAAGCTGCCATCCCTAGCCTTCGCGAGGCATATATCCGATATTCTTGAATCTGGGGATGCCAAAGCGCTCGAATATGAATACGGCAGCGGTGATCCAGATTTGAAGTCTATTTTGAGTGACCCTGATTATGGCTTTACCGATCATTCTGCCACTCCTGACCAGTTTGCTTTTTATAATGGTAGTTCTGGATGCATGGAGGCATTCTGTGCGACCTTTGTGGACAAAGGTGACGTAGTTATAGTTGAGGGCCCCAGCTTTCCAGGAACCGTTAGAGCTATTCTAAGGTCTGAAGGAATCATTAGGGAGGTAGGATCTGATTCTGACGGGGCATCTATAGCGGAAATTGAAGAAGTTTATTTAGACTGTGCCGCAACTGGCAGAACTTTAAAAGCTATCTATACGATTCCGGATTTCCATAATCCTCTTGGAAGAACGATGTCTCTATCTCGCCGCAAATTGATATCTGATTTCTGCCAAGAACGTGAGGTTATTGTACTGGAAGACACGACTTATTCCAGCCTATATTTTGATTCACCTCCCCCGAGTTCCATTTATTCAATCAGCTCCGGTGTCGGAGTGTTGCAGATGGGGACTTTTAGCAAAACAATTGCTACGGGACTTCGACTTGGATGGCTCCATGGTGCGGCTAGTTTTATATCTGCCCTTCATAAAACTCGATCCGATCTTGGAAATGTTCCGTTCATTCAAAATGCAGTAAGCCAGTTCATTCTGAGCGGTGAATATGATGACCATATAGTGGAAATGAGAAGCTTATATGCTGCGAAATGTCGAAATCTATGCAGTTCGCTTAATGAGTATTGCTCGGATTATATCGACTACCAAATACCAAGCGGGGGATTTTATCTCTGGCTAAAGATTCTGGGTGTTAATGCAACTGATCTAGTGGAAAAAGCATGGGAAAGTGGGCTAGTTTTCCCAGACGGGAATCTGTTTTTTCAGGATCCTGTTAAGAACGAGAATAGCATTCGTTTAGCATTTAGTGGGACGCCTAAAGATAAATTGCTGGAGGTCGGACCAATACTAAGGCGATCCTTCGAGAAAATACTGGATTAGTTTTAAATTCTATGGAATAGCCCTACCGGTTGTGGTTCCAGTGCAGTCCTCGTTGGAAACCGCTATCTCCCCGTTTACGATCACAAAGGGTATTCCCGTTGGAAATTGCTTGGGGTCGTCGTACGTGGCGTTGTCATTAATAGTATCCGGGTCGAAAAGGACAATATCGGCAAAATATCCCTCCTGTATCCTTCCTCGTTGCTTTAAGCCGAATCTTCTTGCCGGGTTGTCGGTTATTCTTTGTATAGTGTGTTCTAATGGCATAGCGTTGTACTTTCTCTGAAATCTTCCGACTACGCGGGGGAATGTTCCGTAAGCTCTGGGATGAGGGTAACTACCCAGTGGTATAGAGTCGCTTCCAATCATGTAGTCTGGGCGTGACATAAACTCCATAGTATCTTGGTTTATTTGTTCCCAGACTGCGACACTTAATGGTGGTGAACCCCAGTATCCCACTTGGCCCTCATTTTCCAGAAGAATATCGCAGATTGCCGTACCCAGTGAAACTTCTCTTTCCTTAGCAATGCGGTCCAATGAGATACCTTCGTATTGGGGAGTCTTTGGTACATAGGAGAATATCGCGTCGTTGATAGGACGAGGATAATCGTTATCCAGATAATCCGCTAGAAGCTTTTTTTCTTTGGGAGTCCTAAGCTTTTCAAGTAATGCCTCCAAGCCACCCTCATGAGCATAACTTGGAAAAAAGCTGAGAGGAAATGTGCTGCCGGTTGGATAAGGATACAGCTCTAAGGAAACATCAACTCCCTCGGAAATCGCTTGGTCTATTTCCCCGATGCGACTGGAAACTTCTCCCGCAGTATTCTCATCAGTCCTGAAGTGGGAAAAATGTAATTTCACTCCGGATCTTTTCGCTATTTCCAGCGCCTCGGTAACACCTCCTCCGCCGAACCCTCGATCAATATTTTTGTCACGAAGATGTGTAACGTAAACTCCATCGAATTCTTTTACAACGGAGCAGAGCTCTATTATTTCCTCCGTGTCACTCCATGCGTTTGGGAAGTAGGACATCCCAGTGGCAAGCCCGACTGCTCCTTCTTCCATTCCGCGCCTAACAAGTTCCTTGGCTTTAGCAAGTGGGCTATCTCTTAGGGGTTTATCTTCAAAACCTACAGTTTGAAGTCGGATTGCTCCATGCGCAATACAATAGGCTGTGTTGATTGAGACTTTTCTGTCGTAATTTTTTCTGAAGGCGGTGACCGTAGACATGTCAAGATTTTTTGGCGGCAATCCCAATATTCCTGAAAGGTACCTTCGGTTTAATAAGTAATTGTCTTTTGAAAGCGGAGCATAGGATAGGCCGTCTTGCCCCAGTATTTCAGTGGTTACCCCCTGTCTTAGCGACTGAGCATGTTGAGGATCGTTGAGAAGTGCTCCATCAGAATGAGTATGCGTATCGATGAATCCTGGGGAGGCAGCCAGTCCATTGGATTCTATTACTATGTGATCACTAGTAGGTTCGATATTGGATATTGATTCTATTCTGTCGTCTTTGATAAGAATGTCACTAACGAAAGGTGGTGCCCCTGTCCCATCGTAAATCTTGGAGGACTTTATTAGTATTGCTGTCATTTTTCACACCTTTTTAAGTTCGAAATAATTCGTTGCAACCGCTCATCAAAGTTATTTTCCGGATTTTACATCCATTTTCTGGAATCGGTTAGAAAATCCTAGGCTGATCATGCCTACAATTGAGACGAATATCATTGTTACTAGAACGGCGTCATAATTCCAAATTTCTGCTATCCATCCTGCAATACCTGGGGCGAATGCGTACCCCCAAACAAAACCCATACTTGTGAGTGAAAAAATGACACCAAAATTCTTGGTGCCCAAAGAATCTGATGTCAGTACAGGTCTGACAATACTGACAAGTCCGTACATACCCCCTTGTATGGTAACGAAAATCAATACTATCAATAGCTTTCCATTACCAAATAACAGAAGAACACTTGTGCCTGCGAAAGCGATTAGACATAGAGTTGCAATTTTAGCAGCCGGAATATTTTTGTTAGCTAAGTGCTCTGCTAGGAAAAGAGTAAATCTTGCTAACACCTGCATTGGTCCTATTAAGGAGGCCAAAATTACAGAAGTGTTGTCGTTCATCCCCTTGCTTTGCAGTAGCGGGAATGTTTGGCTAACGAACATACCTTGTGTTGCGGCAAATGCCGCAAACGTCATGAAAATTAACCAAAACACGGGATTTCGTATGATAGGAATTACAGTCTCTAAAAATGGAGTTACTTTCGGTGACTGGGTGCTATGAGTTGATTCTGAGGTTTCCTCATCTGGAACTTGTCTATTGGGCTCGGGGCTGCCGTACCAAAATAGTGGTGCTGTGACAAAAATCAACGTCAAGCTAAACAGGTGCAAAGTATTGTCCCAGCCAATGGCGTTACTCAGAATGGTTGAAACCGAATATGAAACACTGCTTGCAAATCCTGCTTGGAGCGTAATAAACACGATTGCGTTCTTGGAATTGTCTTTGTATGTTCGAGTGATGTAAGAAAAACAAGGTTCGTATAGGCACCCAGCCATCGCAATACCAATTAGTATCCAAATAAAGTAAAAAGTAAAAATATTAGTGACGTAGGGGATGGTGGAAATTAATATTGCGCCGGCGCACACGCTCAGTGTGAAAAGGATTCTTGCATGACCTTTGTCAATAATTCTTCCTGAGGCTATGCCGGCAAGGGCTGAGGATACAAGTGCCAGAGTGAAAGCAAGTGAGACCTCGGCGATGCTCCACCCAAAATGGTCTGACCATTTCAGCAACATGGCTGGAAAAACGTAGAAAATGGCCGCCCATATGAGTGTTTGCCCAATGCCCAGAGACCAGAGTCTAGGGTTGCGCCATACGGGCTTGTAGTTGTTCATAGCGATTATTATCCACCCTTCCAAGCTACAAATCATTCATGAAGTTTCAGAACGGAGTCTTTGATAATTATATGGAGGGGTTAAAACTTTCCTTAAAAATCTTTATTAATAGTTATATGACTACCTAATTTCAAGCGTGTAGTATAGCTTCCGTTTCTAGATGCAATTTTTCAATACATCGGGATAAGAAGGGGATTTTATGAGAGAAGCTCCAGTAATAACTAAGGTTGAGGCTATCCATTTCGAACATGTGCTTGAAAATGTGGGAAAAGATTACAACACCTTCAATATGGTTTATGAACCTGGAGGACGTCTTGTTCAAACGAATACGATCTTAAGAATTCATACAGACAAAGGAATCGTTGGGGAGTATCCAGGTGTTATTGGTCCAGCTATGGCCGAGCTAAAGGCAATTGGTAACTACCTTGTTGGTAAGAATTCCCTTGCTCGTGAGCGGATTTACAATGATTTAAAGAGAGGATCTAGGCACTGGGCTATGCTTGGAATGGGAGTAGTTGATATCTGCTTATGGGATATCGCTGGCAAGTTCTATGATGAACCTCTATACAGACTTTTGGGAGGAGAACGACGTCCACTGAAGGCCTACGCATCCACTTTGCATGGAGATGAGAAGGGAGGCCTGACCACCCCGCAGGACTTCGAGGACTTCGCTAACCAATGTCTTGAAATGGGATACAAGGCTTTCAAGGTACATGGTTGGGGACTTGCGAGGGACAATATTCAGAGGGAAATAGATAATGTCCTTAATTTAGGAGAAAAATTTGCCGGTAAATTAGATCTTCTTATCGATCCAGCATGTGAAATAAAGAATTTTGGCGATGCCCTTAAATTGGGCCAAGCTTGTGACGAGGCTAATTTTTTCTGGCTGGAGGATCCATTCCAAGATAACGGAGTCTCTCAATTTGCTCATAGGAAGTTGAGACAGATGTTGAAGACTCCTATTCTTCAGACTGAGCACATACGTCTCTTAGAACAACACGTCGATTTTATCGTCGCTGATGCAACGGATTATGTCAGATGTGGAGCCCACGAGGATGGTGGTGTTACTGGCGCGATGAAAATTGCTCATGCAACGGAAGGATTTGGGCTTGATGTGGAACTACATGGACCTGGGCCCGTTCACAGGCACATAATGTCAGCTATCAGGAACACAAATTTTTTCGAACTGGGCTTGGTTCATCCGAATGTTTCTTCTACGAAACCACCTGTATATCTGAATTACAATGACAATCTTGATGGGATTGATGCAGATGGAAATGTATTCGCTCCAGAAGGCCCGGGTATCGGGTTAGAACTGGATTGGGACTGGATCAATGCTCATAAACTAGGGGAGGAAGTTATAGCAGAATAGTATTTGGAACAGAATTTGATTGTTCGATAGGGTAAAATCCGCACGTTACTATTATCAGGAGAAGTAAAACTATGACATCTAATGGAAAAGTTGCTGTGATTAC
>ENA-UPTF01000120-UPTF01000120.1-marine-metagenome-genome-assembly--contig:-NODE-120-length-53504-cov-3.608868_pt1 | contig 53504 bp, 53 predicted proteins | sample MGYA00238166_ERZ767019 | MGnify/ENA primary metagenome ERZ767019 (study PRJEB28930, sample SAMN06266391) | marine metagenome | isolation source: Sea water from 250 m depth | place: Atlantic Ocean | study... | reverse complement strand
GGGGCAACTAATTGATGTTTCGCTACTGAATTCATCTAATGCCACAACGGAATTCGCGACGTTGTGGTGGCTTAATGGTGAACGACAAGTCGAACGTCAAACGGGTCGGCATGCTCTCCCGACGATGACCGAATGGACACAAATCCAGTGCGCTGATGGTCGTTGGTTCAACACGGGTGTACCGCCCAGAAATAAACGGGAATTCCAAGCGCTTCGGTCCTGGATCGAACAACTTGACCTCACTGAGGAGTGTTCCGCATACGAGATTTTGAAGCTCGGAGACCAATTTGAACGGATTGGACTCCTTGAACTCGATGAGGACCCGCTGGCCGGTGAGGTGTTTCAGGCGGGAAGAGACGCGATTGAGTTCTTGGGACAACATTTGAAGGCGTATGACCTTTTTGTCGGGCTTCAACAGCGAGGTATGGCCTGCGGGATTGTCTATTCACCGGACGAAATGATTGAGGATCCCCACTTTGTCGAACGAGGTTTCCCTCAGGAAATTTTGTATGAGACTCGAAACGCGAGTCATATCCACCCAGGAGCGCCCTACCGGTTTTCTAAAACACCATGGTCGACTACACGCGCCCCTCAACTGGGCGAGCACCAGGCTTTGCTAGAAGATCTTGCCTGACTAGATATCGGCAGCTTCGGCCCGTTCAGTAGCGTGAGACCGAGCAGCCTTCGAGAGATCTCTCACCTCAGCGCGCTCCTCGTCACTAAGACATTCGAAATCAGGAGCGTGAAGACGGTCAGTTAACGTCTCGATTTCGTCTCTGGCTGAGTCCAAATTGCTCACATCCGGATAGGGCTTAGACCAACCGAAAAATTCTGCGTTCCATTCTCCGGCAGGGCCGCTGAGGATGGCTTCCAGAGGGCCCATACCTAATGATTGCACCGCGATTGCATGACGCCCGAAGCGGAGTTCGCGCATGCATTGAGCTAGTTGAAAAGTCCGTGCAGCCCCAACGTCTTCAGGAAGTTCTTGGTCTCGCCAGCCTACGAATGTCGGTACACCGTGCGGCGCTGCATTCTGCACCACACGTTCCAGCAACTCACCCAGCCGGGCGTTACCTTCGAAATCGGCTAAAGCTTCGGTTCCGTACTCTTGACATATTCGTGCGTAGACCCGTCCGCCTTCAATGGGGTCAAAAGCCGCGCGTCCCTCTTCAACCATGGATCTCATGTGGGCGGGATCCCAGAAAAAAGCTGCGGCCACGACGTTGTCAACTGGGCAGTTGCCCAAAACACCTAGCCGGCCCACCGCATAGGCCCCTTGCCCTTCACCCATACCGGCTTCAGCAGCCTTTTCCCGGGTGGACGGAGCCATTAGCCACGCCATCGCCAACATTCCCAACGAACCCCGCATGCTGCGGGCAACAGTGATGCTATCCATTGGGCTGACGCTACTCAGTTAGGAATGCCTTTGCATCTCGTTGCTGGTCAACTTTGAATCCGAATCAGGTCGACGACAAACAACAAGGGGGTGTTAGGTGGAATAGCGGCACCTGAACCGCGCTCCCCGTATGCCAAATCGCTGGGAATTTTCAAAAGACGCCTGCCGCCTTCCCTCATCCCCACTATTCCTTGATCCCAACCTGGGATGACCATGCCCACACCTATCGTCGTGGTGAAGGGCATTCCTCGACGCCAAGATGCATCAAACACGGTTCCATCGGTAAGGGTGCCCAAATAATGGACGGTCACCGTGTTCCCAGACTCCACTAAGTCGCCTGTGCCTTCAAGGAGATCTAGTACTTCTAGGGAACCCCCCACCTCCGTGGGTTCGGGAATGGCGGGTGGTTCTAAATCAAGAACTGACACCAGATCAACAACAAAGACGAGCGAGGCGTCAGGTGGGATAGATGAACCAGCGCCCGAACTCCCATAGGCCAAGTGTGGTGGAATCACCAACACGCGTCGGCCTCCTTCACTCATTCCTGTGATTCCCTGGTCCCAGCCAGGGATTACAGCGCCCATCCCGATGGGGACAAAGAACGTCTGTGATCGATTCCAACTCGCATCAAACTCGGTTCCGTCGCTAAGAAGCGCCCCAACATAGTTGACTTCAAGGACATCACCGATCTCTGCTTGCACCCCGGTTCCGACAAAAATGTCTCTAATGACTAGTTCATTCGGAGGTTCGTTTCGAGGCAGTACCGATATGACTGGACGACCGTCGTTGGCCGAAACTTCAACCCATGGTTCGGTATTAGTCAGAGGAGTTGATGTGGTTGAAGAAACACTGGACTCAACAACCGCCGCGTCAGATTGTTCTTCTGGCGCAGGTCCATCTGAGCTTGAACATCCCCACAAAAAGAGAGACGAAAAAGCTGCGATCAGAATATGGAAACGAGGCATAGCTTGCAGGCTACGGATGCGGGCACCCTGTGAGGTGCTTTCGTACCGCTTGCGAGAGTCGATCGAAATCGTTAACGGTGTGCGAATAGCTAAATAGCAAGGCAACATAACGGAGTGCAATCGCAACTCCCACCCGTGTTTGGGCCAGATGCCGTAACGACCCCGTGGATGGGCGCTGTCCTTGGGCGAGAGATGGAGTTGACTGATTGCCGGCTCGAACCCATCGGCACAGGACAGGTTGGAGCCAACTATCGAGCCCATTTGAACTGGGAGGACGATGGAGGGCCTAGCACCGTCGTCATTAAGTTCGCTGCACTTGATCCTCAGAGTCGAGCTACCGGGATACAAGTCGGAACTTATCAACGCGAAGCAGAGTTCTATCGCCATGTCGCTCCGACTATTGAAGTGTCGGTACCCCACCTCTATTACGTCGATTTTGTTGAAGGAACCGCGGACATTGTCATAGTCATGGAAGACCTTGATCCACGAGAACAAGGAGATCAACTTAAAGGGTGCAGCCCGACTGAAGCTGCCTTGGCATTGACTGAAGCAGCCAAACTTCACCGCGCATTTTGGAATGACGAGACGCTATTTGACCTTCCATGGGTTAGTAGGCGCAATCCAGAACAGACTGCGCAAACGATTGCACTCTTAGAGGGGCTGCAGCCGGCCTTTGTTGAACGCTACCGACATGACCTCACTCACGAAGCGACCGAGATCAGTGAACATTTCGTGCGAAGTGCAGCCAACTGGTTTGCTGACGTCCCCAAGCCTTCGACCCTGGTCCATGGCGACTTCCGACTCGACAACCTGATGTTCGCGCCGACAGATATAGAAGTAACCCCACCAGTTGTGGTTGTCGACTGGCAAACCGTCGCTCACAGCCATGGAGCTCATGATGTCTCCTACTTCGTTGGATCGGCGTTTGAGCCTGACATGCGGCGTCAGCATGAAGAACAACTGGTTTCCCACTATTTCGACGAGCTAACAAGGGACGAGTCGGTCCCTCCCGTCAGTTGGGACGAACTTTGGCTCAACTACAGAAGATTTTCTTGGTCCGGGTTCATCATGGCGGTGCTTGCTTCGATGATTGTGGGTCGAACTGATAGAGGCGATGAGATGTTCGTCGCGATGGCTAACCGCCACGCTGCACAAGTGGTTGATCTGGGAGCTACCGAGTTCCTTTGAGAACCGAGATAAACAAGACAACGACGAAGCGCTAGCGTCTGACCCCATGGGGGAAGCAACTGCAGCGGTCTTGCATGGAGTGGAAGACCTGCGAATCGAAACCTTTGATCTACCAAAAGTGCTGACTGATGATGCCGTACTGCGAGTAGAAGCATGTGGTTTGTGTGGAACAGACCATGAGCTATTTATGGGCCACATACCGGCTCCGTTTCCGATTGTGCCGGGCCACGAAACCGTGGGCACCATCGAAGCCATCGGTGACCAAGCCGCCGCCAAATGGCAAATCAATGTTGGAGACCGAGTAGCTGTCGAATGTTGGCAATCCTGCGGTGCATGTGAGTCGTGCAGGACAGGTGTGTATCGACGTTGCGTGAAACACGGCCAAACTGACTTGTATGGGATGATTCCGACCGATCGCGAGCCCTCACTGTTCGGTGGTTACGCGACGCACCATTACCTCAGCCCGGATTCTCTGGTGTTGCCCGTGCCAGCTGAACTGAACCCAGTAGAAGCGACTCTCTTCAATCCGTTAGGAGCGGGAATCAAATGGGGGGTAGAGATTCCCGGAACCCAGCCGGGCGACTATGTCGCGGTTCTGGGTCCCGGAATTCGAGGATTGTGCGCGCTCGTAGCAACACGGGATGCAGGTGCCGAATTTATCGCCGTAACTGGATACGGCCCCAATGATCACCCGCGTCTGGAGATGGCTGAAGCGATGGGTGCAGATCTCGTGGTCGACGTGGCAGAAGAAGATCCGGCTCGGAAATTTCGCGACGCTACAGGTGGACGTTTGGCGGATGTCGTTATAGATGTGACGGCGAATGCCCCAACTGCCTTTGGTCAGGCGGTCAGGCTCAGTGCTGTTGATGGAACGATCATAATGGCTGGCGTGCGTGGTCAAAAAGGTGCCCCCGATCTCCACGCCGACGCAATCATCTGGAAAGAACTCACTGTAAAAGGAGCGTTAGGAGTGGATGCACCTGTGTATCGAAGGGCTTTAGAACTTCTCGCTGAAAGAAAGTTCCCGTTCGACTTGTTCAGCCGCCGAGAGGTTGGCCTCAATGAGGCAGCAGATCTCCTTACAGACATGGCCGGAAAGGGATCAAAGCCACCGCCGGTTCACGGAGTGATTGTCCCCGGACTCTAAGAACGGATAAATGTCATTATTGGAGACCGGTATTCGGCGGACTCTCAATAAAAAGCGAAAGGTTGATCTATGAAATTCGGATTGATGTCAGCGAATCTGATGGGGAATGTGGAAGGCGTTGCGGCAGGAGAGTTGGCGCGCACGGCAGAAGAAGTTGGGTTCCATTCAATATGGGCCGTCGAACATGCAGTAGTCCCGGTGGAGTATGCCTCTACATATCCATACGACGAAGGTGGGCGACTGTTCAAAGGGGCTAGTCAACTGGACCATTCCGACCCGCTGATATGGCTGGCGTTCGCTGCTGCTGCTACAACCAAAATCCGTCTCGCCACGGGAATACTTATTCTTCCCCAACGCAATCCTCTTATTGCGGCGAAGGAAATTGCGAGCCTTGACCGTCTAAGCGACGGCCGGCTAGATCTAGGCATTGGAGTTGGATGGCTTCGAGAAGAATTTGATGCGCTAGGAGTCCCTTTTGAGGCACGCGGAGCTCGAACGGATGAATACCTGAGAGCCTTAAGGGTTCTATGGTCTCAAACTGAAGCTGAGTTTCATGGCGAGTTCGTTGACTTTGCACCCGTGTACTGTCAACCCAAACCGACACAACAACCGATACCAATACTGGTTGGAGGCCACTCAGATAGAGCGGCTCGCAGAGCTGGTGAACTGGGCGATGTGTTCTTCCCTGCAGAACGACCCGTTGAAACACTTACGTCGTTGCATTCGCTAGTGAAGGAATACGCAGAGAAAGCAGGACGTGACCCGTCTCGCATTGAACTATGGACCTCTTCGACTGGTGACCGCGATCATCTAGATCAGCTAGTAGAGGCTGGAGTCACCCAAGTAATGGTTCCAGCTCGACCACCTGAACAGCTTGACGACCGTTATTCGCAACTAATTGCCGACTACGACTCAGAGGATGCCTCATGACCGATCCAGACCGAACCTCAGATCTGCGTGCTCGAGCAGAGCGTGTTCGAAGTGAAATGGGAGGTGTAGAAAAAGTTGCAAAAATGTCTGATGAAGGTGACCGGACTATCCGCCAACATATTGACAGCTTTCTTGATGACGACTCCTTCAGAGAAATAGGGACCTTCAGCCGATCACTTCGGGTAGAGGAAAGAGAAAAGACACCCGGAGACGGAAAAATAGGCGGGCATGGGACCGTGAACAGCCGTCCTGTCGCAGTCTTCGGTGACGACATCACCGTCTATCGCGGGTCAAGCTCAATTGTTGGTACTCGAAAAGAACATCGTTTATACGAAAGAGCTATGGCAATGGGCATACCCATTGTTCATTTTGGCGAAACCGGCGGCGCCCGAATACCGGACACTATGGGAGCTGAAGGAATCAGCGAGCCGGGTGGCTTGTTTGAGCTTGCGAAACGACAGCACAGGGTTCCTATGGCGACGATGGTCACTGGACAGTCGTTTGGCGGCTCATCGTTCTTGTCTGCACTGTCTGACTATGTCGTGATGGTACGCGGGTCCTGTCTCGCCGTTACGTCGCCGAAAGTATTCGAGATCGCTACCGGGGAGGTCATATCTTTTGAAGACGTCGGCGGAGTCGATGTCCATGCAAGAAAGACCGGTCAAATCGATCTCGGAGTTGAATCAGATCAAGAGGGCTATGACGCAATACGAAAATGGTTGTCGTATCTACCGAGTAATGCGTGGGAGATAGCACCGCGAAACGAAACTCTAGGCTCATTGGATCACGATCCTGGCCTAGCTGAACTTGTCCCTGCGAAACGGACACGGGGCTACGACATGAGACGAGTCGTGGAACGGATCGTCGACACCGATTCGATGCTAGAAATCCAACCCCTCTATGCGCGCAACGTCGTTTGTGGCATGGCCAGACTTAATGGATTTTCTGTTGGGGTTATAGCTAACAATCCAATGTTCGGGGCAGGGACTTTGGACCCACAGGCATGTCACAAAATCATACGATTAGCAACCGTCTGCGATTCATACAACATCCCCATCATTTTTCTTGCTGATGTTCCCGGCTTCATGGTTGGAGAACGAGTGGAACACGAACTGATGTTGCATTGGGGAATGAGAATGATGCACGCGCTCCAAAACTGTTCAGCACCGACATTGACTGTCTGTATTCGTAAAGCCTTTGGATTGGCGTGGCAGGCCATGAATGGCTCTCAGATGCCGGCACTCGGGGTGTACAGCTGGCCGGGAGCTGAAATTGGGTTCATGGATCCCGAGGTTGGGGTAAATGTGGCATTCGGCTCAAAACTCGCTCGCATAGACGACAGTGAGACTAGGGAATCCGAGCGGGTCGCCCTGGTGCGAGAAGTAGGTGAATCGACGAACCCCTATGAAGCAGCTGGAACTATGAGGATCGACGAAATCATTGACCCCGGCGACACTCGAGGTGTTCTGGCACATGATCTAGAGATGTTGGCTCATCGTTCAGTACCGCCACCCGAGGCGCGACCTTTGTCCTACTGGCCGACCTGCTAATGACAAGGCGGCAGGCTACCGATCTGAAAGCAGTTAGATGAGAGCAGCATTCACTCGACAGGGAAGCATTGTTGTTGATACCGCAGAAGACCTAACCCCTTCATCTGGTGAAGTTCTAGTTAAAACGCTGGCCTGCGGGATCTGTGGCAGTGACCTGCATGCGCTTCGACATGGACACGAAATGGTTGCTAGTCAGAAGGAAACCGGAGGGCCTCTTGTGTATGACGCAGATAGAGACCTCATAATGGGTCACGAGTTTTGCGTGGAGATATTGGAACTAGGACAAGACGTTCCTGACCACTTTGGAATAGGCGACATTGTTTGCTCCATGCCAGTCCTTCTGCGGTCCGATGGGATTCACACACTCGGCTACTCGAATCAGTTCCCAGGTGGCTACGCAGAGAACATGCTGCTCTCATCAAGGTTGCTGTTGCCAGTAAGGAACGGGTTAGCTCCTCAAGAGGCTGCGCTCACCGAGCCAATGGCTGTGGGAAGACATGCCGTAGAAAAGTCTGGCGCTAGCAGCGAGGATGTTTGTCTCGTCATCGGATGCGGGCCCGTCGGTCTTGCCGTAATCGCGGCGTTAAAACAAAAAGGTTTAGGGCCGGTGATAGCGGCGGATTTTTCCCCTAGGCGCCGAGACTTGGCTGAACAAGTGGGAGCTGACGACGTCGTTGACCCAGCTGTGACGTCTCCTTATGAAAGTTGGCAGCAGACAGCCTGGCCCAAGAATGTCGACCGTAACGATCCGACGCTTCGCTTCAGCGGTGTCGGCCCCAAGCCGGGCCTCATCTTTGAATGTGTAGGAGTTCCGGGTGTCATTGATCAGGTCATTCATGGCGCAATGAAAAACACGCGAATTGTTGTAGTCGGTGTCTGCATGGAGCAAGACAGCTTCCGGCCTTTAACCGGGATCGGGAAAGAACTCAACATCCAATTTGTTTTGGGGTATACGGCTGAAGAATTCTCGAATACTTTGACGTTGATCAGCGAAGGAGAACTGGCTGTCGACCAGCTCATAACCGGGCGAGTCGGTTTGAGTGAAGTAAGCCAAGCTTTCGATGATTTAGGCGACCCAGAAGCCCACGCGAAAATCATTGTTGAACCGTGGCGTTAAGGAAACTCCTAGTTTAAAGATCGAATATCCAAGGCGAAGTGGGCAAAGCACTGGGATCGAAATAACGAGCGATCTGATCGAGCTCACCAAGTGATCCGATGTTTCGCAACTCGAGACTTGAGAGCAAATAATTCAATACGTCCAGCTCCGATTCCCCGAGCGCCAATCGGTCGTCAAGAGTTACAGCGCCATCTCGTTTAGCCAGCCGATCTCCTGAATGGGTTAAGACGAGAGGCACATGGGCATAACTGGGCGGTTCCAGACCTAACAAATCAAACAAATAGATCTGACGTGGGGTTGTTGGAAGCAAGTCGTCTCCGCGCACGACCTCGGTTACACCCATATCGGCGTCGTCAATGACTGCAGCCAGATTGTACGAGGGCGTTAGATCGCCACGACATAAAACAAAGTCGTCGACAGAACCCTCGAAACTTCCCAACTGGCGGTCATCGATCTTGATTAATTGACTCTCCGAAACAATCCGGATCGCAGGGTTTCGACCAGACCTTTCGTTTTCTGAGGTCTCTCTTGCTGTCAGTTGCCGACACTTACCCGAGTACGCGCCTTCAGGTAAATGGGAGTGTGGCGCAACAGCAGCTTCGCGAATTTCGCGTCGCGTACACCAACACCTATAGGTGAGACCCTGCCGTTTAAGATCTTCGATCGCGTCCTGGTATAGATGCAACCGTTCGCTTTGGCGGAAAATCTCGCCATCCCAATTCAAGCCAATGCGCTCAAAGTCACGAAGCTGATGATCGTAATAGTCCTCCCTAACGGCTCCATCAAGATCTTCGAATCGCCACAGCAACTTTGCGCCCCCCGAGCGCGCGAACAACCACGCCAAAAGCGCTGTACGAAGATTTCCCACATGAAATTCGCCAGTAGGGCTCGGCGCCCATCGACCTGTCACGAATCTTCTGCGAGTGCCTTCACGCCCTGAACACAACGTTGCATGTTCGCGAGATGTTCCTGCTGACGACGACTGATGATAAGTGCTTCCTTATCGGGCATCGCATCAATCGCAGGGGTTAGACCGGATGGCCCCGGCCCGAGTCGCACTGTGTGGCGGAGTCGACAACGATGACCGTGCAACTCATCTATTTCCCAACGCCAACGGGCTGCAGCGCTCTCCTCGTTATCTCCGACAGCCCAACCCAACAATTCATTTTCTACGAACTCGGTAATCGTAGATGTCGTTTGCCATTCTCCAATCTTTGGATGCTTATTAGTACCAACGAATTGAGCTCCGATAGCAGCAACATCAGACGGCTCTACCCAAACTGCGCCCTGAAATTCTTCGGAAAAATTGGCTCCGATACTTATGTCAGTTATCAAAGACCAAACCCGTGCCGGGGGAGCATCAACATCGACTTCGACAGTAACTCCTGGACCTTCGCCGATGGCTCGATCAGCGTCGTCATCACGATGCTCCCAAGTGTGACCCCAGTTATCGAAGTAGGTAACTTCTTCAGCCAGGCGTCTTGATATCGATGCGAAGTCACCGCCGGTACTGAAAGCGACAGGCAGCAAAGCGATAGGCGTTACTCCCTCTGGAATTCCAAGAACCTCGCGAATTTCTTCATCGTTGTTCAAAATTGCAGTCGTCCAGGCAGTAGCTAGCCCTCGAGCTCGAGCAGCTAGACAAAAGCTCCAAGCTGACTGAACCACGGAGTCGAACAACCCGGGTTTCTTACTATCGTCATGGACCCCCCATATGCACGGAACAACCAGCGCTGGGACCCTTTCAAGATTTTCCGCCAAATGAGCAGCTGAACGCATCACACTTGCATTTCGATGGTCAGTACCAGCCAGCTTGTCTCTGGCAGAAACCATCCACTTGCCTGCACTTTCCCAATACAACTCCGACAAGCGCTTCTTTTGCTCTGGATCACGAACAATCAACCACCTACGGCTTGATTGATTACCACCACCGGGACCTTGTTCAGCTACATCAATGCACTCAAGAAGAAGTTCGTTGGGAACAGAGCGATCGAGATCAAGACGGAGCCTTACCGATCTAGTTGTCGAAAGAACACCGTCAATCGACGCTAAATCAACATTCTCTACGTCGTATCGAGCTGGGATGTGGTCATTTGATCTGGAAGAATTCATGACCACAGTCAAGCGCACTGTCAGCTTCTTCGCTCAAACCAGTTAAAGGAAGATCAGAAGCAGCGGGTGTCTAGGTCCTAACGTGTCAAATATGAGTTCACGTCAACCCTTTTTGAACGCCCGCCTCCAAGGTTTCGGTGCGACGATTTTTGCCGAGATGTCTGCCTTAGCCATGAAGACCAATGCAGTGAACTTAGGGCAAGGGTTTCCTGACAAAGACGGACCTCCCGAAGTGATTGAAGCTGCAACATCTGCCATACGGAACGGTTTGGGCAACCAATACCCACCAGGCATTGGGGTTCCGGAGCTACGCCACGCCGTCAGCGACCATCAGCGACGCTTCTACGGACTTTCATACGACCCCGACTCAGAAATCCTTGTTACGGCGGGAGCCTCCGAAGCATTGGCTGCTGCCGTACTCGCTTTGTGCGAAACCGGAGACGAAGTAGTTACATTTGAGCCTTGGTACGACATATATGGTGCAAATATCGCCATGGCTGCGGCCACCAAAAAGGTAGTCACTCTTCGCCCACCCCACTACGCGTTCGAAGAATCAGAATTCCTCGCCGCACTATCGCCGAAGACCCGGCTCATTTTGTTGAACTCCCCACACAATCCAACCGGCAAAGTGTTCTCTCGCGAAGAACTCGAGTTCATAGCGAAAGTCGCAGTAGAACGCGACCTGCTCGTTGTCACCGATGAGGTCTACGAACACCTTGTTTTCGAAGGAGAGCACATCCCCATCGCTTCATTTCCTGGAATGCGCGAAAGGACCGTCACCATCTCATCAGGAGGGAAGACCTTCGCGTTTACCGGTTGGAAAATCGGTTGGGTGTGTTCAACTCCAGAGTTGACTAGCGCTGTGCGGATAGCGAAACAGTTCTTGACCTACGTCAGTGGTGGACCGTTCCAATACGCGATAGCAGTTGGCTTGGCTCTCGGGGACGACTATTACGAGAACCTGTTATCCGACATGAGGGAAAAGCGGGACTTCCTGTCAGCGGGTTTGCGGTCAGCGGGACTTGAAATATTTGAACCCCAAGGCACCTACTTTGTTACTGCGGACGCTAGGTCGGTCGGATATGAAGACGGCCTCGAATTGTGTTGGCAACTTCCCGAAAAAGTTGGTGTCGTTGCTGTACCCAATGTCGTCTTTTACGACAACCAACACGAAGGGCAGCACCTGATTCGGTTTACCTTCTGCAAAAGCCTAGACACCCTGAGCGAAGCAGTGGACAGACTGCAGGGTCTCACATGAGCCTCCGCGTAGCAGCACTTCAACATGACATCATTTGGGAGGATCCCGACTCAAACTTCCAAAGACTGGCGTCACAGGTCGAAAGTGCGGTAGCCGCAGGTGGACAACTCGTAGTCCTCAGCGAGATGTTCTCAACTGGATTCACCATGAATTCAGCAAAGTGCGCCGAAGCACTCGACGGCGCAAGTCACGAATTTCTGTTGACGCAAGCTGCCAAGCATCAGATTTGGATTACCGGCTCGATACCGATGCGATGGGAAGACGGAATCGCCTACAACACACTTAACTTGGTGGCACCGAACGGCGACACTCACCGCTACAAAAAGATCCATCCGTTCAGCTTTTCTGCGGAACCTGAGAACTATGGGGCGGGAACCGAATTCCTCCAGCTCGAGATCGGAGGAACACGAATCACCTTCTTCATCTGTTACGACCTCAGATTTGCCGACGAATTTTGGCAAACAGCACAATCCACTGATTTGTTTGTCATCCCAGCAAACTGGCCTGCGGGTCGCAGAACGCACTGGCAGACACTCCTCAGAGCGCGTGCCATCGAGAATCAGGCCTACGTATTGGGCGTTAACCGTGTTGGTGATGGAGACGGGCTCAGCTATGCAGGAGATAGCGCACTCCTAGACCCGTGGGGTGAAACGATCGTGTCAGGCATGTCCGATGAGACTCTTTTGATCGCTGACGTAGACGCCGAAGTCGTGAAAGAGACAAGAACTACTTTTCCGGTGTTTCAAGATCGACGGACCTGAAAGAAGAAGACCATTACCGCTAATCATTTACCGACCGGCCTTGGAGGCAACAATGAGTTTCGTTGAAATGCGGACATATCAATTGAAAACCGGAACGGCGAATACCTACGCCGCTCTCTACCTTGAGGAAGGCTTCGCGATACAAAAGAGTCACCTGGGTGAACCAGTGGGCTACTACGTAAGCGAAGTAGGAGACCTCAATCAGGTGATCCACATGTGGCGCTATGACAGTTTCGAAGAACGAACAGAGAAAAGGACGGCGCTATTTTCTGATCCTGCGTGGCTTGAATATGTCTCCAAGATCGGACCGATGGTCGTTACTCAAAGAAATGCGATCCTTAACGACATACTGAATTAGTCAGCTCAAACCGATCAATACGACAGTACTCATAGCGAAAGCGAGTCCTACCAGTCGCCTTTTCGTTAGCTGCTCACCTAAAACGATCCGAGCTAAGACCACAGTGACAGCCGGGTAGAGACTTGCCAGTACAGCGACTGGACCCAGTTGTCCATAACGCAATGCGAACAAGAAAGCTACGTTCGCGCCAGTGTCGCAAATCCCGCATCCGATCAGTGGGATCCACCCACTCGATGGTCGTAGTTGCACCTTGCGCGTCAAAGCGACACATATCAGTACTAGTGCTGCAGAAAATCGGCCCGTAACTATGGGCCAGGGTGCCGACTCAGTGCTGGTTTCACTCAGTAGAGAGAAGAAGAGACCGAAACCCAAGCCCGCCAGTAAGGCTTCGTAAATCACTGAAATAGAAACCCGAACGTTTTCGCCGGTCGGGTGAGAACTCAGGATAAAGATTCCGATTATGCCGATCGCAACCCCGAACCAAATCTGCAACCCTTGTTCGTCGCCTCGGGAAACCCCCCAAATTATTGGGAATAAAGCTGAAACGATTGCCGTAATAGGCGCGAAGATCGCCATCGGACCGCGCGCAAGTCCTCGATAGAGAAGCCCAAGACCTGCCATCCCCGCAAGTCCCGCTGCGGCACCCAGAACCAAATCGTTCACGTTTGCTCTCGTCGCAATGAACGGGGCAATAACCAAAAGAGGTAAAGCACCAACCAAAGAAACTGTTATCAGGACTTGGATAGCAGGATGTCGCCTCGAGCTCACTCCGCCTAAGAAATCGCCGGAACCATAGAGAAATGCGGTGATAACAGAAAGAAAGACAGCCATAACAGGGTTGACATGAAAGTACCAAGGCCATCAAAGAGACAAACGAATTTATGGATCTCTGCAAATTAAAGAACCAAAGAATGTGGTCTTAGAAGCTCGGTTGAACAACAATGAAGTGTCCGATCTGAGCTGATCTGAAATCAGCATTTGTTCCTGAAAGTTTTGATACATGTCGAATGCACTAATGGAGAAGTGGGCCTCAAAGACTGAAACGCTCGGTAGTTGGCTCTCGCTTCCCGACTCCCATGCTGCTGAGACAGTTGCTCGCGTCGATTTTGATTATGTGTGCGTTGACATGCAACACGGCATTGCCGACTACCAAGTCGCCGCGGTCATGTTGCAGGCCATAACTATGACGGGCAAGGGAACGCCCATATGTCGAGTTCCTTGGAACGAACCCGGAATCATAGGGCGCATTCTCGATGCCGGTGCACGCGGAATCATCATCCCTATGGTCAACTCAGTTGCAGAGGCTGAAAGTGCAGTCGCCGCGACGAAATATCCGCCTCTGGGCCAGAGGAGTTACGGTCCGACAATCATTGGAGCCCGTGCCGCGAATGCAGGGGAGGATTACTACCCGACCGCAAATCAGACCAATGCATGCATTCCCATGATCGAAACTCGCGACGCGGTGGAGAACCTTGATGCAATTCTCGGAGTTGAAGGAGTTGATGCGATATATGTTGGACCCGCTGACTTGTCATTGAGCTACGGGTACGGACCGGCGTACAGCGACGACAACGAAGAATACAAAGAAGTCCTGGAATACATAGTTGAGAGATGCAACAAAGCGGGCAAAGTCGCGGGCATTCATTCCACGAGCGCTCTTGCAGCTAACCGCCGAGAAAAAGGCTTCATGATGCAAACAATCAGCGGAGATATTGCTGCCGTAGCCAAAGGGAGCTACCGAGATTTAAAAACCGCGGTCGAAGGAGGAGCCGGCGATGGTTCCTCAAAAATTTATTGACCTGTTTCCTGAGCGACGTGACTTTCGCTGCGGCGTGTAACTAACACGAAATACACCCCGGCGGCACCGACTAAACAACCGGCAGTTTGAAATGCCACAGACATTGACGCGTTATCGCTCAACCAGCCCAGAGCTGGTGGTCCCAAAACGAAACCTACGTCGCCCGCGGATCGGTAGAGACCTACACCCAATCCACGCATCCGTTCAGGAAAGAGATCAGCTACGAACGCAGCCGGCGCCGGCCCAGCGGTTCCTGTGCCCAAGGTAAGGATCACATTTCCTAATACGAACCACATAGGAGTCGAACTCGAGCCGATAACGAAGGTCCCCAATGCAGCGGTCATTGCAGAAAACAGAATGACCGATGCGCGACCGATGTTCTCCGTCGCCCATGTTGCGGGCCACAATGTGAACAGCGTCATTACCCCGGTAACAGTGAACACCAAACCCAGTTCACCTGGACCCCACGCCAAAGTTTCATCTGCATGGAGTGGGACCAAGGTTGCTCGCGTGCCTGCCCGCGTCATAAAGATGGTGCCTGTCACAAACGCAATTGCTAGGAAAGGCCCGCTTCGTGCGATTCGTGCGGCTTCGCGAGCCGGACTTTCATCTTTGAGTTTGGGACTCGATGAACGGCGTGTTTCTGGGAGACGGAAAACGGCGTAGACCGCGGCAAATAATGCGATGACCCCAACTAGGTGGAACGGCGCGGCGAGCCCCCACCGTTCAGCGACCAATCCGCCGAGTCCAGGACCTAAAGCAACTCCGACGCTTAACGCCCACTGGTTAGTCGCCACGTAACGGGCTCGGAGATCCGGTGGCGCGATATCGATCAGATAGATCAAGGCACCGCTCATAAAAAAAGCTGAACCTGCGCCAGCAACAAACCTCCATATCAGGAGCGACCAAATGTCCCCAGCGAAACCTGAGCCGAACATACCTATAGAGGTCAAGATCGGTCCACCTATGAGAAGGACTCGTCTCCCGAACCGGTCTGCAATCAGTCCCGCTGGGATGTTCAGAATTAACCGCGCTAATGCGAAAACTGTGAGGGTCAATCCGACCATCGTTGCGCTGACCCCGAAATCACGCGCGTACAGAGGAAGGACCGGGCCGACGACCCCCTGGCCTGCCATTACTAGAAACGTGGCACCGCAAAGAATTAAAAGTTTTTCCGCTTCTTGAAACTTTGCTCTCAGCACGGACACCTGTAATTGCTATCACCAGCACAGCACTAATCCTGTGACCTCAGTAGCATGCCAGTACTGGGGAAAGGGGACCCGATGCAGGTCAATTATCCAATCATCTCCGCTGATTCACACATCGCCGAAGCTCCCAACGCGTATATCGACTACATCGACCCGAAGTGGCGAGACGTCGCCCCGCATGTGGTCGAAACTGAGGACAAGGGAGACGTGTATGTCATAGATGGGATGAAACGGACTATCCAAATGGGTTTGATAGCAGCCGCTGGTCAGGCCCCCGAAGACTTAAACCCGCGAGCGAAGTGGGATGAGCTACCACTAAGCGGATGGGATTCCGACTACAGACTGCAAGACCAGGATCGCGACGGTGTGTCGGCCGAAGTTATCTATCCCTCAGTCGGGATGGTTCTTTGCAACCACCCCGATGTTGAATACAAAAAGGCTGCTATGGATGCCTACAACAGGTGGATCAGTGACTATTGCTCGGTAAACCCCCACCGACTTCTTGCGATCGCTCAGACCCCACTCCGATCAGTGGAGGAAGGCATTGCTCAACTAGAAGCGATGAAAGCCAGTGGAATGCGCGGTGTCATGATGCCCGGAAACCCTGCAACTGACTTTGATTACGACGACCCGAGATGGGATCCGTTCTGGAATGCAGCAACTGAATTGAAGCTGCCGCTGTCGTGGCACATATTGACGACCAAAGAATCAGGTCGACCACGAGGACCCAAAGCGAACTCGTTTATGACCATCATTCGCGCCAACCAAGACATTATGGGAACTCTTGTTTTTGGTGGAGTATTCGAGCGAAACCCAGGGCTGCGAGTTGTCTGTGTAGAAGCTGATGCCGGTTGGGTTCCCCACTACATGTACCGAATGGACCACGCTTACAAGCGCCACCGTTATTGGTTGCCGCCAGGTCAAGAACTCTCCAAGTTACCGAGTGAGTACTTTCGGGAACACATCTATACGACCTTTCAAGATGACTGGATCGCATTCAAAATGGTCGAGCATGTGAACCATCAGCGTCTTTTGTGGGCGAACGATTTCCCTCATAGCGACAGCACTTGGCCGTGGAGCCAGGAAATGCTTGATGAGCACGCTGCCGACCTCACCGATAAGCAAGCGAAAGATATTTTGTGCGACAACACAGCTGAACTCTACGAAATTGATGTCGCGACTCTGCCCGTCGGTGGAGACAGTCTGGCGGCATCAGCCTGACTGGAGTAATTCGTGAACTTAACATCCTCTCGTATCACCACCACTGACTTTGCGGCTGCGCAGGAGACCTACCACTCCAATGGTTGGACTGATGGCCTTCCCGTTATTCCACCAACACCTGAACTGGTATCGGCGTGTCTGGAGTGGGCATTGTTGTCGCCGGAACATTTAGTTGGCATCGAGCCGGTCAGGGAACGTTCGATAACCGCAGAAAAACTTGCAATTAATGCCGTCATGGCAGGGTGCCTTCCGGAACACTTTCCGCTGGTTGTGACTGCGTTCACGGCAATGCTCCGCCCCGAGTTCCTCCTTCACGGAGCGACCGCGTCAACTGGGGGGTGCGCGGTCTTGCTCATCGTCAATGGGCCAATTCGTCGTCAACTCGAAATGGTTGCGACCTTTAATGCGCTAGGTAACACCGATCGTGCCTCTGCTGCAGTTGGTCGGGCGATACGACTTGGGCTCATCAACCTTTTAGATGTCCGGCCCGGCGAGATCGACCGTTCCACCTTGGGTCACCCAGGAAAATTCTCTTATTGCTTAGCGGAGGATGAAGAAAATTCTCCTTGGTCGTCGTTAGCCGAAGAACGTCTTGGAGAATCTGATGTCTCGGCGGTTACAGCGGTTGCGGCGATGGCACCTCGACAGATAATGAACGAATGGACGTCCGACCCTGAACAGATTTGTGACACGATCTCTGCGGAAATTCGAGCTAACCAACTTCATTACTCAATATGGGCAGGTAATTACGTAGTCGTGTTACCCACACAGCTTCGACAACACTTCAGCGATGCTGGGTGGTCAAAAGCCGACGTCCAGGAATGCGTATTTGATCGGGCCCGAGTCATGCGAGGCTCCTGGAAACAAGTAGGTAAAGGGTCAGTTGTCAAAGACCGCGCGGACCGCGAGTACCCAGCAATGGAATCCCCAGAAGAACTCATCGTTGTTGCCGCGGGTGGTCCAGCTGGAGGTTTTGCTCAAGTCATTCCTCCATGGCTCGGAACTAAGAGTCGGGCAACTACGGTGGCGGTTGGCGCGTGTGTTGACTGCGAGGTGCCGTAGCCATGGAACTGATGGATCCGAGCCATGAGCAGCAGGTCGATGGTTCCGAGCCGGCTGCTCGAATAAGTAGTCTTAACGGGGCCGTCGTAGGTCTGATATCGAACGGCAAAGAGAACACACTTCCTTTCTTCGATCGTGTCGAGTTCATTTTGCGAACCGAATATGGAGTTTCGGAAGTTGTTCGTAGAACCAAAAAAAATTACAGCGCCCCGGCTGAAGTTGAGTTGATGCAAGAAGCAATGGGATGGGATGCAGTTCTTAGCGGGGTAGGAGATTGAGGCAGTTGCTCATCGTGCAGTTTGCACGATGCCGTGATCGCAGAACGTAATGGAGTTCCGGCGGTCAGCATTATGACAACAGCTTTCGTTGATGCAGCTGAACTTATGGCCAGAGTGCAGGGAGTGCCGCTCCATCCGTTTGCTGTTATTGAACACCCGATAGCGAGTGCCGACCCCGAAGGTATCGACGACCGAGCCCGAATAGCGGTTGTGAAGGCGGCAGAGATTCTTGCTGGCTGAGTCTCTAAGGAGAATCAAAAGCGGCGTAGTCAAGGGGGAGTGCGGTAGTTCGTTTTAGTTCTTCCATTTCGAAAATGGTGCGAACGTCGTAAAGAGCGACACGTTCGATCAGGCGTTTATAGAAGTCGTCATAAGAATTCATATCGGGAACAACCACTCTGAGCATGTAATCAATTTCGCCACTTGTTCGGAAGGCCTCAACGATTTCAGGGAACTCTTCGATGGCGGCAGTGAAATCAGCAAGCCATCGCGCCGAATGGTCATTAGTGCGAATTTGAACTAATGCGTTGATATCCAACGAAAGTCGTGATGCATCGAGAATCGCTACTTCCCGTCGAATAATGCCGTCTTGTCTTAAAGTTTGGATGCGTCGCCAGCACGGGGTAGGAGTCAACCCGACCTCATTACCTAGTTCTCGAGACGAACGCGTCGCGTCTTGCTGTAGGAGGTGCAGTATTTCCCGATCAATAAGGTCCATGACGCAATAATACTGTTAAAAGATGGATTATAGAACTATATAGTTGCGCTATAACGTCTAAATACGATGCGCTGGGCAACAACGTTTCGTGCCCAAGGGCTTACGGTCTTCATATGGGATTCAAGGGTTATTTCACGGAACACCCAGCATCTGCTGGTGAAAGTTACGGAGAACACTTTCGGGTAGCGAGCCATTTCTCAAAAGAGCTGCTTCTCGCTGGAATTGCATGCGCGGTGCACGCGATAGTTCCCAATCTGTTCACCACAACAGGAAGTTCGAAAGTGCGTCAACTCCACTCAGAGATGACAGAAGGGATGCGTGGCCAAGTTCAACACGATCCCGAAATTGATGTAGCAGCTGAGCCGCAGCCGGCTAGTTAGCTGATCGACTGAGGGTTAATTCTCACAGCAATTAGGTTCAGAAGAGACCACGACATTTTCGAGTTGTTCGTTGTCGCCCTTCTTTACGTACCATTCCCAGCGAATGTCATCAGGTCCGTCGATCCAAGTTTCGGTCTTGTCCGCGTAACAGCACATTGTTTCGTCGATGCCGGTGGTCGTTAAACCTTCGTCTGTCATTCGGGCGTCAGCTTCGTGGACCATTTTGACGTCGTCGACCTCCACGCCGAGGTGGTTGATCGAGCCACCGTTCTCGATGTCTTCAAATAGGACTAGCTTGAGCGGCGGTTCTTCGATAGTGAAGTTCGCATACCCTGGCCTGACCTTGCTCGGTTCACTAGAAAACATTTTTGAGTAGAACGCGATTGCTTCATCAAGATTCGCTACGTCAATAGCTAGTTGTAAACGACTCATCGTAAGACCACCGAAGACTTCTAAAGATTTTCTGTGTTTAATTATGCCTCAGTAAATCGTTGGACAGATACCCCAACCATATTGATTAACTCAGTCTCGAAGGAAAGCCAATTCGCAGCGTCTCGATGCGAATCGCCAACCCATAGGGGTGCGCACGAATCGATCGTGATACTCGCCTACATATTTTGGTAAGCCCGCCGGGGCTGGGGACTCAGCAACTCCCGTTCGCGAATCGTGACGGAAGTTAAGCAGGTAGCAAAGACTCGTCGCCTCATCTCCCTGGACGCGAACTAAGACATTGGTGCAGAGATGTCGGGATTGACGGCGCGTGACGTCTTGTCTTGCGGAAAAACCTGCCCGGATCTGGTCTTGCCCAACCATTTCAGCCCCGGGCCCTGACCAGCAACCATCGGGTGTAAACAAATCAGCGATTGCGCTGGCATTGCCGAAGTCGACCAGATGGCAATACTCAGCGATGAGTTTCTCACAAGCCTTTACATCGACCAGTTCTTCTAGATCCTTATTCACCACTTCTCCTTGGATATCTCACTCAGTCTTGCAGTTAAGTCAGAAGACAAACCAACGTCGGTCCCGAACGGTTATTTTCAGGGATATGAGTACAGGAATTAAAACTCGCAGTAATGGGGTTTCCGTTTGTGGATGGGGCGAAGGAGACACGGACTACGCGCATTACCACGACACTGAATGGGGGATGCCGGTTACAGATGATGTCAAGCTCTACGAGAAGATGTGTCTTGAAGGTTTTCAAGCAGGCTTATCGTGGTTAACGATTCTTCGGAAGCGAGAGAACTTCAGGGTGGCTTTCGGCGGATTCGAAATAGAAAAAGTTGCTGGCTTTGGTGACCAAGAGGTGCAAGAACTGCTCAATGACTCTGGCATCGTAAGGCATCGAGGCAAGATTGAAGCCACGATCAACAACGCACAAGCCGCGGTGTCAACCATCGAGCGCTATGGCTCACTTGCAAAGTTTTTTTGGGGGTTTGAGCCAGCGAAGCATCAACCGGCACAAAAACTTTCTGAAATCGCAGCGAAAACCACCGAATCGGAACACATGAGTAAAGAGTTGAAGAAACTCGGCTGGCGATTTGTCGGGCCGACCACCTGTTACTCGCTCATGCAGGCAGATGGCATAGTCAACGACCATCTCACACGATGTTTTCGTCATCCGGAAATTGAAGTCGCGAGAAAGGTAGCTAAAAAGTCGATCTAAGATTCCGGCGACAGTTATGGGGGATCCATGCTTGACAATTACCGCGTTATTGACCTCACCGACCGTCGAGGTTGGATGGCGGGCTTTCTTCTAGCGCAACTGGGTTGTGATGTTGTCCTCGCCGAACCCGAAGAAGGGTGGGAGCGTGACCATTGGTTTGAGGCCTACAACAGAGGCAAGAGATCAGTCACCATACGAAGCGCAGCAGACGTAAACGAATTAGCTGAAGACGCAGATTTTGTTATCGACTGCGGAGCGACCGGCTTTCCCATGGATTTAGCCAAGCTCCGTTCCGATAATCCGAGCTTGATAACAGTCTCACTAACCCCATTCGGAGATGATGGACCGAAGGCAGCCTGGTCGGCTACTGACCTCACCCTCGTAGCGGCCAGCGGCCAAATGATTTGCAACGGAGATGGGGATAGACCACCGGTTCGTATATCTATTCCGCAGGCATGGTCACACGCGTCGTGTCAGGCACTCGTCGGAGCGCTCGTAGCCAGCGACGAGCGATCTCGATCAGGTCTTGGTCAACACGTTGACGTATCTGCTCAGCAGGCAATGTCGGAAACTGCTCTACCAGCGAATTTGCACGGTCCTGCGGGACTAGCGCCGCAAGAACGGATGGCCGGTGGCGTGCAACAAGGCCCAGTGAACCTCAGATGGACATATCCGTGCGCTGATGGCGAAGTAGTGATCACCGTTGCTTTCGGAGCAATGATCGGCCCCATGTTCCAGCGCTTTATGGATTGGATGTGCGAAGAGGGAGCCTGCGACGAAGCGACTCGGGACAAAGATTGGGTGGACTTCGCACTACACATCCAACAAGGAACCGAAACCCTTGAGGAGCTTGCGAGAGTAATGGACCTAATAGCTGACTTTGCAGCGGATAGGACCAAGGCAGAGTTTCTGAAAGAAAGCTTGGAACGAGGGTTATTAGTAACCCCAGTCACCGATCTAGCCGACGTAGTTGAGAGCGAACAGTTCGAAGCGCGCAAATTTTGGGATGAAGTTGAAGGTATTCGTTATCCCGGACCATTTATTCAGGCAAGCGAAACCCCGCTGCGTCGTCTAGATGCGGCACCAACATTGGGAGAACACCAGTCCAACGTTGATTTACCCAGAGAGCCACCTTCGGAAATACCGGAGCCCGGTAATGCGACAAAAACCGACAGACCTTTAGAAGGCCTAAAGGTCTTGGATTTTTCTTGGGTGGCGGCAGCACCTTTAAGCACGAAAATCCTCGCCTATTGGGGAGCTGAAGTTGTTCGACTCGAATCGGTTACGAGGCCTTGTCTCCTTAGAGGAGCGTTGGGGCATCGCGACGATGTCCCCGACCAGGAAAATGCGATCGGTTGGCATGCTGTCAACGCGAACAAGTTGAGTCTCGCCATTAACCTCTCGAAGCCTGAGGCCAAACAGGTGGTCTTGGACCTCGCGAATTGGGCCGATGTGGTCGTTGAGTCTTTTACACCGGGCACGTTGGAGTCCATGGGCTTCGGTTACGAAGCTCTTAAAGAGATCAACCCGGGCATCATCGTCTTGTCCAGTTGTGTTTTTGGTCAAACCGGGCCGATGAAGAATTTCGCAGGCTTTGGCAACTTGGCTGCCGCTGTCGCTGGGTTCTATGACATCACCGGATGGCCCGACCGAGGAGCAGCCGGGCCTTACATGGCCTACACCGATTACACCTCACCACGGTTCACCACTGCAGCGCTCTTGGCGGCCCTGGACTACCGGCGCCGCACAGGGAAAGGGCAATATTTAGATTTTTCCCAAGCCGAAGCAGCAACTCACTATCTCACCCCGGGAATTCTTGAGTATCAAAAGACAGGCCAGATGCCGACGCGCGCAGGTAACGCTGATACCGAAATGGTTCCCCATTCGGTGTACCCGTGTGTGGGAGAAGACCAGTGGTGCGCAATCGTCTGTGAAAACGATGACCAGTGGAAGTCTCTATGTGTGGAAATGAGACGTGACGACCTCGCCGACTTGAACTTGGAAGAGCGCTCTCAACAGGCAGAAACAATTGACGAAGCAATCGCAGCATGGACCCAAGTTCAAAGCCCTGGAGGACTGCAAATTCGTCTGCAACGCCACGGCGTCACCGCTCATATGGTCCAGAACACAGGCGATTGTATGAATGACCCACAGTTAGTTCACCGTGACCATTTCCCATGGGTTCCGCATCCCGAAGCTCGACAAGTGATGGTCGATGGTATTCCTCATCGATTGTCACGATCTCAAGGTGGCTTCGATTGGGCCGGTCCCACCTACGGCCAGCATTCGATGGAGATTTTGGAGGGAATACTGGGATATGACGGGGAACAGATCGCAGAATTGGCGGTGGCAGAAGTTCTGGAGTGAGGTGGGCGCTGGCTGCGTTCAATGCCTACGATTCGATATGTGACAAAGCGCCCAAGTGATTATTACGAGGAAAGTTCACCTAGCCCGTACCCACTTGAAAGATCCGGGGTTGACCAGTGTTTCGGTTGCTCCACTTCAAATGAGAAAGGCCTCGGGCTGAGGTTTTCCAGATATGACGATGGCACTATCGAGACCCGCCACCTGACAGAGCAACATCATTGCGGGTTTGACACGGTCATCCATGGCGGAATCCAGGCGGCGATTCTAGATGAGGTAATGGGTGTAGCGGCTCAGAGCACGTTGACCCATGAAGCCCTCGATTTGGCTTGCGCCACAGCAGAAATACATCTCCAATATTTGAGGCCGGCGTTCTTAGCTGAAGAAGTGATCGCCCGAGCCTGGGTCACAGAAGTCGAAGGGCGCGACATCTTTGTCGAAGGGGTGTTGCTTTCGACTGAAATGGTGGAAGTCACAACTGCAACCTCACGTTGGCGTCAAATGCGATACGAGCCAACCTGAACTAACTAACCGGATCAGCGACAGCCCGCACCCCGGCTTCAGATGCCAGATGGGTCATTGGAACGTCGTGAGATTCCGACGGTAATTCGTCGAATATAAATTGTTCCGTGGAAACTCCAATTCTGAGACAGTCACTGGGGAGTCGAGAAAGAAGTTCGTCATAGTAACCCGCCCCGTGACCAAGTCGGTTACCGCGTTTATCGACGGCTAGAGCGGGTACCAGAGCCACTGATATTGAGTTGAGTGGAACAGTTTCAGCGGTCTCGACTGGCTGCATATAGCCAAACCGGTGCAACTCCATAGACCCGGTCGCTGGATGAACCGTGAGTGGGCCAGTCTCTGGCGTTCGAGTGACCACGAAGCGTCCCCATCCAAGTTGATCAGCCAAACCGTCGAGTTGAAGTTCGGTAGACACTGCTCGGTAGAACAGAAATGACCCGGGAACATGCTTTAAGAAGGTCACTAAATGAGCGATCACAGTCGCCTCCGACGAGGAGTCAATCTTGGTTCTGAGTGGCTTCAGCTCCTTTCGCCACGTCTCCTTGGCTGATGTCGGGTCAGAGTCAACCGCCACTTACGTTTGCCTCCGCACTGGAAGCAAGCGTTACCGCTTCGTCAGGATCAGCCAACCAATTTTCGGGTAGCGCAACCCTACGTGGGCCACCAGTATGGCTTCGTTTCACCCGCACTCCCTCGGGCGGCAATGTGGCGTCCTGGTCGAATTCTTGAGTGATAGCTGCCAGATCATCGAAGCTGTTTACAGCATGAAGACGTCTTCGAAGCTCTTTCCCAACCGGCCAACCTGCAACGTACCAACCAGCGTGCTTGCGGAACCGTCGCACGACCACGCTCTCATCTTCATCATAAAATTTCAGCAATCGGGTCAGATGGTCGAGCATGACCTCGGCAACTAGTCCGAGATTTGGTTGAGTTAACCGGGGCTCTTCTCCACTAAGCACCGATACCAGATCAGCGAAGAGCCAGGGTCGTCCCAAGCAACCTCTGCCGACCTCAACACCAGCTGCTCCGGTGTGCCGCATCATTCGCAAAGCGTCCCACGGCTCCCAAATGTCACCATTGCCGAACACTGGAATATCGATGTGTTGCACTAATTCGGCGATGGCATCCCAATCTGCATGACCCGAATAAAGGTCGTTAGCGGTTCGCGCATGCAAAGTAACTGCGGCGCAACCTGACTCTTGAGCTATCCATCCACTGTCAAGAAAGGTCAAATTCTCTTGATCGATGCCTTTGCGAAATTTAATTGTCACTGGTGTCTTACCGGCGGCTTCAACCGCAGCCTCGACTATCGCTGCGAGGAGTCGACGTTTCACTGGGATAGCCGCCCCGCCGCCGTTACGGGTCACTTTCGGAGCCGGGCAGCCGAAATTCATGTCGATGTGGTCAACGCCTAATCGGTCTTTCAGCATTTGGACCGCCAACGACACATATTTTGGATCTGTTCCGTAGAGCTGAATTGAGCGGGTGACTTCATTTGCACCGAATTCGGCAAGTTTCCATGTTGTCGAATTTTCTTCTACTAGAGCCCTAGCTGTGATCATTTGATTGACATAGAGAGCTGCGCCCCACCCTGAACATAACGACCGAAAAGGCCAATCGGTTACCCCGGCCATAGGTGCCAAAACGACAGGAGTTTTCAGATGGATCGGCCCTAGTTCCACCGGCTGCACTTCGCCGTGTCGAAATGGTTCCAGGTTCTCATTGAGTGCACTCTTGTAAGCGTTCACGATGCCACGTTTCGGTCCGGGGACATCAGATCGATGCCAGCTCGGTCGAGCAGACTCGCGGTTTCGACTAGTGGTAGACCGACAACATTTGAATGGCTGCCATTAATAGCTTTGATGAGCGAACCTCCGGCACCCTGAAGAGCGTATGCCCCTGCTTTGTCCAGAGACTCACCTAAGCCTAGGTACCAATCAATTAGACGTTGATTCAAGGAAATAAACTCTACGTCGGTATGAACCACGGCCACCATTAGATGCTCATTAGTCCGGACCGCGACGCCGGATACGACTTGATGCACCTTGCCCGATAATTTTCGAAGCATTGCTGCTGCATTCTCTAGATTGCCTGGTTTGCCATAAATAGTGTCCTCTAACACGACGCACGTATCGGCTCCTAGAATCACTGACCCCTTCACTGCCGAGGTCTTCTCCGAGGAAATCCGTCGCACATATTTTTCTGGGTCTTCCCCGACATGCTGTGATTCGTTGATTTCGGGAGCGCGGATTATGAAATCGACGCCGAGAAGAGACAGCAACTCCTTTCGGCGGGGCGAACCGGATGCGAGAACAAGCTGCTGGTCCATATACCCATTTTGTCCGATCAATAAATCAGAGAACGCTATTGATGCGACAAATCTTTTCCGTGGCTCGAAATTTGACCCTCGTTTCAATAACTGCAGTTCTTCAGATTGGTTACTGTCTCGTCCGTGGAATTCAACCTGGCTCGGGCGATAGCAGCAGTTGCCGAAGCGCACCCCGACCGGATAGCACTCATCCACCGAGGGAGCGAGGTTTCCTTCCCCGATTTCGTTGACCGGTATCGCAGGTTAGGAAATGCGTTAGACGCAGCGGGCCTCTCTTGTCGCAAAGAGCGTTCAGAATTAGGAGGGCATGAAAGTGGTCAAGACCACATAGCCCTATATCTGAATAACGAGTTCGAATATCTCGAATCAATGTTGGGCGGTTGGGCCGCGCGAGCGGCCACATTCAATGTGAATCACAGGTACATGGCAGATGAGCTGTGTTATCTCTTGACTGATTCAGAAGCAAAGGCAGTCATCGTCAACTCTGTCTACGCACCGAACCTTGCTGAAGTTCTGCCCCAATTGCCAAACATAGAACTCATCGTTCAGGTACCAGACCAATCAGGTAATCGCTTACTCGAGGGCGCTGTTTATTACAACGACTTCATTTACGGCCACGAACCAAGAGATCTGAGTCACTGCTCTCCCGATGATTTGTATGTCCTTTACACAGGTGGAACTACCGGACTGCCTAAGGGTGTGCTCTGGCGTAACGCAGATTTTTTTGTAGGTGCTTTAGGTGGATCAAACAGAAAAGAGAACCGTGAATACGATTCCTACGCCGAGATCGCTAGCGCAGCGGGCAAGGGAACGCTGCGTTGGATGACCAGCGCCCCGTTCATGCATGGTGCTGCTCAGTGGATAGCACTCCAAGCATTATCGATGGGGCACACAGTGGTTCTTCCCGACATCACTGATCGCTACGACGCCGCAAGTGTTCTTGAGGTCTGCGAACGTGAAGATGTCGAATTCCTACAAATAGTCGGGGATGCCTTCGCTCGACCCCTGTTAGACGCCTCCAGATCTAGCCAACTGATACCGCGTTCATTGCGTTCAATCATCAGTGGAGGCGCAGTGTTGAATGCTGAACTGAAAGAGGAACTCAAACAGCAATTTGGTGGGGTAACTATCCGAGACTCCATTGGGTCGAGCGAGACTGGTGTGCAAGGAAGCAACGTAAGCACCAAAACCGAAAGAGCGAGTACAGGTGACTTTGAACCAGCATCAGGTAGTGCAGTCGTTAATCCACAAATGGATGCGGTAGTTGAAGCAGGATCAGACGAGATTGGCTGGTTCGCTATGTCGGGACGAGTGCCACTGGGATATTTGAACGATGCTGAGAAGACTCAGAAAACTTTTCCGGTCATAGGAGGGGTCAGATTCTCTGTTCCAGGAGATCGAGCGCGCTTGCTTGAAGATCGCAGGATCCAAGTATTGGGGCGAGATTCGGTAACCATCAATTCTGGTGGAGAAAAAATTTTTGCAGAAGAAGTAGAGACTGCTGTGAAGACGCACCCCGCCGTGTACGACGCCATTGTGTGCGGCCGGCCGAGCCCCCGATGGGGGAATGAAGTTGTGGCAATTGTTCAGCTAGTAGAACAAGCAAAGGTTCTAGAGTCAGAGATTATCGAACACTGCGGTGGCCACATCGCCCGCTATAAGAGACCCAAAGCAATAATTCAGGTCAACCAAATCAAACGAAGCCCAGCGGGTAAACCGGACTATCGATGGGCGCAAAGCATTGCGCAAGAATCGGGAACAGATTGACTCACCACACAACCGACCGTGACGCTGTTCAGAAGCGGACCGTTCGGGTTCTGCAACAAGGGGTGGTTCCAGGCGGTCTAGCTATGGGAACTTCATACTCCGTAGCAGCGCTCTTAGGCAGTGAGATCACCGGCAGCGACACGTTAGGAGCTCTTGCCGCAGTTGGTTTGAGCATCGGTCAAAGTTTGGCAGGAATTCCGGTAGCGGCCGTGATGGCGAAACGGGGGAGACGTATTGGCATAGGCGCCGCCTACTTGGTTGGGTCTTTGGGAGCAAGCTGTGCCTTACTGGCAGCCTTTACTGAGACCTACATTCTTCTCGTAGTCGGAATGACCCTTTGTGGTTGCGGACAAGCTGGAAACTTGGCTGCCCGGTACGCAGGATCTGATCTTGCGACCGACGAAAATCGAGCGAGAAGCATTAGCTTGGTTGTCTGGGCAAACACAGTTGGGTCAGTGCTTGGGCCGACAGTAGGCCTCGGGCTTAGGTCGCTAGCGGGCTCATCTGAAGGTGGAAGCGGATTCGTCTTCTCCTACCTGGTATCGGTGACCCTCTTCGTTGTTGCTGCCGGGGCGATTTTGAAGCGATTACGACCGGATCCGCTTCTGCTAGTTGCTGACGCCAGCAAAGTTTCCATTCGAGGCCCCCGTTTCTCCGATTTGGGTTTGATCCTCGCTCACCCTGCTGCACGCATCGCGTTATTGGGAATGATGCTGTCGCAAGGCGTGATGGTTGGAGTCATGACCGTAACGCCGCTGCATATGAGGGACGGAAACCAAGACCCTCTCATCATCGGTTTGATGATTTCGATGCATATCGTCGGGATGTACGCCTTCTCGCCCTGGATCGGAAGAATTGCCGACCGATTAAGCAAAGAGCTATTGATAGGGATTGGCGCTGTTGTCACAGCGCTCGGTTCTGAGATTGCGTCGCATACTGATGCCACTGACGCCACAGGTCATTTTGTAGGGCTGTTCTTGATTGGAATTGGATGGTGTTCTTCACTCGTGGCGGGCAGTGCACTCATGACAGAGGTATTTCCACCCGAAGTTCGCGTCGCCACTCAAGCAACCGCAGATGTTTTGATGACAGCGACCGGTGCAGCTGCGGGAATCTCATCAGGGTTAGCTGTAGAGCAACGCAGTTACCATGACCTAGCCCACTGGGCAGCCCTCGTTTCTGTGTTTTTAGCAGTAGTTGCAGCAATCGCGGTCGTGCAGGGCGCCCGCGTCCGCGAAACTGGAGTGCAAGCCGACTGAATGGAGCACCGATGGCATTTCACCACGTCGCATACTCAACCAAAGACCTTGAGGCCACGCGGCACTTTTATGAGGATCTTTTTGGGTTTCCGTTAGTGAATACAGAATTCCAGGACCGGGAAGAGGGCTGGATCAAACACGTGTTTTTCGACACAGGGAACGGACAATGTATTGCGTTTTTTGCCTTCGAGAACATAGGAGAGAAAGCCGACTGGACAACTGATGTGAACGAAAGTCTGGGAGTGCCAGTCTTTATAAACCACGCGGCGTTTGAAGCAACTGAAGAAATGCAAGAGGAAGTTCGCTCCCGTATGACGTCCGAAGGTGTTGAACCCACAATGGAAATTGATCATGGTTGGTGTTATTCGCTGTATTACCTCGACCCCAACCAAGTTCTCGTAGAACTTTGCCGCGACACCACAGGAATGCCAGTAGACGAAAAGGAAGCAGCTCGTCTGTTGGCCGCGCCCATTGGAGAACTCAGCTGAGCGGGTCAGTTGAACGAGAATTTGTCGGCCTTGCATCTCCGGTAGTTGGGCGCGCGGGAGCCGGAGGCCACCCTTGTCAAGGGGTCTACCATCGACCCCGAGGGAGCCGTCCCTCTGTTGCTGTAATAGCGACCCACTACAACATTGATTTCAGCGAGCATTATCTGGCCGATTTTTGCGCTCGACGTGGAGTCGGGTTTCTCGGATGGAATACACGTTTTCGCGGTGCCGAACCCTATTTCTTGCTTGACCACGCAATTGCCGAAATAGCAGTGGGAGTTCGCTGGTTGCGGGAAGAGGCAGGTGTGCGAACTGTCGTACTGCTCGGAAATTCAGGTGGTGGTTCACTCATGGCTGCCTACCAATCGCAATCGATGCAGCCGAACCTTGAACCAGAATATGGACGCAGTTCGATAGTCCCTTCCGCTCTAGAAGTACCCGGCGCAGACCTCTACATTTCTCTCGCCGCTCATCCGGGGCGGCCCGAAGTGTTAACGAATTGGATGGATCCATCGGTTGAACAAGAAGACGACCCGCTGAGCATCAACGAAGATTTGAACCCGTTTGCAGAGGACAGAGAAATCCCATTCACTAAGAACTTCATTGCCCAATATCGTGAAGCCCAACGAGAGCGAAATCGTCGAATCACCCAATGGGCCCGCGACGAAATTGATCGCATTGTTTCTGCAGGTCACTACGACCGGTTGTTTACAACGCCGCGCTTATGGGCCGACCTGCGAATGATTGATGGCTCCATCGATCCAAGTAATCGCGAATTCCCGAGTTGTTACCTCGGTGATCCGCGAAGAGCTAATTATGGGATCTACGGTGTCGGGACTGTTAGCTCCCTGCGAACATGGCTCTCCATGTGGAGCCTCACTGATTCGCAATGCAACGCAGCGCCGCACCTACAACGAATCAGGATTCCGGCTCTTGTCATTGAAGCCGACGCAGACACGGGCGTCTTCCCCGGTGATACGAAGGCCATTGTTGAAGCACTTGGCTCAGATGATCTAACGAAAAGCACTATCGAAGGCGATCACTACCTTCGAGATCGAGATGGTGCCCGCGACGAAGCAGCTGACCTAATAGTTGAATGGATCAGGCAACGCGTATAGCCGGAGCTATCAGGAGACCACGTTGGTTTACTTCGCGTCGAGAAGGCCATCCAAGGCCTCACCGAGAGTTGAAACCGGTGGCGGAGATAGAGCGACGATCCTCGACAGATAGGAGACCGATATTTCGTCGTTCATCACCGCACCTGCGTCAACATCTGGAGACTGCAAATTCTCGTCCCCCCATGACATCGATACCCGAAAGGTCCCCTCATCGGGAGTCGGCTGCAACTCAATGTTTTCAATTGCTCGGGGAGGTTGGTCTCCGAGTTCAGTGAACCGCCATCCTCGAATTTGGTCGAGTTCGAGATTTGGAACATTGACATTGACCACTGGGCTGTCGCCAACGTCGTCGCGGAGTAAGCCTTCGACGATGGTGCTCGCTACCTCCGCAGCCACGTGCCACTTTTGACCGACGATTAGATCTTCCCAAACTTGACCCTCGACGCCGAAACCAGTCAAATGCTGGCTCACTGCAAGACTGGGGATGTTGGTATGGCGAGCTGTGAGCGCCGCTCCCACTGTTCCCGAATGGTAAACGGAGCGACCCACGTTGGCGCCCGGGTTGATCCCAGATACGACTAAGTCGACATCTCCGAACAGGCCAAGTCGAGCGAACATGACACACAGCGCTGGGGGCCCTGAAACAGACCAGGCCGTATCAATTCCATCGACATCAACCGAGCGAACTTCAGGTTCGCTCAAGTGAATAGGCCCTATTGCCGCTCCCGCACCGGAATATTCGCTATCAGGAGCTGCGACGATTACTTCTCCTTGTCCTCTCAGCGCTCGGGCCAGAACATGAAGGCCCTCGCTCTCTATCCCATCGTCATTGGTTACCAAGATGCGCACGGCTAGAAACTATTAGCTCAAACGGCTTCGAAGTGTGAGGGAATGATCAACTTTGATCAGAAAATAGAAAGTGTCATTCGGCTAGGTGAGCAGGAAATCCACCTTGTGAAATAGGACTCCACGTGGCGATGGAAAGACGAAGTAACGCTTTACCTTGTTGAACCATAGCGTCGCGATATTCGTCCCAATCAGGGTGCTCACCGCTAACCGACCTGAAATAGTCGCAAAGTGGATCGAGCGCCTCTGGAAGGTCGAGAACTTCCAGGTCCCCATCGACTTGTACCCATTCGCTGTTGAATTCCTGTCCCATAACAAGCAATGACGCAACCGAATTTCGTCGGGCATTCATAACTTTGACGCGTTCGGGATAAGTAGCGACCACAACTCGCCCTTCATTATCCAAACCCATAGTGATCAACGACATTTGGGGTCTGCCATTAGATCTAGTTGTTGAAAGGATCCCACGATGACGTTGCCCAATAAAATTAAGCAGTTCGTCTCGCTTCACGGTTCTGTTAGTGGCAATCTTTCGGGCCATGGGGATGAGGCTAGGGCGATGAATCAAATAGTGCGAATGCTGCACACCTCCGATGTCCATATAGGGCATGTCAGAGGAAGCGCAGATGCTCATGGGGAAACGTGTCAGTGCCCCGCTCACGGTCTTGCTGATGCAGTCATTCAAAATAGGGCAGACATATTGATGATCGCCGGTGACTTGTTTGATCACGCGCGGTTACCTGAAAGCGCTGTGAGGTCGACCTTGGAAATATTGAGCGCTCCAGGAGTACCGGTGGTAGTTATCCCAGGAAATCACGATGTCCACGATGAGAAATCTTTGTGGCAAAGATGTCGTAAAGATGTGGAACGAACAGGGATACACCTTTTGGAGGACCTAGAGGGCTCTTCAGTGACTCTGGAATCGAATCGGATGACGATTTGGGGGAGAGCTATGAATGATCATGAGCCGGGTTACAGACCACTGTTGAATGTTCCACCTCGACCCAACACCGGGTGGTATGTGGTGGCCGCCCACGGTCACCTCAATCTTTCAAGTGAAGACGCTCACCGGTCATCACCGATTACCTACGAGGAAATAGCTTCCACTGACGCAGACTACGTAGCGTTGGGGCATTGGCACGTCCCCACCGACGCCAGCCACGGATCTGTGACGGCTTGGTATCCAGGTACTCCGATGGGTTCGCCGGGAAATGGCACAGCAGGATTGATCACATTCACCGAGGACGTCCGAGTAGAACACGTACCGGTCGTAGAACCCGTGAATGGTTGTGAGTAGCTTCAGTCGCTTTCCGCCTCGGTCCGAGCTATGCGGCGGAGCAACGTTTCGTATTGGTCCATTAACTCAGAGGCTCGATCCTTTAAGTGATCGTGCTGCTTACTAAGTTTCGTCACCAGCTCAGAGTCTTCGTAGGTTGAACTGTCGACAAGCTGAGCCTGTATTTCTGCTAGTTCGCCTTCGACCTGCTCCCAGGCTTGTTCGACTTGGTCTCGTTCCTGTCGAAGTTCTCTAGTTGCATCGTTTATCCGACTCCGGCGACGTGCTTGATCTCTACGGGCGTCACGAATCTGGTTGTGTTGGTTTGCTGAGGTGTTAGCGGTCTGGTCCGACTCGCGAGATTGGCGGGATTCGGGGGGAGCCTGCAACAGACCTTCATCGACGCCTTCGTGCCAGGTTGCGGTGCCGTTTCGCACGATGATGAGGGCATCGGCAACGTTGCGGATGAGATGTCGATCGTGGGTGACTAAAATTAGAGTTCCCGGGTAAGCGTTGAGCGCATCTTCTAAATGATCACAGCTTGGAAGGTCAAGATGGTTTGTCGGTTCGTCGAGAATCAGTAGATTCACTGGATTCGCCATCGTGATAGCTAGAGCCAATCGAGTCTGTTCTCCTCCCGACAAATCGCCGACCTTTTGATCCACCTGGTCGCCTCTGAACCCGAATCCGCCTAGAACCGTTCGCAGATTTCTATCGCCCGGTTCCCCGATCGATGCCGTGAACTCCTGCAAGACTGATCGACCAAGATCCAACACCTCAGTCAAGTGTTGAGCAAAACGCGCGTAGTCCACCTTGTTACCAATACGAGCGGTGCCTTGAGTGGCGTCTAATTCTCCTAGCAGTAGCTTTAACAGCGTTGTCTTCCCTGCCCCGTTGGGACCTACGAGCGCTACCTTTCTGCCTCTTTCTATGACAAACGAGACGTCGGTCAGAACAATCTGATCGCCGTAGGCAGCAGTCGCCTCATCAAATTCAACTACGACCCTCGCTGATCTTCTCGGTTCAGGGAAGTCAAATTTTGCTTTAAGGTCGTTCGCTTCGGGAACCTCAATCCGGTCTACCCGGCTTAGGGCTTTGACCCGGCTTTGCACCTGTTTCGCTTTGCTCGCTTTGTAACGAAACCGTTCGATAAATCTTTCCGTCTGAGCGAGTTTACGATTTTGTTGTGCAGCCGAAGCTTCCAATTGGGCCAACCGAAGTTCTCGAGAAGCGACAAAGTCAGAAAATCCACCCACGTATTCGTAGCTTGAACGCCCATCAAGCTCAATCACCCGATTGGCGACACCATCAATGAAGTCCCTGTCGTGACTGACGAACAGAATGCAACCAGCCCATGTCGAGAACTGATCCTCAAGCCATGAGACAGAATCCACATCTAGGTGATTTGTGGGTTCATCAAGAATCAGAACATCGGGTTCTGACAAAAGTAGGCGTGCGAGGACGACACGCATTTGCCAACCGCCAGACAGTTCAAGAGCGTCTCGATACATCATCTCGTGATCGAAACCCAAACCCGCTAGCACTCTTTGAGCTTCGGCCTCAACGGCGTATCCACCTAGCTGTTCGAAACGGCTTTGGAGGTCTCCATACTCGTCCAACAGGCGACCCTGATCTTCTCCCTCGCCGAGGCTGAGCTCTTCTCGTAATTCGACTAGGCGTTGCTCCAGGCTGATGATGTGAGATGCACCTTGGAGGGTGACCTCAAGTGCGGAACCGACCAATTCTTCTTCAAGGTCTTGAGGTAAATACCCGATTGATAGGTCCGATGGACGGTGCACACTCCCCGAGTCCGGGTCCTGTATTCCGAGCAGGATCTCAATCAAAGTCGTTTTGCCGACGCCATTGCTTCCGACAAGCGCAATTCGACGCCCCGACGACAACTGAAGACTGACGTTTTCAAATAACTGTCTGGAGCCCTGCTCTTTACTCAGAGCTGTAGCGGTCAGCACATCAAGAGACGCTATCTAAGATCTAGGTCGTTGAGCGGTAGTCACGGCTTGACTTCTGAGGTGCCTGAACCAGAAGTGACGCCAACATCGCAACTGCAGGAACAAGAGCCAAGAAATAATTAAGAGTCACATAATTTCCCGTAGCCCGAAATCCCAATGCGATTATTAACGGGCCAATAGCAGAAGCTCCCACTCCGAAAGCAGTCGCTACCCCTCGAATAGCGCCAATGTTCTCAGTCCCGAACCACTTTGGATACAACGCTGAAGCAAGCGCGCGTATTGAACCACCATTAACTCCAAGCAAAAGCGAATAGAACGCAGCACCCAACCCTGGCTCCACCCAGGCATAACTCAAATGAGCACCCAGCAACGAGGCTTGACATGAAATCAACAAGAACCTCGCAGATGCGCGGTCAGTGAGCCAAGCCCACAAGAAACCCGCGATGACCGTGCCAACCATTTGGGGAACAAACACTGCCGCTGCCTGAGCTGTAGTGAGTCCGGCTGCTTCCATGAGAGCAAAATGGTGAAAGGTGACTCCCGTAATCAAAGCTGAAGACACAACCATGACGCCGGTCAACAACCAGAAGGCGTTTGTAGCAACCGCCTCCCTAACGGTGTAGTGAATTGTTGGCGTCGCGGCGCCATCGCCTAAACCAGCATGACCGTCAGGTCGTTGTCCGAGTGACTCAGGGCGATCTTCCATCCAACGCCAAGTTGCAGGAACTAAGACAACGAAAATACAAACGGCGCTAATGACCCAAGCCCAACGCCAACCAAAACTCTCTATTAACAATGTCAACCCGAGAGGCCCCAACGACATGAGACCAGCTGAGGCTGTCATCGAAAGACCGAAAGCCAATCCTCGCTTCTGGTCAAACCAGAGCGCAATGCTGGTCTGGCCCACCAAACTTAAAGCGCCTTGGCCCAACATTCGAATGCCTACAAACCCGATAATCAACATCCAGAAGTGACGCACCGTGCCCATGTACGCGACCGCAACAGAGAAAGTGCTGGCAATCAACATCATGGTTTTTCGGACACCCGTCCGATCTATCCACCGACCGATGGTCGGCATTGCCAGAGAACCCGAGATAGTGCCAATCAAGTAGGCAGTCGATAACGAGGTCGCACTTATGGCGAGGTCCTCAGTTAGGTGATCAGCAAAAGAGGAAACGCCGATTGTTTGACCGGGAAGAGTCAGCGAAATGGCCAAAGTTGAGAGACCAAGGAGACCCCAGCCTCGGAACGGCTCCACTTTGGTGGCCTGAACCACCTAATTAGCCGACCAGATTCAAAGTGACCGAACCAAGAGCTCCACCGTCGGTCATGACTTCTTGACCTGCCCCGGTTGCATGTAGCCCTGTCGCCGCACCGGTTGTCACGACACTGCCGGAGGGGAGAATCAGACCCCGTTTGTTCAGATGGTTACACAACCAAGCTAAAGATTCGTAGGGGTCCCCCAGCACTTCAACTCCGGTTCCTACGGCAACCTCATCGCCGTTCACCAAGGTGCGAAGCTGGTGAGAAACCAAATCAGGAACCGTCTCGGGTTTCGATCCTGGCCCCAACACCAGACCAGCATGCAACGCACCATCAGCGACTAAGAGCGCAGGGTCAACCTCGAAATTCTCCTCGAACCTTGAACAAACCAGTTCGATTGCGACATGAACGGTTGAAACCATCTCGCGTGCCATCAACGCGCTCATAGCGGGGCCGCCTGGCCGAACCGTCAAGCCGATAGTGAACGCAAACTCAGATTCCAAACCCGGTTGATGATGAAAGGCAGACAGATTGACGCTATCCCCCGAATCGAAAATTGTTCGCTGGAAAACAGGTCCACAAATTGGGGTCTTCACCCCCAACTTCTCCTGACTAACAGGACTAGTAGCCCCGACTTTCCACCCAGCGGAAGGGGAATCGATGAGATCGCTTAATTGATCTTGCACATCGTAGGCAAGTGACGCTGACTCAGGAGTCTCGACTTCAGAGGATCGGAGAGTGTCCATGACCAAACGAGCGTGCGCTAAGGCAACAGGCAAAGGAAGACTCACCGACGTCAAGGTACCGCCCTTCGGTCCCCGATAGTTGCTAACCGCCTCTCAACTTGTCTATCCGTCTCCGGTCACGTTTGGTGGGACGGCCCGAACCGCGCTCGCGTTTCGCTACTGGCGTCAACGAAGTTGTTGTCTTGTCATTGTCAGGCAATGGGCTGTGATCAAGGTAGTAGTCCCCGGCAAGTGCCGGGCCTACACGCTTTTCGAGGATACGAGTGACCTCTAACTCTTTGAAAGCGCCGGGCGTGGTTTTCACTTTCACTCGATCTCCCGCCTTCACATTGGAAGAAGGTTTCGCCACAGAGCCGTTGATTCTGACAGATCCCCGGACACAGGCCTGCTTGGCTAAGGAACGAGTCCTGAACATTCGCACAGCCCAAAGCCAACGGTCTACTCGACACGAATTCGAGGGCATTGATGTATTAACCGACCTGAGGAGCGACGTTCGTCATAAATTCACTAAGAGCCTCAAGTCGACCATTGACCCCACCTCGGGCAACCGGATCGACCAAAATATGTGTGACACCGATGTCTTGGACTCGGCCAATAGTGTCGACCATTTGGTCTGCGGAACCTCCTAAAGATTTGATTGGTTCCATGACCTGATCGGGATCCAAAAACATTCGAAGTGAAAGATCAAGACTTCCTGGGTCTCGCCCGATGGCTTCACACTCCTCATGGACCTGACGCCATTCATCTTCAACGACGTCAAGAGGTTCGAATGCCGCATGAAACGCGTGACCGAACCGAGCGGTTCTGTGGAACGCGGCCCTGCTATTCCCACCGACCCACACTGGAACGGGCGACTGAACTGGTTTCGGTTCGAATCGGACTTCGGGAAAAGAATAAAACTCTCCGCTGTATGAGGGGTTCTCGTCGCTGAAAAGCGTCTCGAAAATTTCGAGTTGCTCATCGGACCTCTTGCCGCGATTGTCCCAAGGCATGCCAAGAACTTCAGCTTCTTCTCGCATCCAGCCCACGCCTACGCCCAAAATCAGGCGGCCTTCAGAAACAACGTCGATAGTTGCCAACTGCTTCGCAGTCACCACCGGTTGCCTATACGGAAGAATCAGAACCGTGAAGCCCAATCGAAGATGTTCAGTGCAACCAGCCACAAACAACAGAGTGCCAATCGGATCTAACCACCCAAGACCAGCCGGCGCAGGAAACGACCCATCACTGCTATAGGGGTACTTGGAATCGAATTCAGCGGGCCAACATACGTGATCACTGGTCCAGCCCGAATGAACCCCCAACTCTTCGGCCCGCTGAGCGAAAGCTATTAACGAATCCCTGCTCACGTCCCGACCTAGATGCGGTAAATGCACTCCCCAATCCATCTGAACAAATTATCTGTTCGTGAACTCCTTTGCGATTATGTGACAAGTCGAACATATAGGGCGCAACGATTCGTGTTTCGTCGTGAATCCGCCTAGCGTGCTGCCAGTCAACTTTACGAATGTTTAGTTGATACACCCATAAAACCTATAGAGGGGGCTCCAGATGGAGATTCGACGCAATCTATTGCGTCTGCTCGCAGTTCTGTTCGCTTTCGCACTTGTTGCGGCAGCTTGCGGTAGCAGCGACGACGATGACTCTTCAAGCGGTTCTAGCGAAAGCGCTACGGCTACTGCTGATGACCATGGTGATGATGACCATGGCGAAGAAGAGGAAGACACTGGCGGTACTTTGAGCCAGGACGCAGTTGAAAAGGCTGTTTCTGGTGAAGATGACGGTTCAGACGACGCGCCTGAAGAGGTCAGCGACTGCCCAGTCGACCGATCCAATGTCGAAGGCATCTTTGCGGAAGCGGATTGTAACCGTGACGCGATTATCGCCATGATCACTGAGAAGATGGAAGCCGGCGAGTGGGGTGTCAACTCTGACAACCACCTAATTGGCCCCACAGGTATGGATATCGACCTGAACGAATGCCCAGCAGACTGGGACGATAAAGCAGGCCTTACCAGTGACCAGATTCGTTTCGGTCAAACCACAGTGCAGTCAGGCAACCTTGCCGCATACGGCAACTTGAGCCTTGGTATGCAGATATGGTTCGACTACATCGACTCACTTGACGTATTGAGCGGTCGTGACATTGAATTCATCATCAAGGATGATGGCTATGTTGCAGCTCAAACCATTGAGTACGTTGATGAACTTATCGAATCAGCAAACATTCACTTGATCCAAGGCCTTGGTTCGCCAAACGGTCTTGCTGTCTACGACAAGATCAACGAAGAATGCATTCCTCACCCGTTCTACCTTTCAGGCCACCCGGCCTGGGGTGACCCAGAACTTCACCCATGGACCACCAGCTATCAGATGTCATATTCGACTGAAGCTGTGCTTTGGGGAACCTGGATCAAGGTCAACCTTGCCGATGAGCTCCCTGTGAAGGTTGCTGGTCTTGTCATGGACAACGACTTCGGTCTTGCCTATGAAATGGGCTTCGAGTCCTACGCCGAGCAAAACCCTGATGTGGTTGCGGAATACCTGCCGGTTCGTCACGACCCAGCAGCACCGACGCTGACCAACGAGGTAACCACCATCGCAGCGTTCGACCCGGATGTGTTCATCTCGATGACCGCAGGTAACCCATGCTTGCTTGCAGTCCAGGAAGTTGAGGCGTCAGGCCTTTACGACCGCTTGTCAGCCGCATTCACGCCTTCGGTATGTAAGGGAATCGCTGCATACATGGCGCCTGCCGGAATGGCAGCAGACGGCTACTGGATTGTTGGTGGTGGCGCTAAAGACACCACTGACAGCGTAAAGATGAAAGAGCCATTCATTGCCTTCGCACGTGATCTCATCTCAGATGCGGGCGAAGACCCAGGCATTTCACTTACCGGTGAAGGTGTCTTCCGTGGATACGCATTCACGGAAGCATTCCGGATTGCGGACGCTCTGCCAGGTGGCATGAGCCGTACCAACCTGATGCTTGCGCTTCGTAACTTCAAGATCTACCACCCAGGTCTCCTGGATGGTCTTGTAACCGAACTGAAGGGCAACTCAGACGCCTACTTTGTTGAAGGTTCTGAGTACAGCAAGTTCAATGCAACTGATCAGACGTGGGTCATGGTTGGCGACGTAGTTGACGCCAACGGTGGAACACCGAACTGTCGTTGGGATAAAGCAAACGGTGGTTGCCGCTAATAGCTAGCGACCACTACCAGTGCCTTCGAGGCACTCGTAAATAAGTGCATAAGGACCGTCGGGCTAAGGCCCGGCGGTCCTTTGTCTTTGTAGGTAACAGGGACAAAAAAACTGATGAATTTGCTTTGAGGAGTTGTGGGTTCAAATTCGCGACTACGGTGACCGTATCGATTACTTACTAATCGTTTAATGAAATACCGACGTTACGTCGGTGACTTAGGGACCAAGGGGGGGCCTAAATGTTACTCAAACGCAAATTGTTGCGTCTGTTGTCTGTTTTGTTCGCTTTCGCACTTGTTGCTGCCGCGTGCGGTGGTGGCGATAGCGATGATGACAGCTCGTCAGGTAGTAGCGACTCCGACACAGCCGCTGCCACTGCTGATTCCAGCGAAGATGAAGCTGAGGAAGAGGAAGAGGAAGGAGGTGGACTTTCACAGGATGCTGTCGAGAAAGCAGTAGCTGGTGAAGATGATTCAGATGAAGAAGTTGACGATGATGCACCCACCTTTGATCGCTCGACGCTTGACGGAATCTGGGAAGAAGCTGCCTACAACCGGCAGGTAATGATCGATGAGATCACAGCAAAGATGGATGCAGGCGAATGGGGCGTTGGCAGTGACAACGTGCTCCGCGGACCTGCTGGCTTTGAGATCGATTTGAACGATTGTCCTTCAGACTGGAGCGAAACCCACGGTTTGACCGATGACTCGCTTCGTGTCGGGCAGACAACCGTGATGTCGGGCAACCTGGCCGCGTACGGCAACATTTCATATGGTTGGGAAAACTATTGGGACTGGATCAATGAAGAATTTGGTGGCATCGGGGGTCGAGAGCTCAAGATGATCATCAAGGACGATGGTTATGTCGCGGCTCAGACAATCGAGTTCGTTGACGAATTGATCGAGTCAGCAAATGTTTTCGCTCTACACGGACTCGGTTCGCCGAACGGTCTAGCGGTCTACGACAAGATCAATGACGAATGCGTACCGCACCTGTTTTACGCTTCGGGACACCCCGCATGGGGCGACCCTGTGAACCATCCATGGACCACAAGCCACCAGATGTCTTATTTGACTGAAGCTGTTCTGTGGGGCACATGGATTAAAGGCAATCTCGCGGACCAACTGCCAGTCAAGGTTGGCGGTCTCGTCATGGACAACGACTTCGGTCTGGCCTACGAGAAAGGCTTCGAGTACTACGCCGAGAACAACCCGGACGTAGTTTCGGAATACCTGCCAGTTCGTCACGACCCGGCAGCCCCGACTCTGACAAACGAGGTCACCACCCTCGCAGCGTTCGACCCGGATGTGTTCATCTCGATGACAGCAGGTAACCCGTGTCTCTTGGCGGTTCAAGAGGTGGAGGCCTCTGGTCTTCTAGACCGGATATCTGCCGCGTTCACACCATCCGTCTGTAAAGCCATTGCTGCCTATATGGCTCCGGCCGGAATGGCGGCTGATGGCTGGTGGGTCGTCGGTGGAGGCGTCAAAGACTCCACTGACCCGCAGTACACCAGTGAACCGTTCATAGCTTTCTTGAACGAGACCCTGGAGGCCGGTGGACTTGATCCATCGATTTCCCTCCTGGCCACTGGTTACTACTTCGCCTACCCATGGACGGAAACGCTCCGTGTCGCCAACGAGTTACCCGGCGGCATGACTCGAACCAACGTCATGTTGGCTGCGCGAAGCATTGACATCTATCACCCACTCATGATGGACGGTGTTGCCTATGAGTTGGACGGAGCAGCCGACGCCTTCGCAATTGAAGGTTCGGACTTCAGCCAGTTCGATGCGGAAGGCCAAACCTGGAATATCATCGGCGATATCGTCGATGGCAACGGCGGATCCCCCAACTGTGCTTGGGATAAGGAGAACGGCGGCTGCTAATCGACTAACGCAGACTTAACATGGCCAACCGGCCATGAGACGTCGAATACTGATAGGACCGCCGGGCGCAAGCCCGGCGGTCCTTCACTTTCAGGCGGACCTTCGGCCTCGTTGAATGTTTGCAGAATGATTGCAATTTCTGATCGCGTGCAGTTCTGCGTGACGACCACTGAAGTTCCGCCTAGAGTCCCGGTGGCGGACTTGTAGATCGTTCGTATCGGCGGCCCTTGCGGGTGGTCTTAGATCAATTCAAACTCAAATTAAGAGGGGGAGTGCCAAATGGGCATTCGACGTAAACTTTTGCGTCTCCTTGCTGTTCTGTTCGCTTTCGCAATGGTTGCGGCAGCGTGCGGTGGCAGTGATGACGACGATTCATCGAGCGGTGGTTCCGATACGGAAACTACTGCTGCACATAGCGACGATGGGGGTGAAGAAGAAGAAGAAGAAGATACCTCCATTGGTGGTGGCCTATCTCAGGATGCTGCTGAGAAAGCGATAGAAGGCGACGACGAAGAGGAAGAAGTCGATGAAGACGCTCCTACCTTCGACCGCAGCACACTTGACGGCATCTGGGAAGAGGCGGCCTACAACCGTCAGCAGATGGTCGACAAGATCACCGCGAAAATGGACGCCGGCGAATGGGGTGTCGGTGACGACGGAATTCTTCGGGGACCAGCTGGATTCGAAATCGATATGAATGATTGCCCAGCGGACTGGAGCGACACTACTGGCATCACAGATAGTGAAATTCGCATCGGTCACACCACTGCCCAATCAGGCAACCTCGCTGCATACGGCAACATTGCTGTGGGCTGGGATAACTACCTGCAGTGGGTTAACGCCAATGGCGGCATCGCTGGACGAGACGTAACGCTTCTCGTTAAGGATGATGGTTACGTTGCTGCACAGACGATCGAATTCATTGATGAGTTAATCGAATCAGAGAACGTCTTTGCGCTGCTCACTCTTGGTTCACCAAACACGCTCGCCGTGTACGACCAGATCAACGCCGAGTGCATACCGCATCCATTCGTGATGACCGGACACCCAGCTTGGGGCGACCCCGTAAATCACCCTTGGACCACGGGACTTCAACTGTCTTACTCGACCGAAGCAATCCTTTGGGGAACTTGGATCAAGGCAAACCTTGCTGACGACCTGCCTGTAAAGGTTGCCGGTCTAGTGATGGACAACGACTTCGGTCTTGCTTACGAACTTGGTTTCGAGGCATACGCTGAAGGCAATCCAGATGTAGTCGCCGAATACCTGCCAGTTCGTCACGACCCGGCAGCACCAACGCTGACTAACGAAGTAACCACCATTGCTGCGTTCAACCCTGATGTGTTCATCTCGATGACCGCTGGTAACCCATGCTTGCTCGCGATTCAGGAAGTGGAAGCAGCAGGTCTGCTTGAAACCCTGAAAGCCGCATTCACTCCTTCTGTCTGTAAAGGCATCGCCGCGTATATGGCGCCTGCCGGAATGGCAGCAGATGGCTGGTGGATTGTCGGCGGCGGTAGCAAGGACACCACCGACCCGAAGCACATGGACGAACCGTTCATCCAATTCGTGAACAAAAACCTTGAAGACGGCGGACTTGATCCAGCTATCTCGCTCTACGGAATCGGCTATACGTACGGCTACCCGCACGTAGAGGCGTTACGAGTAGCAGCTGAACTGCCCGGTGGTCTGACCAGGACCAACTTCATCCAAGCCGTAAGGAACATTGACATCTATGGGCCACTGACCCTTGACGGTATTACCCTGGCTATGAACGGTGCAGCCGACGGGTACTTCGTTGAAGGTTCAGACTTCAGCCTGTTTGATGCGGCCGAGCAAACCTGGAACATGGTTGGCGATGTCGTCGATGCAAACGGTGCCTCACCCAACTGTGCTTGGGACAAAGACAACGGTGGTTGCCGATAAAGGCTCTGACCACCATCAGCGTTTGAAATAATTAGACGCTTCTGAAAGGGCCGCCGGGGAATTCCCCGGCGGCCCTTCAGGTTTTGGATTAATCGTCAGCTAGCAAGGCGCGACTGATGACCAACTTTTGGATCTCACTGGTGCCTTCACCGATAATCATTAATGGCGCGTCTCGGTAATAACGCTCAACCGGATACTCAGTGCTAAAGCCGTTCCCCCCATGAATTCTCATAGCGTCGAGCGCCAACTCGCTAGCGGTTTCAGAGGCGAACAGTTTGGCCATTCCGGCTGCTAAGTCGACGCGCTCACCAGCATCTGCCTTCCGTGCGGCCTCATAGGTAAGGAGGCGAGCCGCTTCTAGTTTCGTTGCCATTTCTGCCAGCTTGAAAGCGATCGCCTGATGTTGGCTGATTGGTCGACCGAACGCTTCACGCTCCTTGGCGTATGACAAGGCAGCGTCATAGGAGGCTTGCGCGACCCCAACACCACGCGCTGCGACATTTATTCGGCCGAGTTCCAAAGCAGACAAAGCCCACCGAAGTCCGTTCCCTATGCCGTCTTCGCCGCCCAACAGTTGATCATGACTCAAACGATGATTGTCGTAAGACATTTCGACTGTCTCAAGACCCCGATAGCCGAGTTTGTCAATTTTACGACTGACACTTATCCCTCCGCTTCGCTTCCCAGGAGACTTTTCGACAATGAAACACGTAATCCCGCCGGCCTGGGTGCCGTCTTCATCGGGAACACGGGCTAGGAGCGCCACAACTCCCGCCTTCTCACCGTTAGTAACCCACATCTTGGTGCCGTTAATGATCCACTCGTCGCCGTCGCGCTCGGCTCTACAACGCAGCGCCCCAGCATCAGAACCGCTGTCTGGTTCTGATAACGAGAAACAGCCGCGCAACTTGCCAGTGGCCATCGATGGAAGCCATCGCTTCTTTTGTTCTTCAGAACCAAACTTGCTAATTAACTTGGCACATATCAAATGGCTATTGATGATCCCAGCGAGCGACATCCAGCCTCTCGAAAGCTCCTCAATCACGCGTGCATAGGTCATGTTGTCCAGATCGAGGCCCCCAAACTCAGAGGGAATTGTCGATCCAAAAAGGCCGAATTCTTCCATCTGTAAAGCCATAGCGGTCGGGTATTCATCTGGCAGTTCGAAATCGGATGCGTTCGGAATTACCTCTGCCTCAACCCAATTTTTCAGTGCCGAAATCATCTCATTTGCAACATCAACATCGGTCATAACGATTCACTTTCGCATGAGGGCCATCTATTTCCTACTATCCAAGGTAAGTTCACGCCCCATCGGGTTATCGAAACCCGATAATTAGACCCAATCGATAGGAATACTTCTATGCAAATCTCAATGGTTATCGGTACCGGAGCAAGCCTTGATCCCAATAGCTTGGCTCGCCACGTCCAAAACCTAGAAAGCGCAGGTGTTGACCTCGTTTGGGGCGGCGAGATTTATGGCTACGATCTCGTCTCCACGCTCGCGTTTGTGGCTGGACAAACCAAAACCGTCAAGCTTATGACCGGAATCTTGCCCGTCTATTCGCGAAGTCCCGCCTTAATCGCTCAAACTGCTATCACCATAGACACCCTGTCTGAAGGCCGATTTGTGTTGGGTCTGGGAACATCAGGTCCTCAGGTCATAGAAGGCTGGCATGGGGTTGCGTTTAAGAAGCCGCTGGGAATGACTCGAGACGTGATCGAAATTTGTCGCAAGGTCTGGTCAGGCGACAAAGTTGAACATGAAGGTCGAGCTTTCAATCTTCCATTGGCCGAAGGAGAAGGCACAGGCTTAGGAAAACCGCTGAAGCTGATGTGTAAGCCATATCGTCGAGACATACCGATCGCGGTGGCTTCGATCGGGCCCAAAAACGTCGAAATGACAGCCGAGCTCGCGAATATGTGGCAACCAATCCACTTTCTACCGGAAAAATTTCACGACGTATGGGGCGATGCCCTTCACGCTGGGAAAGAAAAGAGATCACCTGATTTGGGAGATTTGGGCATCGTTGCAGGTGGAACTGTTGCCTTAGGTGATGGAGCACACGTTGACGCGGCTCGAAAAGCTGTACGAGACAACACCGGGTTTTATGTCGGAGGCATGGGCGCCCGTGACCAGAACTTCTATAACGACTTGTTCAAACGTTATGGATATGAACAAGAAGCAGAAGAAATTCAAGACCTCTTCTTGAGTGGTAAGAGAGACGAAGCTTTTGCCAAGGTGCCCGATGACTACGTCGATCGGGCAAGTCTGACCGGCGACGAAGGCAGAGTTCGTGAGCGCATCGAGGTCTACAAAGAAGTTGGAGTTACATATCTCAACATCGATATTCCTGCCGACACAGAAAATCCGCTCGAAGTCATCGAAAAAGTAAAAGCCTGGGCCGAGTAAGGCCCGATGAGTCGGATTGCCGCGAATGAGCGGTTCAGTTCAGCTGCTGCCCTCTTAGGTATCGAACCGGAGATCGTTCGATTTCCCGAAGACACCCGAACGGCCACCCAGGCAGCGACTGCTTTGAACTGCGAACTAGGCCAGATCATCAAGTCACTGATCTTTGAATGCGATGGATTGCCAGTCCTAGCGTTGACGGCCGGCGACCGGCAGGTGGATACCGAAGCGTTGGGCCGTCTGTGCGGCGGAAAGATAGGGAAAGCAGATGCCGAACTAGTGCGTGAAGCCACCGGGTTTGCCATAGGTGGAGTGCCACCTTTCGGTCACTTGAACCAACTTTCGTGTTTCGTCGATCAAAGCATTTATCGGTATGAAATCGCGTGGGGAGCAGCGGGCACCCCGGATACAGTTTTTGCGATCCGCACCGAACACCTTGAAAGTCTTAGTGGAGGACAAATCACTGAATTTGTTGGATGATTCGACGGCTGCTTATACGTCGCTGCTTTTCCCGTTCTAATGTCTGAACATGCCTGCGCATCGAACAACGATCATTCCTCGGTTCGGGGAACTTGACCCCTACAACCATGTCAATCATGCGGCCTACATAGCGTATTTCGAAGCGGCGCGTTGCATCGCCCTCGACGACATAGAAATGTCGTTGTCAGATCTCAGTGAACGCGGTCTACAGATAGTGGTGACGAAGCTGGAAGTGAAATTTCGCGAACCCGCCACGGGCCGCGATTCTCTCATCGTCGAAACTTATATCGACGAGATGAAGCGAGTCAGCTCAACATGGAAACAACAAATTCTGAGGGCGAACGACGGCCAAACGCTCGTTGAATCTGAAGTGACCCTCGGTGTGTGCGATGCCAGTGGGAAGCCAACGAGACCCCCGGCTGATCTGAATGAGTCACTGGCCCGTCTTACCAATGACGAATCCTGACGACCCATGTCAGCCGCGGACTAGATCGCACGTGTCAAACAACAGGCGTTAGTCCGCCATCGATATTTATTGAAGCTCCGGTCAGATAAGAAGCAGCGTCACTCGCCAAGAAAAGGGCCAGATTCGCGAATTCCTGAGCCTCGCCCATGCGACCAATCGGAATTCTGGCGCCAATCGTTTCAGTGAATTCTTCAAACGTCTTATCGGAATGTTCACTCTGCCAACGGGTCACCCACTGATGGCTCACGAGAAAGCCCGTGTTCAGCGCGTTAACTAAAACTCCGTCGGACGCGAACTCTGAAGCTAAGGCCTTTGTCATGGCCATCCCCGCAGCTCGAGCTACCGAAGTTGGGCAACTAGCAGCGCTCGGCGCTTTTGCCGCTGAATTCAAAGTGTTGATAATTCTGCCCCAATTTTGACTACGCATATCAGGGATACAGAGCCGGCATAGCTGAGCAGCAGAGAAGAATTTGAGATTGAAATCGTCGAGCCAGTCTTGAGCGCCGACCTCAAGAAACGGTTTGGCGTTTGAAGTTCCAGCGTTGTTGACGAGGATGTCCACCGGACCAAAGAAGGACACTGCCTCAGTGTGGGCACGTTCAACCTCTCTCGTATCACTCATGTCGGCAGAAACCCCCAAAAACTTCCCCGAGGGACGAATAGCAGCCAACGAGGAACAGGTCTCATCCAAAACATCTGCCTCTCGAGCAACGATGACAACATCTGCCCCGGCAAGAGCGAACGACTCGGCCATGGCGCGACCCAGCCCTCTACTTCCCCCAGTTATCAGTGCCCTACGGTTCTTAAGGTTTATCTCCATAGACCGAACCTACATCTGGTCCTTCACTGATGTCAGCCATCCCAACGCATCAAACCCTCTTGCATACAGGTGGCAACCAATTTTCCGGCAGAGTCAAAAAAACGCCCGCTACCTAACCCCCGACTTCCACCAGTGGCTTCCACTCGCTGTTCATACAACAGCCAATCATCAGCTCTCGCCTCATGATGAAACCACATTGAGTGATCCAAACTTGCACCTGTAAGTCGGTTGTCTTGCCAACGATAACCATGAGGCAACAAGACATGATCAATCAGCGTCGCATCAGCGATGTATGCCAGCGCAACCTCCTGCAGGCAACGATCGTTACCTAACAGCTCGTTTATGCGAACCCACATAAGCTGAGGCTCTGTGACAGGAGACCCCTCAGGTAACTGTGGTGGATTTATGTACAGAATGTCCATCGGTCTGGACCTTCCGTGCCATGGCCCATCTAAATCCGGTGACTGTGATTCCCAAAACTCGTAGTAGGACATGATTTCGGCTTCTGGCCCTGGGACGTCAAAGGCAACCTCGGGAGCCCATTCCAAACCAACCTCAGGGACCTGGAAAGAAAGTGTGCTTCGAAACAGTTCCACCGCTCCTTGGTAAGCGACAACCTGCCGAACGCTAAAGCTCCGCCCATCTCGCACATCTTCGACCACTAATTCTGTTGGCGCGTCGACATCCCCCGGTCGCAAGAAGTAAGAGTGAGACGAATGAACTGATTTGTCTGAGTCCACGGAGAACTGGGCTGCCCGCAAAGTATGCGCGAGAAGCTGACCTCCGAATGTTCTTTGCCCACGTTCGGGCGACGCCGGAGCGACAAATCGTCCATCACCGAGGGACTCGAGTTCCATGAGAGCTCTAAAAACATCAGACACAAGAACGAACTTAGCGAGCCAAAGGGGTGTCTGGCCCTCTAGGCTCCCCAAACCGCAGGAAGATTGGGAATCAAGCGTGAGTTGGGAATCCGAAATTGACGAGTTACGCCGACGGGAAGCCTTCGCTGATGAACTTGGCGGTGCCGACAAGGTTGAGCGCCAGCACCATTTCGGCAAGCTGACCATACGGGAACGCATAGCGGCGATTGCTGATTCGGATTCGTTTCACGAGATAGGCAAAACAGCGGGCACGGCAACCTACGACGAAGACGGGACCCTTATCTCCTTAACGCCATCCAACTTTCTATTTGGTTTAGCGCGTGTTGACGATCGCCCCATCCTGCTCTCCGGAGATGATTTCACCGTTAGAGGAGGATCAAACGAAGCCACGATTCCTGAGAAACGCAACACTGCAGAAGGAATGGCATTGGAGCTAAGACTTCCGCATCTGCGACTCGTAGATGGCATGGGAGGAGGAGGCTCGGTTAAGACAATCGAAACAGCTGGACGGACCTACATACCCCAGCTCAGCGGATGGGAAATAGTAGTAAACCATCTGGCTGTCGCTCCCTCAGTCTCGCTGGCCTTAGGGTCGGTTGCGGGCATCGGAGCTGCACGCGTCGCGACATCTCATTATTCGCTGATCGTCCGAGAAAGTGCACAAATGATGATCGCAGGCCCCGCGCTTGTGGAGCAGGCCCAATTAGGCGATCACGGCAAAGAGGAACTCGGTCACGCCAACATCCACACAGCTAATGGGGCCATAGATGATGCCGTCGACTCCGAAACCGAAGCGTTCGAGCGAGCAAAGGCCTTCCTTTCTTACCTGCCCTCAAATGTCGATGAACTGGCACCAAGAACAATCTCGCAAGATCCTGTTGATCGACGAGATGAGGAGTTGTTGTCACTAGTACCTCGAGAAGCGCGACGCGTCTACCAAATGAGAACAATCATCGGGTCAGTATTCGACTCAGACTCTTTTTTCGAGATCGGCTGCTCATGGGGCAAATCGATAATCACCGGGTTCGCGCGCTTAAATGGCTTTCCGGTAGCTGTATTTGCCGAAGATCCATATCAATACGGGGGCGCGTGGACAGCCGACGGCTGCCGGAAACTCATACGGCTCCTAGACACCGCCTCAACATTCCATCTCCCAGTCGTACACCTTGAAGACTGCCCCGGTTTTCTGATCGGCAAAGAATCAGAAGAGAATGCGACTATTCGCTACGGATCCCAAGTCCTAGCAGCCTTAGGACAACTGACGACCCCATTCGCATGTGTCGTCATCCGCAAGGCGTTCGGCGTAGCTGGCGCAGCCAACAACAAACCGGGGTATCGCAGCCTTCGCTACGCCTGGCCATCCGGTGACTGGGGATCGCTTCCGATTGAAGGCGGAATAGAAGTCGCCTACAAACAGGACCTCGCTGATGCCGAAGACCCCGAAGAACTTCTAGAAGAAATCAGAGAGCGACTCAACCTTGTCAGATCTCCCCACCGATCTGCCGAATTTTTCGAAATTGAAGAGATTATCGATCCGCGAGACACCCGCCCTCTCTTATGTGAATGGGTTGATCTAGCGCAACGAGCATTAACCACAGGACCATCTTCATTTAGTTACCGCCCATGAAAGCCGTAAGTGCGATAGAAAGTCGCCCATGACCGCCGCCAACAACTGGCGATTCACTCCACGCTAGGAAACTCATGCACCCCAGCTACGACGAAGAAGCCGAAACGTACCGACAAAAGGTGCAAGCCTTTTTAAGTGAGCATTTACCAGCCAACTGGGCAGGTTTGGGTGCCCTCGATGAAACAGCCCGCACCGAATTTGTTGAGGAATGGCGGTCACTCCTGGCAGAAAATCGGCTGCTCGCCGTCTCATGGCCCGAAGAGTACGGCGGCGCTGGCCTTAGCGAGGTCGAACGTATCGTGCTCGCCGAAGAATTCGCCAAAGCGGGCGTTCCTGAGGGCAACGAAAACGATGGCTTCTCAATAACTATGGTCGGAAACGCAATAATTCAATGCGGAACTGAAGAACAAAAGAGAACGTTCCTCCCAAGGATCATCAGCGGCGAAGATCGATGGTGTCAGGGATACAGCGAACCCAACAGCGGTTCAGACCTAGCGAACCTGGGAACGCGCGCCGTTCTTGACGGAGACGAATGGGTTGTCAACGGTCAGAAGGTATGGACTTCGAGTGGGCACACAGCCAACTGGATATTTGTCCTATGTCGCACGACCCCGGATGCGCCCAAACACAAAGGCATCTCCTTTCTCCTGGTTCCCATGGACCAGGAAGGCGTCGAATGTCGGCCCATTATCAACATCAGCAACCGACATGACTTCAACGAAGTGTTTTTCTCCGATGCCAAAGCTCCCAAAGACAACGTCGTAGGTGACGTGAATGACGGCTGGCGAGTAGCGAACGTATTGCTTGGTTTTGAAAGAGGCCACGGTGCTACCACCGACGCAGTGCGGTTCCGAGATGAGTTTGAAAGAGTCTGCACGGTTGCCGAGGAACGAGGAGCGACAAAAGATCCCATGATGCGACAAGATCTCGCCCGCGCACACAGCAAAGTCGAGATCATGAAATGGATGGGACAACGTCAAGTCACATCGGTGCTCGCTGGGAATCCGCCAGGCCCCGAGTCCTCTTTACACAAATTACTTTGGAGCGAATATCACACGTGGTTCACCGAGAGAACCATGCACATCCTCGGAGCGGACGCCATGACACCCAATGGCAGCGAAGCTGCCCACGGTATCCAGACAGACGCAATCGGCGCCTCTTTTTCCAGTCTGGCTTGGGTCCAAACAATGCTTGGAGCGCGACCTGGAACTATTTACGCTGGTACATCAGAAGTGCAACGAAATATCGTGGGGGACCGTGTACTAGGTCTGCCCCGCGAGCCACGGGCTGATAGTGGACCGTGGAACGAAATCGGAAAAAATTGACCGCAACGGCTAGGGGGAATGCAACATGGATTTACGACTTGACGGGAAAACAGCGCTTGTAACGGGTGGCTCTGCAGGGATAGGCAAAGGAATCGCTAAAGCATTCGCCGATGCAGGTGCTCAAGTGATGATTACCAGCCGCAAAGCTGATAAGTGCGAGGCCGCTTTGGTCGACATCGGGGGCGATAGTGATTACATCGCGTCTCACATAGGCCAACTCGAAGAAGCTGACCGGGTTATCGATGGAACTATTGAACGTTTCGGGGCAATTGACATCTTGGTGAACAACGCTGCGACAAACCCATGGGCCGGTCCCATGATCGACTGCGACGTCCCTCGTTTAGATAAAACCTATGAAGTAAACCTCCGTGCACCGTTGCAGTGGACTCAAACAGCATGGCAAAAGTGGATGCAAGAAAACGGTGGTTCTGTGATCAACATCGCTTCTGTAGGTGGATTCACGACCAGCGAAGCCTTGGGTGTCTATTGCATGTTTAAAGATGCCCTCATGCATATGACGAGACAATTAGCTGCAGAGCTCGGACCAAAGGTGAGAGTGAATTGCATAGCTCCAGGTCTCATCCGCACGGATTTCGCCAAAGTCTTATGGGATGGCCCACGTGGACAGATGATCTCTGACATGTTGCCGCTTCGACGGTTAGGAGAACCGGAAGATATCGGAGCCGCCGCCGTGTATCTTGCATCCAATGCAAGCGCATTCATTAACGGCTCCTTCCTTGACGCACATGGAGGAACCTAGCCGAGAGGGGATGGAAATAACGTTTTGAGGGAGTTGAAATGGATCTTTCTCGATTTTCACTTGAGGGCCAGACAGCAATCGTTACTGGAGGTAGCGGGGGCATCGGGCGAGGCTGCGCTAAAGCATTCGCGCAGGCTGGGGCAAACATTGTCATTGCTTCTGTTCCGGCTGACAGTGTCCCGCCTGTGGTCGAAGAAATCGCTGAGTTCGGCACGGATGTTATAGGCATAGCAGCAGATGTAACCGATCCGCAACAAGTGACAGATATGGTGCAGCAAGTGTTAGAACGATTTGGCCGGATTGATATATTGGCGAATGTGGCCGGGGGGACGTATAGCCGAAACCCCGAGATGCCTCAGTACAAAAGGAACACCTTCCTGGATATGCCGTTGGACGATTTCATGACGGCTTATGACGTCAACGTGAAAAGCGCCTTACTATGCGCCCGCGCAGTAGTGCCCCAGATGAAACTGCAAGGTCGCGGAAGCATAATCAATACCGGCTCTATGTCGGGATTAAATATTCGGAAACAGACAGAGAATATCGGGGCATACGCTACGGCAAAGGCGGCTGTACACATGCTCACGACTCAGATGGCCTTGCAATGGGGTCCAGAGATTCGGGTAAATTGCATCGCACCAGGCAGCATAGATACCCC